>Ga0082207_1000828_pt1 | contig 16418 bp, 15 predicted proteins | sample LakMenEpi10Aug09_FD_71540 | JGI IMG/M metagenome (GOLD analysis project Ga0082207, IMG submission 71540)
GAGCATCGAATCGGCGAGGGCCCGCACTTCGGCCGGCAGCGTGGCCGAGAAGAACAGTGTCTGGCGATCGGTCGGCAGCATGCCCACGATTCGGCGCACGTCATGGATGAAGCCCATATCAAGCATGCGGTCGGCCTCGTCGAGCACGAGGCACTCGACCGAGCGAATGTCGACGAGCCGCTGGCCGATCAGGTCGAGCAGACGGCCGGGCGTCGCCACGAGCACGTCCACGCCCTTCGCCAGCGCGTCGGCCTGGGGCCGCTGGCTCACGCCGCCATACATCACTGCGGCGGTGAGCCGCGTGTGGCGGCCGTAGGCCCGCACGCTCTGGTGGATCTGGGCGGCGAGTTCACGCGTCGGCGCGAGCACGAGCACACGGCAGCGGCGCGGAGCCGGGCGGCCCGGTGCCGCAAGCAGCCGCTCGATGATGGGCAGCGTGAAGGCGGCGGTCTTGCCGGTGCCCGTCTGGGCGCAGCCGAAGAGGTCGCGGCCGGCGAGCACGTGGGGGATGGCCTTGGCCTGGATCGGCGTGGGGGTGTCATAGCCCTCGTCGGCGAGCGCTCGGAGCGTCGCGGGAGACAGGCCGAGGTCGGCGAATGTCGGGGTGGCCATCGAATCAGAAGCGGGGTTCAACATGGATTTTCCTTCCAGAGAAACAGAGCACGCGCGGACCAGGAACAGACCTGGAGGGGGCGAAGCCACGGTGGCAAAGCGATCCCGGCGATGGATCACTGCCTGCCGAACCGCCGCCCTGCCCGGGAGTCGGCCCAAGAGGCCGACATCAACCGGAAGGCGAACGCTGCGAAAGATGCGATCGCGGCAATGGAGAGTCGGCACGCGGCCGACTGATTGCCCTCATCGATTCCGAACTCCCAAATCGTACCACACCGGAATCACCCGGGCAACGCGGCCCGAAATCGGCCAGTCGGCCGAGCTTGCCCAGGCTTTGCCCCTTTCTGTAGCCGCGCTCGTTTATCTCCTTAGGCCCAACCCCGGAGATTCACTTATGCAGAGCCCTTGCCGCCCTCGTCGAGATCGCGTTTTCGTCTGCTGCTTCACGATCATCGCCGCCTCTGTAGCCCAGCCAACCAGTGGTGTGGCCGGGGAGCGAGGCGAATCGGTCACGCCGCGGGCGGTCGTCAAAGCCGTCAACGCCCTCGTGCCCACGGATATTCCGATCGCAGCTGCCTCGAGCACGCCGTGCGGTCTTGCAAAGCTGCCTGGTTCGCTGGCCAAGCTGCTGCCGCTCTTGCCGAGCGACCACCGAGACTTGATCGAGGAGTGCGCCCGCGGCCGCATGAAGATCAGACGCACCGTGTCGGCATTCGACCTCGTCACGGCGATCGACGATCCGGCCGACCGCCCCGCGGCCGTGGCCAGCCTTCGCGGCTTCTTTGACGGGCGGGCCGTCGATGCAGCCATGGGCGCGGGCCTGTCGGGCGAACCCTATCCGATCAGTTTTGACTGGGTCGTGGTGCTCGACCCGCAGTCGCAGACCCTCTTCAGTTTCGTGCTCAACTGCCACGATTAAGACCGCCCCGCGGCTCTGCCAAAACGGCACGCCCGCCGCCCCGAGCGTGGGCGACACCAGGCCATAGGCGGCGGTTTTCCAGTCGATCACCCCGTTCCGCGGCTTTGGCACGCCGGTTGCTCCCCTTTTGGCCGTGTTGGTGTAGGCTGCCAAACCCGTCGGGTTTTTGGAGCCCGTGAATTCTGTCGACCTGTTCCCGAAGGAGTGCATCGTGGCCAAGCAAATGGTGTTCGACGATGAGGCCCGCCAGCCGCTGCTCGCTGGCGTCTCAAAGCTCGCCCGCGCGGTGAAAAGCACGCTCGGCCCCCGTGGCCGCAATGCCGTGCTCGACAAGGGCTGGGGCTCACCGAAGGTCACCAAGGACGGCGTCACGGTTGCCGAAGACATCGACCTCGAAGATCCCTACGAAAATCTCGGCGCGCAGCTCGTGAAAGAGGCGGCGAGCAAGACCAACGACGTGGCCGGCGACGGCACCACCACGGCCACCGTGCTGGCCGAGGCGATCTTTCGGGAAGGCCTGAAGATGATCGCCGCGGGTGCCGATCCGATGGCTCTTTCCCGCGGCATCCACAAGGCGGTGGAGGCGGTCTCGAAGTCAATTCTGGCGATGGCCACCTCGATCAACGAGAAAAACAAGAAAGAACTGATGCAGATCGCCACGATCGCGGGCAACAACGACCCGACGATCGGCAATGTGCTCGCCGAGGCGATTCTCAAGGTCGGAAAAGACGGCGTGATCACCGTCGAGGAGGGCAAGCAGGCCGAAACCACGGTCGACGTGGTGGAAGGCATGCAGTTCGACCGTGGCTTCCTCTCGCCGCACTTCGTGACCGACGCCGATTCGCAAACCTGCGAATTCGAAAACCCCTCGATCCTCCTGTTCGAAGAGAAGATCTCGAGCGCGAAAAACCTGGTGCCCCTGCTCGAAGCGATCAGCAAGGCGGGCAAGCCGCTCGTTGTGATCGCCGAAGACGTGGAGGGCGAGGCGCTCGCCACGCTCGTGGTCAACAAACTGCGCGGCATCGTGCAGAGCGTGGCCGTGAAGGCTCCCGGCTACGGTGACCGCCGCAAGGCGATCCTCGGCGACCTCGCCGTGCTCACCGGCGGCCAGGCGATCTTCAAGGATCTCGGCATCGCCCTCGACGCCGTAAAGCTGTCGGACCTGGGCCGGGCCAAGAAGGTGATCATCGAGGCCGAGAACACCACGATCGTGAGCGGCGGCGGCACGAAAGCGGCCATCGACGCCCGCGCGGCCCAGATTCGTGAGGAGATCGAGAAGACCACGAGCGACTACGACCGCGAAAAGCTCCAGGAGCGGCTGGCAAAGCTGGCCGGTGGCGTCGCCCAGATCAGCGTCGGGGCGGCGACCGAGACGGAGATGAAGGAGCGGAAGGCGCTCATCGAAGACGCCAAGAGCGCCACCCAGGCGGCCCTGGCTGAAGGCATCGTGCCGGGCGGTGGCGTCGCCCTGCTGCGGAGCGAGAAGGCGTTGGAGAAGCTCGACCTCGAAGGCGACGAAAAGCTCGGGGCGTCGATCGTGAAGAATGCCCTGCGGTATCCGCTCGAGGCGATCGCGGCGAATGCCGGTGTCGACGGGCCAGTGGTGGTCAATCGCGTGCGACACATGAAGGGCAAAAACGACGGCTACGACGCCGACAAAGAAGAGTATTGCGATCTGGTGAGTGCCGGCGTGATCGACCCCGCGAAGGTGGTGCGAACGGCCCTCCAGAATGCCGCCAGCGTGGCGGCGCTCTTGCTCACGACCGAGTCGCTGATCACCGAGATTCCCAAGGCCGAGGAAGAGGCCGGCGGCGACGGCCATGATCACCACGGCATGGGTGGTGGCATGGGCGGTATGGGTGGCATGGGCGGCGGCATGGGCGGAATGGGCGGCATGGGCATGCCCGGCATGATGTGAGCGATACCGACCCCCGACACTTACAACGTTTCCTTCCCTTTTGGAGAGAGTTTCTCATGGCTGCGAAGATGGCTGCGAAGAACCTGAAGATCCGTCCCCTCGATGACCGTGTGGTGGTGGAGCCCGTCGAGGCGGAAGAGCGGACTGCCGGCGGCATCGTGCTGCCCGACTCGGCGAAGGAGAAGCCGCAGCGCGGGCACGTGGTGGCGCTCGGCCCCGGCAAGCTGCTCGAGAATGGCCAGCGGGCCAGCCTCTCCGTCTCGATCGGCGACGAAGTGATCTACGGCAAGTATTCCGGCAGCGACATCGAGGTCGACGGCCATGACGTCAAGATCCTGCGCGAGAGCGAAATCCTGGCAAAGGTCCTCAACTGATTTTTCCCGCGTCCCCTGCGACAGTTCCATCATTTTTCGAGGAGATCGTTTCGTGCCCAAGCAACTGATGTTCGACGACAACGCCCGCGCCAAGCTGCTCAAGGGCGTCGAAAAGCTCGCCGGCGCCGTCGCCGTGACGATGGGCCCGACGGGCCGCAACGTCATCATCGACAAGTCGTTCGGCGGCCCGACGGTCACCAAAGACGGCGTGACGGTCAGCAAGGAAGTCGATCTCGAGGATGCATTCGAGAACATGGGCGCGAAGCTTGTGAACGAAGTCGCCTCGAAGACGTCGGATCTGGCCGGCGACGGCACCACCACCGCCACGGTGCTCGCCCGGGCGATTTTCCGCGAGGGCACGCGGATGGTGGCGGCGGGCAGCAACCCCACGGCCGTGCGGCGTGGCATCGAGAAGGGCGTGGCGGCAGCCGTGGGCCATCTGATGGAGATCGCCAAGAAGGTCGATCGGCCCGAGGAGATTGCCCAGGTCGGTTCGATCAGCGCCAATAACGACCGGGCGATCGGCGACCTCCTCGCCGAGGCGCTGCAGAAAGTGGGCAAGGACGGCGTGATCACCGTCGAGGAAGGGAAGACGACGGAGACCACGGTGCGGTTTGTCGACGGCATGCAGTTCGACAAGGGCTACATCTCTCCCTACTTCATCAACCGCACCGCCGAGATGGACTGCCAGCTCGACGACGGCTTGATCCTGATTCACGAAAAGAAGATCTCGAACCTGCGCGATCTGCTGCCGTTGCTCGAGAAGGTGGCCCAGTCGGGGAAGCCGTTCCTGATCATCGCCGAAGACATCGACGGCGACGCGCTCACGGCCCTCGTGGTGAACAAGCTCCGTGGCGTGCTCAATATCTGTGCCGCGAAGGCCCCGGGCTTCGGTGACCGCCGCAAGGCGATGCTCGGCGACATCGCCGTGCTCACCGGTGGCACACTGATCAGCGAGGACCTCGGCCTGAAGCTCGAAAGCCTCGATCTCTCCCACCTCGGCAAGGCGAAGTCGATTACCGTCGACAAGAGCGAGACCACGATCGTGCAGGGGGCCGGCAAGCAGGCCGACGTGCAAGCCCGCGTGCAGCAGATCCGCAATCAGATCGACTCCACGGAGAGCGAGTATGACCGCGAGAAGCTCCAGGAGCGGCTCGCGAAGCTCACCGGCGGCGTGGCGATCGTGTCGGTCGGCGCCGACACCGAGGCCGAAATGAAGCAGAAGAAGGCCCGCGTCGAGGACGCTCTCCACGCGACCCGTGCGGCCGTCGAGGAAGGGATCGTGCCCGGTGGCGGCGTGGCGCTGCTCCGCTGCCGCGATGCCGTGGAGAAGGCCCGCTCCCAGGCGAAGGGCGACGAAAAAATCGGCGTCGACATCGTGCTCCAAGCCCTCGAAGCACCGATCCGGCAGATTGCCGAGAACGGTGGGATCGACGGGTCGGTCGTGGCCGACGAGGTGGCCGGCAAAGACGTGCACATCGGCTACGATGCCAACAAGGGCGAGTATGTCGACATGCTCAAGGCCGGGATCATCGACCCGGTGAAGGTGGTGCGGGTGGCGCTCACGAATGCCGCCAGCATCTCCGGCCTATTGCTCACGACCGAAGCCCTGGTCACGAACCTCGACAAAGACGACTCGAAGAAGCGTCGCGCGGAAGGCAGCATCCGCTAGCCGTCGGTGCGGGCTTGCCCGTCCATGCCCCACACCCCGCAACGCGACTTTTACGAGGTCTTGGGCGTCGAACGCGCCGCGTCGAAGGCCCAGATCGCCGATTCGTATCGCAAGCTCGCGATTCGGTTTCACCCGGACAAAAATCCCGGCGACAGGGAGGCGTCTGATCGCTTCAAAGAGGCGGCGCGGGCGTTCGAGGTGCTCTCCGACGAGACGCTGCGAGCGCGGTACGACCGCTACGGCCATGCCGGCCTTCAGGGCGGGCCCACACACGATTTCAACGACATCGGCGACATCTTCGAGGCCTTTGGCGACATCTTTGGCGGCGGATTTTTTGGCGGCGGCGGGCGGACGAGCAACCGGCCACGCAAGGGCCGCGACGTGTTTTCGAGTGTGGGGCTCTCGCTCGTGGAGGCGGCCCGCGGGGCCACGAAGACGATCGCCTTCACCCGGCATGAAGCGTGCGCCGCCTGCGACGGCAGCGGAGCCAAGAAGGGCACGGCACCGGTGCCGTGCGACTACTGCGCCGGCCGCGGCCAGGTGATCCAGCAGGCGGGGGTGTTTCGGCTCCAGACCACCTGCCCGGCCTGCCAGGGCGCCGGCAAGATCGTGCGGGAAAAGTGCCGGGAGTGTGCCGGCGAGGGTCTCACCGAAGAGCACGTGGAACGCCGTGTGACGATTCCTGCCGGCGTCGACAACGACGTGCGAGTGCGGCTGGCCGGCGAAGGCGAGCCGGGGGGCAACGGCGGCCCGCCCGGCGATTGCTACTGCATGATCGAAATCGAGGAACATCCGTTTCTCAAGCGCGACGGCCGCGACCTGCACTGCGAAGTGCCGGTGACGTTCAGCCAGGCGGCGCTCGGAGCCACCGTCGACGTGCCCACGCTCGACGGCCCGAAGCAGCTGGAGATCAAGCGCGGCACGCAGGCCGGCGAGGTGATCCGCGTGCGCGGGCTCGGCATGCCCGAGGTGCGCGGCCGGGGCGTCGGCGACCTGCACGTGCATGTGCATGTCGAGGTGCCGAAGACTCTCTCGCCCAAAGCCGAAAAATTGCTCCGGGAACTCGCCACGGAAGAGCAGAAGGCGGTGAGCGTTAAACGATCCAGCTTCCTGAGCCGTCTTGCCGAATATTTCCAGGCTCCGACCGGCGACGCCGACGAACCATGATCCACCCGGAGACCATCCCATGACCACGCCCCATGACGAGCAGCCCGAGCAGCCCGCCGACACCCCGCCGGTGGACACGGCGGCCCCGTCGCTCGAACAGCAATTGCAGGAGGCCGAGGAGCGGGCGCTCCGCGTCCATGCAGAACTCGAAAACTTCCGCAAGCGGGCCCGGCGTGAATATGACGACGCCCAGCGCTATCGAGAGATGGACCTGCTCCGCGATCTGCTGCCTGTGCTCGACACGGTGCTGCGGGCCATCGAAGCCGCGGAAAAGACGGGCGACGTGGAGAGCCTCAAGGCCGGCTTCAGAATGACCGCCCAACAGATCGAGAAGGTGCTCGACGCTCATGGCTGCAAGACGATCGACACGGTGGGCCACGCCTTCGACCCGGCCGTGCACGACGCGATTCTGCAGCAGACCGTGCCGGACGCGGTGCCGGGCACGGTCGTGGGGACGGCGAGCCGTGGATATCGGCTCCACGACCGCGTCGTGCGGCCCGCCCAGGTGATCGTCGCCAAACAGGAGTAGCACTCATGCCAACATACGACTACGTCTGCGACGGCTGCGGCCACGCGTTCGAACTCTTTCAGTCGATGACCGATCCGGTCAAGAAGACCTGTCCGAAGTGCAGCAAGAAGAAGCTCCGCCGGCTGATCGGCGCAGGAGGGGCGATCGTGTTCAAGGGCTCGGGCTTCTACAAGACCGACTATCGCAGCGAGTCGTACAAGAAGGGCGCCGCGGCCGATTCGGGCGGGAAGCCCGACGGGGCGAAGGGCGGAGGCGAGGGCTGAACGATGCCACGGTGCCCCGTCTGTGACGCCAGCGTGGATCTCGAGAAGACGCCGACGGTGCCCTTCTGCAGCGACCGCTGCCGGCTCATCGATCTGGGTCGCTGGCTCGACGAGGCGTACGCCGTGCCGGAAGAGAAGCGGCCCGCCGGCGACGACGAGGCCGACGAGTAGGTGCAGACTGGCAGTCTGCACACCGCCGCGTTCCCGTAGGTGCAGACTGGCAGTCTGCACACCGCCGCGTTCCGCAGAGCACCGCTCTGCGGCTCCAGCGCCTTTTCCTTATACTCTCAGCCTCACGACTTTCGCCCCCCGTTCCCAGAGACTGTCATGCCCCAGGACACCACGCCGACACACGATCACGGCCGGATCATTCACGAGATTCTCTGGAGCGAGGCGCTGCCGTGGTGGCTCTTATTTCGGGCTGCGGGGGCGGCGTTCGCTCCAACTGTCATTCTGCTCGCGCTCTGCGGCGGCCTGTCCACGTGGGCCGGCTGGTCGATCGCCGACAGCCTGCAGCTGGCCGGTGCGGACCCTGCGGCCGACGCGATTTTCGATGCCTCGCTCGGTGGTGGACCGGTCATTCCCGGACCGGATGGTTCGAACATGACAGCGGCCCTCACGCCGAGCCGCCAGGCAATCCCAGCCTTGCGCACCGCCTGGAATTGGCTGCCCAGGCCGGCGGCCGACGTGCTCGAACTCGTCGGCATCCCCTTTCGTCCATCGGCCACGCTCGTGCAGATGGGCGGAGCCCTCGCGCGGCTCGGCTGGTTCGTGCTCGTGTGGTCGATCTTCGGCACCGCGATCACCCGGCATGTCGCGCTCAAGCTCGTCGGCGAGGAAGCACCAGGCCTCGTCGGTGCCGTGCTCTACGGCGGCCGCAAGTGGCTCGCGGCGTTCAACTCCGTAGGCTTCGTGCTTCTGGGGATCGTCGCCCTCTCGATCCCTGGGGCCCTGCTCGGCCTCGCGATGCGCACCGACTGGGGGCTGGCCGCGGCGGGGGTCGTCTGGCCACTCGTGCTCGCGGGCGCCGTCGTGCTCGCGATCCTGGCGATCGGCCTCGTATTTGGCTGGCCGCTGATGGTGGCGGCGGTCGGCGTCGAACGCGGCGACAGTTTTCAGGCGATATCGACGTCGTTTTCCTATCTCTACCAGCGTCCGCTCCACTACGCCTTCTACGCGGCCGTGGCCCTCGTCGTGGCGCTGCCCGCCTTCGCCGCCGCCGGCCTGTTTGCCGATGCCACGAGCACGCTCGCCCTCTGGGCCGCGAGCTTCGGCATGGGCCACGACCGCACGCTCGCCGTGCTCGAAGGGCTCCGCGGCTCCGCCGATGCCTCGTGGGGCATGCGGGCGGTCGGGTTTTGGACCCGCGGCCTCGAGTCGCTTCTGGGCTCGTTTGGCTGGGGCTACTTCTGGGCGATCGCCACGGCCGCATACATGCTGCTGCGGCAAGACGTCGACGGCACGGAGCTCGACGAAGTCGTGCTCGACGAGCCGACTGCCTAGGGCCCCGCCCGGCCATTCGGGGATGGTGCGCGGGCGCATCCGTACCAAGTGTCCGCAAACGCAACGTGCGGTCATTGTCGCGGTCGGCACGTACTCCTTGCCCGCGCTGACGTATCGCGCCCTACACTGCCGCGTTGGGGGCAAACGCGATGCGTCGCGTTTGTGTCACCGGGTCCTGCGAGATGAGGGGAGGTGAGACGCGTGGAAGCGATGCTCTTCACGGGAGCCTCCACGGGATCGAACTGATTCCGATTCCGGGGTCGACCCACCCGAAAGAGCATGGGATTGCCGTTGCGATCCGTGCCGCCCGCTGGCAGTTGCCGCAGCCGCCGTGGCAGTGAACCGTGCCGAACCTGCACAAACGCTCTCCTCATGAAAGGACGCTGTCATGCGCCACGCAACGGTCAATCGGGGCTTCACGCTCGTGGAACTCCTGGTCGCGATCGCGATCATCGGCACACTCATGTCGCTCTTGCTTCCGGCGGTGCAGAACGCCCGCGAAAGCGGCCGTCGCCTGAGCTGCACCAATAATCTCGCCCAGATCTCCAAGGCGTTCATCACGCACGACGGTCAGTTTCAGGTGCTCCCTGGCTGGCGCAACACGCATCCCGCCCTCCGCGCCGGTGTGAGAACCTCGGACCCGACGCTCGCTGCCGCGCTCGATGCCAACACTCCATCCTGGCCGATCCCGCTGATGCCGATTCTGGAGCGTCTCGACATCCACAAAGCGTGGCTCTCGGTTTCCGCAGCACAGCCCGTGCCGACTTCCACGCCGACGATGCCGACGTTCGTCTGCCCTACATCTCCGTCCGACGGGCGGTCCGCCGCACAACTCGCCTACGTTGTGAATGGCGGTTCGTGCGTCGTGAGCCCCACCGCACCACGCCGCCAATATCGGGCGGACGGTATTTTCCTCGATGTTGTGGGCAACCCTCCGGCAGGCGTCGCCGGGCCGACGCTGTACGCAGCCGCCAGGACGAACCTCGACGCGCTCACCGGAGGCGACGGCGCCGGCAACACGCTACTCGTCGCCGAAAAGTCATCCGGGCGGATCACGCAGGGCACGTGGAACGCGACCGTCCCGCTTCTCGCCCTGTCTGGATCGGCGACGCCGCAGGCGATCGCCACGTTCAATTCGACGTCGGGTTCTGCCGTGCCTGTGTTCGGCATGATCGGCACCGTGCCCGCAGCCGCTCAGAAGATTCTCAACAGTGTCGAGGGCGCTCCCAACTCGAATCATCCGGGTGGGCTGGTGGTGGCGTTCGCTGATGGGCAGACACGCTTCATGCGCGATTCGATCTCACCCCATGTCTATGCTCAGCTCGTGACGAGCGACTCGGAGTGGGTCACGTCGGGAACGAGCGGAGCGTACGTGGCGAACTCCCCCATCGGCCAGGGTTGGCTCGGGCTCGGACCACGCCCCTACCTTCTCTCGGCAGCCGACTACGACTGATGTGCGATGCGGTCCGTTCACGACACAGGAGCAATCACGATGGCGACGGTTCTCGAGCGATTTCCGGGGCTTGTGCTGGCCGGCGTGTGTGTCGGCATCGTGCTCCCCGTCATCCTGGCGACGGGCTTCATGCAGCAGCGCACCCCGTCCGACACCGCCCCGACGCCGGCCGTGATCGATGATCTTCGGGAGGTCGTTCAGCAGCGCGGCCCGACGGACGTTCGGCTCTCTGCAGTCGTGGAACTCGCGCGATCGAGGGATCGTGCGGCGCTGCCCATCCTCGTGGCCACGATCGAGGACGACGACGAATTGGTGGCGGGACGGGCGGTCGCAGCCATCCAGCATCTCCTCGGTGTCCGGTATCCGCTCGAGGAGTGGCCGCTCGACAAGGCGGCACGCCGCCGGATCGCCGCCATGGCGCGCGAGGACATGGCGGCGCTCGACGGCCCGGGAAAAGCGTGGTGGGAAACACATACGAAGCAGCCGGCACGCCGGTGATGGAGCGTGCCACGATCGTTACGCCGGTGACCTCAAGGAGAGACGAGCATGAACACGACGACCCCTCGCTCGAGCGACAACCCGCTGCGTGGGACCCAGACCCCGCGGACGGGATTCTCGCTACTCGAACTTCTGACCACGATCGCCATCCTCTCGACCATGATGTCGATCGCGCTGCCGGCGATCCAGGCCGCCCGCGAGTCGTCGCGCACGACGACCTGCGCCGCAAACCTCAAGCAGATCGGCATCGCCCACGCCTCGCACGTCGCCAGGCGTCGAGCGGGCATGGCGGCCAGCGACTGGCGGCGCAGCGTGCTCGTCGACATGGAAGGCAGCCGCCCGAACTTGCTGTGCCCGACCGACGTGCGCACGGACTTGTTCGACATCAACGACTACGCCGTCTACATCGTGAACAATAAACGTACGATCCCACTGGAACCCGGCCCCTGGTGTGCCCTGGGTGATCCGGCTTTTTGCGAACAGTTTTCGGGAATCAAGCTGCCGACCCCGGATAGCTTCTTCCTCGTCTACGAAGACATGGCCTATAACTCGCCGTTCGACGGAATGATTCTGGCCCAGCCTCTGCCGCAAGGGGCGTGGAAACTCTCGCACGTCGGTTCGAACCCCCACGGCTATCGGCATCAACTCCGCGACCCGCTGGGGGCGATCATCGCCGACCCGTTCGCGAAAGGATTTACGTGGAACGTGCAGGGCATTCCCACGAGCTACGCGATGAACTCGCGGTCGGCCAGATTCACGACCGACCCCTACAAGGTGCTGGTGCTCGACTATGCCACGCCGGTGGCGGACGTGGTGGGGCCGACGGCCACTGGCGTGGTGACCTGGTGGCGCGACGTGGGCAGCCGTCATGCCGGGCTCACGAACGTGCTGTATGGAGACGGTCGGGTGGAACGCGTCGCTCCAGCTGCGATCGATCCGACATCGCCTGCCGTGCACGACCAGGCCTGGTGCCCGACCATCGACGAACGGCTCCTGCTCACCCGCCCCTGATCCGGGCCCCGTCGCCCCCGGTCGGATCTTCGCCGAGCCAGCGCCTCACCAAGCCTGGAAACGACCCCAGCAATTCCCCTCGGCTCACGGCGGCATCGGCCCCGGCGGCGACGGCATCGGCGAGCCGCTCCTTGTGCACGTGGGGGCCAAACGCGACGAGCTTTGCCGCGCGGCCCGTGCCCTCGACCTGCCGTTCGACGAGTTTCAGAGCCCGCGCCACGATCACGGCGGCATCGCCCGGCAGGGACTGCAGATCGAGAAGCACGAGGTCGAACGGTCCGTCGCGCGGCTCATCGTCGAGACTGCGCAGCGTCTCCACCCGCGCCGGAAGCGGGCGAGCGAGCGCCGCGATTCGGCTCGTCGAGAGCAGGTCGGGGGAGACGAGCAATATTTTGAGGTCATCGGCCACGATCCCCTCCGGGGGCGGTCGCCCACGTACGATGCTTTCCAGGTACGCAACCTAGCAGCCGGTCCCGACGGCGACCACGGTGAAGGCGATGACGCGTGATTCCCCCGACTTGACTCCGTGGTTCGGCGACGAGCCGGTGACGATCTCCAGGCTCGGGGGATCGGGCTTCAGCGGGTCGCGAGTGTTCGCCGTGCGACGTGGTTCGGGAGCCCTCTTCGTGCTCAAGAACTTCACGGCTGCGACGCCCGCGCCGCATGCAGCCTGGGTCCATCGGCTGATGCGACACCTCCGGGCTGCCGGAGTGGACTTTGTGCCGGGGGTCGTCGCCGTACGGCCGGAGCGCTTGCGGTCGGGCGCTGCGGAGTGTTCGACGGTGGCTGTCGATCCGGAGGCCGTGCTCTGGGAACTGGTCGAATTCATCCCCGGCACACCCCGCCGGGCGCCGACAGACGCGGAGGCGGCGACGGCGCTCATCGGCCTCGCGCGGCTGCACGTCGCTGCGGCGACGCTTCCCGAGGCTCCGGCGTGTCCTGCGGCGTCACCCGGCATCGCTCGGCGAATCGACCAGGCGCGCCGGCTGGTCGCAGCGCCGTGGCATCTGCTCGCGCCGTCGGCGGCCGCCATCCCGCACGATGCGGTCCACGAGCGACTGATCCAGGCGTGCGAGATCTTCCAGACGGGCGGCGGCCGCGCCGCACTCGACAGTATTGCCACCCACGAGCCGCTCCAGGTGCTCTGCCAACCGGTTCTCCGCGACCTCTGGAGTGATCACGTCTTGTTCGCCGACGACGGCCGCCTTGCCGGTTTCGTCGACTTTCACGCCGCCGGCTGCGACACGCCCGCCACGGACCTGGCCCGCCTCCTGGGCAGTTGGGACGCCTCGACAGCGTGCGGCCGAGGAACGCTCGCAGACCGCTGGCGGGGCAGTCTCGAGGCCTACGAGACCGTCCGACTGCTCTCGCCCCGCGAGCGGTCTCTCATTCCCTGGCTGCATGCGACCGGCGTGATCTGTGGGCTGGATAACTGGTTTCGCTGGCTGATCACGGATCGGCGGGAGTTTGACGATATGAATCGCGTGCTTGCCCGGCTCGACCGGCTTCTCGATGCGTTGCCGGACGCGTTGGAGGGCGGCCGACTCGTGGTTTCCAGCCAGAATTGACCGTCGCAAAACGGCCCCGGTAGGATTTTGTCGTGATGCACCGTGAACCCACTCCCATTCGCCGTGTCTTGCTCGTGGCCTCGAGCGTAGTTCTGGGCTTGGCCATAGCCGCGATTGGCGTGTGCACCGGCTCGGCCCGGGCTGCCGACGCCCCGGCGTTCGACCCGCTGGCCAGCGTCAAAGCGGGCCTCGGGAGCCCGATCCGCGTGGAGGCGGTCGTCGAGAAAAGCCCGGCCGGGGATGTTTTGGCCGTCACGGCGGTGCTGGAGGAGGGCTGGCACCTCTACTCCCTGGAGCAGAAGCCGGGCGGCCCGAAGCCGACGAAGATCGTGGTATCGGGCGACGCGCCGCAGGTGCCCCGTGGGGCCTTCCAGCCCTCGGAGCCCCCGCACCGAAAAACCGTCGACGACGTGCCCGGCTGGAAGGGACTCGTCGTGGAGGAGCACTCCGGCCGGGTGACGTGGCGGGCTCCGCTCGCGGCCAATCCGCGCGGGCGTGGGACGGTGATCCAAGGCACCGTGAGCGTGCAGCTGTGCCGCGACAACGCCTGCTCGCCCCCCGAAACGCTCCCCTTCACGGCCTCGGGCGAGGCCCCGCCCGCTGCGGCCGGCCTCGCTGTGCCGGCGCCGGAATCATTTACCCCGGACCGCGGCCACGCGCGAGTCGAGGCAGCATTCAGCCCCTCCCGGCCGGGCCCGGGCGAACCCCGGCTCTGGCCGCTCGTGATCCGGATCGTGCCCGAGCCCGACTGGCATCTCTACGCCCCGGCGTCTACCGACACGTCGGCCGTGGGGAAGGGCAAGCCCACGATCGTGTCGCTGCCTGTGAGCGAGGGCGTGAAGGTCACCAAGATCACTCCCCTGGCCGCCACCCCGGCCACGGAGCCGGCCCTTTTGGCAGCCGGAGCCGTCGACGGACCGGTGGCGATCGAGGTGGTGCTCGAACCCCTCTCGGCCGGCGATCGCACCGCCGAGGCGGTCGTGGGATTTCAGACATGCACCGACTCCACGTGCGACGCACCCACGGCCGTGCGCTTGACCATCACCCTGCCCCGCGACGACGACCCGCTGAACGGTGCCATCGCATTCCCCCCCGCCCGCTACGCCGAGGCGGCTCGGGCCTCCGCCCTGATCGATCTGCCGAAGACCGGCCCGGCGGGGCCGAGCATCTCCCAGGCGCCGGTGCCCTTGGCGGCCGCCGCATCGGCCCCGGCCGCGATTTCTCTGCCGATGGCGCTGCTTATGGGCCTCGCGGGCGGATTGATCCTGAACCTCATGCCCTGCGTGCTGCCGGTGCTCGGGCTCAAACTGATGTCGTTTGCCCAGCAGTCGGGCAAGGCCCGCCGCGAAGTGTTCCAGATGAATCTCTGGTATTGCGCCGGCCTGTATGCCGTGTTTTTCGTCCTCGCCACGGCGAGCGTGGCGGCGAACCTCGGGCTCGGCAGCGAAAACCTCGCCTGGGGCGAGCAGTTCACGTCGACGCGGTTCAACGTCACGATGGCGGCGATCGTGTTTGCCTTCGCCCTGTCGTTCCTCGGCGTGTGGGAACTGCCGATCCCGGGCTTCATCGGCGAGAAGGCCGGCCATGTGCAGTCGCAGGAGGGTCCGCTGGGCGCGTTCCTCAAGGGCGTGCTCAGCACCGTGCTCGCCACTCCCTGCAGCGGGCCATTCCTCGGGCCGGTATTCGGCTTCACCCTCGCGCAGCCGACGCCCGTGACCTACGCCGTGTTCGGTGCGATCGCCACCGGCATGGCCCTGCCCTACCTGGCCGTCGGCGTCTTCCCGGGCCTGGTGCGGTTTCTGCCCAAGCCCGGCGCCTGGATGGAGACGCTCAAAGAAGTGCTGGGATTCGTGATGCTGGGCACGGTCGTGTTTCTGTTCACGTTTCTCGATCACGACTACTTCATCCCCACGTTCGCGCTCCTGATGGGCATCTGGGCAGCCTGCTGGTGGATCGGCAAGGCACAGGATACGGGCCTCGGCACCGTCGCCTTCGGCCGCTGGGTGCAGGCGGCAGCCGTGGCCACCGTGGTGGGTAGTCTTGCTTTCGCATTCCTCGGGCCGGTGAAGTCGCTCCTGCCGTGGGAGCCCTTCTCGCGGGCCCGGCTGGCCGAGCTGCAGAAGAGCGGCGCGACTGTGCTCGTGGACTTTTCAGCCGACTGGTGCATGACCTGCAAGCTCAACCTCGCCACCGCCATCGAGACGACGCGGGTCAAGGCGGCGATCGAGGCCAACCGCGTGGTGCCGCTCCTGGCCGACTGGACGGAAGAGTCGCCCGAGATCAAGTCGATGCTCGAGACGCTGCAGAGCCGCTCGATCCCGGTACTCGCGGTCTTCCCCGCCGGCAGCCCCGACGAGCCGATCCGCGCCCCGATCATCCTCCGTGACCTGATCACCGAATCGCAGGTGCTCAAAGCCCTCGAGCAGGCCGGCCCCTCCCGCCCCACGATCGGCACGATCCGCTCGGCTGCGCTCCCCTAAGACAGGCTTGAGCCTGTCACTGCTCCGGTTGCGCGCCGGCTTCGGGCTCCCCATATCCCGCCCGCCGGACGTTCGCCTCCACCCGACCAATCCGCCTGCGGCGGATCGGTGCCCGGCTTCGGCTCACTCGGACTCACTGCCGCTGCGCCTGGCGAATGTCTCGCCGTCGCCGCCGTCCCGGCATCGGCGACGGCTTACGGTCGCCGAGCAAAGCTCGGCTCCCACACGCGAACGTCAGGGACGGAGGCCCGGGTGAACACCAGCGGGCGGAGGCCCGCCAAGCGAACAGCGGCACGATGCCGGGTGTTCGCGTGAAGATGGCTCCGCTGGTCAAATACGCCGGCGAGCGGGATATGGGGAGCCCGAAGCCTCCTCAACGAAAGCCCGAGGCGTAAGCCGAAGGGAAAACGCGTGGAAGTGCGCAGCCGGGGCATCCTCTCGGCTCACGCCT
>Ga0082207_1000829_pt1 | contig 16388 bp, 15 predicted proteins | sample LakMenEpi10Aug09_FD_71540 | JGI IMG/M metagenome (GOLD analysis project Ga0082207, IMG submission 71540)
CCCATCTACCCGGACGGCTCTTCCCAGGGCCAGTCCGAGCAGATGCATGTGGCGGGCGCCGCCCTGCCCTTCGAAGGCGCGGTCCGGCCGGGGCATTTCGCCGGGGTGGCCACGGTCGTCAAGCGACTGTTCGAGATCGTGCCGGCCGACACCGCATTTTTCGGCGCCAAAGACTGGCAGCAGACGCTCGTCGTGAAGCAGATGGTCGAAACCTATCGCATGCCGATCGAGATCGTCGTCTGCCCGACCGTGCGCGAAGCCGACGGCCTCGCACGCTCCTCGCGCAACGCCTATCTCACGCCCGCCGAACGGGCACGGGCCGTCGCCCTGCACGATGGCCTGGCCGCCGCGGCGGCCCGCTGGGAGGCGGGAGACTGCGTGGCCGTGGCCGAGGCGGCCCTGCGCGAGGCACTCGAGGCGGGCGACATCGCCTGCGACTATGCCGCGATCGTCGAGCCAGACTCGCTCGCACCGCTCGTCGATCCCCGGGGGCCGGCGATCGCGCTCGTCGCCGGCCGACTCGGCTCCACACGGCTCATCGACAACCGCCTGCTGCCGGCACGCCCGAACGTCGCTCGACAGTTTTAGGAAAGCCGCACCGCTCGCATGCTCTCGACGCTGTTCCACATTCCCACGCGGCTCACCCTCGGCGAGTGGTCGGTGCCGCTCTTCGGCTGGGGCCTGGCCCTCGCCGTGTGGACGGTGTGGACCGCGGTGACCGTCGGCCGCTCGCTCGTGCAGCGCGGCTGGCGCGACACGGCGACGGCGCTCGCCATGCCTGTGGCGATCATGGGAGGCCTCATCGCCTTCGTGCTTCCGGCGCTCGACGATGGCCAGGGGATTCCGGTGCGCGGGTATGGCGTGATGCTGCTGGTCGCGGCCACTGCTGGCACATGGCTGTCGATCCGGCGTGGGCGATCGATGGGCTTCGATGCCGACACGATCGTGGCCCTGGCGCTCCAGGTGTTTCTGTGGGGGCTCGTGGGGGCCCGGCTGTTTTACGTGATCGAATATCGCGACCAGTTTTTCCCGCCGGGCCGCAGCTTCGTGCAGGCGTTGCCCGACGTGCTCAACCTCGCAGCGGGGGGGCTCGTGGTGTTTGGCTCGCTGCCCACCGCGGCGCTCGCGGCCTGGCGGTTTGCAGCGCGGCGCGGGCTACCGCTCCTCGAACTCGCCGACTGCGTGGCCCCCGGGCTGCTCGTGGGGCTCGCACTCGGGCGGATCGGCTGCTTTTTGAACGGCTGCTGCTACGGCGGCCCGTGCGACCTGCCCTGGGCCGTGCAATTCCCACCGCACAGCCCGCCCTGGCTCGACCAGGCGGCACGGGGGCTGATTCCGGCCACGAGCGCAGGCAGCCTGCCTGTGCATCCGGCGCAGCTCTACGCAGCCCTCGACGCCGGGCTGTTGGCCGCACTCGCGGTGGCGTTCACGCCCCTGGCCCGCCGGCCCGGCGAGGTCTTCGCGCTCGCGCTTACGCTGCACCCGATCTCACGGCTCCTGCTGGAGGCGATCCGCATCGACGAGCCGCCCATGTTCGGAACCCCCCTCTCAATCTCCCAACTCGTGTCGGTCGTCCTCCTCGGGCTTGCAGCGGCCCTCTGGTGGTGGCTCTCGCGGCAACCGGTGCGTGCAGTACACTCACCACTGAGTGCCAATCGCTGACATCGCTCCCTGACATCCGGTACTCCCCGACCCGCGGAGTTCACTCATGACGCTGTCTCAGTCCACGCCCCAGCCCTCTGGAAGCCAGCCCGACCCCCGGGTGTTCCCCGAGGGGGCCGTGACGATCCGCTGCCGGCTCGATGGTCCGCTCGTGGTCGAACTGCCACCCGATGCCGAGGCCAAGGGGGTGTATCTACGGGTCACCGATCACCTCGGCGCCGAGTATCCGGTGCCCCCGGGAAAACGGGCCGTGGCGCTGTGCCGCTGCGGCGAGACGAAAACACGGCCGTTTTGCGATGGCACGCACAAGAGCTGCGGATTCCAGGCTGCCGAAACGGCACCCGAACCACCCATCGCCCGGCCGTGAAATAGCCGGTGAAAACAGGTCCGTTTGGACGGCCTGGGAAGACCTGTCTTGCGACGGAAACTGCTCCCTGAAAACCACTTAGGGCACGCGCGGACCGCAAAAACAGCCCTTCGAGCCCGGGGAACGATATGGACTGGCCCCTGAATCCCCTGTACGGTTCAACGGTTCGGAGATAGGAAACCCAGCGGTCCGAGCAGTTACGGCATGGCTTCGCCCCAGAAATCCAACTTTTACCAGCGGTATAGCGTGGGGATCATGGCGATCCTCGTGTTCCTGCTGCCGATGGTGGTGGTGGGGGCGATCAAGGCCAAGGCCAACAACCGCAATGACGTGAAGGGGTGGCTACCCCTCGAATACCCGGAAACGCAGGCCTATCGGTTTTTCCGTCGCAGCTTCCAGGGCGAGGAGTTCATCCTCATTTCCTGGGACGGCTGCACGATGGCCGACCCCCGGCTGGAACTCCTGGCCCAGAAACTCCTTCCGCCCCCGGAAGAGGCCGCCCGGATCGACCGGCCCCTCTATTTCAAGACCGCCCAGACGGGCCCCAGGGCCGTCGCGCGGATGACCTCGGAACCCCTGAACCTCGACCGCGAAGAGGCGATCTCCCGGCTGAGTGGTGCCCTGATCGGCCCTCCGCCGGCCGGCGTCGAGGCCGGCACGCCCGGCGACGATCTCGACCAGCGGCAGACCTGCCTCGTGCTCACGCTCGCCGACACGGCCCGGGCGAACCTCCACGGCACGATCGACCTCATCAAGACGATCGCCCGTGACGAATGTGGCATTCCCGAGGACTCGCTCCACATGGGCGGCCCGCCGGTCGACAACGTCTCGATCGACAAGGCCGGCCAGACGAGCGTCACGATCCTGTTCGGTCTGTCGCTCGTCGTCGGATTCTTCGTGAGCTGGTGGAGCCTGAAGAGCAAGGCGCTCGTGGGCATGGTGATCGCCTCCGGCGTCTACAGCATGTTCGCGAGCCTCGCGGTCGTGTGGTATTCGGGCTATCCCGTCGATGCGATCCTGCTCACGATGCCGTCGCTCGTCTACGTGGCGACGACGAGCGGCGCGATCCACCTGGCCAACTACTACCGCGATCAACTCGCCGAGACCGGCATCCAGGAAGGTGCGGCGGGCCATGCGGTGCAGCACGCACTTCTACCGCTCTCGCTCGCCACCGGCACCACGGCAATCGGCCTGGCCACGCTCGCCGTCAGCGACCTCGTGCCGATCCGGATGTTCGGCATCTTCTCGGCGATTGGCGTGGTGGTCAGCTTTCTGATCCTCGTGTCGTTCATGCCGGCGGCCCTCGAACTCTTTCCACCCAAGCTCAAGCTCGGCAAACTCGGCGGCGAGGGGCAGACCGACTGGAAGCCGATCGAGGAGAGCCGCTGGTGGCGGGTCGGCGAATGGATCACGCGGCACCACGCCCTGGTGGCGACGGCATGCCTGCTCGTGATGGTGGCCGTCGGCTACGGCATGACGCGCGTCGAAAGCAGCGTGCAGCTGATGCGGCTCTTCTCGCCGAAGGCCCGCATCCGTGAAGACTACCGCTGGCTCGAGGCGAAGCTCGGGCCCCTCGTGCCAATGGAAATCCTCGTGCGCTGCGACCAGCAGTCGTGCGATTTGAACTTCCTCGAACGGATGGAGCTCGTGGGCCGCATCCAGCGGGAGATCGGCGTGCTCGACGAGGTGGGCAGCTCGCTCTCGACCGTGACGTTCGGCCGCAGCCTCGACTCGGGCGACGGCGGCGACGGCCTCGGCGGGGCCGCAGCCAGGGCCTTCGGCCTCGGTGCCCGCACGAAGCGCAGCGTACTCAACCGCCGCCTCGTGGCCCATCGCCAAGACTTCCTCGACGGCGACTACCTGCGCGACGCCAAACATCCCGATGGCCGCGAGGAAGAACTGTGGCGGATCAGCGCCCGGGTGAGCGCCACGAAGGAAGTCGACTACGCCCTCTTTCGCCGCGACCTTCAGGCCAAGATCGACCCGATCATCGCGGGCCTCGAGCAGAACGGCGTCACCGGCATCAAGGTGGAATACACGGGGCTCGTGCCGCTGGTCTACAAGGCGCAGCATTCCCTCCTCGACGGCCTGATCGCCGGCTTCATCACCGACTTCGCGATCATCGTGGCGGTGATGATCGTGCTTTGCCGGGCTGCTTCGGCCGGCCTCGTGCTGCTCCTGCCCGCTGCGTTCCCCGCGGTGATGGTGTTTGGCGGCATGGGCTGGGGCAACGCCCTGCTCAAAGCGCTCGGCACGGGCAACATGCTCATCGACATCGGCACCGTGATGGCCCCGAGCGTGGCCCTCGGCGTGACGGTCGACGACGTGGTTCATTTCATGCTCTGGTTTCGCCGGGGCATCGCCGAAGGGCTCGACCGCAAGCAGGCCGTGATGCTCGCCTACAAGGGCTGTGCGCGGGCGATGTATCAGAGCTGGGGCGTGATCGGCATCGGGCTCTCGGTGTTCGCCCTCTCGCCGTTCGGGCCCACGCAGCGATTCGGCCACATGATGCTCTCGATGCTCACGGTCGCCCTCGTCGGCAACCTCGTGCTGATGCCGGCGCTGCTCTCCGGCCCGCTCGGCGCGGTGTTCGGCTGGAGCGTGCAGCGAATCGAGCGCAAGAAGGCACTCCGCGAAGGCCGGCGCAAGGTGAAGGCCGACGCAGGCAGCGATGCCCTTCCGGCCCCGCACGTGCTGCCAGGGCCGGCCAAGCAGGTCGTGCATGCCTGACGAGGTGCCGCAGGTCGACACCGGCGAGGGACTGCCGACCGCGACGATCGTCCTCAAACCCAAGCGGGCGCGGCCGTTTTTCGGCCGCCATCCGTGGGTGCTCGATTCGGCCGTGCTGCGGGTCGACGGCGGCCCCACCGACGGCGCCGTGGTAGATCTCGCCACGCACGACGGGCAGTTCGTGGGCCGCGGCCTGTGGAACGCCACGAGCCGGCTCCGTGTGCGGCTCTACGCCTTCGACGCGGCCACGAAACTCGACGACGCGTTCTGGCAGACCCGGATCGAGGCGGCCGTCCGCCTGCGGCGCACGCTCGGCCTCGATGATCCGGCAGGCGCCGCGCGTCTGATCAACAGCGAGGGCGACGACCTCTCGGGGCTGATCGTTGACCGCTACGGCGACTATCTCGCCGTGCAGGTGACGGCCCTCGCAATGGCCAGCCGCCTCGACACGATCTGCGACACCCTCGAGGCGGTCGTGGCTCCGAAGGGCATCCTCCTCCGCGGCGCGGAGCGGGGCCTCGCGAAGCTCGAGGGGCTCCACCTGGCCGACCGGCTCGTCCGCGGCACCGCGCCCTCGGGCCCGATCTTCGTGCACGAGCATGGCCTGCGATTCGGCATCGATCTCACCGAGGGGCAGAAGACGGGCTATTACCTCGACCAGCGCGACAACCGCCACGCGGCCGCCCGCTATGCCCAGGGCCGGCGCGTGCTCGACATGTTTTGCTACTCCGGCGGGTTTTCCGTGGCCTGCGCGGTCGCCGGCCGGGCCGCGAGCGTGCTCGCCGTCGACTCGAGCGCGAAGGCGACGACGCTTGCCAAGGCGAATGCCGACTTGAACGGCGCGGCGAACGTAGCCGTGGAAACGGCCGACGCCTTCGAGAAGCTCGATGCGCTGCTCGCCGCCGGCGAGCGGTTCGGCATGGTCGTGCTCGACCCGCCGAAGTTCGCCCGCAGCCGGGCCTCGGTCGACGACGCCCTGCGGGCCTACCACCGGATCAACCGCGCCGCTCTGGGGCTCCTGGAGCCCGGCGGGATCCTCGTCACCTGCTCCTGCTCTGGCTCCGTCTCACGCGACGACTTTCTCCAGATGCTCGCCGGCGTCGCCCAACGCGGCCGCCGGCCGATCCAACTCCTCGAATGCCGCGGCGCCGCGCCCGACCATCCGGTGAGCGCGAGCTGCCTCGAGGGGGAATACCTCAAGTGCGTGATCGCCCGCGTGGCGTGACGCGGGGCTGCCGACATCTACAGCCGAACTGCGTTTTGGATAGGCGCCGGCTAGGGGTAACCCCGAGCCTCCTCCAACACAGGAAGCCCGCGCACACGGGGCATCCGGGATTACACCCGGCGCAGACGCGTGTACTCGTCGACCGTGACGGTGGTGAGTTCGCCATCGTCGCGAGCAAGGATCACGACGTCGCTGTAGACCTTGTCGTCGGGATTGCGGCGAAAGTGCAGGCCATGCCGACGCCGCTCCGTGCGGAGCACCTTACCGACCGTCGTCGTGGTCCACTTCGCACTCGAGCCGACGGTGACACCGTGGATCACCTCCACCCGGTCGCCCGGCTGAAGCTGCTCGTAGAGCTGCCGTGTTTCGAATTCCTCGGGTGTCATACTTCCTTCGACTCTATCCATTTCATCATCTTGCGGAGCCGACGGCCGGTCTCGGTGAGCTTGTGCTCGCGTTCGCGGCGTCGGGTGCTCTTGAACATCGCGGCGCCGCCCCGGTTCTCCAGGATCCAGTCGCGGGCGAATTCGCCCGAGCGGATCTCCTCGAGAATCTTCTTCATCTCCTGGCGAGTCTCGTCGGTGATGATCCGCTTGCCGCGGGTGTAGTCGCCGTATTCGGCGGTGTTCGACACGCTGTAGCGCATGTATTCGAGGCCGCCTTGATAGAAGAGATCGACGATCAGCTTCATCTCGTGGAGGCACTCGAAATAGGCCATCTCCGGCTGATAGCCCGCCTCGACGAGCGTGTCGAAGCCGGCCTTGATCAGTTCCGACACGCCGCCACAAAGCACCGCCTGCTCGCCGAAGAGGTCGGTCTCGGTCTCCTCCGCGATCGTCGTCTCGATCACGCCGCCGCGGGTGCCGCCGATGCCCTTGGCGTAGGCGAGGCCGATCTTCTTCGTTTCCGGCGAGGCGTTCGGGCCGAGCGCGATCAGGCAGGGCACGCCGCCCCCCTTCACGTATTCGCTGCGGACGAGGTGCCCGGGGCCCTTGGGTGCCACGAGCAGGATGTCGTGGCCTGCCGGGGGCTCAACCTGGCCGAAGTGGAAGTTGAAGCCGTGGCTTGCCATCAGGATGGCGCCCTTCTTCAGGTTTGGCTTGATCGACGTCTTGTAGACGTCGCCCTGAAGTTCGTCGGGCAAGAGGATGTTGATCACGTCGGCCTGCTTGACGGCGTCTTCGACGCTCATCGGCTCGAAGCCATGCTTCTTGGCGAGGTCGTAGTTTGGACCGCCCGGACGCTGGGCCACGACGACCTTGAGCCCGCTGTCGCGAAGGTTCTGGGCCTGGGCGTGCCCCTGGCTGCCGTAGCCGATGATGGCGATGGTCTTGCCTTCGAGGGCCTTCAGGTCTGCATCCGAGTCGTAGTAGATCGTCGCTGCCAAGGGATCACTCCAGGGGGTTCGAGGGGTCGGGGTTCGATGAGCGAGAGAGACGGGCGTCAGGCCAGCGATTCACGGGCCGAGGCCGAATCGGCCGGGCGAGCACCGTCGGCGGCCTCGGTGAGCTCGCGGGTGGGGGCGCTGCCGCGGACCATCGCGATTCGGCCGGTGCGCACGAGTTCGAGGATGCCGAACGACCGCATCAGTTCGACGAAGCCCTCGATCTTCTTTTCGGTGCCGGAGATCTCGACGATCACGCTGTCGGCAGCCACGTCGACCACGCGGCCGCGGAAAATCTCCGCCAGTTCCTTGACTTCGGTGCGCGCCGGGCCGGCCGGCGCCGCCACCTTGATGAGGGCCAGATCGCGCTCCACGTAGTTCCGCGAGCTGATGTCGTCGACCCGCACGACGGTGACGATCTTCTCGAGCTGTCTCCGCACCTGATCGAGCACGCGGTCGTCACCGCGAAGCACGAACGTCATCCGTGAGAAGCCGCGGTCTTCGGTCTCGCCCACGGCGAGACTGTCGATGTTGTAGCCACGCGAAGCGAGCATGCCGGACACGTGTGCCAGCACGCCGGGAACGTTCTGGACGGTGGCGGAAAGGACGTGTCGCATGGGCGGCGGGCTCGGAGGGGACAGCGGGGTGGAAGGGTCTGCGATGGCGAATCGGCGAGTCTAGTTTGGGCCGAGAGGCCGATTCAAGCGGCGGAAGGCCCGGCCGTGGCGTCTCAGAGCCCTGCGCGGGCCGGGTTTGACGCCTGCGCCGGGGATGCCGGTCGTGCGTTGACAGGGGGCGGAAAAAGCCGATAGTTTGCGGTGCTCCGTTGCCCCCGTTCCCTTTCCTCCTGCGAGCGTACTAAGCGTGTCGAACGTCTTGGCCCAAGAGTTGATTGAAGCTGGCGTGCACTTCGGCCACCGTGCCAGTCGGTGGAACCCGAAGATGAAGCCGTATATCCACGGCCGCAAGAACCTCATCCACATCATCGACGTCCGGGAGACGATCCGCGGTCTTCTCCGGGCCCGCAAGTACCTCAAGCAGGTGGCCGCCTCGGGCAGCCTGGTGCTGTTCGTGGGCACCAAGCGGCAGGGGGCCGAGGCCGTGGCCCGCGAGGCCGCCCGCTGCGGCATGCCGTATGTCAGCGATCGCTGGCTCGGCGGCACGCTCACCAACTTCCGCACGATCCGCAATCGGCTCGCCCGGCTCGAGGAGCTCGAGAAGCTCATGCCGTCGGACGAGTTTGGCGCCTACTCCAAGAAGATGCAGTCGTCGCTCCGCCGCGAGTTCCGCAAGATGGAGCGGAATCTCGGCGGCATCCGTACGCTGGCCCGCCTGCCGGAATGCCTCGTGGTGTTCGATCCCAAGAAGGAAAAGAACGCCGTCAACGAGGCCCGCAAGATGGGCATCACGACGGTGGCCCTCATCGACACCGACTGCGATCCTGACCTCGTCGACCTGCCGATCCCCGGCAACGACGATTCGATCCGTTCGATCGAACTCGTTTCGGCTCGACTGGCCGACGCGATCCTCGAAGGCAAGTCGCAGGTGGCCGCCGAGGCCCAAGTCGCCGCCGAAGGCGCCGACTCGGGCGACGCATCAGGCAAGCCCGGGCCCAAGCCTCGGGCGACAGCCAAGCGTGCCGTCCCCAAGCCCCCCAAAGTCTGACGCCGTTTCGGAAACGACGCGGGGCTCGGGAAGCCCGAGGCGTAAGCCGAAGGGATGCCAGCCACAGCACACCAGCCACAGGAGTTAACCCATGGCAGAGATTACAGCAGCTGCAGTGATGGCCCTCCGCGACAAGACGGGCCTCCCGATGATGGAGTGCAAGAAGGCGCTCCAGGAATGCGGTGGCAACACGGAGCAGGCCGTGGAGTGGCTCCGCAAGCAGGGGATCAAGACCCAGGCCATGCGGGCCGACCGTGAGATGTCGACCGGCCGACTCGCCGTCTACACCGATCCTGCGAAGGGTGTCGGCACGATGATCGAGCTCAAGTGCGAGAGCGCCCCGGTGGCGAACAGCGACGATTTCAAGAATCTGGCCAATGACATCGCCAAGACGCTCGCCCTCGGGCCCGGGGCGAAGTCCCCGGCCGACCTGCTGGCCCAGAAGAGCCTGGCCCACCCCGACAAGACGCTCGGCGAGCTCAAAGACGACCTCTTCAACCGGATGCGCGAGGTGTTCGATCTCGCGCGAATCTGCCGGATCGATGCCCCCTGTGGCGGCTACGCCCATCACGACGGCTCGAAGGCAGCGCTCGTCGAAGTGGCCGGCAAGGCGGCCACGCCCGAAGCGGCCACCACCGCGAAGGAAATCGCCATGCACGTGGTGGCGCTCGCGCCGCAGGCGGTGACGAAGGAAGAACTCGACCCAGTAGCCGTGGCGAAAGAGCGTGAGATTCTCACTGAGGCGGCCCGCGGCGAAGGCAAGCCCGAGAACATCATCGCCAAGATGATCGAGGGTCGGCTGCGCAACTTCTTCAGCCAGTGCGTGCTGCTCGAGCAGCCGTTCGTGAAAGACGACAAGCAGTCGGTCGGCCAGGTCGCGAAAGCGGCCGGGCTCGAGGTCAAAAAGATGCAAAATTGGAAGCTGGGCGGGTAGAGCACTCCGATCGTGACCGTTTCTCTGCTGGGTTTGAGGAGAACAGGGAGGCGAGGGGGTCGGCGAACGCTCAAGGAGCATGGGCCGCCCCGGCCCCGCGACGAGACTTTTGCCGCCCCCGAGCCGGCGCCCTGCGGATTCGCCCTGGAATCGGACGTCTGATGGACGCAGCCCCATATGCACGCGTGCTCTTGAAACTCTCCGGCGAGAGTTTCGTGCGCCCGGGGGAACGCGGCATCTCAATGGAGGAGGTGCTGCACGTGGCCAGGCAGACCTACCAGGCGGCGGCCCGGGGCGTGCAGCTGGCCGTCGTGATCGGCGGCGGCAACATTCTCCGGGGTGCGTCGTTCACGTCGGGCAACACGGGCGTGCAGCAGGCGACGGCCCACTCGATGGGCATGCTCGCCACCGTCATCAACGGGCTCGCGCTCCAGGACGCGCTCGAGAGCCTCGGCGCCCAGACGCGGCTCATGACGGCGATTCGCATGGACGGTGTCGCCGAGCCCTACATCCGCCGGCGCGCGCGGCGGCACCTGGAGAAGGGGCGGATCGTGATCCTCGCGGCCGGCACGGGCAGCCCGTTCGTCACGACCGACACCGCCGCCGCCCAGAGGGCGCTCGAACTGGAAGCCGACATCCTCATGAAGGCCACGCGCGTCGACGGCGTGTATTCCGACGACCCCGAGAAGAATCCGCACGCGATCCTCTACCGCGACCTGACCTATCAGCAGATGCGCGAGCAAAATCTACGGGTGATGGATGCGACCGCCATCTCGCAGTGTATGGAGCACGCGATGCCGATTTTGGTGTTCAACTACCGCAAGGAGGGGAACATCGAACGGGCGGTGGCGGGTGAGCGGGTGGGCACACTCGTAAGCGGCCGCCGCGACTGAAGTGCGGCGATCAGCGGCTGAAAACAAGGTCTGTGCCGATCTCTTGACGCGACCCTGCTCCCGTCGGAAAATTATTGAATCTCGCTTCCGCCCACCTCACCTTCCCTCCGAGGGCACCCTCCCATGCGAGCCCTGCGTCGTTCCTGCGCGGCTTCAGCGTCGGCCTTTACGCTGGTCGAGCTGCTCGTGGTGATCGCGATCATCGGCGTGCTCATCGGGCTCTTGCTGCCGGCCGTGCAGGCCGCCCGCGAGGCGGCCCGCCGGAGTTCCTGCACGAACAACCTCAAGCAGGTGGGGCTGGCCGTCGCCAACCACGAGGGCGTCAAGAAGGTGTTTCCCAAGGGTCGCGACACGCGCAGCCCCGGCGGCGTTCAGGAGGGCGATCCCCCGCGGCTCCGCGAAGCCTATTCGTGGGCCTTCCGGCTGTTGCCGTTCATGGAGCAGCAGTCGATCTTCGACGCCTACGTGCCAAACGCGAAGGTCTACGACGCCGCCAACTCGCGGGCGATGCGCACGCCGGTGGCCGGCTACTACTGCCCCAGCCGCCGGGCCCCGGCAAGCGACCGCAACTTTGACGACAACAATGGCGTTCCACCGAGCGGCGGCACCGGCGTCGCCGCCGGGGGCGACTACGCTGCGAATGCGGGCGCCTACTACACGTATTCGTCGGCCGACACGTACGAGGGGGATGAGGCGGCCGACCCGCGCAATGTCGCGCTCTATGCCGGGCCGATCCATACCTTTTCGCGGATCAAGGCCGCGCAGGTCACCGACGGCCTGAGCAAGACGTTCGCCATCGGTGAACGACATATCCCGCCGCCGCAGGCCTCGTGGGCTGCGGACATGGTCCATTACAATCAGGGCGACACGGCCTTCTTCGCCGCCGACACACCCGCCACGCAGTTTCGCGACACGCTCCGGGGGCTGGCATCGTTTCCCGACGACACGAGTAGCCGTAAATTCGGTAGCCGCCATCCGTGGACTACCAACTTCGTGTTTCTCGACGGCCACGTCGAAGCGATCTCCAATGAGACCGACTCCGACGTCCTACGTTGGTACTGCACGATCGCCGACGGCAACGATCCCACCGCACCCGCCGACGACAGCGCCGGTGGCACATGACACGCACAGCCCGCCCCCATGCACGCCCGGCCGCACCTGCCAAGCAACCCGGCGGCAATCGCACCGCCATCGTGGCAACTGTGCTCGGGCTCGCCACCACCTGCCTCCTCGGCTGGCTCTGGCTGACGAGTGGCGAGGATCTCGTAGACAAGACGCTTAAGATGGAGCGCACACTGCTGGCCGGCGAAGCCTCGGGGCGGGCCGGCAAGAAGGCCGTCGACGAGATCATTCGCAACGTCGATCGGATGGACCCTGCCGAACTCAAGCAGGTGCAACAGACGCTCGAAGCGGAGTGGCAGCGGGCCCGGGCGGCCGACATCGAGGCCTACTTCGCCGCCAAGCCGGACGAACGCCGTTCGATCCTCGACCGCAGCATCGACCGCACACTCACGTACAAGGAACTGCGGTTCGCGGTGAATCCCCGGGCATGGAGCAAGGACGGCCGAAAGCCTCGCAAGCCGCGGACGACATCTCCCGACTCCCAGGCGGCGGGCGCGACGGCCGCCGAGAAGAAAGCCCAGCGGCAGCTGCTCGAACGCTATGATGACGCCCTCCGGCAGCGGGCCCGCGAGCGCCGGATCGAACTGCCGGCCTGGCAATAGTCGCAGCGTGCGATTGCCGGCAGTCGTCATCAGGAGCCGCACGTGACCCATTCGTCCCATGATCACCGCCACTATGCGTGGCCGCTGATCATGTGCCTGTGCGGCGTCGACTACTTCAGCACGCTCGGCTACCAGCCGTCGATCGCCTTCGAGGGAGCGGGCACGCTCGCCCCCCTGGCCACGCTCGTGCTCGTGCTCGTGACGCTCTTCGGGGCGCTGCCGATCTACCGGCACGTGGCGGGCGAGACCCCGGATGGCGTGGGCTCGATCGGCATGATCGAGCGGATGTTTCGCGGCTGGGGGGCGAAGCTCGTGGTGCTCGTGCTGATCGGGTTCGCAGCGACCGACTTCGTGATCACGAAGACCCTCTCGGCCGCCGACGCGGCGGCCCATCTCATCAGCAACCCTCTCTACGCCGGTCACGTGCCTGCGTGGATGCAGGGCCAGATGGCGGTCACGATGTTTCTGCTCGTGATGCTCGGCGCGATGTTCCTGAAGGGCTATGGCGAGGTCGTCGGCCTGGCGACCGTGCTCGTGATCGCCTTCCTCGGGCTCTCGTTCGTGGTCGTCGTCGCCGGGCTCGTCTATCTCGTCGGCCACCCGACGCTCCTGCCGCACTGGGTCGGTGAGATCACATCGGGCCGCTACCACCTCGAGCACGCCCCGCTCTCGGGCAGCGGGCCGCTGGTGGCGATGGGGATCGCGCTGCTCGTGTTCCCGAAGCTCGCGCTCGGGCTGTCGGGCTTCGAGACGGGCGTGCTGCACATCCACTTCGTGAAGGGCACCGACGCCGACCCGGCCGACCCGACGGCCCGGATCGCCAACACGCGGAAGCTGCTTCTCGTAGCGGCCCTGATCATGTCGTTCTTCCTGATCGGCTCGTCGCTCGTGACCGGCACCAACACGCTCATCCCGGCGGAGGAGCTGCGGCTCGAGCCCGTGAAGGGGAAGGCGATGGACCGGGCCCTCGCCTACCTCGCCCACGGCGAGAGCCCGCATCCGATCTGCCCACTCTTCGGCCGTGTGTTCGGCACCGTCTACGACGTCAGCACGATCCTGATCCTGTGGTTTGCCGGGGCCTCGGCGATGGGTGGGCTCCTCAACATGGTGCCCAGGTATCTGCCCCGCTACGGCATGGCGCCGGAATGGGCGGGGGCGTATCGGCCGCTGGTGATCGCCTTCACGGTGATCAACCTGCTCGTGACACTCGCCTTTCGGGCCGACGTTTCGGCGCAGGGCGGCGCGTATGCCACCGGCGTGCTCGTGCTCATGACGAGCGCCTGCGTCGCCTCGTTCGTGCACGAACTCCGCCGCACGCCCGAGCCGCACCACGGCCTGGCCCTCCAGGCCCAGCGGGTCGGATTCGGCCTCATCACGCTCGTCTTCGTGTACACCACGATCGCCAACATCATGGAGCGGCCCGACGGCATCATCATCGCCTCGATCTTCATCGGCTGCGTGATGGCGATCTCGTTTACGTCGCGGTTCTGGCGAAGTGACGAACTGCGATTGAAGGAGTTTCGCTTCGCCGACGACGCCGACCGCATGCTCTGGACCGACATCCTCCTCGAGGGGGCCTTCCGCGTGCTCGTGCCGCATCGGCCCGGCAGCCGGTCGCTCGCCGACAAGGAAGCGGAGATTCGTCGCAAGCACCGCATTCCCGACACCGTGCCGCTCGTCTTTCTGGAGGTCCACTACGGCGACGTCAGCGAATTCCAAAACGCCCCGATCGTCTCGGCCCGCCAGGAGGGCACGCGATTCGTGATCGTGACCAAAGACGTCGTGTCGGTCTCCCACACGATCGCCCAGGTGGCGATGGAGATGACGAAGGGCGGCGCGCCGCTCGACATCATCTTCGGGTGGAGCAAGGGGGGCAGCCTCAAGCTCGCGCTCGACTACGTACTCTTCGGGCAGGGCGACATTCCCAACCGGGTGGTCGATCTGCTCGACAAGGCGATCCCCGATCCGGACAAGCGGCCGACGGTGATCGTGGGATAGGGGCGGAGTGGCCGTACAGGCGGGGCGAGCGGCCCACGTGGGCCGCGGGTGTCGCTTGCCGACGGCGCGCTCGGCCTGCGAGAATCTCGCAACGTCCTTCTCACCCAAAGCCTTTGGAGCCTCCCGATGCCCGCCGACGATATCTTGCTCGACGCCGAGGAACGGATGGAAAAGGCGGCCGACGTGTTCCGCCACGCGCTCACGGGCATCCGCACCGGCCGCGCGAATCCCGGGCTCGTCGACTCGCTCAAAGTCGAAGTCTATGGCTCGCCCACGCCCATCAAGGGGCTGGCGAGCGTCGGCGCGCCGGAGCCGAATCAGATCGTGGTTCGCCCGTTCGATCCCGGCACGCTCAAGGACATCGAAAAGGCGATCCAGGCCGCCGACCTGGGGCTCAATCCCCAGAGCGACGGGCGGCTCATCCGGATCACGATCCCCGCCCTCTCGACCGACGTCCGCAAGAAGATGACGGCCCGCATCAAGGAACTCGCCGAGGAAGCCCGTGTGGCGATCCGCAACGTCCGGCGCGATGGCAACAAGGCGGCCGACACCGAACAGGAAGCGGGCACGCTCACCGAGGACGAGCGCGACCTGACGCACGAAAAGGTGCAGGAGCTCACCAAGAAATACGAGGCCAAGGTGGGCGACCTCGCCAAGGCGAAGGAAGCCGAGGTCATGGAGCAATAGCGTGCCGTCCGAGCCTGTGATCGACGTGGCCGGGCTGGTGAAGCACTACCACGCCAGCGACGGCACTGTCGTCCGAGCCGTCAACGGCGTGTCGCTCTCGGTCGAGGCGGGTGAGATCGTGGGGCTCCTCGGTGCCAACGGGGCCGGCAAGACCACGACGCTCCGGATACTCGCGACGCTGCTCCGGCCGACCTCCGGCACAGCCCGGGTCGCAGGCTGCGACATTCGCGATGACCCGGTCGGCGTGCGCCGCCGATTGGGCTACGTGTCGGCAACCACCGGCGTTCCCGATCGGCTCTCGGCCCGCGAGATCTTCATGTCGTTCGGCCGCCTGCACGGGCTTCCGGCCGAGACACTCCCGGAGCGGGTGGCCATGCTGCTCAACCAGCTCGATCTCACCGGCTGTGCCGACCGGCCGGCAGGCCGGCTCTCCTCGGGCCAACGGCAGCGCATCTCGCTCGGCCGGGCGCTCGTCCACGACCCGCCGGCACTCGTGCTCGACGAGCCGACGAACGCGCTCGACGTGATCGGGGCCCGCGACCTGCTCGACCTCCTCGCGCAGCTTCGGGCGGAAGGTCGTGCGATTCTGCTATCCACCCACCGGCTGCACGAGATCGAGAGCCGGTGCGACAGGTTCGTGATCATCCACGGCGGTGGCGTCGTGGCGACAGGCACCCGCGAGAGCCTCGTCGCCGACTGGATCACCGGCGGCGACGGTGACTTGGAAGAGGCGTTTTTTGCAGCCATCGGCACCTGCGCGGCACATCCGGAACCGCAGCCATGACGCCCCGCGGCCAGCCTTCGGCCCTCTCGGCAGCGCTCGCCATCGCGCGGCGCGACCTGCTGGAGTTCGTGCGCGATCGGCGGACGCTCGTGATCACGCTGCTCCTCCCGATGGCGACCTACCCGATCCTGGCGCTGGCCACGGCCCTCGGCCTGCGCACGGCCACCCAGGAAATCGACGCCCGCATGGCACCCGTCCCCATCCATTTGGGGCTGTCGGGGCCGGAAGCCGCCCGGTTCGCGGCCCTCGTGGAGCGGACGCTCGAGACGAGGCCCCGGAGCGGACGAACCGGCTGGGCCGCCGACGTGGGCCCGGCCGACGTCTCGCCACCCGCC
>Ga0082207_1000832_pt1 | contig 16350 bp, 8 predicted proteins | sample LakMenEpi10Aug09_FD_71540 | JGI IMG/M metagenome (GOLD analysis project Ga0082207, IMG submission 71540)
ATGTGGGACTGAACTGGAAATCCTATTGGTCACTTAATTGTGATGCAAAAATGATTCATTTTCATGGGCCAAAACCCAATCAAGAAGTTCCTCATCACTTAGGACACTTTACGACTCAAACTTATTGGGAAAATACAGAAATTTGGAAAGATAAGTATCAAGAATTAGAAGAAAACTATGCTGAATTAAAAATCAAACAAGAATTAGCAAAAACAAAATCTGAATTACATAAAATTAAGGAAGAATTAGAGCGATCGCAATCTCAATTTGATGAAGTTCTAGCAGAGTTAGAAGAAGCTCATTGTAAACTGCATCAAAACTCAACAATTCAATCTGGAGAATCTGTTGCGACTGAATTACACCAACCAAAAGAGTTAGAAACTGTTCAAGAAGAACTTGCTAAAACTCAGTCAGAACTTCATGCCACTCAAGATAAATTAAAAAGCCTAACGGTTCTTTTAACACCTGTATTAGAGACAATTAATCAACTGTAAAACCTTTATAAATAGAAAAATATTTGCACTTTTTAACCGAACTGCAAGTATTTTTCGTATTGACAATATTTACAGAATGTGGTGATTATTGTGGCTTAGGATAATAACTTTCAGACTCTAAAACATCATCTAACGTCACATCCCATCTAAATTTATCATAATTCACTTCTCTAACTTTTTTAGCTAAAATAGCTACTCCTCCAAAACCTGGTTGTGTTGCCAGTAATTCTTGGGGTGAATTAACCTGATCCAAATGAAGGCGCAAAGGCGCAAAAAGACCGGATTTAATAATCTCAAATCCTAAAGCTGGAGAAAATAGTACCCTTAAACCTTCATCAGAAAAACGCCAAAAGTCCCAAGGTTTTTCATGGAGAGGCCAAGCAAAATGACTACTATGGTAAATAATACCACCGACTTCAATAATTTTACTAATTTCTCTAGCAACGAGCCAAGGCATTGCTAAGTGTTCAAATACAGAGATAGAAAAAATTGCATCAAATTTTTGATTACGAAAGTATTGAGAAAGTTTATGAGCATCTCCAACAACATCCGTATTAGAGTCTGGATAATAGTCAAATCCTGTATAAGATTTAGAATCAGGGAATAAAGGTCGCTTGCTGGCACTTCCAGGAGAAACAATGCGGGAACCTATTTCTAAAACATTTAGGTGATTTTGGTTAACTAAATTAATAAAATCATTAAATAAACTGCCCGCATCAATATAGTCTATAGGGGGCAGAGGCAACGACCCATCAAAAACAACTGTTTTTTCATAAGTTTCACCTTGACCGTGAGTATTAAACGTGACTTGATGTTGGCTTAAACGAGGGAGATGAACTACAAAACCACAATTCTGAGTTTGATACTGGGGATAAATAGCAGTTACATCAGGACGGGGATACCATGCAGTAATGGGGACTCTATTACGATCTACAAAAATTTCTACTTTGTCTAATCCTGCTTTTTTAGAAATGAGCCAGCCTCTAATAGTAATAGAGTAATCATTTGACCAAGACTCATCTATTGCTACAATTATCTTGTCGTCTTCTGCAATCATAAGTAGATTTCCTGGATATTCAAAAAATTTTCAGGTGAGAATCATAACTGTTACTATCTATTACTAGACAAAAATTACGCTAGTAAATAATAATATAACTAATTATCCTGCACTTTAATACTAAAGTTTTGACAAACTCTTGTCAAGTGAGGACTATAACAAGGATCATTATCAATATACTTTTGCCAACGTCCGGCAATAATTTTTGATTCTCGGTTTAGACGTTCTTTCTTTTCAGGTGTATCTTCATAACCTCGACTTTTTGATTCATGATGATAAAGTGTAACATGAGGTAAGTACAAATTTCGATAACCTTTATCTAGCATTTTCAAACACAAATCCACATCATTATAAGCCACCGTTAACTGTTCATCAAACCCCCCTATTTTTTCAAATACTTCTCGCCGACACATCAAACAAGCTCCTGTAACCGCAGAAACATTATTAAACCCAATAACATTGCCAAAATATCCAGGGATATCAGAAGACATAGCATAATATCCATGCCCGGCAACACCCCCTAATCCCATGACAACTCCGGCGTGTTGAATCGTATTATCTGGGAATAATAATAACGCTCCTACCGCACCAATTTGAGGACGTTGGACTTGTTCTACCATCGCATTTATCCAGTCAGGATTAAGCACTTCGGTATCGTTATTTAAGAATAGTAAATAATCTCCCGTTGCTTGACTGACTCCATAATTATTAATGGTGGAGAAGTTAAAGGGAATATCTAAAGGATAACATTTAAACCGTGAAGATTCCTGAGAACTCCACTTAGAAAACACTTTAAATGTATAGTCTTGAACGCTACCATTATCAATCACAATCACTTCATAGTTAGGATAGGTTGTTAGAGTAAAAATAGACTCCAAACATCGGTCTAATACTTCCCCTAAATCTCTGGTTGGAATAATGATGCTAACTTTTTTATAATTAGTAATTTCATAACGGACTAAATGATGTCCTAAAAACCCTGGAACTCCTGTTACTATTCCTGTTTCTCCCCGTCTATCTACAGCATCCTGAATTGCTTTTTCTGATGCTTCATAAGCATAGGGTTTAGCTTCGCTTCCTCCTGCGGTGGAACCGGAGTGCATGCGCCAGTGATATAAAACTTTGGGAATATGGGCAATTTTTTGAGTTTTTTCGGTAAATCTCAAGACTAAATCATAATCTTGAGCGCCTTCATAACCGATTCTAAAACCTCCAATTTCTTCTATAATAGAACGTCGGTAGGTTCCTAAATGGCAGGTGTACATCCGAGACAAAAAGGATTCAGGACACCATTCTGGTTTGAAGTAAGGATTAATTAAGTTACCATTGGGACTAATTTTATCTTCATCGGAATAAATCATATCTAAATCAGGATTCCGATTCAATAATAAAGCCACTTCATATAAACCATCGGGAGTAATTAAATCATCATGATCCAGCAAGGTAATAAATTCTCCTGTTGCTAATTCTAAGGCGGAGTTAGAGGATGCAGAAATATGACCATTTTCTGTTCTATAAATGACTTTAATTCGAGAATCTTTTGCTTGGTATTCTTCTAAAACTTTCTTGACATGGGGAGAGGGAGAAGCATCATCCGCAATACAAAATTCCCAGTGGGGATAAATTTGATTGATCACAGATTCTATGGCTTCCCTGAGAAATTCTTCTGGGGTATTATAAACAGGCATAATCACGCTGAATACGGGTTTATACCCGAATAATTCCATCGTTTCTACCATTTTTATTAAATCTGCTGCTCTGGGAAAGTTCTTGTCTCTCCAGAGTTTATACATATAATCTTCAACTAGAATTTGATCTAAAAGTGCCGTTTTTAAACCATTAAAATCAATTCCTAATGCGGGATCAAGTTCGGATGCTCGTCGATAATGATGTAGAGAATCTTCTATTTTACCTTGTTTAGCTAAAGCGGTTGCTAAGTTACAGTGTGACCAACCAAAATTGGGGTTAATTTCTAAGCATTTGCGGTAAGTTGCGATCGCTTCTTCTGAATTACCTTGTTTCTCTAAAGTATCAGCTAAATTATGATAAGACCAGTAAAAACCAGGATTTAATTCAATAGCTTTTTTATAAGATAAAACCGCTGGTTCAAATTTCTTTTGGCGTTGTCGAATATCCCCTAAGTTGTGATAGGAACCAAAAAAGTCCGGGTTTAATTCAATGGCTTTTTGATAGGTTTTTGCGGCTGCTTCTAGTTCCCCTATTTTTTCTAAAGGTTCCCCTAAACGATGGTAAATATCCGATGAATTGGGGTTAATTTCTAAGGCTTTTTGGTAAGTAGCGATCGCATCTTCAAACTCACTCATCCTGACAAATGCTTCTCCCAACTTTAGTAATATTTCAAAGTCTTGGGGTTGAGCATCTTTAACTTTTTTATAATAAATTAGTGCTTGTTCACGCTGATTTTTACTCCATAATAAATTAGCATATTTCCAACATAAATCTAAGTTATCCGGCTGGGATTTTAACAGATTTTGATATACTTCAATATCTTCACTATCAAATTCAATAGATTTTTCATAATATTGGTTTGCTTTTTGTAAATCGCCTGGGGTTTGTCGGTACTTTAAGGTATCTGCCAACTGAGAATAAATCTTTGTTAAATTAGGATTTAATTCTAACGCTTTAGAATAGGAAGCGATCGCAGCGTCCCATCGTTCTAATTTAACTAAAACCTCGGCAAAACTCTGATGACATTCGGCTGATTCAGGATTTAATACGATTGCTTGGGAATAAGCAGAAACGGCATTTTCCCATTGATTTAGGTGAGCAAAAACATTACCTAAACCGTGATGAAATATCGCTGCATTGGGTTTGATTTGAATTGCTTGGGAATAGGCATCAATAGCTTGATTAAAATGTTGACAATGAGAATAAACATCTCCCAGTGCATGATATATTTCTGGTGATTTAGGATTAAATTGTATGGCTTCTAACAATATATTTAAGGCTTCTTCAAACAAACCTTTTTGAACTAATATTTTCCCTAATATTTCATAAGTATTTCCTAAATTGGGATTGAGATCAATCGCTTTGCGACAGGACTCTATTGCTTCATCCAGTTGACCCTGTTGTGCTAATGCTTCTCCTAAATATTGATAAGCGATCGCATCTTCTGAATTAAGTTCCAGAGCTTTTTGATAGTAACTAATTGCTTGTTCTAATTCACCTTGTTTAAATAGAGCTTGACCTAAACTATTATAAAATTCGTTAGCATTTGGATTGATAGCGATCGCACATTGTAACGTCTTAATTGTATCGGGTAAATTTCCAAGTTTCAATAAAACTTCTGCTAATTGATATTGTGACCAAGCTGAATCAGGATTTAGTTCAATGGCACGCTGAAATGCCTGAATTGACTCTAATAGTTGATTATTTTCTGCTAATGCTTCTCCTAAATTATGATAAATCCAATGAAAATTAGGGCTTAATTGTGCTGCTCTACGATAAGCAATAATGGCAGCTTGCAATTGACCCGATTGTTTCAGTTTATTGGCTTCTTCTAGTAAATCTGTAGATGTTTTGAAGGTGTTGGATTTAGATAGCATTTTTGATATTTCCTGAATTGAACTAAGTCATGATGTTGTTGCGCTTCAGCGCTCCATGTTGTTGCGTGCGAGAAGCTCTTACGCACCCTACATTTAATGGTTGATTTCTAGTTTTACTTTTGCAAATTTAGCATAAGTTTCGTTGTTTAGAACAGCTTGGAATAACAATTCTGTTGCTTCAGACAAATTTCTGAGTTCAATTGTTTCGCAAAATCCACAAAACTCTGAATTTAGGTTTTCAGGATGCAGTAAATGAACATCAGCACGGGGGAAATTGGTCGGAATTTCCTTAATTACTTGGCCATAATTACCAATAATTTGAACTGCGGTTATTTTCTCCTGCTGTCCCAGTACCCAACCTTTAAAACAAATTTGACTAATTCCATAATAAATTCCAATTTCTGGTTGATCAATTGAACAATCTTGTAATTTGTTATGATCAAAATCTAAGGCAATCTTACTAATTTCTACTTCAGAAAATTGCCTTAAACTATAATCAGAAGCAGATAAGGTTAAATTAGGATTATAACAGGGATCGTGATCAACATAACGTTGCCATTTTTGCCGTGTAATCGTCACTTCCTGCATAAATCGTTGTAACTTATCTGGAGTTGTATCATAACCCCGACTTTTTGATTCATAATGATATAAAACAACATGGGGTAAATAAATATTCCTATACCCTTGTTCAACGATTTTTAAGCAGAAATCAACATCATTATAAGCCACTGCTAACTGTTCATCAAACCCTCCCACCTGTGTAAATATTTCTCGCCGACACATCAAACAAGCCGCCGTCACCGCCGAATAATTACTAATAGAAATAATTTGACCATAATATCCGGGGTCTGTTTCCGATGCCATGCGGTGACTATGGGCGGCAAAATGACCAATTCCCACCACAACACCAGCGTGTTGAACGATTTTATCAGGATACCTTAATAACGCACCCACCGCACCAATAGAAGGCCGTTGTGCCTGTTCTACCATCGCATCAATCCAATCAGGATGAATGACTTCGGTATCATTATTTAAGAATAGCAAATAATCCCCGGTGGCTTTACTAACGGCATAGTTATTAATCTTAGAAAAATTGAAAGGAATATCTAAAGCATAATATCTAAACCGATTCGGTTCCTTTTCTTGCCATTTCTCTAAAATATCCTGGGTTGCTGATTCCGTACTGCCATTATCAATGACAATAACTTCATAATCGGGATAAATGCTCAGAGTAAAGATAGATTCCAAACAGCGATTTAAGATTTTTCCTAAATCTTTAGTCGGAATAATAATACTCACCCGCTTGTAATCTAAAATTTTATAGCGGATTTGATAATGTCCTAAATAAATCGGAACATCTTTAACAATTCCGGGTTCTCCTCTGCGGTCAATTGCATCTTTTAACGCCCGTTTCGCGGCTTCATAAGCATAGGGTTTCGCTTCTGTTCCTCCAGCGGCTGAACTGCTATGAATCCGCCAATGATAGAGGATTTTAGGAATATGAAAAATCTTATCGGTTTTTTCCGTAAATCTCAAGACTAAATCATAATCCTGACTGCCTTCATATCCGGTTCTAAATCCTCCAATTTGGTTGATAATTTCTCGTCGATAAACTCCGAAATGGCAAGTATACATCCGGGACAAAAAGGAATCAGGACACCAATCTGGTTTAAAGAAATGACCTGTTAATTCTCCTTTTTCATTTAGTTTATCTTCATCGGAATAAATCATATCCGCGACGGGATTCTGATTTAATAAACTCACCACTTCATATAAAGCATCAGGAGTCAAAACATCATCATGGTCTAATAACCCGATAAATTCTCCCGTTGCTAACTCTAAAGCAGAATTAGAAGTTACAGAAATATGACCGTTTTTAGTTCTAAAAACCACTTTGATTCGGCTATCTTGCTGTTGATATTCTTCTAATATCTGTTTGACATGGGAAGCCGTCGAAGCATCATCCGCAATACACAATTCCCAATTAGTATAAACCTGATCTAACACCGATTGAATTGCTTCGCGTAGAAACGTTTCCGGGGTGTTATAAACGGGCATAATAATACTAATCAGGGGTTGATATTTGAAATCTTTCGTAGTAAGCCCTTTAGGGCTATGAGGCGTGAACACCTCACTACGAATTGTGTTGTATTTTAGCCAAGCCTGATAGAGTTTATCATATTCTGATTGAGATTGAGAGACGGAAAAGTAGGGGGTTAACCTAGCTTTTTTTTTTCCACAATTGCCTCTAATTTCTTAACTACTTCAGGATGATCGGGTTCTAACTGCAATGCCATTTGATAGAATACGATCGCACCATCTAAATGATCATGATTAACCAACGTATTCGCTAACTGAATATACAATTGGGGATCATCGGGTTTAATCTCAATGGCTTTATGATAAGCCGCCACATGATCCGGGTTTTCTTGAATTACTTGATAATAATAATCCAAGGATTCCTGTAAATCTAATTTAGCTCGATTTCTTAACGCATCGGCGAGTTTTTCTTGAATACTCGGTAAATCTGATTGAACTTTAATTGCACCCCGATAGGCGACAACCGCTTCTTCCCAATTCTCTAATTCCGTTAAAACTTTCCCTAAATTATAATAAGACCAAGGAAATTCAGGATTAAGTTTAATCGCATTTTGATAAGCAGGAATTGCTGCTTCCAACTGTTCTAAATTAACTAAAGCATCAGCCAAACTATTATATGACCAAGAGTAGCTAGAATCTAAGGCGATCGCATTTTGATAGGCAGAAATAGCTGCTTCCCAACGTTCTTGTTTAAAGAAAATATCCGCTAAATTATTCTGTGTCCAGAATACACTAGGATTCAGTTCAATTGAACGTTGATAAGCTGTAATAGCAGATTCCAACTGTTCTTGATCTCGTAGTAAATCCCCTAATTTCTGATAAACTTCGGCTTGACTATGATCAAGTTCTGTCGATTTTTGATAGGCTTTAATCGCCGATTCTGCTTCCCCAACTTTCGCCAGTGCATCCCCGAAACCTTTATAGGATTCCGCATCTCCACTCGGGTTCATTTGTACTGCTTGACGCAAGACCTGCACTGCTTCTTGCCAACTTTCCTGTTTAACTAAAACTTTCCCTAATCCATAATAGGAAGAAACCAATTTAGGATTCAAGGAAATTGAGTTTTTATAAATATTAATTGCTTCTTCTAAACGCCACTGACGGTTAAAAATTTCTCCGATTTTGTAATAAGCAACGGATTGATTTGGGTCTAATTCCAAGATTTTGTTATAAACTCGGATTGCATCATCCCAACGTTCCTGATAGCCAAATAAATCGGCAAAGCCATAATAAAATTCTAACCGAGAAGGTTCTAATTCTAAGGCTTTTTGATAGGCAGAAATAGCTGATTCAATTTCTCCTTGGGCTTGATATAATTGCCCTAATTGATAATAGACTCCTGCCAACTGAGGATTAAGTTGTAAAGCTTTTTGATAAGAAGCAATCGCCTCATCAAATCGACCTTGTTTAAATCTGGTATTACCTAAATTAAAATGTTCCTCCGCCGTGGCTTTTTCCGGTTCCAAACTATAGGCTTTTTCCAAACATTGGGAGGCTGATTCTAACTGCCCCATTTGGGTTAAAACCTTAGCATAATTACGATAAACTCCGGCAAAATCCGGTTTTAAACTAACCGCTTGTTGATAATAGGATGCAGCTTTTTCTAATCGTTCTTCCTGAGCATATAAACTGCCCAAATTTGCATAAACTTCTGGATATTGGGGTTGAATTTCTAAAGCTTTTGAATAACAACGAATCGCCGCCGACATTTCCCCTAAAATTTGTAAAGCATTGCCTTGAATTTTATAGGCTTCTGCTAAATCCGGTTGTAATTTTAATGCTTTTTGACAAGTAGCGATCGCTTGATCCCATTCTTTCAAGGCACAATAGGCTTGGGCTTGTTTTAAGTAGGTTTGGGGATTACCAGGATGATTCATCGGGGTTTTTGTGTTATGACTCACCGTTTGCTGACGAGTGGCCCCGGCTAAAGTTTCTTGGGGTGATAAATCCCTGGCTGTGGCGACGGCTAGGGTATCGGAAGGGGCTGGAGCTCCCAGGGTCGGAGTATTGAATTCGATCGCTTTCCGGTAGACCTGGGTTGCTTCCTGGGCTTTTCCTTGGTCTTTGAGCAGATTAGCCAAAGATTGATGGGCTGGGGTTAAATTGGGATCGAGTGCAATCGCATTCCGATAACAGATCTGCGCTTCGGTGGTGGCTCCCTGTTGTGCCAACTGCTGGCCAAGGTTAAAATGTTCTTCTGCGGTGGCTTGATTTGGTTCTAATTTAAACGCTTGATAGAGGGCTTGTGCGGATTTTTGGGGCTGATTAAGTTGTGTCCAAACTTTGGCTAAATTCCGATAAGCCCCAGTGAAATCCGGTTTCAGGGTGACAGCTTTTTGATAACAAGCGATCGCCTGTTGCCATTGTTGTGATTTAGCATACAGACTTCCCAAGTTAGCATGAACTTCTGGCCAATTAGGTTGAAGTTGCAATGTCCGGGTATACCATTCTTGGGCGTCTTGTAATTTCCCCTGTCTTTGGAATATATCCGCCATCAGTTTATAACCGGGGGCATAATCAGACTGAATTTGCAACAACTGGTTGCAAGCCTTGATCGCATCCTCAAATTGCCCTTGATTAATATAGATTTCTGTTTGTTGATGGAGAAACTGTACACTACGGGCGCGAATTTCGTTAGGTAACATAGTTGGTTTGCTGTTGCTGACACTCAATGGGGATCTTCCCCAATCAATTCTATCGGGTTTTGGGTTTCACATATCAGATTTTTGGGATTAAGATATTTATTTCCACGGCGATCGGACAAATAGTATTTCTAATAGCCTTTTCAAAGAAACCAGATTCAGCCAAATATCTTCGGTCAGGGGATTTTGATACATTAACCCCCGTAGCGGATAGCAAGCAAACCCATCTCCAGTCAAACAATAATGTTCTAATCCCAGATATTGACTAATTACCCAATAATAATGACGATTATAGTGGGGGGACATAAACTCAATTACTTGGGTTCCGGGTTGACAAAACAGAATATTGGTTAAACCGCTACCATGGGCCCCCATAATTACCTTAGCTTCAGCAAACAAAGCCACCTGTTCCGTAAAGGATAGGGTTTCAAGTTGCACGGTCACAAAGCCCCAAGGACGTAAGAATTGAATTACTTCATCCTCATTTAAAACCTGACGATAGCTGGCATCTCCCCGACTAATATAAATTCGTTCGGGATAATTCTTGCCTGGACTTGGGCTTTTAGGGAGAAACCAACGGCGCAAAGTATCAATTGCCCAGGGTTGCAACCATCCTGTATGTCCAGCAAAGGAGGGAACAATTAGCTGTTGTGCCTGAATATGGGGAAATTGATCACTTTCGAGGATTTTAAACTCTGGAATTCCTAAGCGAGTTAGGGTTTCCCGTTGAAAGGGTGCTTGGTAACTATTGACTAAAAACCAATCTATTTGATCAAAATTTATCCCACTTTGGCGCAATAATTCCAATCTCGGTAAAACATCCACCATCCAATGAAAATAGACATTCCCCGACAGCCCCGATAATACTACGACCCGACCTTCAATGGTCTCTAGGGGCGGTAATTCTGACTGTTGAAAAACTTGATGCTGTTGTGGGTCATAACTGGGACAACCCGGAAGGGGGGCGGGATATTCCCTTGAGACATCGGCTAATAGTTGATTATCAGGTGTAATAATAGCGATCGCTTTGCAAACCATCCAATAATTCTGTTGGGGAACAATCCAGGCTCGTCCATTAGGAATTATCGCCACAAACAAAGGCGTTGAAACTGTATTATTTTTGGATGTCAAACCTTTTTGAATTCCCTGTCCCAAATTCTGCCAATGAAAGCATTTGAACACATTTTTGAGACAGATTTCACAATCTAACCCCCCACATTGATTCGGTTTAGAGGGTGTCTGTTTCCAGTTATCCAAGTTTTGCGAACCGCATAATCCTGATAGATTACAATAATGGCTATCCTGTAAATTATTATTGGTCAGCCAGGTTAGGGTTGAATCACACACTCCTTCAGGAATATCCGTCTGTTGAATATAGGGAGCATTTGCCCATTCTTGCCATAAAGTTAAGATTGAGGGATGGTCATTGACCCAAGAATTAAACTCCTTTTCCTGCTGAGTCTGTAAAACTTGACTATAGTAGTCCGCAGCAGATTCCCAATATCCTTGTTTTTCCAATATTCTCCCCAATTGCAAATTCACTTCAAGTAACTGAATATGGGAAAAAATAGACTCGTTTTTGAGTAGATTTAGAGCGATTTGATAAATCGTTAAAGCCGCATTTAGTTGTTGATTTTTGAATAAACAATTGCCTAATTTTAGATAAATTTCTACTGAATAGGGTTGAATTTGTGTTGCTTTTTGGTAGTAGCTCACTGCTTGATCAAACTTGCCGTAAATCGTTAAAGTATTTCCCAGGTGAAGATAGGTTTGATAGAGATGTTCATAGACCGTTTTACCCCCCCTAGCCCCCTCTTGGTAAGGGTGGGGGACAGATGTACTTCCCCTAGCCCCCCCTTGGCAAGGGGGAGTTGGGGGGGTATCATCCTGTTGTAATGCTATGAGAAAATCAGCACAGGACTTTCTGGCTAAAGATAATTCATCCAATTCCGAACGTTTCTGTACTCCTTGACAGTAACCTTCTACAAATTTAGGTTCTAGCTCAATAACTTTTTTGAAACAACTCAACGCTGCATCCAGTCTTCCTAAATTGAGTAAAGAAGCTCCACAGTCGGTATAGGCAAATATATTTTCTGGTTCTAATTCAATAACTTTTTCAAAGTAGGAAACTGCATTTTTATGTTGATTTTGTTGCTGGAGAATTTTGCCTAAATTGGTATAAGCCAAAGGAAAATCATCTTTAATGTTTAGGGCTTGATGATAGGATTTAATCGCCTCTTTAATTCTTCCTTGAGCATTAAAAACTTGACCAATATTATTATAAATTAATGATTTTTCTATTTCATTATCATTATAAATTAATGATTTTTCCCAGGCTTCTAAAGCCCCGTCATAATCATTTATACCAAATAACAAACAACCTAAATTATTATAGGCATTAGCAAAATCTGGTTGCAGATGAATCACTCTTTGATAGAGTGCAATAGCTCGTTTTGTATCTCCCAACTGCCCATAAGCCATTGCTAAGGTAAAATAGGAGTTAACATGATTGGGGTTTTGTTCTAAGGTTTTTTGATAGCATCGAATCGCCTTGGGAATATCCCCACTCCAGTAATAAGCCTGACCCCATTGAAAATATAATTCTGTCCAAGTTGGACGCAAATTTAGGGCTTTTTTATAACAGAAAAAGGCTGGCTCAAACTCTCCTGTATTTCGTAAAACTTGAGCTAAATAGGCATAGGCTTCTACAAAATCTGGTTGTAACTTAATTGCCTGTTTATAGGCAGAAATGGCTTCTGGGAATAGTCCTTGAACTTCATACCAATCCCCTAAAACTTTATAGGTTTGAGCATGATCGGGATCTCGTGCTAAAATTCGTGAGATTGTCTGATCAGCTTCTCGCAGATTTCCCACATCTAAATCAGTGATCGCTGATTGGATTAAGTCTTCAATGCTTGGATTCACAGTGTTTTGCTGAGGATTGAAAAATGGGTAGAAGGTCTTTGCGATTGTTATATTCTGTACTATGTCGCGAGGTTGGTGTGAACTAACCCCATCTATTCTAGCAATAGGGGAGTAATTGTCTACTCTCTGTACAGTTAGTTTCTCAAACACTACCTGGGCTACCTTGAGAGTAGTGGCATTCCTAGCATCTGCTCAAGCCCGCCCTCATTTCTTCTTCCCATCTGGGTAAATAGATCGCTGCAAAGACAAATCATCGTTAATAATAGGAAAGAGAAACACCAAAAAAAAGAGGAGACTGGACGCTCTGTGTTCCAACGCTTGAAGCAGGACTTAAAAAATGACTTAATTGCAGGTCTGTTGGTCGTGATTCCCCTAGCAACCACAATCTGGTTGACCATCACTATCTCCAGTTCTGTGATTGAGTTTCTGACCCGTATTCCTAAGCAAATTAATCCCTTTGATGGTTTGCACCCCATTTTAGTTAACCTACTGAATGTTTTGGTTGGGTTAGCTGTACCCCTGTCAGGAATATTATTTATTGGTTTAATGGCCCGTAATATTGCGGGACAATGGCTTTTGGGCTTTGGTGAAAAAATCTTACAAGCTATTCCCCTAGCGGGTTCGGTTTACAAAACCCTGAAACAACTTTTAGAAACCCTTTTACGAGATTCAAACGATAAATTCAGTCGTGTAGTCTTAGTGGAATATCCCCGTCGAGGTCTTTGGTCACTGGCTTTTGTTACTGGGTCAGTCGGTGGTGATATGCAGTCCAAATTATCTGAGGAAATGGTTAGTGTGTTTATTCCCACGACCCCGAACCCCACCAGTGGATGGTATGCTATTGTTCCACAGCAGGAGGTCATTAACCTGACCATCTCGGTAGAAGATGCGTTTAAAATTATCGTATCCGGTGGAATTGTTAATACAACGTCTTCATCAACGGTGAAAGCCCTTAACCCCAAAACTGAACCTCCATTAGAATCTCTGCTCAAAACCGAAAACAGAATTCCGGCTATTGTCCTAGAAGATGAGGGCATTGGGGTCAGCGAAAATTAAAGGGACAATCTTTATTCTTAAATTCTTATAACCTATGCAAGCCCGTCGTACTGCCCGTGAACTCGCTTTACTTGGAATTAGTCAACTTCCTGCGACTTCCGAGCGCCTGGAAACTCAAGAATTACATGATGTTTTAATTGCCGCAGTTCGGACGTTGACGGCTGAAGGTCAGGAGTCCTTAGAAACGGCGGTTTCTGAACTACAACGCAGTAGCGATCGCCTTTTAGGTAGCCAAATTCGGGCAAATGATTTACAAAGTGCTAGAACAATGGTTTATGAAGCCATTGAGTTAGTTCAAGGAGCAATTAATCGTTTAAGTACCGCTATTGAATTACCGGAATTGGTACAATTAGCCAATCAACAAGAAGTCTGTAATTATGCCCTTGATATTCTGATTCAAGTTAATACCCATAAAGCTGAAATCGATCAGTTATTAACAGATGTCTTGGTCGATTGGCAATTAAACCGACTCCCTCGAATTGATCGAGATATTCTCCGCATTGCCATTGCCGAATTAATGTATTTAGATTTGCAAGAACAAGTGGCAATTAATGAAGCTATTGAACTGGCAAAACGCTACAGTGATGAAGAAAGTTTTCGCTTTATTAACGGCGTTCTTCGTCGATTTGTCGATAAATTAAAAGCTGGAGAACAGGGAACAGGGAATAGGGAACAGGTAGTGGGTAATGGGTAATAGGTAGGTAATGGGTAATGGGTAATAGGTAGGTAATGGGTAATGGGTTTAACTCCCTGCTCCCCCTGGCTCTTAATAACTGATAACTAATATTAAAAAAAACTATGGTATTTAATTGGTTTCGTCGTCAATTTAATGAAAAAACAGATCAAAATCAAGAACCGGAAACGGAGGTTCAATCCGAACCAGTCAAAGTAGATCAACCTACTGAAACGGCTGATAGTTCGGAAGAAAAACCTCAAATTTCTGAGGATTATTTACAGTGGGCAAAGGCAGCTTATAAAAATATTCAGAAACAACAAGAACCGGAACCGGAAGTTGAACCGGAAGTTGAACCGGAAGTTGAACAGACCGTTTTAACCCAGGAAATTCAAGAAGTAGAAACGGAAGCCACCCCCCCCTTGTCAATGGGGGGCATTACTGAACCAACAGTTGCACCCGAATTCGTTAGCGCACCTGAAACCAACCTCCCAGAGACAAAAACCCCCCCTGCTCCCCCAGAATCAACAGAACCCCTACCTTTTTGGGCAGCATCAACCACAGAACGCCAAACCCGCCTAGAACGGCTAAAAGAAACCGCCATTGAACCGGAACCCGAAACCAGCGAAATCGCCTCTGGGGAAGCGGGAATGGTGTTTGATGAGGTCTTTATGTGGTCAGCCCAGGTCTTAGCCGATCAAGGTCGCCGTCCCGATCAAATCGCCTTAGAAGAAATTACCTGGTTACAGAAACTCTGGAAAGCTTTAGGAAGGACACGGCGCAACTTACTCAACCAATTAAAAGCCATTGTCGGTCAAGGGCCATTAAATCAACAGGCAGTTGATGAAATTGAGTCTATGCTATTACAGGCGGATGTCGGGGTTGCAGCCACCGATCGCGTGATTGAAGCCCTACAAAATAAACTTCGTCAAGAAGCCCTCCCCCCTGAACAAGCGATCGCCTATCTTAAACAAATATTAAGAGGAATTTTAGAAGAACCCTTTTCCCAGGGCTATCCGATTAGTTTCGCACCGGAAAAAGATACGCTCAATATTTGGTTAGTCACCGGAGTCAATGGGGCGGGTAAAACTACAACCATCGGCAAAATTGCCCATTTAGCCCAAAAATCCGGTTATCGGTGTTTAATCGCTGCTGGGGATACCTTTCGGGCTGCGGCCGTTGATCAGGTGAAAGTCTGGGGAGAACGCACGGGTGTGGAAGTCGTGGCGAACCCTGGAAAAAATACCGATCCGGCGGCGGTGGTTTATGATGCCATAGAAGCGGCAATATCTCGAAATACGGAATTGTTAATTATTGATACGGCTGGTCGCTTGCAAAATAAAAAGAATTTAATGGAGGAACTCAATAAAATCCGTCGAGTCATTGATAAACGCGCTCCATCAGCTAAAATTCAATCTTTGTTAGTATTGGATTCTACCTTGGGTCAAAACGGTTTACGCCAAGCCGAAGTTTTTTCAGAAGTGGCTCAATTAAGTGGGGTAGTATTGACAAAACTCGACGGAACTGCTAAAGGTGGTGTTGCCCTAGCTATTGTCCAGCAACTTGGCTTACCGATTCGGTTTATCGGAGTTGGGGAAAGTATTGAAGATTTACGCCCGTTTTCCAGCTACGAGTTTATCGAGGCCCTCCTCAGTGGCTAAATCAAAGTAATGGGTTTTGGGTTTTGGGTTTTGGGTTTTGGGTAATAGGTAATGGGTAATGGGTGATATTCAGCGAGCGAGGACGGTCGCACTGTTTCTGCTCCCCCTGCCTCCCCCCCCCCCCCCTCCCCCCCCCCCCCCCCCCCGCCCCCCCCCCCTCCCCCCCCGCTGCACTC
>Ga0082207_1000835_pt1 | contig 16331 bp, 10 predicted proteins | sample LakMenEpi10Aug09_FD_71540 | JGI IMG/M metagenome (GOLD analysis project Ga0082207, IMG submission 71540)
TATATTATTTTTGATTATCCTATAAATAATGCTCGAGACCATGGAGCCGCCGTGATGTCCGTCCGTCCGTCCGTCCGTCCGTCCGTCCGTCTGAAATAAAAAAAAAAAAAAGTTGTATTTTTTTGTAATTTAAAAAAAAAATATAATTTGAAAAAAATTTTAAAAAAATTTGGGTCAAGGTAATTTTTGATGGAGCTCGAGCCTCTAAAAAACTTTATAAAAACAAAAAATGAATTAATTTGAAAAATTTGTATTTATGAAAAAAAAATTTCATAAAAATATTAATCGTAAATAAATGAAATTTTTTTTTTAACTGTTTCGATGCAAAAGTTTTTTCTTTTTTGTTAAAATTTATTCGAATTCATGACAGAGGTTTGCCAGTTTTTACTTTTTGCTGTAAACTTGATTAGTTTTTTTAAAAATTTTAATTAAATATTGTTAAAATAAGGTTTTATAATAACTTAATTTTTATTTTAAGTTAGTCAAATTTAGTCCAAACATCGATTCGGACATTAATTTTAGACAAACTTTTGGTCTGAATTGCGTATTAGATATCAAATGAGACTTAGACGTTAAATTGAACTTAAATTGCCGAATTATATGTTTAATTTTTACATTTATTTGGACTCTTTTAACCAATCTTGTCATCATTTGGAATGGATTCTGGTCACAGAAGCTGATTTATTTCACACTTTTATTATTAAAGAAGGGTAAAGTCAATTTTAGCATTTTTTTAAAAACATTTAATTAAAAATTTGTTTTATATAATTCGGCATTAACAGGTGATTAACCTCGATGTCTGATTAAAAAGAAATGATTTAGAAAGATGTCTGAGATTTACCTCGATGTCTAAATTTAAGAGAATTGATTTAGAAAGATGTCTTAGATTTACCTCGATGTCTGATTTAAGATAAAGGAAAAATAGAGATGATGACTGATTTTGACGTCCATGGTTGTAGTGATTTAATTTAAAAACTCCTGATAAAGGATTATTTCTTTATTCCTAAGAAAAAATTATGACTGTATCCCAGCGTTCACCTTGAATAAAAATGTAATGTTCAAAGAGGCAACTTAACTTGCGTTTTTACTTTTGAAACATTTGAGTTTTATATAGTAAAAATAAATTCGTTCTGATTTATTAACAAAATTTTGGAAAAAACTGATGTTGTAGTTTATATAGTTGAATATATAAGGTCACTTATATACTCTATACTCTTTAATCTTAAACATTTACATGAACTAAAAAGAAATTTTGACTCATTCAAAGTTAAAATTTACATGAATTTAATTCAAAATCAATTTTAAATAATACGGTATATTTTTCTATTTAGATATCGATTTATTCACTTAAGTTATATTAACGAAACGCTTATTATTTCGTTATATTTTTTCGGTTTTTTAAATGGGTTTTCAGGTAATATAATAACTCTTTTTTAATTAAAAGCAGAATTAGCTTTATAACATTTAAACACTAATTAGTTTGAATTGTTTCTTATTAATAAGAAAACTTAAAAGAAGATCTAGTATTTTTATTTTGTCAAAATCTTTTAAATATAAAATTCATTATGGATTTATTATAGACGAAGAAACTGAAAAGTTCTCCAAATTAAGATCTGTTTTTTAACATTATTTTCACAAATAAAAAAAGTATTGAAAGACTATTTTAATCCTCTTAAGAGCTTTTATTTAATTAGTTTAATTATTTCATTCAAAAAACATTTATTTATATTATTATACATCTAAAATTTTTGCCCGTTGATCTTTCGCATTATATGTCACTTTATTGGAAGTTAATTTACTCCTGTTTTTAATATTATTGAATATCTTACAAATTTTAGTAATAATGAAAACTATTAAAATAAAAATAACAAAACAAACTAAGCTAATAACCAGTAGTTTTATTGAATAGTAGGTTTGAAAACTTTTATTTATTACGTCTTGAGAAGCAGTACCAATTGTTGCGAGTGGTTTTTTCATTGAATTGATACTATTTGAAAACCCATGTCCTGATACTGAGACGACAAATTCACCTAATGAAGAATCAGACACTTGACTGTATCGATGAATTTCATCAAGCACATCAATACTTTCAATTAAAACATGATTATGATGAAAATTTGGATCCATTAGGTTTAGATCGAAAAAATCTATTTTTTGAATTGTATTTTCATGAACTGTCTCCAAATAATTATTCTGGCCGTTCCTTCTTATCCTGCTATTCTTGTCCACAGACACAAAATTGTTTGATAATGTATCACACGAAATTTGAATAGAATTTCGTTTTATTATGCGATCATTTTGTAAGAAACCATTTATAGACCGGTTCTGATTTGTGAATGAAATCGGAACGTCTTCATAACAATTTTCCGTTGTTTCATGGACACTTATTTGACCAGTTTCAAAGCAATTGGGAACATAAATATTTTCATTTGTTGAATACAGAACTATATTTTTACCTTTTCTGTCTAAAAGACTTATATATTGATTTTGTTGCATTGAGAATACTTTAATTGTGTTCATAAACAAAAAACAAATACTATCATACAATTTTTGTTTATCAATTGTATCTTGAAAAACTGTAAAATCTTTGTCTGCTAAAGCTATATCTGAAACATCTTTCAAATTGATTGCATGATGTCGAAAATTCTTAACAAAAGTGGGACTTGTGAGATATATCCCTTCATTTGTACCAACTACTAGTGAATTACAAACATATTCAACTGTTGTCAAAGAAAAATATAAATTTTCTTCTGGTGATATAATTCCTATGTTATTTGTTTTTCCGATGTTTTCAGCAAACTTAAAATCGTCCTCGGGATCGAAAACCTTTAATGATGAGGAATTAACGGTGATTATCTCATAAGGACATTTGTGTACTATATCTTTATTCCATACAACGATATAGTCTAACTTATAACAAAAAAAATCTGTTGTTTTACAGCTATTTAAACCATCAGCATTTCCAAATAAAAGATCATTTTCATTCTTTGCTGTCAAAATCCTTTCGTGCGTTTCACAATTATATTCTTCATGTTTTCGTGATTCTAGCCAGGCATATGATAATTGAAATTTTGCTGAATATTTGCAAGATTTACCGTCGCAAGTCATTGTTTTATCTTTACAAAATCCTGTATTTACCATATCCCAGCATGCTTTGGGGCTAAGAACTACAATTTCTGTCGTTTGATCTTTAAAATTACTTCCGAAAATATTTTGAAATGTTGTAATAATTATCTTTTCCATTTTACATTGATGGCCTATTCCATTTACTTGATTACTTATTTTAGTTAAAAAAGTCAGACCAAACTTTAAATTTGAATTCATTTTGTAATTTTCATAATCAACATTAAATGCCTTTGTGTAATTTTGAATTAACCCTGAGCTTGGCTGCATCTCAGAATTTTCTTTCTTACAATTTGTTTCAAGATCAAGATGCTTTGCATTTGAAAGTCCTTCACAGTACCTAAAACTGTTTTGCATAGAGAAACACTGATACAAATTAAAAGTTGATTGAACAAGAAAAATGAATAAAAATAATTGTCGCATATTAAATGTTGAATTATTTGTTCTTTTATTAAATTTTTATATTTAGTTACAAATTAAAGATAATTGTATTTCAGTTAAATGAATAAATTCTAAACGTACGTTTTAGTATCTTGATTTTTTTAATCTTTTGTTTACAAATTATACTAAGAGCAAGCTATTAAAAATCATATCTTCAGGCAAATCATTTTAACTTTCCATAATTATCTGTTAAAATCTTAATTGTTTAATTGTGCGGTCCATAATATTTTTTAATTTTTTTTAACTTTAAGTGTCCTAAGGCTAACTTCTTAAAAATTTTCTTTGTTAATATTTAATCAAAAAATAATTATCATTATTGTTTAAATTTGATAATTATCATATCAATTAATCGATCATTAATCATGAATTGCCTTAAGCCTTATACCTTTAGGTGAAGAAATTAAAAGTTGAACTTCTTGAGTAAACACAAACAGAGGAATTTTTATATAACTAAGAAATGCACCTGTTCCACCTTGGGTTATTTTAATTAGTATAAATTTACTACAAAATTTTATATATTCGCATTAAATTTATTTAAGGAAAAAATATATGATAAAAAAATAAGAAAAATGTCACAAAATAATTGGAATAATGAAGCATTTGATCAAAATAACTGGTGGTCGCAACCGAACAACAACCAAATAGCATGGTCGCAGACTGTTTGGTCACTTGAAAATCAAAGTCAAGATAGGGCAAGACCTTATAGTCAATCTTCCATTTGTAGCAATTCATCGACTGTGTCTCCAAATACACAAACATCTGTCACTCTGACTCAAGCTTCCTGTGGTAGGTGATTTTTTTATTTTTAATAACAAAATAAATTTTGTAAATTTTCAAATTCAGATAAAGCTTCGTCAGAACCATTGAATACTACAGGAACGTCTGGGAATGACAAGTGGATTGATAATTATTATAATTCTCAAGTAAGCTGGTCCCAGATATCGTTAATGTTGGATCAAAGTATTAATTAATTTTATAGATAAATCATTAAAATAAAATTAACGTTATTATTTTAGAAACACAAGAATGCGAAAATCAGTCAAAAAGTCAAAAAGACAACAAAGAATTAGAGGCAATTATGAATAAATCATCTCAAAATTCGCAACAAGAAGATAAAGATCTACTTGAGTTTTGTAAAAACAATAGTTTTTAAAATTTGAATAAAAATTTTAAACAGAATCTACTTTATTTGCTTTCATTATTAATTCTCATTAAATTCTAGTTGTAACTAACTAGTTATTCAATTATCCATAAAATAAACAAAAATTGAATTAAAGGATTATAAATTTCAAGGAAAAATGAATAGTAACAAAAAACATAGTCAAAGCCAGCCAGAAATGGGAAATATAATTGAAAACAATTGGATCAGTTCAACTCAAACCACAGGTAAACACCTTGATACAAACCTTTATGAAAATCCAGATTCTGTTAAGTCCCAATCAGTCACATCACAATCTAGCAATTACAAAGAATATTCTCAAAATCAGTCGCAGTCAAGCTATGCAACGACAAACAATCAAACTCAGTCGCAATCTGATACAAGTTATTACACTGCCAATTCAAACAATATCACTTTTGATTCTTCTCAAAATTATTAGTTTCGAAATAAAAATAAAATGAACTTTAGAAAATTATCTTTATATTTATTATTGAATCTTTATATTCGGGGAGTTATGCCTTCGAAATTTATAGTTTTTACGATCTTCAATTTTCTTTTTTAGTAAAATAAAAACCCAAATATAATGTCGCAAAATCAAGAAAATCCAGACAACGACTATGAAAAATGGCAACAAGAGCATGACCAAAGAAGAAGGGAATTTTATGATTGTCCGCAAGCTAGTTCTTATGAATATCAAAATAATAGTTCTTTCACAGAGACACCGCCAAGAGAGTCTTTCAGCTCACATTCTATTTTCGGAAACACAGAAAGTTCCCAATCGACTTTTGGTAGCTTTGAAAGTTCTCAGAAATCATTTGAAACTCATCGATGTAAGTATTATAATCTTTTTAATAAATTTATATAATTATAATTATTTGTTTAAAAATTGAGATGCATTTACAAATACTCCAATGTATGATTTAAATGAGCAGCATCAACACGCTTGTCTCAATGTTGCACAAGATCTCTATGATTACACTGTTAACAAATATTATGGATCACAGTCACCAAATCAGCAAGATAATGGTATGAATATTCAAAATTCTCCACTTACAAATGAGTACACTGAAAATTTTAATATTAATACAAATGAGAAAAATTCATCTCAAGAATCTAAATTTTAAAAAATAAATAATTTTTAAAACAATTAACCATTCATTTCGTTAAAATTATTTATTAACATATCTTAAAGGATTTATTACCTTTAATAAACTTAGATTTCTCTTCAAATGAAATTTTAAAAATTCTTATTCTGTAATTTTAGAATATTTAAAATGAATAAAAAACAACTCGAAAACGATAAAAATTTGAAACAATTTATTCCTTTCAAATCGGGCCTTATTAATTTAAATAATACATGCTACATGAACTCAATTGTTACGTGCATTTCTCAAATTGACGATTTTCTGGTGAAATTTGGTTCAAAAGAAATGTCACCTCTATTTAGTACATTGAATAATAAATCATTATTCAAAGTTTTGCACCACTTGATTATTGGTCACTATCAAAATAAAGATTATCTAGATTTTTTATTGGAAGCATTTGTAAATAATATACTTAAAAAAGATATTTTTCAAAGAGGTCAACAAAATGACGCCAATGAATTTCTTGTTTTTTTAATTTCTTGGTTGGCAGAAGAAATATCTCAATTGATTTCTACAAATGTTTCGCAAAATTTATTTGTCATTAATGGTTTAAATGAATGTATGCAGTTTTTAAAAGAAGATTTAAAAATCAAATTGTTGTGCAAAATTGATTGTAAACAAAGTGGATGCAAGACAACAAAGATTGAAGAAGAATTTCTTGTTTTAAATGTTAAAAATAATGACACTGGTATTTCATTTAATAACATTAATTCTTGTATAAATGGATATTTTAAACCTGTGTCATTAACATGCATTTGTCCGGGAAAAAGACATAATATTACAAATAATCAATGTCAAGCATTTTATTGTGAAACATGTCTGGGTTATGGCGATGCTAAAATAACGAAAAGTATCATTTCATTTCCGAAAAACTTGGTAGTGAATTTTTTAATATTTGATCAACAAAATGTAAGTCAAAAAACATATTTTTGTTTAAATGGTTAACTTTGATATTACTAACTTATTTAGCAAAGGAAATATCATAATCAACCTGATGTGCTTAAATGTTCGCCAGATTTTTCAAATTATTCACAAACTTCATGCAAAATCAAGTATGATTTAATGGCCATTTGCTTACATATTGGCGATTCACCACGTGCAGGTCATTACATGAGTGTTGTTAAAAACATAAAAGATGGTATTTGGAGACGCTACAATGATGATAACATTAGCGTGGGAACAAAACAATTAGATCAGACATTTTTGAACCACGCGACTCCTTATATTTGCTTTTATAGAATCGAAAGATTGCAATTAACAAATGATAATTTAACTGCTAACAATGTAGCTGACGATTCCAATATCATCGATTTGTATAGTAGTTCTGAATCTGAAAAAGGTAAATAATTTCCTATTAAGGTTATTAAAGTGTGCTATAACTTAAATTACTTTTCAATTTTTTTTAGAGTTAAAAAAAAATCACAAAAACAAATCAACCACTCAGAGAAATTCAGAAATACTGATAACTCCAATAACCTATACAAAAGCGAAAACAACTGCTACGAAGAAAAGTAATTCAGAAATAGTTATAACTCAATTAAACAATACAAAAGCAAAAACAACTACTACAAAGCAAAGTAATTCGGAAATAGTAATAACTCCAATAACAAAGAAGAATAATTTAAGATCGCCTTCTGTAAAAAGAAAAATGGAATTAGTTACAGAGATTGTCAATTCTCCAGAAAAAAAAAGCAATTATGAAGAGAAAAACCCAGAACAAAAGCTTACTAAAACTCCGTTAACATCAGCTGAAAAATTAAGAAAATGGCGCATGGAAAATGCGGAGAAAGTCAAAAAACACCAAGAACGAGACACTGAAGCACATAGAATAAGAAGATTGGATGCAATTTATAAAACCAATGAACAAAATCGCAATACAATCAAACATCGCGAAAGACGAATTGATGATGTATGTAGGAAGGAAGAACAAAGTCGCAATACAAATGAACATAAAGAAAGACGTTTGAATGAAAGTTATAGAAAAGAAGAACAAAATCGTGATACAATTGCAAGAGCTTTGGCAAGAGAAGATGATTTAATTAAATTACGTGATAATAACTGTCTGAAAAAGAATCGTAAAAGAATCGCATATATTATCAAAAAGTTGGATACTGAGATGAGCGAAGCCTCGATTTACATTTGTGTATGCGATGGTGGTCTTTATTTCAAACGTTCTGTTAAGAAAATTGCAAGAGAATCTATTAAAAAAGCTACTGTGTATAATTTTATAATTAAAAACTGTTTTAATGTTCCAAAAAAATCTCCTGATGGTTTATATTATATATGTTATACTTGTTATAATGATGCATATAATTTTGAGGTACCTTTACTTTCGTATACAAATAATAGTTCATTAAAATTTCCAGTTGTTGATGAAGCCATTTTAAAATGCAATGATTTGGAAATTCTTACTCAATCACCACGAGTCGCTTTTAGTACTATCAGAGAAATTGGTTGGGATAAACAGAAAGGTCTACGTGGCAATATTGTTAATGTTCCTGCTGATATTCCTAAAGTTCTCACAGAATTACCAAGAAATTTTAAAGATTTGCCAATCGTTGAATTAAATTTCAAAAGAAGGATGGAATACAGTAGAAATTATGCAAAAGACAATATAATTCGTCCTCAAATATTGATTGAGTCAATGAATGTGCTCATAAAATCTCCTTTATTTAAGAAGCTTAAAATTAATTCTAGTTTAAAAAACTATTTAAATGATATTAGACGAGGTACAGATAATAAAACATTACCGTCAGAAATACCATTTGAAAAAGATTCAGAAGCTGAAGATATCACAAATGAAGAAATAAGTGAAAGTGAAATAACTGAAGAAGAAGATGAAAGTAATGCTTCAAATAAAATAAATGAAAAAGAAATACAGAAAGAAGAAGAAGAAAGAAAGCAAGATGATGATAACCAAAATATAATTTATGGACAAACTATGATGAATACTCTTTATGATCAAATTGTATTAGATCAATTGTCAAACCAAATTCCATCACTAACTGTTGCACCAACAGAAAATTCCAATCCAATTCCTCTATGTTTCGATGAATTAGCAGAAGCATCAACATTTATTCGAGTTTGGGGTGGAAATTTAATAAAAAAAAATTTAGATATATCATTCATTAACAGATGCAAATCATATTTGAGAAATAGTGACCGACGAATTGCGACAAATATACAATATATTTTTTGGTTATACAGAGTTTTAATGGCACAACGATTACTTAAAGCAGTCAATACTAATTTAAGACGTTACAGAGTGGATTCAAATATAACAGCAGAAAAAATGATATCTGATAGAGAAATGCTTAAAAAGTATACTTTAAGCGATGATCTACAAAAATTTATGATTGGAATCAGAGCATCTCCAATTTATTGGTCTAATAAAAGAAAAGAAGCATTTTCAATGGTAAGACAATTTGGTTTTGCGCAGTTATTTTTTACATTCAGTCTCAGTGAACGCGACGAGCCCAAACTAATACATATGCTCGAAAAATATCTAAACAATAACAATTGTTTTGAATTAGAAGACGCTGAAAAACTTATTAAGGAAAGTTATGACAATAAAAATCCTGAAAAAAGAAACAAAGCAAAATTACGAATTTGTGAATTAATTTCAAGAGATCCAGTGACCGTAGCCAGATGGAATGAAAATCGATTAGCTTTAATTACTAGCTATGTTGTTCATCCGAATGGACCTTTTAGAAAGAATCCTATCAAAGATCATATTTTTCGAACTGAATTTCAATCAAGAGGAACACCTCACAGACATGGCGTGACTTGGCATACTGATCCAATAAGTTATAAAAATAAGACTGATTTAGGCAAGTGTGTTCGTTTTATTGATGAATACATATCTTGCGAATGGTACGATGAATATAAACTTGTGACATTAAGTGATTCATCAGATGATGACGAGGATGATTATGACGATTTAAAAAAAAAAGTAAATAAGGAAAATTACTCACAAGATGGATCCAGTAGCAGTAATAGTTCATGCAGTAATAGTGATAGTGAAAGTGAAAGTGCAAGCGATGAGCCATTCCAATCTTCCAAAGAATCAAAACCAATTTTTCCATCTTTAGACAAGTTAAAAGAAAAGGAAAAAAGTAGAGAACAAAAAAGAAAAGATCTAGAGTTATTAAAAAAATTGGATAAATTTTAATTTCATTAACACAATCATTTGTGTTATGTATGCAGCGACCCTGATGATCCAAAGAGTCCAAAAATATGTAGAAGAAATTTTCCATTTCCAATATTAGATGAATCTATTATTGTTTTTCCTCTAACTTGCGACGAATCATTTAATGAGATTAAAAAAAGAAGAAATCATGACGATCCATCAGAAGAGGGTCGTTGGACTTCAATTGAAGAGAAAATGGATTATGTTGAAAAATGTAAAGCAAATTTTTCAAAAATTAAAGTAACATTGGATGCTATTGCATATGTACAAACAAAAAGATTAAGAAATAATGAACCTTTTCCTTCTGAAATTGGTTTTACACATTTCCTTCAAATAAACAAGCTTAACAGAATAGAGTATATAGACGCTTTAAGAACTTCGATAAAACGTCCAACGGTATTTTATAAACGATCTTCACATGATATTATGATTAATCCTTATAATAAAGAAATATTAGCAAGACATAAATCAAATATGGATGTACAATTCGTTATTAATTCTTATGCACTATTATCCTATATTACAGCTTATATGATGAAGGCGAACGAAAAAATATCAAAATTAATGAAAACTGCAATAGATGATGTAAAAACAAAGCAAAATCTTAAACATAGAGAAAAATTACAGTTTGTTGCAAATTGTTGGCAAAATGGCTCCGAGATATCAGCACAAGAGTGTGTTTATCATTTGTTAAGTATGCCTTTATCAAACTTTTCAAGAAGTATTGTCTTCATTTTAACGTTTCCAAAAAACGAGCGCTATCAAATGGTAAAAAATAAAGATATATTACAAGAAATGAATCCTGATTCAACAAATATTTATGTAGATGGACTCATCGAACACTACACATGTAGACCAGATATTTTTGAGAATATGAGTTTGATTTATTTCGCTGCTTTCTTCAATTTCATTTCAAGTGCACAATACGAAAAAATAATAAATAAAAAGCCTGTTTTAAAAAACCAAAGAGGAAAAAGAATTGCAAATAAAATGAAAAACTATTTACAAGAGAATCGCGATGATGACGATTTTGACGAGCTTCTAGATGAAAAGTATTTAAATGGTCAGCATCAAAAAGTTGGTGAATTTTTTAAATTGAAAAATAAAATGGGCTGGATACAGAGAAGAGGAAGAAGTAAAATTGTTCGCTATCGAAACTATGAGAAAGACAAGGCGACAGAAAGATTGAATTATTTCCGAGAACAAATGATGCTTTATTACCCGTTTAGAAATGATGATCAAATCGAAGATCATGGTAATCTGGAAAATGTGTACAGAGAAAGAATCGAAATAATAGCGGAAAAAAAAAGTGAATTTAATAACATTTTTGGTTATTCAACAAACGAATTAGAAATGGAGAAAATTGCAAATGAGCTTGATGAAATTCGAGAAGATCGTTTGGAAGAGGAATGCGAAGAATATTTAAATGCAGCTGCTATTTTAGAAGCTGATGACGATGATCTCAATGAATCACAATTGCTATTAAGAGAAGAATTAGAAGCTGAATTTGGCCATTATGCTCGTATTGAAACTGATGCTCCACGAGCTGAAAGAATTTCTGATAATGATACAATACTTGATGAACTATATACAAATAAAAAAATGATGACCAATAAATTATATTATAATGAACTATCAACACTTAATATAACTCAACAACGTTATATAATGACTGTAGTCAAACAGTTGTCAAACAACGAGAAATTTTATAATTTAATAATAGGTCCTGGTGGATGTGGAAAATCATATGTTATTAAACTGATTAATCAGGCTGTATTGAGATTAATTGATAATAAATTATCACAACAAGATCTTGTTAATTCAGATGACCCACAACAGAAACCAACTTATGTTCTAATGGCCTCTTTTTTAGGAAAAGTTGCTTTCCGTTTGAGAGGTTCAACAATACATTCGGCTTTTTCAATTAGATTAGGCGATTTCGTTGACTCTGGAAATTATGAAAAAATGCGAAAAAGATTTGGTATCGATATTGAAGCTAGAACATGTGCACTTCAACTTATAATTTTCGATGAAGTTTCATTAATAGACAAAAGATTATTCAGTCTTGTTGATACAAAATTAAGAGGTATGCTTAATAAACCAGATGAAGTATTTGGTGGAATTCCCATTATTCTTAGTGGCGATTTTAATCAAAATAAACCAGTTGGAAATGGTGGATTTATTTTTGAGAAAGATATGAGTGGTTACAAAGCTTTACAAAATAATAACATAAATGAATTATGGGAACAATTTGAATTAATTGAGTTAAATGAAATAATGCGGCAGCGAGAAGATAAAGAATTTTCCGAAGCTTTAACATATTTTGGAAATACAGGTTTTATTGATTTACCGAAACGGTATTTGAACATTTTCAATGAATGTATATGTCCTCAAGAATCAATTCCTGATAATGCACTATTTCTTTTTGCAACAAATAAGGACAGAAAAAGTATGAATGATGATAGAATTTCCAAACCATACTTTAAACAATATGCTTTTGATAAAGTTCACGGTGCATTTGACGATAAAGATGCGAAATTGAAGCATACCAAATACATTCAAAGTTTAGATATGCTTCCCGATGATAAAAAACATTTCATGTCAAACATGATTAAAATCAAAATCGATATTAAGTACATGTTTCTTTATAATGACGATATTTCTGATGGAATAGCAAACGGCACTGTTGGTACACTTAAAAATTATATAATGGATACAAAACATGAAAACCAAATAGAAATCCTATTTTTTGATTTTTATGAAAACGATATTGGTTACAATCGAAGAAGTTCGTTTGTGATCACACCACACATACTTAGTAAATTAGTTGTTTCAATGTCTGATGAGCAGTTAAAAAAATTAACTCCAATCAAACGTGTTTCTGCTAAAATTAATATTGCACCATCGAGATTTGATTGGTATTTTAAACGAACCCAATTTCAAATAGTACCCTGTGAAGCAATGACAATATCAAAAATTCAAGGAGATACTTGTGAAGTTGTTGCTTTGGATATATCTCAAAATATGTCTGATATGCGTTCAAACTATTATGTTGCAATGAGTCGTGTAACGAAAAAAGAAAATTTATATCTATATGGTGGTCATTGTCTAATTGGCAATAAACGGGTAGGAAATGGATATGGAATTAATCCGAAAAGATTTATAAGTAGTTTGACAGTTAAAGAAAAACAAGCTGCAAGACAATGCTATTTAGAAAATTCTGTTGTTCAAGTTGAGATGGCCAGAATGAGACGTGATAAAAAAGTTGTTCTTGATTTTGGAAAAATATTCGCAGACAAAAATGAAAATTCGATATCTTTGATGTTTTATAATGTTGACAAAAACTTCAAAAAAAAATTTGATGTTATTAAGAATGACTTTGGTATAAAGAATTGTGACATTCTAATATTTACAAATTGCACTTATGATCGTTTAAATGACAAAAAAAATGAATTCAACTTAAATGATTTTGATTTAGTTAAATATTCTGGACCAAATGATGTTGATTCACATTATGGAACTTTTTTGTATAAGAAAAAGAAAAGAAACCATTTAGATCTGACATTGCTTAGAACAAATGATCAAAAAGAAAGTGCTTCTCATATAGAACTTACACTTTTTAAATTAAATTTAAATAAAACTTATATATACATATGTTACATTCAAAACAATAAATGCAATGATATTGATGATTTTTATACATATGTGAAAAAATTTTTACAAAACTCAGTTCAAGAAAAATGTTTGTCAGAGTCTGAATTAAAAAGTCAAGTACTCTTACTCGTGACTCATTGCAATGGGATTAAATTGAGAGAGAAAGATGTTAATCATGTGTCTTTGAAATTAAAATCAAAATGGAATTTCTTACAAGTTTTCGATGTAAGTGATGTAAATTTTCCAATGTGGTGTTTAACAAATTCAAAACTTTTCCTTTCAAATGATAAAAAAACTTCAAATAATGTAAATGTTGATTATGAAAAATATTTTTCTTTAATATCAAGATATCTTCCCATATGGCTTAATTTTAAGAATTAAATTTTTGTTAATCTGATAAACATTTTATAATAAATAAAAGCTTTTAATTATCTAATATAATATCTTAATCTTTGATTTTCTTAAATATTTTCACTTAAATAACTAAGCACTATACTACACTTAATGATTCGTTACGCTTAATCAATTATAAAAATTATAATCACCTAATTTTAAACGTGTTAAAATCTTAAATTATTTGTATTCAGTTTATAACACGCCTCAGGGCTTAACTTTATTCTTAGTTTTAACTATATCAATAAAAAGTTTAAATGATAAAAATTAAAAAACAAAAGAATGGCGTGTTCGGTATGTATTTTTAGTGAAGAAGATTGGGATGAAGTGCTTTCAAGATGTGCTAAATGTCAATATATTTTCGAAAACTTAGAAGAAATTCAAAAAGATGAGAAGGTAGAGCGCTTTAAAAAGAATAAGCGTATCGTTTTTGAAAGAAGAAGAAACAAAATATACAAACGTAATTATTTGAGAAAGTTATATGACAAAATAACTGAGAAAATACAATCAAATACTGAGCTAAATGAATTTGTTAACGAAATGATAAATATTTTTAATGACGTCGAAGATATTAGAATGCTTAGATACATAGTTTATACGAAAAATATTATGACCTTAAATGACTTGTTAAAAATTAATGGATTGTATCATTTGAAATTAACAAAAAACATTATAGATAAAAGAATAAAACTCATGTATAAAGGATCATATGAAGGTGAATTGTTTCAATTAAAGTGGAGTGATAAAGCGAAATACTTGTTGCGAACACTAGTTGGTTTAACAAGGTTTGGAGACATTAATAATGGACATATTAAAGCAATATTTTGGCAACTTGATGAATCTGCTGTAAAAATTGATATCAAGAAATTAATTGACAATCAATACATTTTTAGAGAAATAAAATCAGAATTAATGAAACAATTTTTAACATTTTACGATAATAAGTGGTCAATGAACAATTTATATAGAACATATGATAAATTAGGTTTAAATTTCGACAGTATTTACTTTCGCTGTTTAAATTCATTAATAGAATTTTAAATCATATAAAAAAAAAGTCTAATTATTAGCCTTTTATTTAATAATTTAAATAAAAATTTTCTAAATAAAGGTTAAAATCGAAATTAAAATAAAATATTATAATTTTTTTGCTTTATAAAAATTATCTTTAAAAAATTTACTTATAAACTTATAAAGTATAAATTCATTGATTTCATTTTAATGAATTCGAATATTCCATTAATTAAAAAATTAATTTTTAATTCATTATTTGAAAACAAAATCTTTTGAAACTATAGAAATTATAAATAGAAAAATATTTGATTTATTTTGCGATGAAACAAGCAATGTTATATAAGTTAAGGTTAGGGTTAGAGTAAGGGGTTAGTTGGCTCGGGCTCCTCATGAATTATTGTATAGTCCCCAACTATACCCCTGAATTCGAAAATTTAAGTTAATAAATCAAAATCTTCGAAATTCAAATTCAAATGAACTGAATTTTTGAAATTCAGTGATGGGAATAGGAATTGTAACTTAAATGCATTAAGGCCCTGAAAATAATTGATAAATTAAATTGGAACTGTTTGACTATTAATCAATTATTAATTCCTGAATTCTAAACATTGTAATGTATAGTACCCAACGATTCCCCTGAATTCGAAAAGTTAAGTTAAAAAAGCAATTTCACTTTGGTAAATGTAATGAAAATTAATATATACCACATTTCGTGAAAAACAAAGACTACTAATAATTCAAAATGGAGAATGATTCAAAAAGATTTTTTTCTAGTATATATACAGCCGATATAATACATTTTCTAATTACTTTTTCATTATTTGAATAATTTTTATTTTTTTATAAGCAGATTTTTAAATTAATTCATAAGAGTGAGAGAGAATATGTCCATGAATTTCATCGACATCAGATTTTTAAGATTAATTAAAATGAGTATGAGAGCAAAATATGTCCATGAATTCCATCGACATCTGTTTTTAAGATAAATTAAAACGAATATGAGAGAAAATATGTCCATGAATTTCATCGACATCTGATTTTTAAGGTTAATTAATAAGAGTGAGAGAAATGAATTTAATTAAAGAGTAAGCTAGTTAAATATTAAAAAAAATTCAGAAACAATAACAACAACCATAACAGTATCAATTTTTACAATAACAAGAACAAGAACTACAAAACAACGAAAACAACTATAAAAAAACTACAACTTCAT
>Ga0082207_1000838_pt1 | contig 16301 bp, 11 predicted proteins | sample LakMenEpi10Aug09_FD_71540 | JGI IMG/M metagenome (GOLD analysis project Ga0082207, IMG submission 71540)
TCCTGCCGATGGGTCCGAGGGGGGGCTTGCAGGTGCGCTGAGTGTCTGAATCTTTGGCGTCTGATTTTCGGACGTCTGAGCTTCAGCAGCCAGTGCTTCGGACGCTTGGGTTTCAAGCGACGGGATCGAGATCGGGTTTCCGTAGATATCGATCGGGATGCGTCGGGTGACGATCCGTGGGACCAAACGGATTTCGGTGACGGGAACGGTTTTGGTGACCCGTTGGGGTACCATGACCTTCTGGACCACGCGTTCCATCCGGGTGGTCTGGACAGGGGTCTCTTCGACGACGACTTCGTCTTTGTAGACTTCCTTTTGGACCGTAACGGGTCGGACGACCTGTTCGGTGATGTATTCGACTTTCTCCTTGGCGACCCGTTTGGTCAGCGGTTTGGAGACGGTCTGAGGGACCATCACTTTTTCTTGGACCGCGACCGTTTTTTGGACCTGGACGGGGACTTGCTGAGCGACGACTTGGTTTTCGTAGCGGGTGGTCGTCACGGGTGTCTGTTGTTGGACGATTTCGCTTTGCATTCGGGTCGTGGTCACGGGGACTTGCTGCTGAAGCACTTCGGTCTGCATCTTTTGGACCGTCACGGGGACTTGTTGTTGCAGGTACTCGGTCTGCATACGGGTCGAGGTGACTGGAACTTGGATGTTCTGGGTCTGGGGCATCAAGCTCGTTTGGGGGATCGCGACTTGCTGGTAGTTCGGTTGGTAATAGGTCGCGGTGGTGGTCTGACCTGGGGCCGAATAAGGGACCCAGTTCAAGCCCCCTTGTTGGTAGATCGGCTGACCGGTCTGTGGGTTGACGCCGTAGGCTGGTTGGGTCCAGCGCAAGTGGTATCGGACATCTCCGGGCTTGTAGTAGTTCTGAGCCATGTAACCACCGGCGTCGACCGTCGCGGGTTGATAAGTCGTCACGGGCATCATCGAGGTGACGGCCTGGGCTTGCATGACCGTCTCGGTCACGGGCCGTTGCACCGCAACCGTTTGGCTTTGCATGGTTGTTTCAGTCACTGGACGCTGGACCGTGTACTGCTGTGTTTGATAACTCGTTTCGGTAACCGGTTTTTGCACCAAGAAATTCTGGACGGCGATCTGTGTTTCGGTAATCGGCTTTTGAACCGTGGAGTACTGGGTTTGGTACTGAGTCTCAGTGACTTGCTTGTAAGTCGTGACCGTTTGCTCGACTTGAGAGGTCTCGCTCACGAGCGTCGTCTCATCGACATACTCGACCTTCGTCACCGGCTTGAGCACCGAATAGGTTTGATTGACCGTCGAGGTTTCGATCACCGGACGACGAACCGTTACTGCCTTGCGCTCGAGACGAGTCTCTGTCACGGGGCGATAGCTGACGACCTCTTGCTCGACGATCACCTCTTGGATCTCGATTTTGTTCCGAGTGATCGGTACTTGTTCATAGACCGTCTCGCTCTGAAGCCGATAGCTGATCTTCGGCACACTTGGTCCGCATGGCGTGCACTCTTGAGCCGGCAGGCTGCTGGCCGATAAGCCGAGAGCCAATGCGACGGCAAGCGGTAGGGGTTGAGCCAAGCTCAAGCGGAGTGCAGAAGCAAAGGCGCGACGGTTTGCGGATCGAAGGGACATCGGGGATCGCATGAATGAAGGAACTTGAGAAATTTCCGAAACGATGCTTAATATTTTTGTCAAAGTCCCCGTCTGTATCAAACAAGAAATCGGAATCGGAAAGAAAAATTCGAATGCAAAGCTTTTTGTCCGCCTTCTTTAGGAAAAGTCGGATTTTTTTCCCGAATCGTAAGACATTTACAATTTTGCAAACCCTCCAGTCGTTAGGATCGTTGCAATCGGAACAAAGCCCGGTTTAAACTCTCCCAGGACGCTGCCCAAGCTTCGCAAACCGCCCATATTAACAACGTCTTTAACCCCGCTTATCAATACCGCTTCGATCCCATGCTTCCAAAAGATGTTGGCGTACTTGTCGTCGGCCATGGAACCCGCAAAGCCAGCGGCCAAGCCCAACTGATCCAACTCGTCGAGCATATCAGACAGATGGAACCCCACTGGACCATCGAACCATCCTTTTTGGAGTTGGCCGAGCCAACGATCGCACAGGCTCTTGAAACCCTACGTGCTCGGCAGGTGCAACGCATCGTTGTTGTACCGATCTTGCTCTTTACGGCGGCACATGCCAAGTCGGATATTCCCGATGAGGTCCAGGCATGCGCCAATGAGCATCGCATTGAGATCGTGGCTCAAACCCCATCGCTTGGGACGACCCCTGAGGTCATCAGGCTATCGAACCATCGGTTCGACGAGATCACCTCGATGGCCACTGAGGCAGGCTGCCCATTAGGACACTGCGCGCGGGGCGAGCAAAAACCATGTGCGCAGATCTGTCCCATCGTTGGTAAGAGTTACCAGCGCGTTGCCTTGGCCATGGTCGGTCGAGGTACGAGCGACCCAGAGGCTCTTGCGCACATGAGACGCTTCACGGAGCTGGCATCTTCGGAGCGTCGAGTCGCATGGGTCTCGACAGGATTTTTCGCAGGAGGCGAACCTTCGGTAGATGCTTTGTTAGAGCAAGCCGCCCGAGCCAGTTTTCAGGATCAAGCCTGCGATGCGGTGGTCGTTCAACCCCACTTGCTCTTCGAGGGGGAGTTGATGGATCAGTTGCGGTCCAAGATCCAGCGTTTCCAAAACGAGTATCCCGATCGGCAGTGGATCCTTGCGCGATGCCTCGGAGCCGACCGCGCTTTGGCGCAAGTCTTTGTCGATTTTGTGCGACTAGTTTTCATAGAGTGCCATCGAGCATCGGATCGAGCGCTGTAACGGGCTCGCATGGAGACCGCCCGTGGGCGCTCCGGTACGTTCCGCGGTGCCCCTTTTTGTCGTTTCGACGGCGTTTCGATGGATGCAATGGAAACGCTTCGCACTCCGTGCTCCTTCCCTGCGATTAATCTATTGGGTAAAATCACTGCGGGTGTCTTATCCGAAAGGGAGCTAATGACGCAAAACGAGTTGATGGCAGCAATCGAGGCCTTGCCTAAAGAGGTTCAGTTCGCGCTGGCGAGTTCCGTCCTAGATCGCCTGTCGGCCGATGGTCCACCGCCTATTTCGGAATCACTCAAAGCTGAATTCATGAAACGCGAAGCAGCATTTCTTAATAATCCCCAAAACGGAGAGCCTTGGGAAACGGTTCGTGAGGAAATATTCGGGAAGTGAATCAAGTTCCTATCGTGATTGAGCCGGAAGCGAAGTCCGATATCGTAGCCGCAAGAGATTACTACTCCTTAAAAGGCGAGCATTTATCGGATCGATTCAGAGACGAGCTGACTCGGGCCTTAGAACAACTGTCCCATCATCCGGAATCCGTCGCGGTTGCTTTCGGCTGTACCCGTCTTAGATCTATGCGCCATTTCCCATACGTCATCGGTTACATCTACTTTGATGGAGTTGTTCATGTAACGGGAGTCCAATACGGTGGATTTGGCTGGGCTGAATTCGAACGCCGACAGTTTTAATGAATATCGAGCACTGTAACGGGCTCGGATCGAGACTGCCTGCGGGCGACGTCCGCCGGAGGCGGACACAAGAGTTTTGGACGGTATTGACCTTATTGACGGCATTGACGGTATTGACTGCGGACAAGATTGACGAGGTTGACGTCATTGGGCGTTCGATGTCAACGATGTCAATTCTGTCCGCCGTCAATGCAGTCAATCTTGTCAACACCGTCAATGCCGTCAAAAATGCGACTGCCGCCAGGCGGCGTCGCAGCAACCACTTATGGAGTTACGGTTTGGCCTGATGCCAAGCGATGATTTCGGAGAAATCATCGACAATGCTGCCGCCGACGGCCGAGGGTTTGATGAAAATCTACTAAGATAAGTACGTCCTAAAGACCGGATTATCCAACCGTTTAGGTACTTTAGTCCCTTCGACGCTAGTCCTTTTGATCCAGAAGTGTTCCAACATGCCGCTAACGATATTTCCAACGTCCAAGTCTCTTGCATCGCTTGCCCTGAGCTTCGCTGCATTCTTGCTCTTGCCGATGCTAGGCTCGCTCCAAGCTGATGATGATCCCAAAAAGGTGCTTGCAAGCCCCGCTCAGGAAAGGATCTATGCCGATATCTCCTACCTGGCCTCCGACGAACTCAAAGGACGAGCTGCCGAGACTCCCGGTTTGAAACTCGCCGCCGACTTTATCGCCAAACGGTTCGGCGAACTGGGTCTCAAAACCGATCTCTTCGATGGACAGCCATTCCAATACTTCGAAATCACCGGTAACCCCGGAGCCTCCCCCGAAACAAACAAACTCGAATTGACCAAGCCCGATGGAACAAAAGTCCCATTGGCTCTGGCCGACGAATTCCAACCGCAAGCTCTCGGATCCAACGGCCAATTCAACGCCCCGTTGGTCTTCGCGGGTTACGGTATCACTGCCAATGAAGAGAACTTCAAATACGACGATTACGAAGGACTCGATGTCAAAGGCAAAGCTGTGCTTGTGATCCGCAAGCAGCCCAAGCCAGCGCAAGGAACCGGCCCATTTGCAGGCACCCAACCGAGCCAGTACGCTTTCTTTACCAGCAAAGAATCCAACGCCGCCAGCCACGGTGCTGCGGCCTTGATCCTCATCAACGATGCAGCCTCCGAAAAAGAAAGCCCGGGAACTCTCCTGCCCGTTTCAGGTACCGGCACCAGCCCTGAAGGGGACAAGATACCAACATTTTTTATCAGTCGAAGCATGGCGGAAGCTTGGCTCAAGGAATCCGGAAAATCTCTGGCGGATATCGAAGCTTCCATCGACGAGAAACTGCAACCTCAATCCTTCGAGATGACCGGCTGGTCGGCAAGCGGGCAGTCGGATGTAACTCGCCGCAAAATCCCTTCCATGAACGTTCTTGGACTCTTGTCGGGCCAAGGCGACCTAGCCGATCAATACGTCGTCGTCGGAGCTCACTTTGACCACGTAGGAATGGGAGGTGCCGGCTCGCTTGCCCCAGGAACCTATGCGATCCACAACGGTGCTGACGATAATGCTTCAGGAACCGTCGGTTTGCTGGAAACAGCTAGGCAGATCGTTGAAGCAGCCAAAAATGCACCCGCCGATAAACCTCGGCGCAGTATCTTGTTTATGACCTTCAGCGCCGAAGAACTCGGACTCATCGGCAGCGAATACTATGTCAATCACCCACGCTTCGAATTGGCCAAGACGGTCGCTATGCTCAATTTGGATATGGTGGGACGTCTCCAAGACAACGTCCTGACCGTCTATGGCACAGGTACAGCTAAAGAATTCGATGACCTGCTGACTCGTTCCAACGAAAAACTCGGTTTCGATATCAAACGTCAACCCGAAGGTGTCGGCCCCAGCGACCATCAATCCTTCTTCCTCAAAGGGATCCCCGTCTATCACTTCTTCTCCGGTTTTCACCCTGATTACCATCGCCCAAGCGACGACTTTGACAAAATCAATGTCGAAGGCATTTCAAAAATCGTCGATATGGTTGTCTTCCTCACCGACAACATCGCCCATGCTCCCGAACGACCGACTTTCCTCAGAAGCGCTGCGACCAAAATCCGTCTTGGCGTGCGCATCAAACAAGGCGAACCGGGGCTGGTCGTCGAACGCGTCATGCCCGGTGGGTGGGCCAAAAAAGCGGGTGTCGAACCTGATGACCGGATCCTCAAGATCGGGCAGACAGAGGTCGCCGGTCGAGAAGACATGGATCAAGCTCTCCAGAACTACAAGCCTGGAGATGACCTGGAGGTTCAGGTTCAACGAGGCGAAGAGAAGATCGTTCTAAAAGCCCCGATCGGAACCTAGTGCAACGGCTCGATCAAATAAAGATTCGTCGATTAAAGACAATCCATTCGAGCATCAGCAGACCCAGTGCCAAAAGCAGGAGCCAGCGCCAGAGCTCCTGCCTGGCACGGAGTGTGTTGGATGTCGCTGCGATCGACTCAGCACCCGTCTGCAGCTCTAATCCAACCTTGAGGTTGCTCTCGCGATTCGAAAATAGATTCACACAAAATCTCTCGACCGGTTCTTCCAAACCCTCGGCTCGAACTTCATAGACCCCCAACTCATCGGTTTGCGTGTACAGAAACCGACCGTCGGCTCCGCGATCGATCGTTTCGGAACGCCCTTTTGGATCGATCACCTTGTAGGTCTTGAAACGATTCGACAGCAACAGCGGCATGGGCATGCCCGGTTGCACCGTCGGTGCGCTGGCTTCGGTCACTCCGCCGGCCAAGTGCTCGACGGCTGCGAATACGAAAACCGGAAACGATCGCTTGATCCCCCAATCGCTGTTCATTTCAAAGCCGGATTCACTAGGGCGCACGATGTCGAACCCAAGCACCGCGTCTTGGAATGCCCCCCGTGGACTGATCGAAAAGATCGGACCTGCGTCGGAAAGCATCAATACCGTTCCGGCTGCCGGTGGCTTGATCACCCTAGCCTCGACAATACCGACCGAGGCCATCTCGAGGTATTGGCTGATCGGATGGCTTCGGTTGACATCCATGATGATGACCGGTCCGCTTGGTTCTCCAAAGCTCCATTGATCCGGAGGCGATTCCTCCGTGGGTTTGTCGGCGAGACTTTCAGGCAATCGCGGTTGAATATCAGCCGGTGGCATCCCTCCGATAAAGAGGGTGCTTGCCGCGGGCATTTTCTCCGGCGAACAGGAATCGTAGATGATCAAATCGTATTTCGCATCGCTTGCTGCGGCTTGATACTCCGGGCTTGCAAGGTAGCTACGGGGTTCGACTTGCACGTTGGCTAGTTGCCCGATTCGCTGGGTTCCAAGGGCCGTCTCGAGGGCGTTGTTGCCTGAGGTGATCAGCAAGATATTGACCTGTCGATCTGGACGGATGGCAGCATAAGCGACGTTGTCCAGAGCAAGAGCATCGGGATGATCAAGTTCGAGTTTCAAAGCTCCGCTGTCGACCCCTTCTAAATCGAATTGGATACCGGTTTCCTCGCCGGGGGGCAGTTTGACTTTTTGGGCATCGATGAGCGTATTGTCCAAGTACAGAGATGCGGTGCACTCGACTGGATCGGAACCGTATTGGACCATCCGAGCAAATGCGGAGATGGCTCCTTGCTTGGCTTGGGCCTCCTTCGACTCGGGTCTTTGGATTGCAAAACCGACTATCCCTGCGTTTTGTGTTTCGATATTTCCGATCGGGACATATTCGATTTTAAGCTGCCCGAATTCGGCTTCGTTCAATTCACCTACGGCACCGTCGCTGAAAAAATAAACCGTAGCCGGTACCGCATCGGCCACCTGGATATCGACGTTGTCTTCGAAACTCAAGCGACCTGGGTTTGCCAATCCGGCCGCGACCCGAAACGCTTCGCTGACCTCGGTCAGTTGTGTGGTCGGTTCGATGCGTTGGATCGCTTTTTCTAAGAGACTTCGGTTGTTCGTAAAGCCTTGTTCAACACTCGCGCGATCGGAGGTTGAAATGACCATCGCCGAGTCGTTGCTTCCGGCGTCTTGGATGAGCCGGAGTGCTTTTTCACGAGCGATGTCCAAGCGACTGGGCTTTGTGTCTGTTGCCTGCATACTGGCCGAATGGTCGATGATATAGATCCGCCGTTCCCCGACGCGGTTTGTCCCACTCCAACCGGGCCTGACGCAAGCCAAAATCAGCAATCCCAAAAAGAGCAGTTGCAGATACAAAAGAAGGTTCTTGCGAAGCTTTTGCCAAATGCTGTTGACGTGCAAGTCTTCGATCGCACGCTTCCAAAGCATCGTGCTGGGCACGAGCGCCTCTTGTCTTTTGAGCTTCAAAAAATACAAACTCAAAATCGCAGGTGGGATCGCAAGAAGCAAAGCCCACTGAAGCGGTGAGAGCATATTAATCCAAGTCATGGCAATGCCCCTTAACGAACCAAACCGCGTGTACGAAGGTATTCATTCAGCAGCGGATCAATCTCTTGATCGCTGCGAACCGAGACATAAGCGATCGAGCGACGATTGCAAAAACTCCTTGCCGATTCGATGAAAGCATCGAGTGTCAGCCGATAGCGTTGCAATAACGAGGACGAGATAGAGACCTCTCGCATATCGGAATCCTCGGCGTCCATAAGTTTCAAATCACCGGTGAGTTTTGGTTGCAACTCCTCGGGACTTAGAATGTGGATCAAGTAGATATCCATCTCGCGGGCTACGAGCATCTTCAATGCGGCCTCATAACCGGTCTTATTCATCAAGTCGGTAATCAGGATCACGATGCCCTTGCCGGTGTTCTTCAAACAGAATCGGCGGACAGACTCCTCCATGCTCGGTGTTGAACTTTGACATTCCGAACCTTGAAGCTGTCCGATGAGACGATGCGAACTGGCGCGGCCTCGAACCACCAAAGGTGATGCAGCCTTGCTAAATGTCGATACCGATACGCGATCGCCACGGCACAGGCCAATGTATCCGAGTGCAGCCGCGATCCGTTTGGCCGTCAGAAATTTTGTCGGAGTACCGAAATCCATCGATAGAGAATCGTCGACCAACGTGTAAACATGCAAATCCTCCTCCTCTAGGAAGATCTTCAAATAGAGTCGATCGAGCCGAGCAAACAGGTTCCAATCGATAAAGCGAAGATCGTCCCCAGCGACGTAGTTTCGAAAGTCAGCAAACTCAACACTCTGCCCTTTGCGCTTGCTGCGACGCTCTCCCTTCATCCGACCACGAAATATCTTGCGGCTCACAAGCTCCATGCGTTCGAGCTTGGCCATCATCTCGGGAGTAAGCAGCGTCTGGCCCGTCGATGACGGGCCAAAAGTCGATTGAACCGAGGATGATTGGGCCATGGCAGACGTATTTCTTTGAAAGTGAGCAAAACGGGGCCCGACGCGACTGAGCCCCCAGTATACCAGATGCCGACTTAGAACAAAATTCTTTACCACTTGGATATTCCGAGGCATTATAATTTAGGCCGTGGTTCCACAGCCGAATTTCCTCCCCCAGCAATCCTCTTCTGGCCCTCGAATCTCCTATGACAACCAAACTTCAGGTTCCCCGCCGCGCTTTTATTCAAGGATCAACCGCTGCAGCTTGCTCTGTTGCTCTTGCCCCAAACCTGATCCGAGCTTCATCGATCGAGAAAGAACTCCAGGTTGCCGTCGTCGGCGTCAATGGCATGGGTTGGTCGGATCTGTCCCAAGTAGGCAGTCACAAGAAAGTCAAATTCGTCGGCTTTTGCGATATCGATTCGAATCGCTTCGACCAAGTCGATAAAGGCTTTCCTGGCGTTAAGCACTTTTCAGATTATCGCGAAATGCTCAGCGAACTCGGAGATAAAGTCGACGCCGTGATCGTCTCGACCCCCGATCATATGCACGCACCTGCGGCCATGATGGCCATGGGTATGGGAAAACACATCTATTGCCAAAAACCCCTAACCCATACGGTTTGGGAAGCTCGCCAAATGCGATTGCTGGCCGAAAAGAAAAACCTCACCACCCAAATGGGAAACCAAATCCATTCGGCCAAAGAATATCGCCTCGGTGTTCGACTGATCCATGATGGCGCTATCGGCAAGGTCAAAGAAGTGCACTCATGGATCGGCGTTCAAGGACGTCAATATTGCAATCGAACCGATCGGCCCGAATCGGCTCCCGTACCAAGCAACGTTCGGTGGGATTTGTGGCTCGGTGCTGCACCGGAACGCCCCTTTGCTCCCGATGTCTATCACCCCTTCAAATGGCGAGACTGGCAAGACTTTGGGTCGGGTGCCATGGGAGATTTCGGTTGTCATATCCTGGATCCTGTCTTCGGCGCATTGCTTCTAACGGCACCCAAAAGCATCACGGCTGAAAATTCTGGTACCACAAGCGAAGTATGGCCAGGACCCGAGACTATCACCTACATCTTTCCAGGAACCAAATACACCTCCGGTTCGGAAATCAAAATCGTTTGGAGAGACGGTGGACTCAAACCACCTCGTGAACTGGCCCAACTCCCCGAGGGTGTTGATCTACCCGGAGGAGGCTCGTTGTTTATCGGAGAAGGTGGCACGATGGTTCTGCCCCACGTCGGTATGCCTTCGCTCTATCAAGCCAACAAGGTTAAAGCCATCGAACTACCTCAAGTCTCCGGTACCAACCACTGGCACGATTGGGTCGATGCGGTGATCGCTGGAAGCAAGACCACCGACGGTTTCCAGTACGCAGGCCCACTGACCGAAACAGTACAACTCGGAAACATCGCTGCTCGCCTGGCCGGCAAAACTTTGCAATGGGATGCAGCCAATATGAAGATCTCGGGTGAGCCCCTGGCTCAAAGCCTCCTTACGAAATCCTACCGCAAGGGCTTCGAGGTTCCTGCAGTCGGTTAAAGTGCCCCAGGGCACCGACCGTGCGGGGTTTTTCTCATGGATGCCAAGCCCCGCTTCCGAATACCCAACTAGCCAAGGACTCGGTGATCCCAACCTCAATCGATTTATCCCGCCCGATACACACTGTGTTCAATTTGACAACAGCCCCTTGGCAGCCCGCCTTGGCGAAACTTGCGAAAATAGCCAGATTTCCTCAGAAATCACGCTTGGCACAACGTAAAGATCGCGCGGAACGGAATTTGCTTCTCAATCGAACGCTTATCCAAGGCGGAAGGCTTCCGCCACAACCTCAACATCCTCTTATCGATCCACTGGCTGCATGGAACCTCGAGCAGCATGGTGACCGCGGAACGGTCGTGGGCAGATTGAGAGATGCCAAAGCCGAGCTGGAAAGCTACTTTTCTATCAGGAACGACCACCAGAGGAAACTATGAAGATACTTAAGGTGAACAAGCTTCGAGGCCCGAACATTTGGGCGAACTATCCGGTTCTGGAAGCTTGGGTTGACCTCGAGGAGATGAAAGACACCTCGTCGGAGATGATTCCAGGTTTCAACGAGCGGCTCATGGGCTGGCTTCCGACGATGGTCGAGCATCGATGCAGCATCGGTGAACGAGGTGGCTTTTTCATCCGACTTCGCCGAGGAACCTACATGGCACACATCCTCGAGCACGTCACCTTGGAACTGCAATCTCTAGCTGGCACCCCGGTCGGTTTCGGGCGAGCGCGGGAAACCAACACCGACGGCATCTACAAAGTCGCGATCGCTTACAAAGAGGAAAAACTCGCCCTGGCCTGTTTGGATCGCGCTTTTGAATTGATCCAAGCTGCGATTCATGACACACCCTTTGATGTCAACAAGGTCGTCGCCGAGCTCAAGGATTACGCTTACGATGTTTGCTTAGGCCCCAGCACCCGATCGATCGTCGAAGCTGCCAAAGCCAAGAACATCCCATGGCGACGGCTCAACGAAGGAAGCCTTGTTCAACTCGGATACGGTGTCCATCAGCGACGTATCTGCACGGCCGAGACCGACGCGACAAGCGCTATTGCCGAATCGATCGCCCAAGACAAGGAACTCACCCGAACATTGCTCCGCTCGATCGGCATCCCGACCCCCGAAGGTTGCTCGGTCGAAAGTGCCGAGGAAGCTTGGGAAGCTGCCGAGGATATCGGTCTGCCGGTGGTGGTTAAGCCTCAGTACGGCAACCATGGGCGAGGTGTTGCTACCAATCTCCAAACACAAGAGCAAGTCGTCGCGGCTTACAATGCAGCCCGCGAGGAAGGTCGATCGATCGTCGTCGAACGCCATGCTCCTGGTGATGATTATCGAATGCTTGTTGTCGGCGGAAAACTCGTCGCCGCTGCCCGACGCGAACCGGCTCACGTCATCGGTGACGGCCAATCGACCGTCCAAAAACTCATCGATAAAGTCAACGAGGATCCGCGCCGCAGCGATGGTCACGCAACCTCACTGAGCCTGATCAAAATCGACACCGTTGCCTTGGGCGTTCTGCTTGACCAAGGCATGACCCCCGACACGATTCCGACTGTCGGTAAGAAAGTTCTCATTCGACGTAACGCCAACTTGAGCACCGGTGGAACGGCCGCCGATGTGACGGACCAAGTCCATCCGGATGTGGCTCGGCATGCTATCGAAGCGGCTCGAATCGTCGGATTGGATATCGCCGGTGTGGATATTGTCGCCCAAGACATTTCGCAACCCTTGCAAGGCCAGCGCGGAGTGATCGTTGAGGTCAATGCTGGACCTGGACTCCGCATGCACATCGAGCCTTCCTCGGGCTTACCAAGACCCGTTGGCGAGTCGATCATCGAGATGATGTATCCTGGTTCAAGCAACGGACGAATTCCGATCATCAGTGTCACAGGCGTCAACGGAAAAACCACCACCACCCGATTGATCGCTCACATGGTCGCTAGTAGCGGTAAGAAAGTCGGTATGACTTGCACCGATGGAATCTACGTCGGAGGCAGGCGGATCGATGCCGGGGATTGCAGCGGCCCGCAAAGCGCTCGATCGGTTTTGATGAACCCCTTTGTCGAAGCCGCCGTGCTCGAAACGGCTCGCGGTGGTATTCTCCGTGAAGGTCTCGGGTTTGATTTCTGCGATGTCGGAATCGTGACCAACATCGGTGAAGGAGACCATCTGGGACTATCGGATATCGAAACGATCGAACAACTCGCCAAAGTCAAACGCTGTGTGATCGAAGCAGTCCATAAGACCGGATTCGGTGTCCTTAAAGCCAACGATCCACTCACCGCCGAAATGGCCGAAAAGTGCAAAGGCCGCGTGATCTTCTTTGCCATCGATGAAAACGATCCGGTACTTACCGATCACCGCGTCAAAGGACAACGCGTCGTCTTTGTTCGCAATGGTATGATCGTCATCGCCGAAGGTGCCGAAGAGACAGCCCTGACGACCCTCGATAAGATCCCGCTGACCCACCAAGGTCGAATCCTATTCCAAGTCGAAAACGTGCTTGCAAGCGTCGCTGCTTGCTGGGGTGTCGGACTATCGATCCCACAAATCGTCATCGGTCTGGAATCTTTCGGGGCCCACATGGACAAAGTCCCCGGCCGTTTCAACCTGCTCGATGTCCATGGAGCTACTGTCGTTGCCGATTACGGTCACAACAGCTCAAGTTTGCTTGCGATCATCGAAGCCCTCGGCCAGTTCCCACACACCCATCGCACCGTCGTTTACTCCGCTGCAGGCGATCGCCGTGATATCGATATGATCCGACAAGGCGAAATCCTTGCCGATCACTTCGACCGAGTCATCCTCTACGAAGATCAATACCTGCGAGGACGCAAACCCGGCGAAATATCCTCAATCTTCAAACGAGGTATGGATTCAGGCAAACGAGTCAAAGAAGTCTACGATTTTATTGGCTGGGAAAAAGCAGTCGAACATGCACTGACGCTCATCAAAGCCGGCGACCTGATGCTCCTTCAAGCCGACACGATCGATGAGACCGTACAGTACCTTCAGCTAGCCATCGAACACAACCAACTCGGTCGTGAAATCGATCTGAACTCTGCTTTGGAATCCAATCCGTCATCCCAAGCGTCTTCGCAAGAGACCACTCCCCAGATGAACGTTGGCAACAAAGCAACGAGCAACAACTCGGCAAGCTGATCGAATGCGAATCCTTTGGATCGTTTCGTTGTTCTTCTGTGCCCTCATGCTGGGTTCCTCAGACTCCCAAGCCCAGCAGTGGCAACTGACGAGACTAGCCGACTATCCAGACCCCATCGGAGTGGCCAGTCCCTTTGCAGGCCAATCCAACTCGGCTCTCCTAGTCGCCGGTGGAGCAAATTTTCCGGATAAGAAACCTTGGGAGGGTGGCAAGAAGGTTTGGTATGACCAAGTCTACGCACTCGAGGAGCCTCATGGATCATGGAAACAGATAGGACGGCTGCCCAAACCTCGGGCCTACGGAGTGAGTGTTATTTGGCACGATAGCATCATCTGCGTCGGTGGAAGCGATGCCAAAGAGCACACTTCGGAAGTGTTCCGATTGAGCTACAAAAATTCCAAGCTTGTCATCGAGCCCTTAGCCAATCTGCCTGTAACCCTGGCCAACGCCTGCGGTGCAATCGTCGATGGGGTCTTGATCGTCTCAGGGGGTCTCAACCATCCAGACGCAACCGAGTGCCAAAACCAAACCTGGGCGTTGGATCTTCGAGCATTAGCAGACCATCCGGAGTCTTCGAAGTGGATCCAGCTCCCTGAGATTCCTGCTGGGCCTCGAATGCTCAGCACTGCTGCCAGCGATGGGAGTGCGTTTTGGATCATCGGCGGAGTGACGCTCGTGTCGGATCCCGATGGGAAACCCAAGCGACAGTACTTGAAGGAGTGCTGGAAGTTCGAGTTGGATCGATCCGATTTTAGTGGACGCTGGATTCCTCAAGCCGATCTTCCGGTCGCTTTGGCCGCCAGTCCTAGCCCAGCGATCGTCGACCAAGCTTGTCTATGGATCCTAGGTGGCGATGACGGAACCCAAGTCGGAGCCAGTCCCAACGAGCATCGCGGTTTTTCAAAAGCAATCTATTCGCTGGATATCGCCCGCAATCGATGGCAGCAGCATACAGAGCCCTTGGCGATCTCCCGCGTAACTGTCCCCTGTGTCGCTTGGTCCGATGGTTGGGTGATTCCAAGCGGCGAGATCAAACCTGGGATTCGCTCTGGAGAGGTTTGGTTTTTAAGAAAACGAACCGATCCCTGAGGCTGACCAGTTCGGATAAATTCGCCTTGCTTCCTCGAAGCATTCCTTGGCAACTTCAAGACGCTGCATCCACCAGTAGCTTTGGCCAAGAAAAACACAGGCCCTATAGCAGTCACGATCAAACGACAAAAGATGCCTACAATCCTCGATCGCTCCGAGCAGTTGCGAGGTGCACATTCGAACTGAAACCCGGAGCAACCAACTCTGAGGATGTTCTGCGTGCTTAGCAACCAATCTATCAACCATTCGGTTGGCAGACTTCCAATGCGAGTCGGCCATCGACTCTTCGATTTGCTGCGCGAACTGGCAATGCCAATCGGATCGGATTCGCAAGAGGATTTGCTCTCTTGCCAAGTCGGTTTCCAATCGCAAACTCGCATCCGAGTCCCTAAGGAAAGGCCCTAAGAAGCGGTACTCCGAGTGGTGCCCGACGGAACCTAAGGCCCAGACTGCCGCACAACGAATCTCAGGGTCTCTCGAATAAACCAAGCGTCGAAGAGTCCATGCCGAGTAATCTCTCGAAACGAACTGCTTGACCGAGTCACCGCAGTGGCTCCGTTGGCGATAAAATGAGATTAACGTCGAGAGTCGAGTGTTCATTTTCCAATTCACTGAAACGTGTTCGATACAAGTCAGAGTAGTTGCTCAATCGCCGATCGCAACGGCATTCGGTCAATCTGGCAAAAGAAATCAAAGATCCCATTATGCGCTTGACTTTCACAACCACTCGAACTCTATGCATGTGTGCGCTGATGTGGCTCGCATCGGCTAGTGCTGCGCAGTCTCAATCGCTTCAGCCATTTCGAACACCACAAGCGATCGCATTGACGAGCCAGTTGCAAGCAACATGGCCGGATTCGAACTCCAAACTATCGATGCCGCTTGCGGATTGGATCCAACGATTGCTCGTGCAAAACCAAATCCCGATATGGCTTGATCGTCGTATCCCAAGCGACGTAGAGCTGAATATTCAGATCCCGAAGGATCAAACCAACCAACAAGTGATCGAACTGGTTGCCTCGCAGATCAACGCGCAAGTCGCTTACGTTGATCGCTATGTCGTTATTGCTCCTGAGTCTTGCGGCGATGCGATCCAATGGAGTTACTGGAATCTATGCAGCGAGCTAAGCCATCGATCCTTGCGTGTCACACAGAAGGAAGGCTTGGAATGGAACGACGGAACCGATACGCGGGAAATCTGGAAAGCATTCGAAGAGAAATACCGCTTGGGCGCGCCCCTGCAGGCCAGCAAGCTCGTGACCGAATTGGATCGCTGGCGAGCCGCTCGCCTGGAGAACACCAATGCTGCTGCGATCTCTACACTGCTTCTATCGGGATACGACCAATGCCTAATGTGGCCCGCCGATGGCCCGCCGAGCATCTACCCCCTTTCCGAAACCTACAGTCGCTTGAAAAAGAATCCCGACGGGGATTTTGTAGGATTTAACTACAACACCGAGATTCCCAAGATTGGAAAAGTCGCTTGGCAAGCATGGCGAGCACGCTGGCCACAAGCGACCGTCACTCGGGTCGAGCCATCGGGCCCAGGCAAAGCGGAGTCTTGGGAAATTCTCGCTCCGGTCGCTGCCCATCGTGAACTGGTCGAGTCGCTTGCTCCGGCCCCCAAGCCGAAACCGACCAATCCCAGTGGAGCAAAGAAATACACCGGTCGATATCGCGGAGAAATCCTTACAATACTCGAAAGCCTTCGCCCGC
>Ga0082207_1000839_pt1 | contig 16276 bp, 16 predicted proteins | sample LakMenEpi10Aug09_FD_71540 | JGI IMG/M metagenome (GOLD analysis project Ga0082207, IMG submission 71540)
TCATAGTTGTCCCGACGCTAAGCTTAGTTATCTTTTTGTCTGCGTTTCATCGCCAGACCTAAGCCACCAACAGCAAGAAGTCCAACAACAGTACCCGGTTCGGGAATAACCACCTGGCTGAAGGTTTGTTTGAACTGTCTGATTGCGACAGTTTTGCTACCCGTCCCACTAGCAAAAATACCCAATTGGGTCATGACATTGACCTGACTTACAAGAGGACCAGAAGTGGAGTCTGTCAATACGGACGGTGTGATCGAGGATTGAGAAACGTTGTTGTTTGGGGGGATGAATGCATCGTACATATCATCTATTACAGCACCATTAGACGATCCACCAGTAGCAGTCGCATCCGTCAGGTCTAATTTTACTCCGCTAATCTTAAAGGCATCAGGATCTATTGCTTCAGCCGTGTAAGAAAGTGTAGCGGCAAGGCTGAGTAAACCTGTACCCGTGCGTGAAAAATTGGTCAAGTCGTACTGTAGTCCGGCAGAGAGCGCTGAACCAAAACCAGTTACGGTAACCCCACTGGACAAAATTGGAGTAAAGGGATCATTGGTAGAATTTACCCAATTACGAAACCGCTTGTCAAATATGCCATTTCCGTCCTCATCAATTTCGATGAAAGCACCCGAAGTGAAAAGCTGTGTCAAAGTGAGCGGTGTCGTACCGAATGAGGTGCCATTAAAGTATCGTACCACGGCAGCCGCCTGGGCCGGCGCAGTGGCGAGGCCTAGGACAGCTGCAACAACCAGAGCGGCAGCGCTAGGAATGGTGTATCTGCGTATTTTTGTCATTTATAGAGACTCCCACAGGGGTAAAGTGGATGTTATGGATAACAATCGCAATGCTAACAACAAATTTTTCAAATGTCAACACAGAATTGCTTATTCCCCAACATATCACTGGAAAATTGTTAATAAGATCACAGAAAAAAGTTTCTCCCCCGCTCCCCCTTACCCCTCTTTGTGGCCAGAAAAAGCCAGATCAGCAGTCTCGATTACCTTTAATAGCTGTTCGATCCGGTTTTCCGTCGGGGGGGCCAAACAGGGAAAAACGGCTAAACCGGGGATTTGATTGGCCACCTCGGTGACAGCCACATCAAGGGTGACTAGGGGTAAATTAGCTAGGGTTTCCGACTCGCTCAAGGTTTGCAGATAAGAGTATAAATCTTCCGCGATCGAACTATCAATTAAGATAGCGTCCACCTCCCAGACACCAGCTAAAAGTTCCGCCTGTTCGCAACTATCGGCCTCAATAAAACGATAATTCTCCCGAACTAATTGATTATTCCAAATCCAGCTAAAGGAAGATAAATCGGAGAAGTTAGGGGCATAATGGCCGTGTAAACGCAGCAGAGTCGGAGCAGTGCGCCGTTTTCGGCTAGGAACAGGGGAAACGGTCAGATTCAGGCAAGCTTGCAGCGCAGCCGATGTGATCGGCGGAACAAGAAAACTATCGGCCCCTTGCTGTTGACTGCGGTTTCGCTCAGAATCGGCAGCGGTGACAATAACTTTTATATCTTTGGTTTGGGGATGGGATTTCAGCAGCGTTAACACATCCCAACCGGACAAGAGGGGTAGATTGGGATTGAGAAAAACACAACGGGGTTTTAACTGACGGGCTTTTTCGATCGCCTCAGTGCCGCTACGGGCGATAATGGCTTTTAATCCCAATTCACTCAAGCGCTCGACAAACTGTTCGATCACTTGGGGATTAGCTTCCACCACCAACACCAGACGCTGGGGGGTCGATTGTTCCTCTTCTGTTCCTTGGGGATAAACCGGCAGCAGTAAAGTGAATTGACTGCCTTCCTGGTCCTTGGAGACAAAGGATAGATCTCCACCGTGACAGCGCGCTAATTTTTGGCTGAGGACTAAACCTAAACCTGCACCCTCAAATTGACGGGTGAAAGGACTTTCTAGCTGTTGGAATTTCTGAAAAATCAGATGCTGGGATTCTTCTGGAATACCGATCCCCGTATCCCAGACGGTAAAAGCCAGCCAATTTTCCCAACGATTGACTTTAATGCCCAAATTACCGCCATCAATGGTGAATTTAACCGCATTGTCTAACAAATTCACTAACATCTGTTGTAAACGGGCTTCATCGGCCAGGGCATAATCTAACCCTGATTCGATGTCAAGACGATAGCTGCCGGGGAGATCGAGACGTTGGGGATACTTATCGACGATGATATCGTACACCCGTTGACAGAGGCGATCGATTTTGACTCTAGCTAAAGTTAATTTTAGTTGTCCTGTCTCTAAGCGGGTTAAATCGAGGAGATCATTGACCAAAGCCATCAACTGGCGACCGCTGCGATAGATTAAATCGGCATATTTGGACTGTCGGGGGTTAAGTTCACCGATTTTTTGTTCCCGCAGCAGATTGGAAAGACCGATCACGGCGGTGAGGGGCGATTTAAACTCATGGCTGACACAGGCGAGAAATTCATCCTTAAGACGATTTAAATGGACTAAATCGGCATTTTTAACCGCTAATTCCTGACAATAGTGCTGTTGTTCCGTGATATCGGTGGCTAACAGTAACCACAGTCCCGAAGCTTTCTCGATCAAGGGATAATTATGCGCCAAATTTAACGGCACGGACAACAGTCGCCAAGTCTTGGCTAAACCCGATGTCACCGTTTCTAGACGCTGGGGAAACAGGGGGGGGGGGGGGGATTGGAGGGTTAAGGGGTCATTAACCAAAGCAAAGGGAGATTTATCGATATTAGCGGGGAAAGCCGCCCCGATTTGTTCACACCAAGCCTGATTTTGGTATAAAATTCCCGCTTCTGGACTGTAGAGCAGCAGCGGCAGCGGTAATTGTTCCAGAAATTCCAGAGGACGATCGCTGCGGGGGGGCAAATTGCGATCGCTGATGCGGGGCTGCGGGGGAGGATCATCGAGAATCGAGCGCCCGAGACAAAATTGGAGAAGTTTTCCCGTGTCCAAACGTCCTAACAGTTTGCCCTGAGCATCCACTAAAATAGGGGCTAAGGAGCTTCCTTCTGCCGTCAGGGTTGCCAGAAACTCACTCACGGCCATGCGCGAGTTAAGAGGGATAATCGGACGCAGCCAACCGCTCAGATCCAGACAGTTTGAGCGGGTGTTTCTGGTTTCGGGGTGCTGCTGTTGATAGAGGAGATAAGCAATCAGGGTTTGACTCTCAATCAGTCCTAGGGGACAATACCGCTCATCCACCACCACGATCGCTTCTGGATTGCCCGTATTAATTAAATCTAAAAGACTTGCCGTGTCAATAATTAATTCACAGGCAGTGACGGATTGATTAAAGTGATGGAGGCTGAGGGTAACGCTAGGCATGGGGATAATTGGGTGGGCGGTGGCGGTAACTTTAGGGCATAATTAACAAACTGATGGCCAAACTATTAGTAGTCCTAGAACTTGAATCTACCTTGATTATGACGCTTGCTCAACTAGAGAACCGCTCCATTGATTACAATTAACTACGATACCCACTGCCAAAAAGCAAAGTTAACTTTAACTTCCCCGATTTGATGGCGAGGGGGTTGTCTTCTCAACAGAGAAAGCCTAACCTAATTGTTTGTTATTTTCTATCTACCTTGCGGGTGAGAAAACGTTGCCTCCGAGACTGACTATTTATGCTTTTGTCCCAACGGACCCACCCTTGACGGGAGTGAGTTCACCTCTGGGGCTGGTTAATTCTTTGACGGCTTTATTAGCTAATGAACGCTATAATCTAACCCTAGGGTCGTCTTCTAGCGAATTACTGGCTAATATCGAGGCAGAGAAGGAAAAAATCGATTGTTTACTGGTGGTCTTTCATCCTTCCCTACAGCCGACTTTTAATCAACTCTACGAAGGGGGGATTTTACTGCCAGTAGTGATCATTGTCGCTGACAAGAACATCACTGCCGAGACGAATGACTCTCCCACCTGTCTCTATCATAGTGCCGAATTACAAATTACCGTCAAGGAATTAGACAGCATCACCTCGGTCATCGACCAAGCGATCGCTCGATTTCTCCATTTAGCTCCTAATTGCTCTTTTTCCGAACCTAACACGATTGTTAACCAACCAAATCCCGTGGAAAATAATCACAGTTTTCTCCTCCTACAACAGCGCCGTTTAGCAGAAAAATTAAAAGAAAGACTCGGCTATTTAGGTGTTTACTACAAACGCAACCCGCAGCTATTCTATCGCAATCTGGCCTCAGAGGAAAAAAACGAATTACTGCGGGAATTAAGAAGAGATTATCGGGAGATTATTTTAAATTACTTCCAACAGGATTATCCGATCAATCAAGCGATCGATGAATTGGTTAATAATGTCTTTTTTACCGATCTCTCAGTGTCGCAAATTCTGGAAATTCACATGGAGTTAATGGATGAATTTTCCCAACAGTTAAAATTAGAAGGCAGAAGTGAGGAAATTCTCCTAGATTATCGTCTCGCTCTCATTGATATCCTTGCTCATCTAGGGGAAATGTACCGTCGTTCCATACCTCGCGAGGATATCCCTTATGATTTATTATTGGGAATAGATTAAAATCTCCCCAATAAATAGCGATGAACTCCTATCCCCAGCCCCTTTAATCCTAACCTATGAGCGTCTTTAAAAAAACCTATGTTTTAAAACTGTACGTCGCGGGCAATACCCCCAACTCCGTGCGTGCCTTGAAAACCCTGAAAAATATCCTAGAAGAAGAATTTCAGGGAGTGTATGCGCTGAAAGTGATTGACGTGCTGAAAAACCCGCAACTAGCGGAGGAAGACAAGATTCTCGCTACTCCTACCCTCGCGAAAGTCCTCCCTCCCCCAGTGCGGAAAATTATCGGGGATTTGTCCGATCGAGAGAAGGTTCTGATCGGTTTAGACTTACTGTACGAGGAAATTCGTGAACGAGAAAATGATAGCTAGACCTTCGGCAATAGGTGATTAGACGGGTTATATTTATTGAAGGAGAAATGATCGGGGTGTAATCTAGTACGTCTATGGGAAAGTCAAGAGTCAATGGGAATCGAGACGGTATAAAGTGTCTAGTCAGACCTGATATGTTTCTGTTGAAAAATTAGATAAAAATCCTACTCTTTAAATATTCGCTGGATAAATAATGACTCAATCTAACTCTAATAGCCAATTGAATCCACCGATTAAACCGAAAGGTGTTCGCAAAATTAGAACCCTAATTGAAGGTTTTGATGAGATCACTCACGGTGGTTTACCCATGGGGCGAACTACCTTAGTGAGTGGCACTTCTGGCACGGGAAAAACCCTGCTTGCCGTTCAATTTCTCTACCACGGTATCAAGTATTTTGACTATCCGGGCCTGTTTGTTACTTTTGAAGAATCTCCCACCGATATTATCCAAAATGCCTATAGTTTTGGTTGGGATTTAGAAGAATTAATTGACCAGGGTAAGTTATTTATTCTCGATGCTTCTCCGGATCCGGAAGGTCAAGAGGTGGTGGGTAGTTTTGATCTTTCGGCCCTAATCGAGCGCATTCAATACGCAATTACCAAATATAAAGCCAAACTGGTATCAATTGACTCTGTAACTGCCGTTTTTCAGCAGTACGAAGCGGTGTCAGTGGTGCGGCGAGAAATTTTTCGGCTCGTGGCCCGGTTAAAATTATTAGGAGTGACTTCAATTATGACCACGGAACGTATCGAAGAATACGGAGCGGTGGCCCGTTTTGGTGTAGAGGAATTTGTCTCTGATAATGTGGTAATTATGCGGAACGTGCTAGAGGGAGAAAGACGACGCAGAACCGCAGAAATCCTCAAATTACGGGGAACAACCCACATGAAGGGCGAATATCCCTTTACTATCACCAATGATGGCATTAATATCTTCCCCCTCGGTGCGATGCGTTTAACTCAGCGCTCCTCCAATGTCCGCATTTCTTCGGGAGTAAAAACCCTTGATGATATGTGTGGAGGCGGTTTTTTCAAGGATTCGATTATTTTGGCCACAGGAGCAACAGGTACGGGTAAAACTCTCCTAGTCAGTAAATTTCTGGAAGAAGGCTGTCGGCGCGGTGAGCGGGCGATTTTGTTCGCTTATGAAGAATCTCGCGCCCAATTGTCCCGAAATGCTTCTTCTTGGGGGATCGATTTTGAGGAGATGGAACGTAAGGGATTATTAAAATTGTTGTGTTCTTACCCCGAATCGGCGGGATTAGAAGACCATTTACAGATGATTAAGTCGGAAATCTCGGAATTTAAACCCTCTCGTATTGCTATTGATTCTCTATCGGCGCTCGCGCGCGGGGTGACAAATAATGCTTTTCGGCAATTTGTGATCGGGGTGACAGGATACGCCAAACAGGAGGAAATTACGGGATTTTTCACCAATACCACCGATCAATTTATGGGAGCGCACTCGATCACCGAATCCCATATTTCTACGATTACCGACACGATTTTAATGTTGCAGTATGTGGAAATTCGCGGCGAAATGTCCCGAGCGATTAACGTCTTTAAGATGCGCGGTTCTTGGCACGATAAAGGGATTCGTGAATATACTATCAGTCAGGACGGGGCCGATATCAAGGATTCTTTCCGCAATTACGAGCGGATTATTAGTGGTTCCCCGACTAAAATTAGCGTCGATGAAAAGAGTGAATTATCGCGGATTGTTCGCAATGTACGCGAAAAATTACAGGATGAATAATCGGGAGTTGACTGATTGAGATTATTTTGAAGAGCGATCGGGTAAAGTCGGTCTTAGGGAAAATAACCACCAGATCAACAAACCTAATATAATCCAGAGAATATCTTTAACCCGGCGAATTACAGAAATCGCTAAACCTAATTCTAGACTACCGGTTAAGGAAGCACCCAGCAGCACTAAAGAACCTTCTAAAGTACCGATATTAGCGGGAATAAAAAAGGTTCCAGCGCGCACCAATTGAGCAACGGAATCAAATAACCAAGCATCGGCAAAACTGATCGGATGTTGGAGAAGTTGCATTAAAACATAGATTTCTAAAACTCCGAGAGGCCAATTGAGAAAACCGACGATCAAGCCATTTCTAAATAGTGGCAGATTGCGGTAAAATTCCCCTAAACGATCATCGACACTGCGAAGATTTTCTAAAGGTTTAGCTAGGCGATCGCCTAAAAAAGAATGACCTAATCGATTAACTATTCGGGAGGATAAACGGAATCGCTGAATCAAGAAAAATATCAGGATACAACTGGAGAATATAGCTAGACTTAATCCAGTCAAAGTTTTAAAAGAATTAGAAAATTTTGGGGAAGCTAGGAGCAGAAAAAACCCGATAATTGCAAAGAAGACAAGGGAAGCAGTATTTAATGTCTTGGTCAGAATGATCGAAGCACTGGTTTCTTTATAGCTAATCTGATAGTGAGTTTTCAACATCACTGCTTTAAAACCTTCTCCTCCCAAAGAAGCGAAGGGAGTCACCCGATTAAAGGCTGCCCCTACCATGTAAATTAATAATAGGCGAATTGTCCATCGAGGTTGGATAGGAATGCTTTTAAAAGTTAGTTGCCAAGTAAAAACATCGGTGAGGAATTCTAGGAAATAAAAAATAATTACTAATGTCATTCCCCACCAACCGACTAGGGTGATTTGTTGCCACACTTCTTGTAGATTGGTTTGTCGTAAAATTACCCCTAGTAAAACAAAACCTAAACCCAGAAAGATAAATTTAAGATATTTCATATTAAATTGTGAATTAATAATTATTAATTATTAATTATTAATTATGAATTATGACTGATGACTTATCGCTGATGACTGATGACTTATCGCTGATGACTGATCACTGATAACTGATCACTGATAACTGATCACTGAAAAAGCTGATAACTAAAAATAGTTCCAACGTTGAATAAATGGTAGCCAATGAGATTCGACTAATTCGATCGCTTTTGGGTCTGGGGGATAATTATTTTTTTTATATCCTTGCAGACTGCTGATATATTTCTCAAAGCGAGGCATAGCCATTTTTAAGTCGGGAAGTTGCAGTTGATCGTAAATTTTCTCGATTTGTGCTAGGGGGTCTTTTTCTAAATCTTCAAAACGAATTTCTACAAAACTATCGGCGGGTAAATCGGCACTATCTCGCAGGAGAGAATTGATCATTGGGGGATAACTTTTCAGAATTACCTGCTCGATTTCATCCGTGGATAAATTATCGTAGGATTGCAGTGCTAGTTCCGGTAGGATGCGGGTAAAAAAGTGGCGGGTTGAGGGAAAAACTAGATAGGGATTGCGGTAGATATGAATAAATTTAGCATCGGGCCAGATAGCTCGCAATTTGGCAATGTGTGCCGTATAAACGTGGTTTTTGATTAGTAATTGTTTGCCTCTTTGATGAATGGAAACTTTTTTTAATAGATGAACGTGCCAACGCTGCCAAGTGGCGATTTCCCCCTTGCTGCAGCCCTGAAAAAAAACCCCTCGCTCGAAATGATACTGAAAACGTTGGGGAAAGTATAAACCATGGTAGTAGGAAAGGGGGATCATGCTGGCTAGGGCGATCGAATCTTCTTGGGGTGAATCGGGAGTAACAGCGACGTTATCCACATGGCGATCGCTCGGTAGGGCTAATTCTAGCAGCGGTTGTAATAAGCGGACGATACCGAGGATATCCCAGGGTAATCCCACCGCTAGGGGCGAAATATAGCCAAAATGCTCCGATTGACCGAGTAAATTGTGCAGATGGGTCGTGCCGCTGCGCCAATAGCCGACAATAAAAATGGGTGCTTTTACCTGCACGCGGCGCTCATAAAACCCTGTCATTAAAATCCGTTCTAGGGTAGAAAAAGGCAGTCGCGCCAGGGTAACTGCCAGCGCCAGGGTTGCTGGGGCCAAATTGGGGCGATCGATGCCGCCATTGGTCAAAAATAAACGAAGGAGAGTGCTAAGGTTACTACCGCAGAGGGGATGAAACAAACTGGACATATTAACCTATTTTTTGGCGGTTTTTTGGCGTATAGCTTGGCTGGCCAAGGTTTTGCCGAATTCCCAAGCGGCCCCGGGGAGGCGGTGAGCATCAGCGACCACATCCTTAACGGCGGTGACAATCCAACGGCAATCCTGATCGGAGAGGGTGAGGGGGGGGATAAACTTGATGATATTCATGCCGTGGCCGGAAACCTGCGAGAGAATTTGATGGCGGGTAAAGAGGGGAACGACGATTAACTGGGAAAATAGCCCTTTATTGGCGGTTTCTAGCATTTTCCAGGCGGCTTTTAATGACCAACTGCTCGGTTCGGCAAATTCCAAGGCCATCATCATACCCAATCCCCGCACTTCCTGCAAACATTCGTACTGATCTACGAGGGGCTGTAGTTCTGCGATAATTTGTTGACCGATTACAGCCGAGCGCTCCACTAATTTTTCCTCCTCGATTACCTGTAAAGTGGCGATACCGGCGGCCATGGCCAGATTATTTTTCCCAAAAGTGCTACCGTGAACCACAGAACGGTCCATGCGATCGAATACTCGATCGAAGATCCAGGGACGACAGAGAACCGCTCCCACTGGCACAAAACCGCCCGAAAGAGCCTTGGCAACGCATAAAATGTCTGGTTCTACCCCCCAATGTTCCACTGCCCAAATTTTGCCAGTCCGGCCTAAACCGGTCTGCACTTCATCGGCCACAAAAAGAGTGCCGTAACGACGACAAAGGGCAGCCGCTGCGGGGAGATAGTTCGGTTCGGGAATTCTCACCCCGTGACCTTGGATCGGTTCGGTAATAAAAGCCGCTACTTCTTGGTTAATTAGAGCTTTTTCGAGCGCAGCCAGATCGCCGAAGGGAATTTCCTCAAAATCGGCGACAAAGGGTCCAAATCCCTGGCGATAATGGGGATCGCCGGTGGCGGAAAGGGAACCCATGGTTAAACCGTGGTAGCCTCCCTGACAGTAAACAATTTTGCTGCGTCCGGTGGCGTAGCGGCTGAATTTAATGGCGGCCTCGACGGTTTCTGTGCCGGAATTGGCAAAGAAAACTCGTTCTAATCCTGTCGGTGCGATCGCTGCTAACCGTTCGGCCAGCAATCCCGCTAGGATGGAAGCATCCAATTGGACTAAATTGGGCAGTTCTGCCGTCAATACTTCCTGTAAAGCTTGCACTATCTTGGGGTGATTGCGTCCGAGGGCGAAAACACCAAAACCACTCAGTAAATCCAGATACTTTTCCCCGTGATTGTCGAACAAGTATGGACCTTGGGCTTTAACGTAGTGGCGATCGTAACCGATCGTTTTCAGTACCCGAACCATCTGGGGATTTAGATATTGTTCGTGGAGGGTAAAGTTTTCTTCTAGTCTTTGTTCTATGAGTTCTAAAATGCTCATAAATTCCTGATTTGATTACTGAAAAACTAATTGTTAAACAACCCAAACCCGATTATGTTGATAGCACATTATCATGATCTTGGGTTATTTAATATCATAAATTATTTAAATATATTTTGTCAAGTATTTAAGAAATTATCTAGGATAATTAAACTCATTAACTCTTGTTGGCTAAAGGTTACAGCGACTTTTAGATAATTTATTAGTCAGTTTTTATATGGTAGAGGCGCATCGCGTGCGCCCAAAATGTAATATCAGTAAACAGTGAACTGATAACTGATAACTGATAACTGATAACTGATAACTGATAACTGATAACTGATAACTGATAACTGATACAAGGCTGATAGCTATAAAAAAAAACCGACCGACAAGAGAGAATTCCCGTCAGTCAGTCGGTGATGATAGGCCGAATTTTACTCAGCTTTATTTCTTAGCGGGGGCAGCCTTAACGAGTTCCAATTCACTTTCAGCGAAGTTATTGGTATTCAGTCCACTGGCGCTGCCACTAAAACCGGCGTAGTTAACAGTATCAAAACGGACGATAACGGGATAGAGGATACCACTTTTATCAACACTGGCTACGGTTCCCACACCTTTGTACCAGTAAGACTCTTTACGTTTGATTCTAACTTGGGCTCCGCGTTCGATTCCAGACATAGCTGTTGTTTTTTTTTAAGGGTTTAGTTAACAGGTTACAATCAGAGCGAGTTTGCCGAAAGGGTTTTTACTTTAAGTTTTATTGCAAATCTTGCCACTCTGTTTGGACAAAATGCCCCGAACGTCCCCATAGGTCTGCCTTTGGTGCAATGTTAACGATTGTTAAGTTAAAAGGAATGGCCGTAGTCAGGTATTTTTGGGCCGACATTCCCACATCTGGCCCGATTTGAAAAGCGGCGGCGGTGGCTAAACCTAAGCCTAATAACTGAGAAATCGGACCTCTGGGTAAGAGAAGATGAGTTCCTAAGACTAAGCCGGCGGTTAAGGCTAAAGTTACCGATAAATTGGTGCCACAACGCGGATGTAATGCCAATTGCCCCTCGCCATTTTTGAGACGATGGAGCGCCTGTTTGGCCGCAATTTGCAGTTCATTCGTATTAACCTGTCCGTAGAGATAAAAACCCCTATCGGTGGAGAGTCCCCCTAGGGCCTCGTTATCCGCTTGGGAATGGTCAAAAGGCGATTGACGACGGGCAGCCATTTCGCTTAATACCCAGACGGTGGCGTGTTCCAAGGCGTGAACCTGTCGCAGGGTCAGAAATTCTTTGAACCCGGGGATAAAGCCGATTTGTGCCAGTAAATCGCTGTCTTGCTGGGGCGAGGGGTTAAACCAGTCGAAAGAGGGGTTAGAAGGGCTACTAGGGGTCATAAAGTTGCGGTAGGGGGAGTTTTTTCGAGAAAGATGAGGGCGCTATAGAGTTGAAAGGCGGTGTCCCAGTAGGTGTCTTCAATGCGTAATAAGTCCAAATGGGGATTGACCATGGGCAGTAATTCGTAAAAATCGGCGGTGGTTTCGGCAAAAGGGGCAAAATCTGACCACAGGGGAACTGCTGCTAGTTGTTGTTTTAGGTAAGAAGCGAATTGATTCCAGTTATCTCGATTGCTGGTCTGTCTTTCCCGACTTTGTTGGTGGTCGGAAAAAGTAATCCCCGCTTGAAAGTGGTAATGGCGATCGCAAATACGGATAATTAAATCCTGTTTTTTCAAATGTAGATCAATAATCTGGGCATAATCAAGAATACTAATTTTTCTCACTTGATGGCGGCGCGCATCCATATCGACACATTTCCCAAAAATCGGCAAGATTCCCTCTACCACGGCGGTAACTTCTGACCAATCAAAAGTTATACTTGCGGTTAGGTCGTGGGAAGATTGATAGACTAGGGTGGCTTCTGGTTGGATAGCCCGGAAATATCGAGCTAAATAGACCCTAGGCTGGTTAATCGCTTTAATTGGCTGGCAAAAACAGGGAATTCCTTCTTTTTGCAAGTCGTGAACATATATTGCTAATTCGGCCATTGCCCCGACTCGATACAAGCGCCACGAACGACTAGGGATGTGTAAGCGGGCGCTATAGGCATCTATTTTAAATATTTGGGCAAATTTTAGAGCTAAGGGCTGTTTTTCTGCGTTAGCCACCGGTTCAAGAATTAAAAGCCCCATTTCTCGATTACTGGGGTTGGTTTTGGCTTTTTCGAGGGCAGCCTGTCGCTGTTGTTGTTGCTGTTCAACTTCCACCTGTTCAATCGCTTCTAAGCGGGCGATTCCTTGACGAATTTGGGCGATAAGTTGAGGATTAGCGTTTAATAGCAACATTTTTCGGTATTCTTGCCCTGATAGGGCGATTTCTCCCGTGATTTCGTTTAAACGCGCTTGGTAGAATTTCAGCCAGGGGTTATCGTTTTCTCGGGTCTGGAAGTCGTTGACAAGACGGGTGGCAGTTTGATAGTCTTGACGGTCGAGCGCTTCAGCAATTTCTTTGAACATAGAAACTCCGGTCAATTAGCTGTCTAAATAGGCGTTAATGATAGCGAGAGCTACTAAGGGAGCGGTAATTGTTCTCAAAATCCGTTTTCCCAGTGATACAGGTAGAAAATCAGCAGCGATCGCTTGTTCTATTTCTGCCTCCGTCCATCCCCCTTCCGGTCCAATGGCAATGGTTATCTCGGTTGATGTTTGCAATTGAGAAAGTAGCGGGTCCACTGTTCTACGGGTAACACCAATATAACAAGTTGTCCCTGGGTTAGCTCCCCGGTTAAGGATGGCTAAAAATGGTTGTGGTTCTTCGATAATAGGAATAATCTGTCTTTCTGATTGTTCTACAGCTTCCCGGGCAATTTTTCGCCAACGGTCGATTTTTTGAGGACTAGGATTAACTAAAACGCGTTCTGTCAGCAGGGGAATAATCCGATAAACTCCTAATTCGGTGGCAGCGCGAACGATATCATCAAAGCCATTTTTGGGAATTGCTACCATTAAATTCACTTGTACTGGTAGTTCGGTGGTTTCGTTTATCGCTTCTAAAAGATAGGCCGAATTATCAATTATTTCTGCTAACCACGCTTGTCCTTGTCCATTTAGGGCAATAAAATGGTCATGGGATTTTAAACGAACAACTTTTTTAAGATAATGACTTTGTTCGGATGTTAAGGCAATTAACCCGTTTTCTAGGGTATTAAAATCGAGAAGAAGACGGTAATACAAGGCGGTTTATTCTATATTGCTATTGTGGTCAGGATCACTGTCAACTATCTATTTTAACTTTTATGGTATTTTTGTATAAGGTTGAGAGTAGATTGACTGAAAACCTTGATCATTAACAAATATGGGAATTGATGAATGAATTTACTAGGCATCGTTTTATACTCTTTTATGGGAGTGCTGTTGTTGGGGTTAGCTCTAGCTATCTGGTGGTTGGTCGATACCCTATCTTTATCCTCCACTAAACCAAAAAGAGCTACTTCTAAAAATAATCGTCAAAATTTGCCAATCAGTCAGCAGCAACTTTTCTACTTAGAAAGAGAACTTTTAACCCTCGTGAATGGAGATAAAGCTTTAGCGACTCGATTGCTTTTAAATATTAGATTGAGAAATCCCCAACGCAGTAAAAGCTGGTGTTATGAAAAAGTCATTTATGATTTAAAACGAGATCGAGGAGGAATTTAAATTGCCACTACAACAATTAAAATTATTAGAAGAATATCACAGTAATTAACATAATGTCATTGACAAATTTTATCTACCTTGTTTAGATTAGTACCCGATTGGTGCGTCAGGGAAAAAGAGTCGCCCGCTATAGTTACTTAGACAGCGATCGAGTTATGTTATTATCACAGTTATCTTCGGGAAATCTTGACGCATTAGTGGCAGTAAAATGTCTCGATGAGGGAGTTGATATCCCACAAGTCAGTCAGGGAATTATCCTCGCTGCCGACAGTTCTCCCCGTCAATTTATTCAACGTCGCAGCAGAATTATCCCAGCAGCCGGTGGCCAAGAAAAAAGCAACTTTAATCGGCGATGTCTTTCCCCCTGGGGACGATAGTGAGGTAAAATTAATTGCATCGGAGATCAAAAGAGTTATTGATTTTGCCGGGGCAGCCAGCAATCAAGCTGCAGTTATCAACAAATTAGTCCAAGCATTAAGTTACTATGGCCTTACCTACTCAGGTCTGTTATAAAATTTCTCATCATCAAGGTATCTCTTAGCAAATAAGAATTAAGACTTGACAATCCCCACTCCCCAACCCACAGAAAATTTATGGACATAACTGCTAAAATTAAAGAACTGGCACAAAAATATGATATACCTCCCCAACTGCTAAAGGAAGCCATGGCTTTAGAAGTAGCAAAAATTACTCTAAAAAATCGGCGGCTATCACCTAAAATTGTCAAACTTATCGAAAAATATACCGACTCCTCACAATAAATAAACTCTATGACTTTGAGACTGAAACAAATTCGCTTAACTAATTGGAAATGTTACCCTAGTCAAAATATTACTTTTAACCTGCATCCCGACAGAAAAATTCAGATTATCTTCGGTAATAATGGCCACGGTAAAACTTCTCTGATGACGGCGATTTTATGGTGTCTCTATGGGGTAGATATTGTATCTAAAGAGACTCTGAAAACCTATTTTTATCGAGGTAAGGGAGATTCTTCACCGGCAATAGAAATGCGGGTAGAATTAAATTTTATTAAAAACGAGAAAAATTACTTTATCAGTCGCACAGCGAAATTAAAAGGTAATGGTAGCACTTTTTATCCCAGCGTAGAGGAAGCATTATTTTATGAAGATGGAACCATGAAAGGAAGTAACTCTAGGGAATATATCGAAGCATTACTTCCTAAGTCAATTCGAGATTTTTTCTGTTTTGATGGCTTAAAAATCGAACAATATACCCAGATAACTCAAACTAAAGAAGCAAAAGAAGCAATTGAAAAAGTTTTGGGTATCCCTGAATTAAGAAATCTGCGCGATGATACAGAAAAAGCCTTACAAGAATTAGAAAACCGTCTTAATAAGGCAGAAGGAACCAGTCAAGTTTTTAGGAATAAAATGCAACAGATGCGAGAATTAGAAGAAGACATTGATCTTAAAAAAGGTCAGCTTAAAAATGCCAGAAATAGCGAAAAAGATGCTATAATTATCTACCAAGACGCTCAAGAAAAAGCCGCTCAGATTGAAAGTTTACGAGAAAAATTAGAGGAAATTCATAACTTAGAGAAAAAGCGTATCGGTTTACAAACTCAGTTAAATAACCAGCAAAAGTCTATTGATTCTTGGTTAAAAAAAGCTTCGATACCTTTGCTGATTAACTTTGTACAGGAAATGGTCGATGATTTGCAAGTTACTAGCTTAAAAAGCACTTATAAAACTAATTCTACAGTAATTTTAAAAGCAATACTTGACGATGAAAGCTGTCTATGTGGTCGTTGTTTAGATAAAAATTCTCGGAACTTTATCCTTCAACAAATTGCCGAACTAGAGTCCTTAGAAGTGGACAACGCTACCAGAATAGAAAAAGACCAAATTAGAATTGATTTACAGGGAATTATGCGAGATAATGCTAAATTTAGCAACTATAGTCAATTACTTTTACAAAGAGATCGTTTAGAAGAAGAAATCGAAGAAATTAATCAACATATTAGACAGCTAAAACAGGAAACCACGGGAATAGATCAAGACTCGGTGAGGGAGATTTGGCGAAAAGTTGACGAATCGGAACGAAAAGTTAAGGTGATTGAAGAAAGTGTCGAACGCTTGCAAAAGGAAATTGAAATCAAAGAAAAGCAATTAGAAAATTTACGCAAAGAAGTGGAAATTTTAGCTAGTGAAAATCAGACAACATTGATGTTATCTAATCAGGTTAAAATGGCCAGAGGTTTAAAAAATGCCACTAACGAATTAATCGAATGGCATATCGATAATTCCCAAAAAATGATTAATCAAGC
>Ga0082207_1000840_pt1 | contig 16256 bp, 15 predicted proteins | sample LakMenEpi10Aug09_FD_71540 | JGI IMG/M metagenome (GOLD analysis project Ga0082207, IMG submission 71540)
GTCCCGGGGCGCCCCCCCCCCACCCCCGGCGCCAGCGTGGCGGGGGGCGGCCATCGGCCCCCCCCCGGCCGCCTTGGGCGGCCACGGATGCCGGCGCCGCCCCGCCGGTCAGGTGCTGGCGCTCCACCACTGCTGGCGGCGCAATGCGCAGGCGGGGTCGGCCTTGGCGTGCGCCTCGTCAAGAGCCCACTGCAGCGTGGGCAAGCGGGTGGTACTGGCATCGGGCTGCAGCCTGAGCTGCAGGATTCGCTGATCGCGGTTGATGAGCAGTTCCACCGGCGCGGCCTGCGCCAGCCACTGCACCGCATCGTCCAGGCGCCGCACGCGCCAACCTTGGACGGCCAGGAGTTCATCCCCGGCGCACAGGCCGGCCGCCTCGGCTGCGCTGCCGCGCAGCACCTGGCGCACCACGCAGCCGGTCACCGGCCCTTCATTGAGCCGAAGGCCCCAGGCGGCCGACAGGCGTTCGGGCTCCTGCATCTGCACCATGCCCATCGTGGGAAGCAACGCTTCCACGGGCAATTCGCCCTTGCCATGCACCCAGGCGCGCAGTTCGGGCTCGAAGGAGCGCCCGCCCACTTCGTGCAGGGCCCGCGCGATGTCAGCTTCGGTGATGCCGATGCAGTCGGGGTTGTTAGCACCCAAAGCCCACAGCCGCCGCATCACCGCGTCCAGGCTGCCATGGCCTTCGCGGCGCAGCGTCAGGTCCAGGCACAGGGCCACCTGCGCGCCCTTGGTGTAGTAGCTGATGGTGGAGTTGGGCGTGTTCTCGTCCTGGCGGTAGTACTTGTTCCAGGCGTCGAAGCTGGCCTGTGCCACGCTTTGCACGCGGCGCCCGGGCATGCTGCGCACGGCCGTGGCCGTCTTGGCCAGCAGCTTGGCATAACGGGGGCCGTCGATCAGGCCGCAGCGCACCAGGGCCAGGTCGTCGAAATAGGAGGTGAAGCCCTCGAAGAACCACAGCAGCTCGGTGTAGTTCTCTTTCGTGTGGTCGATGCGGCACAGCTCGGCCGGCTTCAGGCGCTTCACATTCCAGGTGTGGAAATACTCGTGGCTGATGAGCCCCAGCAAGGTGAGATAACCATCGCCCATGGCGGCGTCGCCCACACGCGGCAAGTCCTTGCGCGCGGCGATCAGGGCGGTGCTGGCGCGGTGTTCCAGCCCCCCGTAGCCGTCTTCCACCGTGTTGAGCATGAACACGTACTTGCGGAACGGAGCCTTGCCGCGCGCACCGTGCCAGAAGCGGATGTGTTCCTCGCAGATGCGCTGCGAATCGCGCAGCAGGCGTTCGCCGTCGAAGCCCGGCCAGGCACCGGCCACCACGAACTCGTGCTCGATGCCCTGCGCCTTGAAACGGCCCCGCCAGAAGGGCCCGATCTCGAAGGGATGGTCCACGAGTTCGTCGTAGTCATCGGCCTTGAAATGGTGCCCCGCCCGCGCGCCCTTGAGGGGTGTCATGGCGGTGGCCACGTCCCATCCACGCGGCACGCCGACCAGGCTGAGGTGATGGGCCTGGTCTTCACGCCCGTGCACGCGCAGGCACAGGCTGGTGTTGTTGAAGAAACCCCGCAAAATGGACAGGAAGGCCGTGCGCACCGAGGTGTCGAAGGCGTAGACCTCGTACTGCAGGACCAGGGCCGATGCACCACGGCAGTCGATTTGCCACGTCGTCTTGTCCAGCTGTTGCACGGCGCGCGCCGCACGCCCCTGGCGGGCCTGCAGGCCGCTGAGGTGGCGCCCAAATTCGCGCACCATGTAGCTGCCGGCAATCCACACCGGCAGGCTCACCACCTGAGCCGCATCGGGCTGGGCTATCGTGAGCGTGACGCGGTAGGTGTGGTCGTGGGTGCCTGACGCGTCAACTTGGTACTGCAGCGGTGCGGGGGTCTTCATGATCCTGCGGCCCCCAGGAAGCAGCACAGGCTGGCCACGGCGGTGAGCCGAAAGCGCAGGGTCATCCAGGCCTGAAGGCCCAGCGCCGCGTAGCGGCGGCGGTCCACCAGGTAGCAGCCGATGATGGCCAGGCCCAGCACGAACAGCCCCGCGTACGGGGGCATCAGCACGCCCAGCCAGGCCACCAGCGAGGGCATCACGCCCCACACCAGGGTGGCGTCGGCCCACGCCGCACCGGCTTCGGCCTGCGGCCACTGGCGCATCACATGGCCCCAGTGGATGCCCCCCAGGAATGACACGATGACCGCCCCATAGGCGGACAGCGCGGCGGCCACATAGGGATGGGCCTCACCCGTGACCAACCACACCAGCAGGGCGCCGACGACGAAGGGAATCAGCCCCGCATAACCCAGGCGCCAGGCCATGGGCGAGGGTTCCAGGGGTTCCAGGACAGGCGACAAGGTGGCGGTGTTCATGACTTCGGGTTCTTGCTGGCAGAGAGCATGCGTTCGACTTCAGCCGGGGGGAAGGCGCCGCTGCGGCGGGTGCCGTCCTCGAGCACGCTGGTGGGGGTGCTTTCCACGCGGTGCTTTTGGCCCAGGGCGGTGTTGCGTTCCAGGGCAGACGCATCGCACTTGCCCATGGCCACAGGCGGCATGCGGCCCTCGACCATCCAGTCGCGCCAGGCCTTGGCCGGATCGGCCGCGCACCAGATGTTGCGCGACTTGTCTTGCGAATCCTTGCCCAGGATGGGGTAGAGGAAGGTGTAGAGCGTGACGTCCTTGAGCGACATCAGGTCACGTTCGTAGCGCTTGCAAAAGCCGCAGTTGGGGTCGGAAAAAACCACCAACTTGCGCGCGCCGCTGCCTTGCTTGATGACGATGGCGTCCTTGAACGGCAGCGCAGCGAACTGGATGGCCGTGAGTTTGTCGATGCGCTCGGCCGTGAGGTCCTTGCGGCTGCGGGTTTCGATCACCGGGCCGGAAATCAGGAAGTCGCCCTTGTCGTCGGTGTAGAGGATCTCGGTGCCAAAGCGCAGTTCCCACAGGCCCGGCACTGGGGCGCGCTGCACCTCGTCGGGCTTGGGCAGGCTGGGCATGCGATCGGCCAGGGCCTTGCGGATGGCCGCTTCCTGTGGCGATGAAGCCGATGCCCCAGCCGCCGAATTGGCCTGCGCCCAGGCCGGACCGGCCGGCCACAGTGCGGCGGTGCCGGCCGCCACGGCGAAAGCGGCCGTGGCACACCAGGCCGCCACCGACAAGCCGATGGCGCGCTTGGTGAGGCTGCGCTTGAGCAGGGGAAGTTGGTTGAGGAGGTTCATGCCGCGGTTGCGCAGGCTGCGCACAAGGGGATGGGGGGGGGCAAACAGGTGCCACAGGCCGTCGGTGACGCCGGCCATGGCCAGGGTGGGCGCCACGCGTTCGCGGGCCGCGCGGGCCAGCAGCTTTTCATCGCCCAGGTCACGCCAAGATTCGCGTTCGGCCATCACGCGGGCCAATGCGGCCACATCGGCCAAGCCCAGGTTGAGCCCTTGGCCGGCCAAGGGGTGCACCGCGTGGGCACTGTCACCCAGGAGCATCCAACCCGGCCCATGCACGCGGTCGGCACGGCCCAGCATCAAAGGCCAGGTGCGGCGGGGGCCGGCCACGCGCAGCGCCCCACAGGCCCCGCCCGTGGCCTCCTGCAAGGCGTGTTCGAACGCTTCGTCGCCCGCAGCGGCCAGGGCTTGCGCCTTCTCGGCCGGCATGGACCACACCACGCCGTAACTGTTGCCGGGCGTGGGGTCATCGAAGGGCAAGAGGGCCAGCACTTCGGGATGGCCAAACCATTGCCGCGCGGTGCCGGCGTGCGGCGCCGGCGCCACGACACGGGTGGCCAGCGCGTGGTGACCATAGGGCTGCTTGTCGAAGTGAACACCCAGGGCCTGCCGCGCCTGGGAATCCTTGCCTTCGCACAAGAGCAGCAGGTGCCGGGGATCGGCCGCGGCGGTGTAGGCCTCGCCACCGGTGGCGCGGGGCATCACCTGCACATGGGGCGCGTAGCGCACCGCCTGGCGCATCACCGACTCCAGGGCCCCGGCATCCACGATCCAGGCCAAGGCCTCAACGCCCTGCTGCCAAGCGGAAAACTCGAGTTGCGCACCGTCGTCGCCCTGTATATGCATGTCCAGCACCGCTGTGACCGCCTGCGGTGGCAGGGCGTCCCACACCTTGATCTGTTGCAGCAGGGTGCGCGAGGCCGCGTTGAGCGCGTAGGTGCGCACATCGGCAGGTGCGGCAGTGGCCGGCCTGGAGTCGCCCTGCAGTTGCACCGCAATGCCCAGCCGTGCGAGGGACAAGGCCACCGCGCAGCCGACGATGCCGTCGCCGCGCACGGTGACGGTGGCGGACCCGGCCGGCATGGCAGGAGCCGCGCCCCTGCCCGCTCGGATGTTCGGGTCGTTCGCATGGTTTGACATGCCCCTATTGTCGGTTGCCTTTGGTGGCCATGCGGCCTGGCGGGCAACGCGGGACAATGCCGCACCGCTTTGTCGATCCGCTTGCCATGTCACTCGAACCCGCACTGTCCCTTTCCGCCCTGTTCCTGCACCCCTTGAAGTCCGGGGCCAGCCTGCCCGTGGAACAGGCCCTGATTGCCGACACCGGTCTTCAGTACGACCGCGAATGGATGGTGGTGGACGCCGGCGGCGAGTTCGTGAGCCAGCGCGAACTGCCCCGCATGGTGCAGATTCAGCCGGAACTGCGGCACAGCGAATTGGTGCTGCGTGCCCCAGGCATGCTGCCCCTGCACCTGCGGCTGGACGGGGCCGAAGGCGAAATGCGGGTGCGGGTATGGAACGACGAGATGCCGGCCTTCGACATGGGCGACCTGGCCGCCCAGTGGTGCCGTGACTTCCTGGGCGTCAAGGGCCTGCGCTTGGCCGCCTTTGACAGCGAAGCGCGGCGTACGTCCGAGGCACGCTACAGCGCGGGGGTTCAGGCGCTCAACGCCTTCACCGATGGTTTTCCGCTGCTGGTGCTGAGTCAGGCCTCGCTGGATGAATTCAACCGCCGCCTCCAGGCCGCTGGTCACGAGACCGTGGGCCTGGAGCGCTTTCGGCCCAACATCGTACTGACCGGTGTGGACACGCCGCATGGCGAGGACCACCTGAGCCGCCTGCACATCGACACCGCGCAAGGCCCGGTGGAGCTGGCCCTGACCAAACCCTGCCCGCGCTGCCCGATTCCGGATGTGAACCCGGCCACCAGCGAACGGCAAACCCACATCAGCGACATCCTCAACGGCTACCGCCGCCATGAGCGGCTTGGCGGCGCGGTGGCCTTCGGCATGAATGCGGTGGTGGTCAAGGGCCAGGGCTGCACGCTGCGCGTGGGCGATAGGGTGCGCGCTGAGGTTGGTGTTTGACCCGGCTGCCCACCTGGCAGCTGTTCGCCCTGGCCGTGTTGGTGTGGGGCACCACCTGGCACGCCATCGTCTACCAGATCGCCGAAACGCCCGTGGTGTGGGGCGTGGCGATCCGCTTTGCCTTGGCCGGCGCCTTCTGCGCTGGCGTAGCCCTGCTGCGCGCGGAGCGGCTGTGGATCGGCCCGCGAGGCCTGGCGCTGGCGGCCTTCCAGGGCCTCTTCATGTACAGCCTGTCCTACCTGTGCGTGTACGAGGCGGAGCACCATGTGCCCTCGGGCCTGGTGGCCATCGGCTACAGCCTGTCGCCCATTCTCAACGGGGTGGCGTCGCACCTCATTTGGAAGACGCCGCTGACCCGGCGCTTCCTGTTCGGCGGCACGATGGGGGCGGTGGGCGTGGTGCTCATCTTCGCGCCGGAATTGGCGCGGTCTGACGCCAAGGGCGAAACCGGCCTGGGCCTGCTGTTGACGGTGGGGGCGGTGCTGCTGTCCAGCGTGGGCAGCCTGGCCAGCTCGCGCAACCGCGCGCTGGGCCTGCCCTTCTGGTCCACCATCGCCTGGGGCATGGGCGCAGGCGCCCTGCTGAGCGCCGCACTGGCCGTGGCCCAAGGCATTCCCCTGCCCTGGCCGCCGAGCCGCCTGAGCGCGGCCTGGTGGGCCTCGCTGCTGTACCTGTCGATCGCAGGATCCGCCGTGGCCTTTGCCTGCTTCCTGGGCTTGCAACAGCGCCTGGGGCCTGGGCCCGCCTCCACCGTGGGCGTGGCCACGCCGGTGCTGGCCCTGATCGTGAGCACCATGCTCGAAGGCTATGAGCCCACGCTGTGGACCCTGGGTGGCGTGGCCCTGGCGCTGGGCGGCAGCGTCTTGGCCTTGGGACTGCGCCTGCCCCGCACCTAGAATCAAGGGTTTTCCGCAGCCGCCATCCGGCGCCTTTCGCTTCCATCGGCGCACCCTGCCGCGGCCACCACCCTACAGGATTTCCCATGAGCCTCCAGTGCGGCATCGTCGGCCTGCCCAACGTCGGCAAGTCCACCCTCTTCAATGCCCTGACCAAGGCCGGCATCGCCGCCGAGAACTACCCCTTCTGCACCATCGAGCCCAATGTGGGCGTGGTGGAAGTGCCCGACCCTCGCCTGGCGCAACTGGCGGCGATCGTGAAGCCCGAGAAGATCGTGTCGGCCATCGTCGAATTCGTGGACATCGCCGGCCTGGTGGCCGGTGCCTCCAAGGGTGAAGGCCTGGGCAACCAGTTCCTGTCGCACATCCGCGAGACCGACGCCATCGTCAACGTGGTGCGCTGCTTCGAAGACCCCAACGTGATCCACGTGGCCGGCAAGGTCGACCCCATCGCCGACATCGAGGTCATTCAGACCGAACTGTGCCTGGCCGACCTTTCCACCGTGGAAAAGGGCCTGCAGCGCTACACCAAGGTGGCCAAGGCCGGCGGCGACAAGGAAGCCTTGCGCATCGTGGAGGTGCTCAAGAAGTGCGAGGCCGCGCTCAACCAGGGCCTGCCGGTGCGCGGCATCGACTTCAGCAAGGAAGAGCGCGTGGTGCTCAAGCCCCTGTGCCTGATCACGGCCAAGCCGGCCATGTTCGTGGGCAATGTCAGCGAGGACGGCTTTGAGAACAACCCCTTCCTGGACCGCTTGAAGGAGTACGCCGCCAAGCAGAACGCGCCGGTGGTGGCCATTTGCGCCAAAACGGAAGCCGACCTGGCCGACATGAGCGACGAAGACCGGCAACTGTTCCTGGCCGAGATGGGCCAGGACGAACCCGGCCTGAACCGGTTGATTCGCGCGGGCTTCAAGCTGCTGGGCCTGCAGACCTATTTCACTGCGGGCGTGAAGGAGGTGCGCGCCTGGACGGTGCCGATTGGTGCCACCGCCCCACAGGCCGCCGGCGTGATCCACACCGATTTCGAGCGCGGCTTCATCCGCGCCCAGACCATCGCGTTCGACGACTACATCGCCTGCAAGGGCGAGGGTGGCGCCAAGGACGCCGGCAAGATGCGCGCCGAGGGCAAGGACTACGTGGTCAAGGACGGGGATGTGATGAACTTCCTGTTCAACGTGTGAGCGGGCTTTCTTATATCGGCATTCAGCTTCGCTGATAGCGCACGCTCACTTATGGGTGGCGCAGGCGGCTTAGCACTCAGTCAAAAAGAGTGCTAATATTTCGCCGTAAAGGAGAAGATCCGTGTCGAACGCGTCGATGACCGTGAGCAACCAAACCGCCCTGGCCCTGCGGGACCCTTGGGCCATGGTGCCCTCGCTGGGCAATCTGGATGCCTACATCTCCGCCGTGAACCGCCTTCCCCTGCTGACGCAGGAGGAAGAGCTTGAATTGGCCCGCAAACTGCGCGACGAGGGCGACCTGCAGGCTGCCGGGCGCTTGGTGCTGTCCCACCTGCGCCTGGTGGTGAGTCTTTCGCGCCAGTACCTGGGCTACGGCCTGCCCCAGGGCGACCTGATCCAAGAAGGCAACGTGGGCCTGATGAAGGCCGTCAAGCGCTTCGACCCCGAGCAGGGCGTGCGCTTGGTGAGCTATGCCATGCATTGGATCAAGGCCGAGATCCACGAATACATCCTGAAGAATTGGCGCCTGGTGAAGGTGGCCACCACCAAGGCCCAGCGCAAGCTGTTCTTCAACCTGCGCTCCATGAAGCAGGGCTTCAAGCAGGATGCGTCTGAAACCGACGGCGCCACCCACCGCAACACCTTGAGTGAAGCCGAGGTGCAGGCCATCGCGCGCGACCTGCAGGTCAAGCCCGAAGAGGTGCTGGAAATGGAGATGCGGCTGGCGGGCGGCGATGTGCCGCTAGAGCCGCAAACCGACGACGGCGACGAGGTGGTGGCGCCGATTGCCTACCTGGCCGACGACACCCACGAGCCCACCCGGGTGCTGCAAGCGCGCGACCGCGACGAGCTTTCCGGCGACGGCATCACCCGCGCCCTGGATGTGCTGGACGAACGCAGCCGCCGTATCGTGGAAGAGCGGTGGCTGAAGGTCAACGACGACGCCAGTGGCGGCATGACGCTGCACGAACTGGCCGCCGAGTACGGTGTGAGCGCCGAGCGGATTCGCCAGATCGAGGTGGCGGCGCTGAAGAAGATGCGCAAGGCCTTGGAAGTGGCTTGAAGCGCCGCGGTCTGGTCTGCGCCCCGGCCGCATCGCCGGACCGCGCGCTCATGCCACCTACCTGATCCGAACCAGGGAGCCGGCATCCAGCGTGACGCGAACCGGCTTGCTCAGGATCTCCAACAAGATCAGGGCGCGGTGCTCGCCGTCAACACCCTGGTACAGCGCCTCCAGCCCCTTGAATGGGCCGTCGGTGACGGTCACCGCATCACCAGGCTCGAAGAGATGCAAGGGATCAAAGTGCTGTTCGCGGTCGCGCAGCCAGTCAATCATCTCGGGTTGCACCCGCGCCGGGCGGCCCCCAAATTGAACAAGCCCACGAACGCCCAGCGTCGAGCGAATGGGTGACCAACTTCGGCCCTGCGCGCTGCTGTCCAGGCGCACGAACAGATAGCGTGGAAACATGGGCTCGTCGACCATCACCGCCTTGCCCCGCCGAACTTTCTGTACGTGCAGCAAGGGCAAGTAGCTTTCGAAGCCTTGTCGCTGGAGGTTGTCCAGCGCAACGCCTTCCTTGCGGGGATGGGTGTGCACCGCATACCAACCCCACGCCGGCGATGCGCTGGCCGGACCCGCGGGTGCGGAAGGATCGGCCGTGCCGTTGGCAGGTGAACTCAGGTTGGGCTGGACGCTCACGCGGATCGAGACTCGTAGACCGGGCTTGGCGGGGCCGTCCTGGCCACGCCAGGGACGTTGGTCAAGATGACAATGGAAATGGGCGAACTGTATCCGAAGGCCGATTTGGGTCACAATTTGACCTGTGCATTGTCCTTTGACAAAGCTCCTAGCGCTGACCGTGTCGCGTCCTATCTTTGCGTTCCGATTCTTTTTGAAACGCTGACGGTCCTGTTAACACCCCCTTACGGCACTGGCTGGGTTCGACCTCCGGTGCCTGACTATCCCCCATCACCATGAGCGATTACGACCCCATCGGGCAAGGCGCGGACGATGCATCGTCCGTGCGGCCAGCGATCGACGCACAAGAACAGGCGGGCCATCGCGGCCGTTCGGCCGACGCACGCATCGAACCTCGCCACCACGAACGGACACCCGCCCTGCGCCACACACGCCACCACCACGCGCCGCAGGAACGGCAAGAACGGCAGGCCGTGCTGGTGGACGCACGCTTCTGGGCGTGGCTGCATGACGATGAGGCGGCCGATGCCGATGTCGAAGCTGCCCGCCAAGCGCTGCAGGACCTGCTGCAGGCGCACGGCGCCCGATTGCTGCGGGCCCTTTGGTACAGCGACCGTGACGCCGACCGGGCTGCACCAGGACTGCAGGTACGCCGCGTGCCCTCCAACGCCCAAGACCAGGGAGTGACCATGCTGCGGGCCATGGCCCAGGACCTGGCTGCCCTGGCCGAGCACCGGGCGGTGGACCGCGTGCTGCTGGTCAGCGATGACGACCGCTTGCTGTTGGCGGTCGACGAGGCCCAGCACCGGGGGCTGATGGTCGACATGTTGGTAGACCGTGATTCGCAAGACCTCAAGGCGCTGGCCGAAGACGAGCCCCATTGGGCCAGCCTGCTGATGCAGGCCGACCGTCTGTTGGTGTTGGGCCATCCGGAATCGCGCCTGCGCAGTGGTAGGCCCCGCCAGGGCAACCAACCGGACAACCGCGCCGAACACCGCGCGCGCCGTGAGCCTCCGTCCGCAGAGGCCAGCGGCATCATCGAAGACGAGGTGCTGCGGTGGTGGGACGACGAGTCGTCAGACCAACGCGACCATTGGCGCCTGGAGGTGCAGGCCACGCGCGGCATTCCGCAGGAACTGGACCGCCAGTTGCTGCTGCGCATCAGCCGACGGCTGGGCCAGGCTCTGAGCCCGGCGGAAAAGGCAGCGATGCGCCAAACCGTTCGCCAGCAGGTGCTGGGCGAGGGCGCAGCCGCGCCTAGGACGCCAGAAGACGCCTGATGTCGGCCTCGACCGCTGCGGCCGGTTGGCCGTGGCGCATGAACAGGCGTATGCGGCCCTGCGTGTCGAACACGTAGGAGCCCGCCGTGTGGTCGATGGTGTAGGTGTCGGGTGTCTTGCCCGGCACCTTGGAATAGAACACCTTGAACTCTTGGGCGGCGGCCTTGGTCTGTGCCTCGTCGCCTCGCAGGGCCACGACATCGTCGCCGAAGGCCTGGGCATAGGCCTTGAGCACCTCGGGCGTATCGCGTTGGGGGTCCACCGACACGAAGATGGGCTGCACACGCGCACCGTCGGCGCCCAGCGCCTTTCTCACCGCCGCCAGTTCGGCCAGGGTGGTGGGGCACACATCCGGACACTGGGTGAAGCCGAAGAAGACCACCACCACTTTGCCCTTGAATTCATCCAGCCGGCGCATCTGGCCGCTGGGGTCGGGCAGCTCGAGCTTGTTGGCGTAGCTGGCGCCGGTGATGTCGATGGCGGTGAATCCGCCTGCAGTGCTTGAAGCCGGGGCCGATGCGCCCCGTTCGCCACAGGCACCCAGGCCCAAGGCCGCCACGGCAATGAGCAGGCTGTTGAAGACCCTGCGGGTGTTTGAGATACAGCTCACAAGCCCCCCCAACGCGGCAACCAGGGCCGCAGGTAGTGGTCCAGCATCAGCGCGGCAAACAGCAGCGACAGGTGCCAGATCGAAAAGCGGAAGGTGCGCCGTGCCAGCCCATCGCTGTAGCTGCGCATCAGTTTCCAGGCCAGCCAGATGAAGTGCAAGCCCAGCCACAAGGCGGCCACCAGATAGAGCCAACCGCTGAAGCCAAACAGCACCGGCAGCAGCGTGGAGGCCAGCAGCACCAAGGTGTACAGGAAGATCTGCAGGCGCGTGAATTCACTGCCATGGGTGACCGGCAGCATGGGCAGGCCGGCGCGCGCATAGTCTTCCGTACGGTACAAGGCCAGGGCCCAGAAGTGGGGCGGTGTCCACAGGAAGATGATCATCACCATCAGCACGCCGAAGGCGCCCACCTCACCGGTCATGGCCGTCCAGCCCAAGAGTGGCGGCATGGCGCCCGAGGCCCCGCCAATGACGATGTTTTGCGGCGTCAGGGGCTTGAGCACCACGGTGTAGACAATGGCGTAGCCCACAAAGGTGGCCAGTGTGAGCCACATGGTGAGCGGGTTGATGGCGAAGTAGAGCAAGGCGCAACCGATGCCGCACAGCACCGCCGAAAACACCAGCGACTGCGTGTTGCTGAGTTCACCCTTGGCTGTGGGGCGCCACGCCGTGCGGGCCATGCGGCGGTCGATGTGCTGCTCGACCAGGCAGTTGAAGGCCGCCGCGGCACCGGCCACCAACCAGATACCCGCACTGGCCAAGAGTACGCGGCCCCATTCCTGGGCCGATGGCCATCCGGGCACGGCCAGCAACATGCCGATGAGCGCGCAGAACACGATGAGCTGCACCACGCGCGGCTTGGTCAGCGCGTAGTACTGCCGAACCCGCGATGACCTGGGGGATTGCGGGGCTTGCTTGGCCAGTGGCGCAGTGGCCATGGATTCGGACGTGGCGGACATGAGGCTCAGGGCTGAAGCCGCGATTCTACGGAGCGCGCGCGCATCCACAGGGTGGCCAATCCCACCACCAAGACCGCAGCGCCGCCCGTGTGGGACACCGCCGCCAAGAGCGGCCAGCCCAGCACCACGTTGGACACCCCGGTGGCGGCCTGCCACAGCGCCACACCGACCAGAAACAGGGCCCAGCGCCGTGCGGCAGGTGCAGCCAGACGCCAAAGGGCCCAGGCCATGGCCAGCAAGGCCGCCAACACCACATAGGCCATCAGCCGATGGGTGTAGTGGATGGCGGTCAGGGCGTCCATTTCCAGGGTGCTGCCCTGCGCGTTCAGGCCCAGGTGCCGGCGCAGGGCAAAGCCCTCGGCGAAATCCATGGTCGGCCACCACTGCCCGTGGCAGGTGGGGAAATCGGTGCAGGCCAGCACGGCGTAGTTGGTGCTGACCCATCCGCCCAGGGCAATCTGCAGGCCACTGAGCACCGCCAGCAGCATCACGGCCGCGCGCCAGGCCGCAGGCCGAGCCGTGTCGTCAAAGAAGCCCACATGGGACTGCCCCTCGCGCTGCCGATAGCCTTCGGCCTGCAGCGCCAAGAGCACCAACAGCCCCAATCCGCCCAACAAGTGTGTGGTGACGATGGCCGGGTACAGCTTCATGGTCACGGTCAGCGCACCAAAGAGGCCCTGCAGACACACCCACACCAGGGTGGCGGTCGGCCACCACGGCGACAGCAGCGCGCCGGCGTGCAGTGGCCGGTTCAGGTGCCGGTTCAGTCGCCGGTGCAGGGCCCAGGCGGTCACGGTCATCACCGTGATCAGCACCCCCACGGCCGTGGCCAAGTAGCGGTGGATCATTTCGATCCAAGCCTTTTCGGTGGTGACGGGGCCGTCGGGCATCGCCTGCTCGGCTGCGCTGATCTGAACGGACGCCCCCATGGGGCTGACGCTGCCGTAGCAGCCCGGCCAGTCCGGGCACCCCAGCCCGGAGTCGGTCAGGCGCGTGAAGGCACCGAACAAGACGAGGTCGAAGGTGAGGAAGAGCGTGACGAGGGTAAGTGCTCGCAAACGTCGAATCGGTTCACCGTCGCGGTGGCGCAACCACACCCAGGCCAAGGGGGCTGCGGCCAGGATCAGGCCCAAGAGCGCCAGGCGCACGATGGGCGCCAGGTTCCACACCGGTGTCGGGTCGCTCATTGCCCTTCGCCCCGACCGGCCGTGTCCCAGAATTTCGATGCCTTGAGCAGGCGCTCGATGTCCTTCTTGAACTTGATCGGATCGGCCTTCACCGGCGCGCGCATCATCCACTGACCCATCGGGTCGACCACATAGAGGTGGTCCTCGAGGTTCGCACCGGCTTCGGGTTGCAGCCAGGCTGCCACCGCCGCACGATCGGCGCGCAGGATGCGCATGGCCGGCGTGGCCAGCAGGGCCTGTGCGAGTTCGGGCTTGACCGGGCCTTCATCGGTGACGATCCAAACCTTGTCCAGGCGGTCACGCTCACGGCCGGTCATCTCGCGCAATTGGCGCTGCATGAACAGGCGGTCCTCGCAAGCCTCATCACAGGCCGAAGACCCGATGGCCAACACCATCCACTGTCCCCGCAGCTCGCGCGCCGAGACAGGCTTGCCCTCCAGGTCCTTCATCTGGAAGTCGGGCCATTCATGCGATGCACCAGGCGCCGGGGTGATCAGGGTGGCGTAGTTGGTGCGGCCCTCGGGGCGGATGACGAAATACGTGAAATAGGACGCGATCACCGGTGAGGCGCACACCAGCAACACCAGCAGCAGCCGCCAGCGACCGCTTCGGGTGCGCTGGGCATCGTCCACCGCCACGTCGGGCAGTGAGTGCACGGTGAACCCCACCGGCTCTTCGCGGGGTGGGGTGTCGGCAGCATTCGAGGGGCGGGACAAAGTTCAGGGCTCCTGGGGCGGATTCATGGGGGTTCAGGCCTGGGGCTCAATACCGCGGGCTGCCGCACGACGGCGCTGCACCCAAGGCCGCAGCCACTGGAACCAGAGGTACAAACCGGCGACCAGCGTACTCAGCGAGAACCACTGCACCGCGTAGCCACGGTTCTTGTCTGCGCTGGAGCCGACCACCGTCCACTCGCGCAGCAGGCCGTCTTCCAGGCGCTCGGCGCAGTCGCTGCCCGCGCAAGCCAGCGCCGGCTCCAACTGCTGCAGGCTGATCGGCAGAAGGCCCGGCAGGCCGAACTCGGCTGCATACCGTTCCAAATCCACATTCTGCCGGACCCTGCCCTGCACGCCGCCCTCGAAGTCCATCAACCTCGACGGCGGCGGGGCTGCACGCGCGCGCACACGGATCCACGGCTCACCCTCAGTGGGTACGGGCTGCGTGATCGTGCGGTCGCGGATGTCACGCGGCTGCCAGCCGCGCTGCACGAGCACGGTTCTGCCATCGCCCAAGTCCAGCGCGGTGAGGACGATGAAGCCTGCCCGCCCTGACATCGGCCGGTTTTCCAGGAAGACGGTTGTGTCGGGCTTCCAGCGGCCCATGACATCGGCCAGACGGTGGATGTCGGCCTGGCCCTGCAGCTGCGCGGCCTGCAGCGGCGGCATCAGGGCCTTGGCCTGCACCGAAGCCTGGAGGGCATCCTTCTGCTCGGCGCGCTTGAGTTGCCACAGGCCGAGCGATGCCGTCAGCGCCATGGCACCGATGGCCGCCAGGGCCAGCACCACGCGCCACCCGGCCCGCTTGTCGGGGGCGGCAGCATCGTCTTTGACCGGGTGTGACAATGGAGACATGAAACTGCTGATCGCCTTGGCCCTGGTGGGCATCATCGCCGCTTTGGCCAGCGCGGGTGTGTTCATGCTGAAAAAGTCCCGCGACGGCGATGGGCGGGACAGCAAGATGGCACGTGCCCTGGCTTTGCGGGTGGGCTTGTCGATCGCCCTGTTCCTGTTCGTGCTGTTTTCCTACTGGATGGGCTGGGTGCAACCCTCGGGCTTGCCGGTGAACCGCTGAACGCGCGCCGGCGCTTCAAACCAAAGGGCGCCCCATGGGCGCCCTTTTTACTTCGCGGTCAGTGGGCCGTTTACAGCCAGTACACCAGGAAGTACAGGCCCAGCCACACCACGTCCACGAAGTGCCAGTACCAGGCCGCACCTTCAAAGCCGAAGTGGCGCTGGGGCGTGAAGTGGCCCTTCATGGTGCGCAGCCAGATCACCACCAGCATGATGGCGCCGAGCGTCACATGCAGGCCGTGGAAGCCCGTCAGCATGAAGAAGGTCGAACCGTAGATGCCGGTCGAGAGCTGCAGGCCGAGGTCGTTGTAGGCGTGCGCGTACTCATAGATCTGCACGCCGAGGAACAGGAAGCCGAGCAGGAACGTGGCGGCGAGGAAGATGTTGAGGATGCGGCGGTTGCCTTCCTGCAGTGCGTGATGGGCGATGGTGAGGGTCACGCCCGACAGCAGCAGGATGGCGGTGTTGATGGCCGGCAGGCCGAAGGCCGGGATGGTCTCGAAGCTGCCGTCATCGCGGGGGCCGAGCGCCTGCGGCCCGTTGGTGGGCCAGGCGGCGTCGTAGTCCTGCCAGAGCAGCAGCTGGTTGAAGATCTTGACGCCTTCGCCGCCGGCCCAGGGCACGGACAGGTGGCGGGCATAGAACAGCGCGCCGAAGAACGCCGCGAAGAACATCACTTCGGAGATGATGAACCACATCATCCCCATGCGGAACGACTTGTCGACCTGCATGTTGTACATGCCCTTCTGGTGCTCGTCGATGACGACGGCGAACCAGCCGACGAACAGGCCGATCAGCATCAGCGTGCCGATCGCGAAGATCCAGGGGCCATACCACTCGTTGAGCCAGCCGCAGAGGCCGAACATGAGCACGAACAGCGTCGCGGAGCCGTAGATCGGCCACGGGCTCTCGTGCGGCACGTAGTATTTGTCGGCGGGATGGGCGGAGGCGTGGGCGTTGGCCATGGTGTCAATCCTTCAGCGCGGCGACCCGCGTCGAGTTGTCGTAGAAAACGTAGGACAGGGTGATCCGGTCGATGCTCTTCGGCAGGTTCGGGTCGACCACGAAGCGCACCGGCATGACGCGCTCTTCGCCCTTGGCGAAGTTCTGCGGCACGAAGCAGAAGCACTCGGTCTTGCGGAAGAACGCCGTGGCCTTGCCGGGCGCGACGTTCGGGATCGCGTTCGCGACGGTGTCGCGGCCCGTGAGGTTGTGGGCGACGTAGTCGACCTCGTAGAGGCGGCCCGGGTGGACCTTCATCTCGGCGAGCACCGGGCGGAACTCCCAGTTGCCCACCGACGGCAGGTCCGCGACGAACTCGACGGTGACGAGCCGCGACTCGTCGGCCGCCGCCTT
>Ga0082207_1000841_pt1 | contig 16249 bp, 9 predicted proteins | sample LakMenEpi10Aug09_FD_71540 | JGI IMG/M metagenome (GOLD analysis project Ga0082207, IMG submission 71540)
AACCTGAAGGTAGATTCTTACGCGTTACTCACCCGTCCGCCACTGTCTCCTAAAAGACCGTTCGACTTGCATGTGTTAAGCATACCGCCAGCGTTCATCCTGAGCCAGGATCAAACTCTCCATTTTGTTTGAGTTTGCTTCGGCTCCGAAATTAATTAAAATCTCGAATCCTCTTTCTTAATTATCTTTACGACGAGGATTGGTTTAATCTATTCTTTCAAAGTATTATTTTTTCTCGGTTCAGTTGCCGTGAGTTGTTTTCTCTCCCCGGCACTTATCTAATATATCAATCCTTCCTTTTTCTGTCAAGGGGTTTTTTAAAGTTTTTTTGGGTAGGGGTGATTTATTGGGCGATGAAGCTTGAAAGGCTTGACTAGATAGGATTTTCCCTATTTATAGTTTATTTAGATGGGTGGAGTTTTTGGGGATAAGGTTGTCTTTTTCGGTAATGTGGGTTGAATCATGTCCAAGAGTTTTGATTATCAAGACTATGTTCACTTTTGTCGCTTGCAGGACTGTCGTAATAGTGCAGTGTCAGTTGCATGAGGAAGGGATTTGCTGGCCTCTCCTGGGAATAATCGGACGGCTGCGCGGGTAATGTTTCCAGATTACTGAAACTCAAGATTAACTGATTTTCGCGCATGGAGATGACAACGGGAGGAAGGGGAATAGCGGTTGGCTCTTGGGATTGGAGGCTAAAAGGCAATTTTGATACTATGTTAATTAGGTCTAAGGGGAAAAAGGAGTCTAGTGGGGGAAAGAGAGATGGCATTTTTGAGCCGGGTTGTGTGGGTGTTGTTGGCTGTGGAGGATTGGTGCTATTTGCAGATGTGCTTGTAACGATTTGGAGAATTTGGCTTTCTGTTAGGTTATGGTTAGCACTGACCATGAGTGCGACGACACCAGCAATGTGAGGGGCTGCCATGGAGGTGCCATTGTAGGTGGCATATTGATTATTGGGTATTGTGGAGTAAACATCAACTCCTGGGGCGGTGATATAGGTGATTTGTTGAGAACCAGAACGGTTGGAAAAGTCGGCAAGGTTATTATTTTTATCTACTGCACCTACGGCAATTCCTGAATTATAGGCGTAGCGGGCAGGATAGGATGGCATTGAGTCGCTATTATTGCCGGCTGCCATAACAACAATTACGTTTTTGCTGCTGGCATATTTTATGGCTGATTTGAGGGTATCGTTGGAGGAATTACCTCCAAGGCTGAGATTAATGACATTTGCGCCATTATCAACTGCGTAATAAATGCCTTTGGCGATATTTGAGTAAGAACCTGAGCCGTTGGTATCTAGAACTTTGACTGGCATAATTTTGGAGTTGTAGGCAATGCCAGTGACACCAATACTGTTATTTTCTGCGGCTATGGTTCCTGAAACATGGGTTCCATGTCCATTGTTGTCTGAAATATTGTTGTTGTTATCTACAAAGTTCCAACCATGAATATCGTCAATATAGCCGTTATTATCATCATCTGTGCCGTTACTAGCTATTTCTTTGGTACTACTCCAAATATTATTTTTTAAGTCTTGATGATTGTAGTCTATGCCTGTATCTAGTACGGCGACAATAGTTCCTTGTCCTGTATATCCATTATTCCAGGCTGTGGGAGCTTTGATTAGGTTTGCTCCCCAATTATTGCCTCCCAATTTGGGAGCATCTGTATAGGGACTAACACCTGCGGCTTTACTTACTGCTAGTCCGGCGTTTACTAAGCCATAACCATTATTTGAGTTATAATTACTATTGTCGGCTATGAATGCGTTTCTTTCTATCTGATATTGGGAAGAGGTACTGTTTTTACCCCAATTTATACTATTGTCAGTAGGATTTTGAAGGCTATTGGCTTGGGAAATGGCAGTATAATTGATTTCTTTTGAAGATAAGAGGTTTTGAGAAATATCTAATGACATAAGTATTTAAGTCCCAAGAATAACAATATTTTCTCTGACAAGGTAATTTTGTCAAAATCTGCAAATACAATAATTGAAAATTGTCGGTTATTCCCCTTTGTTAATTATTCCCATGAGTTAGTCAGGTAAAAAGATATTTTAATTACTAATAAACTAATTTTTAATAAATGATCTTAATAACAAGAATAAATGAGGGTTTGATGATATATATGATTTGATGACAAAGTGATGGTTCTTTAATGTTAAAGATGGTGTTAAGAAAAGCCTGATGAAAATAACTCAAAATATTTAATTATTAATAATATTTAATCCCTGAGAATGTCATAACCTTCTCAGGGGTTTTTTATGTTAAACTATTGATTGTGTTATGGCTTTAGCTGCTTATACTTGGAAGAGGAGAAGAAGTGCTAATACAGCACTTCCTGATGTTATGATGTACATATCTAGGGGTCAAGACTTGTACTGAGCTTGTGGAAGTATGCCCGCACCACAAGAGTTTGATGATTCAACTTTGTATCTCATAAGAGCGGAAAGCGCTGTATCTATTAATTTGTGGGGTGAGGGGGAACAGGAAGTAACTAATGCTTAGGGTAATGTTGAAATTTATGTACTTTTTATAGTGAGATTTTGCTTACTGACTCAGACTTTTGTGTTCCAGCTAAGAAGCTGAAAACAGCGGAAATTGGATGGTAAAGGTGATGCTACTATTACTACTATGAACATCAATAAACCCATTTAAATGCTGTACCATTGTTTTTACCAATACTAACTCTAGTCCAGTATTCTGTGCTTGCCAAGAGGAATGTTTAGGAATGTGGTAAAATGGCTGAAAAATCTGTGATAGTTCGTGGTCAGGAATCTCCATACCAGAAATACTAACTTTCAATTCTACCGTGTCTGCTTTCAAATCGGCGGTCAATGTAATTGATTGTCCAGGGGGAGTACATTGACAAGCTTGATTAAGTAGTAGGGTAATAATTTTTTCTAAATTAGTAATATCTGTAAATAAAGGGGGAATTTCTGTGGAGATATCCAGATATAAATGTTGTTGTTGACAATTGGTAACATCTCGAAAAGATTCAACAATGGGAAATAACCAAGTGGGAAAATCAATACTAATTAAATTAGTCGGTTCAGTATGGGTTTTTAGATATGTAAAATTGAGGAGATCATTAAGTAATTTATTTTCTCTTCCACATTCATGATACAGAATTTGTAATAGATGAGATGCTATTTCTGGATCTAAAATCTTTCCTGGTTTTATCAAAATTTCTAAAGTTTGAGCCGCAAGATTAATATTAGTAATTGGTGTACATAATTCTTGAGAAAGGTGTTTGATAAATTGGTGATGATGATGTTCTTGTTTAGCAATTTCTTTAACTTGGGATTTAGTTTTTGTAGATAGTTGAGATTGACGAATTGCGATCGCACATTGATTAGCTATTTGCTGTAAAAAAGATATTTCTAATTCTCCGAATTTTGCTTCTTTGTGCTGAATTAGCCAAATATTACCGAAAATACTTTGATGATCAAATATCGGACAAGCTAATTGATTCATAAACTGCAAATTAGAATAATGTCCTGGTATTATTTCCACAGATTGCCAGATTTTTTTTTGTAATAGAGATTGATAAATTTGGGGAAAATCAGCAATTATGGTGGTTAAACCTTGAAATTGAGGTAAACTAGAACTATATTCATAGGTAATTGTAGCAGCAGTCAAAGAAAGATTATAAAGTTCAATTTGACAGCGATTAAGTGATAATAAATTAACTAATTCTTGAGTGACAATTGTTAATATTTGTTGATCATCTAAACTATCGCGGATTTGTTCGGTAATATATTGGAGTAATCCTTGAAATTTCTGAATTTGCTGTATTTTCCGACTATATTCTTGTCTTTCCAACTCTAATTGGATTTTTAAATATTCCATCTGCTGTTGTAATTGTACAACAGAACTATCTATGCAATCTACTGGAGATGCTTCTAGACAAAATATAGGTGAGGATGGTAATTGTGTCCATTTGGGGATGGATTTAAATCGATTTAGATTCATGTAACAATTAAGGAAATAGGTAATGGATAATTGGTGATTTGGGGAAGAGGTAAGTGGAAAGAATACTTACTCATGATTGATCTTTCCGTCTGCCTATTACCTATTCCCTAACTAGAAAATGCCATGAGTGTGAGCGAGTATACCAAATATTGTGTATTGCTGGTAACAGTCCTTGTGACGGTTTGTGAACAGGTACTTTCACTTACGGACAATCTCTTATCACTATTCTAATACATTTTCAAAAATTAATTATAATTTCTTAACAATGTGGAGATAATCCCCAGCATAAAAAGCTTATTCTGTAAATATTGCCGTATTAACTCACAAATTGGGAAAATTATAATTTACAGAATTTTTCCCCATCTAATTTATGATAAATTACAATCCTATTTCCCGCTTCCTACCATATTAAGAGATGATGACTGATCATACAGATTTTCGTATTGAAAAAGACTCAATGGGCGATCGCCAAATTGCCAACAACGTTTATTATGGTATTCAAACCCAAAGGGCTATCGAAAATTTCCCCATTAGCGGCATTAAACCCTTACCTACTTATATAGATGCTTGTTTATATATTAAAAAAGCCACCGCTATTGTGAATGGAGAATTAGATTGTATTCCGGCGGATATGAGCACAGCGATTATTCAAGCCACTGATGAGATCTTAGCAGGTAAATTGCGAGATCAGTTTGTAGTTGATGTTTATCAAGCTGGTGCGGGAACTTCACACCACATGAATATTAACGAAGTTTTGGCAAATCGGGCTTTAGAAATTCTCGGTCAGCAAAAAGGTAATTATCAATTCCTTAGTCCCAACGATCATGTAAACTATGGGCAGTCTACCAACGATGTTATCCCTACAGCCATTCGGATTGGTGGATTATTGGCACTTTCTCAAACTTTGTATCCAGCTTTAGAAGGGGCAATTTCGGCTTTAGAGACAAAAGCTACAGAATTTCAAGATATCGTCAAATCCGGGAGAACCCACCTTCAAGACGCTGTACCTGTGCGATTAGGTGATAATTTTGGTGCTTGGGGACAAATCCTCTCAGAACACCAAAACCGTCTTTATATTGCTTCTGGGGATTTAATGGTATTGGGTTTAGGTGGTAGTGCTGCGGGAACAGGAATGAATACCCACCCGGAATATCGTCAAAAAGTCGTGGATATTCTCTCGCAATTATTGGAATTTCCCCTAGAACCTGCACCCCATTTAATGGCCGCTATGCAAAGTATGGGGGCTTTTGTGAATGTTTCCGGGGCTTTGCGGAATTTAGCCCAGGATTTGGTGAAAATATCCCACGATTTGCGATTAATGGATTCTGGTCCCAAAACCGGATTTAAGGAAATTCAACTTCCTCCAGTCCAACCCGGTTCTTCGATTATGCCTGGAAAATATAATCCAGTCATGGCAGAAATGACATCTATGGTATGTTTTCAGGTAATGGGATATGATAATGCGATCGCTTTTGCTGCCCAAGGGGGACAATTAGAATTAAATGTGATGATGCCCCTAATTGCCTATAATTTAATTCACAGTATTGAGATTTTAGGTAATACAATTTCGGCTTTAACTACAAGCTGTATTCGAGGTATTACAGCTAATCAAGAAAGATGTTTAGCCTATGCTGAAGGTAGTTTAGCATTAGTCACTGCCTTAAATACTCATATTGGTTATTTAAATGCTGCGGCTGTGGCTAAGGAATCTTTAGAAACTGGTAAATCTTTACGGCAAATAGTTCTTGAAAAAGGTTTAATGACAGAAACAGAATTAGCCACTGTCTTAGATTTAGCAAAAATGAGCGCGATTGTGCCTTTAACATAGGTATAAGTACAAAATCCCTGACTTTTTCAAGAATTTGGGGATTTTTATGACTAGTTGTACCATTAAGAAATATAAATTAATTGTGAAAAAATAGCTTAACCTCCTTATAAATATAGACTTTACGGGAATTTTTAATCATTTATTAATTCAGACTTGACATTATTTATAGTAAATACTACCATAAATAAAGAGACATTCTTGGTAGGGGCATCTCAGATGACAACTTTCCTAGAAACAGACCATGAAAAGCCAAGTTATGAAAATCCTGAACTAAATATCAGTTCTCAGGACTACAGCTTGCTAACAGACCTGTATCAGCTAACAATGACAGCTTGTTATGTAGGTGAAGGGATAGAACAAAAACAATCCAGTTTTGAATTATTCGTCAGACACTTACCTAATGGTTTTGGCTATTTAATAGCCATGGGTTTAGCGCAAGCTTTGGAATATTTAACCAAATTCCGGTTTAATGACGGGCAAATTGCAGCTTTACGGGGAACGGGAATTTTCACCGATGCAAATGAGAATTTTTGGCAACTTTTGCAACAAGGTTGTTTTACTGGAGACCTGTGGGCTGTTCCTGAAGGAACAGCGGTATTTGCTAATGAACCCCTGTTGCGGGTGGAAGCACCGTTATGGCAAGCACAAATAGTAGAAACATATCTTTTAAATACTCTTAATTATCAAACTTTAATTGCTACTAAAGCCGCAAGATTACGGAATATAGCAGGAGAAAAAGCCACCCTTTTAGAATTTGGTACACGCAGGGCTTTTAGTCCTCAAGCTTCGCTATGGGCGGCACGGGCGGCTTTAGCAGGTGGTTTAGATGCCACGTCTAATGTGTTAGCTGCGCTACAACTAGGACAAAAACCGAGTGGGACAATGGCGCACGCTTTAGTCATGGCTTTATCTGCTTTAGAAGGGAGTGAAGAACAGGCTTTTAGCATATTTCATCAGTATTTTCCTGACGCGCCCTTATTAATTGATACTTATAACACAGTGGCGGCGGCGGAGAAATTAGCAAAAAAGGTCAATTCTGGCCAGATGAAATTATCTGGAATTAGGTTAGATTCTGGGGATTTAGTCAGTTTATCAAAACAAGTGCGATCGCTTTTACCTAATATCTCAATTTTTGCCAGTGGTGATTTAGATGAATGGGAAATTAGTAGACTCAAGAGAGAAGGGGCAGAAATTGATAGTTATGGATTAGGGACAAAATTAGTTACAGGTTCACCGATAAATGGAGTTTATAAACTTGTAGATATTGATGGAATTGCCGTCATGAAAGAATCAAGCGGTAAATTAACTTATCCAGGTAAAAAACAAATTTTTCGTTCTTTTGTAGATGGTAAAATTGAGAAAGATAGATTGGGTTTAATAACTGAAAAGGCTGAAAATTCCCAACCTTTATTACAGTTAGTTATGAAAGCAGGTAAACCATTACAAGCACCAGAAACTTTAACAATAATTCGTCAACGTACTCAAGCTTCAGTTGCTAGTTTACCAGAAGAAACACTAAGATTAGAAAATCCTATTTCTGTTAAAATCGAAACTTCTAAAACATTGCAGAAATTGATAGAAAAAACGCAAAGAAAATAAATTATAATTGACTTTTGCGTTAGTGATTCAAATCAAATTAATGAGTAAATAAATTTTAAAAACCATGAAAATTTCTTTATTTGGTACAAGTGCTGACCCACCGACTGCGGGACATTTAATAATTCTCAAATGGCTATCTGAATATTATGATTGGGTAGCTGTATGGGCTGCAAATAATCCTTTAAAATCCCAACAAACTCCTTTACCACACAGGGCTGCAATGTTAGACCTGTTAATTAAAGATATCAATATTCATAAACAAAATATTGCCTTAGAACAAGATCTTAGCAGTTGGAAAACTCTAGAGACTGTAGGTAAGGCAAAATTAAAATGGGGAGAAGATATTGAATATACTTTAGTAATTGGGGCTGATTTAGTCAAACAATTACCCCGGTGGTATCATATTGAAGATTTATTACAACAGGTGCAATTACTGGTAATTCCCAGACCAGGATATATAATAGATAATTATGATTTAGAGAAAATTAAACAAATCGGAGGAAAAATTGCCATTGCTAATTTAATCGGTTTAGATGTTTCCTCCACTGCTTTTCGTGAACAAGGAGATATCAATACTCTCACACCTCCAGTCATTGCCTATATTCATCAACAGCATTTGTACGAATGCCAATACGTAACCCAAAAAAGATTCTCAACTCCATAAATCAACAACCCTTAGCTGACTTTAAAGTTGGTGTTGATAATGTGATTTTCTCTGTAGATACTGCCCAAAATCGGTTATTAGTTCTCCTAGTCATGCGACAGCAAGAACCATTTTTAAATTATTGGAGTCTTCCTGGTACTTTAGTTCGTCAAGGAGAATCTTTAGAAAATGCGGCTTATCGCATTATGGCTGAAAAAATAAAGGTAAATAATCTTTATTTAGAACAACTTTATACTTTTGGTGGTCCTAACCGTGACCCCAGAGAAGAAATTGATAGTTATGGAGTTCGTTATTTATCAGTTAGTTATTTTGCTTTAGTTAGATTTGAAGAAGCAGAATTAATTGCTGATAAAGTTGCTGGTATTGCTTGGTATCCCGTCAAACAATTACCAGAATTAGCATTTGATCATAATGAAATTATTACCTATGGACATAGAAGATTAAAAAATAAATTAGAATATAGTCCCGTCGCTTTTGAAGTCTTACCAGAAACCTTTACCTTAAACGATTTGTATCAATTATATACTACAGTTTTAGGCGAAAATTTTGCAGATTATTCTAATTTTCGAGCGCGGTTACTAAAGTTAGGTTTTTTATCAGATACTGGCATTAAAGTCTCACGAGGTGCAGGTCGTCCCGCAAGTTTATATAAATTTGATCAAGAAGCATTTGCACCTTTTAAGGACCAAGCTTTGGTGTTTATTTAATGAAGAAAGAAGGTAGGAATTTAAACGCAGATTAACGCAGATTAACGCTGATAAATACAGATGATTGTGTGAGATTTATTTTATCTATTTCCTTTTTTTATGATCATGAAAATTGCTATTGCTCAAATTAATCCTCTTATTGGTGATTTATCTGGAAATGCTCAAAAAATTCTGGAAATGTCCCAACAAGCATCATTAGCAGGTGTCCGTTTATTATTAACACCTGAATTATCAATTTGTGGTTATCCTCCTAGAGATTTATTATTAAATCCTAGTTTTGTGGTTTCAATAAATCAAACATTAGAAAAATTAGCCGCAGATTTACCTCCTAATTTAGCTGTATTGGTGGGAACTGTTGTTAAAAATTCTCAAGCTCACATTACTGGAGGTAAAAATTTATTTAATAGTATAGCTTTATTGGAAAATGGTCAAATTCAGCATTTTTTTCATAAAAGATTATTACCTACTTATGATGTTTTTGATGAACATCGTTATTTTGAACATGGATTAGAACCTAATCATTTTAAATTAGATAATCTTCATATTGGTGTGACAATTTGCGAGGATTTATGGAATAATGAGGAATTTTGGGGTAAGCGCAGTTATCCAATTAATCCAATTAATGATTTAGCTGATTTAGAAGTAGATTTAATTGTTAATTTATCCGCTTCTCCCTATACTGTTGGTAAACAAAATCTAAGGGAAGCAATGTTAAAACATTGTGCAGTTAGTTTCCAAAAACCAATTATTTATACAAATCAAGTGGGAGGAAATGATGATTTGATTTTTGATGGTCGCAGTTTTGCTGTTAATAAACAAGGTAAGATTGTTTCCCGTGCTCATGGTTTTGTATCGGATTTTATCACTATTGAATTTAATAGCAATAAACAAGATATCGAATTAGGTCATATTTCCCCCGTTGATAAATCTGAAAATGAGGAAATCTGGAACGCTTTGGTTTTAGGTGTTAAAGATTATGTTCATAAATGTCGTTTTTCTAAGGTCTTATTAGGTTTAAGTGGCGGAGTTGATTCTGCTTTGGTTGCAACTATTGCTACTGCGGCTTTAGGCAAAGAAAATGTAATTGGTGTATTAATGCCTTCTCCCTATAGTTCAGAACATTCTATCACTGATGCTTTAGCATTAGCTAAAAATTTAGATATTCAAACTCAGATTTTACCTATTGGGGAATTAATGCAAGCTTTTGATTCTTCTCTAAATGATTTATTTATGGGAACTGAATTTGGTATTGCTGAGGAAAATCTCCAGTCCCGCATTCGTGGTAATTTGTTAATGGCAATTTCTAATAAGTTCGGTTATTTGCTTTTATCTACTGGCAATAAATCAGAAGTCGCTGTTGGTTATTGTACTTTGTATGGTGATATGAATGGAGGTTTATCTGTAATTGCAGATGTTCCTAAAACTCGTGTTTATTCTCTTTGCAAATGGTTAAATTCTCGACAATTACAAGAGGTTATTCCTAACAATATTCTCACAAAAGCACCCAGTGCGGAACTTAAACCGGGTCAAGTTGACCAAGATTCTTTACCGGCTTATGATATTTTAGATGATATTCTCGACCGGTTGCTTTATCAACATCAATCTGTGGCGGAAATTGTTACTGCAGGTCATGACCGGGTAGTTGTGGATAGAATATTACAGTTATTGTCTCGTGCGGAATTTAAACGCAGACAAGCTGCACCAGGTTTGAAAATTACTGACCGTGCTTTTGGGACTGGTTGGAGAATGCCTATTGCTAGTAGTTGGTCTGTGTTGCGGAATATATAGGACTTTATTTTTACTGGAGTTTTTTTAACGAACCACAGAGGCACAGAGTTCACAGAGGAAGAGAAAGGAGGATAAATATATATCTATGGGGTGGTTGTATTTGATTTAGGAAAGGTGACGATCTTTGTTTTAGGTACTATTTGCCTAAGAAAGATTTTTTTTTGTTTAGGTATGGTTAAAGGATCAAATTGTTATAACATGAAAATGTAGATTTATAGAGGGTATTAAGAATGGTAGTCAACCGTATTGAGGCGTTCCAAAAAGCATTTCGTAATTTACAATTACAACCTTTAGTTACAACAGAAGAAATTGAAAGGTTTCAAGTTCCTTATGGTCATGATTTAATTGATAAATTAGAGCATCTAATTTTAGATAGTGATGATAATACTAATCAATTATTTTTTGCTGGACATCGTGGTTGTGGTAAGTCTACTTTGTTAGCAGAGTTTGCTAGAGAATTTAATCATAATTATCTGACTATCTTTTTCTCTATCTCTGATTTAATTGAAACTACTGCTATTAATCACATTAATATTCTTTTTGCTATTGCTGTCCAAATTATGGATAAGGCAGAGAAAGAAAATATTCAGATTGATAGTCAGAAAAAACAACAATTCTTTAATTGGTTTCAAGATAGAACACAGATTGAAGAAAGTAAAATCGGGGCTGAATTGGAGGTGGGTTTTGATTTTTGGAGTTTCCTCAAAAGTAAATTAAAGGCTGAAGCAAGTATCCGCGACGTTATAGAAACTAAGTTTAAACGTGATTTTCGAGATTTGATTAATACTGTCAATTTGATTGCTATGGAAGTTTCTTTAGTTTGCAAAAAAGAAATTGTGGTTATTATTGATGATTTAGATAAACTCGATTTAGCAGCTATTAAAAGTATTTTTCAAGATAATATTAAGGTTCTTTTACAACCTAATTTCTTTATTGTTTATACTCTCCCTATTGCAACAATTCGTGATGGTGTTTTGAAAAGACATATCGAAACGGAAACGAATAATTCTATCTTTGTTATGCCAGTTTTAAAGGTTTATCCTAAAGGTGAAAGTCACAAAGATGAATCTCAACCTGTTGCTGAAACAATAGATAAATTACAAAAGATTTTGCGAAAACGCATTGATGATACTTTATTAGCAGATGATGTTTTGCTGAAAATTACTTTATCTAGTGGTGGTGTGATTCGAGAATTGGTTCGCATTACTCAAAAATGTTGTAGTTTGGTATTGGTACAGTTACGACAAAAAGCAAAAAAAGGAGAATCAATTGATAATGTGCAAATTGATGAGATGATTTTGCAGGAAGCTCTTGATTCTTTGCGGAATGATATGACGATTACTCTGAGCAAAACTGACCGGGAGATTTTACAGCAAACATATACTGATTATCGTCCTGATGATCCTAAACAGCAAGAGTTTCTTGATTTGCTTCACAATGTTTATGTGATTGAATATAAAAATACTGAAAGTTGGTATGATTTACATCCTTTGATAATTCAACAGTTAAAGTTAGAAAATTTAATTTAATGAATAATTTAACTAATCAATCTATTATCAACGCAAATAAACAAACTTATTTGAGTTTGTTAGTTTCTGTTGAAGCTGGAGTTGGTATGTTACAAATTTTCATTGCTGTGTGTGATGCAGATAGACAGCGTGAAAATATTATAGCTAATTATGAGCAGGAATTAGCACCCAATTACAATATTTATCGAGTTTATCTTGATAGTCAAGAACCGAGTTTAAAGCAAGCCATTACACAACAAGTTACATTAACAGAAAATGCCATAGCTATCGTATTAGGTGCGGAAACTTTAGGATCATTTAATCAAAATGAATCTTTGAAAAAGTTTTTTGGTTATTTGCAATGGACGCGAGAAGCATTGCGAGAACTCAAAATGCCAATTATTTTATGGATACCATCACGCATTTATGATCAGATCTCTAAGCAAGCACCTGATTTCTGGAGTTGGCGTAATGGGGTATTTCATTTTCAACCTGAACTGTCTTTGGTTCAAGGTAATTTCTCAATTAATCAAAGTCTTGGTAATATTAAAGATAATCAAGAAGGTTCTGTTTTTTCACCAGAACAATTAGAAGCATCTTTAGCAGAAGCTATTCAGCAATGGGGAGCAGATAGTAGTAAAACAGAAGTTCTCTACAGTCAGTTAGGTACTTTGTATGCTGAACGAGTAGAATCAGCAAAATCTACAAATAGACAAAAAGAGTTAATTTTGGCTCAAGAATACCTTGAAAAAGCAATAGTTTTACAAACTAAATTTCAAAAACTAGAAGCTCTTGCTACTAGCTTGAACAATTTAGCAAATCTTTACTATAATCAAGGAAAATACAGTGAAGCAGAACCTCTCTACCTTGATGCTTTAGAAATGAGAAGGCGGCTATTTACAAACGACCATCCTGATGTTGCTTCTAGCTTAAACAATTTAGCACTTCTTTACCATAATCAAGGAAAATACAGTGAAGCTGAACTTCTCTACCTTGATGCTTTAGAAATGAGAAGGCGGCTATTTCCAGGCGACCATCCTGATGTTGCTTCTAGCTTAAACAATTTAGCACTTCTTTACGATAGTCAAGGAAAATACAGTGAAGCTGAACCTCTCTACCTTGATGTTTTAGAAATGACAAAGCGGCTATTTACAGGCGACCATCCTTATGTTGCTTCTAGCTTGAACAATTTAGCACTTCTTTACCATAATCAAGGAAAATACAGTGAAGCAGAACCTCTCTACCTTAATGCTTTAGAAATGAAAAGGCGGCTATTTACAGGCGACCATCCTGATGTTGCTACTATCTTAAACAATTTAGCAGTTCTTTACCGTAACCAAGGAAAATACAGTGAAGCTGAACCTCTCTACCTTGATGCTTTAGCTATGTCTGAACGAACGCTAGGAGCTAATCACCCTAATACAATAACCGTTCGGAACAATTTACGACATTTACAACAGCAAATGACATCTTTTTAAGGTCTTATAAGTTTGTCGTTTTATCTATTGGCTATGTTAATCTGACAATCTTATTGTTTATAGTTACTAATTAAATAGATTACTATCTTTAAGCTTTGTTTGCTTTAACATTAAGATTGTATCGCTATCTAATCTTATTGTATGAAGTAACAAATTTATATTTTTATTTAACAAAGATTATGTATGGTAAGCTTTCGAGATGTGATGTACTACGGGTTAGAGTGGAACGCAGATGAACGCAGATGAACGCGGATAATTTTGTATTTTATTAGACTTCTTTGGTAAAGATTGTAGAGACGTTCCATGGAACGTCTCTACACCTTATGTAACGTCTTTACAAAGGTTTCAATGATTTAAACTTTTGTAGGGACAATTTATGAATTGTCTCTACATTCTTTTTTGAAGATATCTATTTAAAAATTGAAATTTATTTTTGTAAAGCAGAATTACCAGGTCGTGTATAAATGCTATACTATCTGAAAATGATACCTTAACCAATATTACAAATGGAACCATTAACAACTGTTGCTATTGCTGTTGCGACCTTACTCGCTACTAAAGCTTTGGAAAAAATTGGCGAAAACATTGGAGACACTTTAACTCACAAAACTCAGCAGTTTTCGGAATTGTTGAAACAGCGACTACCTGGAACTTTCGCGGCTATTGAACAAGCACCAGAACAACCCCTTAATTATGGTGAAGCTGTACTGGAAATAGAAACCGCAGCGAAAACGGACCCTAATATTAGTCAAGTTATCCAGGAATTGGTCGCAGCAGCAAAAGCAGAACAAAATCCTAAAATAGCGGACATTCTAGCGACACCGAACTTAGAGAAATTAGCGGACAAAATTGGTATGGTTGTCATGTCTGGGGGGACAGGAACAATTAATACTATGAACTTTTAACCAGATTTAAAAACTAAAACTTCTGCTTGTGGGACTTTTACCCCCTCTTATGAAGCAGAGAAACAAGAAAATCCAGTTCCCTCCCCTTAGCAAGGGGAAGGGTTAGGGTGGGGTTAAAATATTTGATACATTATAAGCTTTATGAATGACAACTTTAGCAAGTTAGCAGATACAATAGGTGCTGTTGCTTTACCAGGTGGTACAGTTCAGGTAAACACACAAAATATTGACGGACAAAAAAAGTTAACTCCCACTAAAGATATACCCTATCGTGGTTCTGTTCATTTTGTCGGACGAGAAACAGAACTGACAACTATCCATGAAGATTTGCGACGGGGAAATTATGTAGCAATAACCGGAATGGGTGGTTTGGGTAAAACTGAATTAGTTACTCAATACGCTAGACAATATCAAGATCATTATGATGGCATAATTTGGTTTAATGCTAGACAACGTATTCTCGCAGCAGAAGTATTTGAACTTTTTACATTAAAATTCGGTCTGGAAATTCCCCAAACTCAGGGAGAAAAGCTGCTAACTCTCCAAGAACAGGTAGCTTGGTGTTGGTTACAATATCCAAAAACACAAAAACCTGTTTTAATTGTCGTTGATGATTTAACTGATTTAACACAGTTACAAGATGTTGTTTCCCCAGAAACACGCTTTCGGGTTTTGATAACTACTCGACAACAACATTTAGACCCTAATTCTATTCAAGAACTACCTTTAGAGGTTCTATCACCACCAATAGCATTAGAACTTTTACAAAAGCAATTGGGAAAAAATCATCAGCGAGTTGTCAATGAACCAGAAACCGCTAGAGAAATATGTGAGTTTTTGGGAAATTTACCTTTGGGGATAATTTTAGTCGGAAGTTATTTAACAACAGATTTGGGACTTTCTCTAACTCAAATGTTAGAACGGTTGCAAAAACGTAAGTTAGCGGAAACAGCTTTACAAAAAAGAGAAACTATCAATCAAACTCAATTGGGAATTAAAGCCGCTTTTAATTTAACTTGGGAAACACTGGATACTCAAACTCAATATCTGGGAGCATTTTTAAGTTTATTTTCTCCTCAGTTTATTCTTTGGGATTTGGTAGTTGAGGTAATTGAGTTTGAAGTAGAGAATGAGGAAAAACAACTAATTTGGACAGAAGAAGAATTAACTACCTCTAAAAAAAGACTTTATCAAGTTAACTTTTTACAAACAGGACAAGAATCACCAGAAGCTTATACAATTCATAATTTAGTGCGGTTGTTTTTGCAAGAACAGTTAGCAGAAGTTGGAGAAAAGCAGCCAATTCTCGAAAGAACTTTTATTACTCCTATGATAGCCGTTGCTGAAAGACTTCCTCAATCACCCACTTCTGAAGATATTGAAAATTTCCAGTTATTTGTTGTTCATTGGGAAGATTTAGGAAAACGGTTAATAGATGAAATTAACCAAGAAACAGCAGCAGAGAATAATTTACCAGTATCTATGGTTGCTGATGAAATCTTTTGGGTATTTGAAGGGTTAGGAAGATTTTATGAAGGACAAGGATTATATCAAGTAGCAGAATTTTGGTATCAGCAATTGGTAAAAGTTTGTCAAACTTTATTTACAGGCGATCATCCTAATATTGCTACTAGCTTGAACAATTTAGCACTTTTTTACAATAGCCAAGGAAAATACAGTGAAGCAGAACCTCTCTACCTTAATGCTTTAGAAATGAAAAGGCGGCTATTTACAGGCGACCATCCTGATGTTGCTACTATCTTAAACAATTTAGCAGTTCTTTACCGTAACC
>Ga0082207_1000843_pt1 | contig 16243 bp, 10 predicted proteins | sample LakMenEpi10Aug09_FD_71540 | JGI IMG/M metagenome (GOLD analysis project Ga0082207, IMG submission 71540)
CTCGCCCTCTTCACCGACGGCCTGTCGGCCGAACGCGAGCAGGGCATCACCATCGACGTGGCCTACCGTTACTTCGCCACCCCGGCGCGCAAGTTCATCATCGGTGACGCCCCCGGCCATGAGCAGTACACCCGCAACATGGTCACGGCGGCCTCGAGTGCCGATGCCGCCGTGGTCCTGGTCGACGCCACCAAGCTGAAGTGGCAGGACCCTACCCTCACCCTGTGGCCGCAGACACGCCGCCACACCCTGCTGGCCCACCTGCTGCGCGTGCCCGCGATCGTATTTGCGGTGAACAAGCTCGATGCCCTGCCGCAGGCCCGTGCACAGTCGGCATTCGAGGCCGTCGCCCGGGCCCTTCAACGGTTCCTCCAGGAGGCCGGCATCACGCACCAGGGCATCGTGCCGGTGTCGGCCCTGCGCGGCGATAACGTGGCAACGCCCTCTTCGCATTGGCCGTGGTACCAGGGCCCGACCCTGCTGCAGGTGTTGGAGAGGCTGCCTGCGGCGCAAGAAACGCCCGAAGGCCTGTTGCTCCTGCCGGTGCAGTACGTGACGCGCGATGAGGTGCCAGCCAGTACGGGCCATCAGCACCGGGTGCTGTGGGGTCGTGTGGCGCGCGGCACAGTTCGACCCGGCGACACGCTCACCGTGTTCCCCAGTGGGCAGTCGGCGGTGGTGACAGCGGTGCGCCACGCGGGGCTTGAGGTAGAGGGCTGCGAAGCCGGTCAATCGGCGGGGGTGGTGCTGGACCGACAGCTGGATGTATCGCGCGGTGACTGGCTGCTCACGCCGGGCAGCGCAGCGCCCACGGACCACTTTGGAGCGACGCTGGCCTGGCTGGACACGGAACCGGCCGTGCCAGGTCGCAAATACTGGGTGCGACACGGCAGCCGATGGGTACAGGCACGGCTGACCGCCATCGAGCACCGCCTGGATATCCACACACTGGGCGCGTCTGCCACCACGGAGCTCAAGGTCAATGAAATCGGCCGCGTGCGGCTGCAGTTGCAACATTCACTGCCCTTGCAGCCTTACGCGGATAACCGCGTGAGCGGCGCCATGATCGTGGTGGACCCCAGCACCAACCGCACGAGCGGCGCCTTGCTGGTTGAACCTGCCCCCGAATGGGAGACCGAAGATGCCTGATGAGCGCACCCGCCCGCCCTTGGTGAGCTTCGTGAGCGCCGGGCCCGGTGCAGCCGACCTGATCACCCTTCGCGGCCTGCAACGCCTGCAGAGCGCCCGGGTGGTGTTGTTTGATGCACTCACCGATCCCCTACTTCGTGACCATGCGCCCAAGGCCCGGTGGCTCGATGTGGGCAAGCGCGGGTTCTGCGACTCGATGCGTCAGGCCCACATCAACGCCCTGTTGGTGCAATGGGCCACACGTGAACATGGGGTGGTGCGCCTCAAGGGTGGCGACGCCGGTATCTTCGGTCGGCTGGAGGAAGAGATCGAGGCGCTTCAGGTCGCTGGCATCCCCTATGAGGTGGTGCCCGGTGTGACGGCTGCGCTGGCCGCTGCGGCGGCGGCGGGGCGCCCCCTCACACGGCGCGGCCGCGGACGCAGCGTGGCGCTGACCACCGCGGTGGCCACCGATTCACGGGGGCAGCCCGTGTTGCGCAGCGGCCGCAGCGCCGACACCGAGGTGTTCTACATGGCTGGCCGCCAGCTGGCCGCCCTGGGGCGCCGCCTTCAGGCCGCCGGTTGGCCCGACGACACGGCGGTGATGGTGGTGTCGCGCGCCGGTTGTGCAGATCAACTGGTGAGCGACCACCGGCTACACGGTTTGGCGGCGGCAAGCGTTCTGCACAGCGGCAGGCCCACCGTGGTGACCGTGGGCGTGGGGGCCCAAGCCCTGGGTCAAGCCCGGGCTAGCGCGGACTGCCCCACCCCTGCCGGCTTGAACTTACATCACGAAGTGTCAATAATCGCGGACAATTCCGCCGCCGGAGCTGCCAGCACGCCCGCCTAAAATGGTTGGCTTGCCTGCAGGCACTTCTGATCCACACCGCTGTTTTTGGACCCGACATGACCCACGTTGTTCTGGAATCCTGCATCCGCTGCAAGTACACCGATTGCGTGGATGTGTGCCCAGTGGACTGCTTCCGCGAGGGCCCCAACTTCCTGACCATCGACCCCGATGAGTGCATCGACTGCGCCGTGTGCATCCCTGAGTGCCCGGTCAATGCCATCGTTCCCGAAGAGGACGTGCCGGCGGACCAGCAGAACTTCATTGCACTGAACGCCGAGTTGGCCAAGAAGTGGCCCAGCATCACCAAGCGTAAGGCGCCGCTGCCCGACGCCGATGACTGGAAAGACAAGACCGGCAAGTTGAGCGAACTCAAGCGCTGAGCGCCACTTGGCCTGTTTGCCGGATGGTGAAGCCGGCAGGCCCCAATCAAGCCCTGCACCTGAGGGTTTATTGACCGCGGCCTACACTTCAACCCAATGCGCGGCGATGCGGTTGTGCCGCGCAGACGCTAGGGGTGCCCCCGCCGGCAGGCGAACGGGCTGAGAACACACCCTATGAACCTGTCCCCCTTTTGGGGGATGCGGCTTGTGCCGCATGAGGTCATCCTCGCGCAGGGAAGCGAGCTCGGCGACGGGCCGCCCGCCAGACATCGGCAGGCACCTGAAACCACGGCGCGTCGCCCTGCCATTTCGTACGGAAAGCACGACATGGCATTTCATCTTCGCTCTTCGCTGGCCTTGGCTGCAGCCATGTGCTGCGCCTGCGTGCCGGCCCACGCACAGCTTGCGTCGTCGGCCACAACGGGCTCGGCTTCAGCGGCCGAGCGCGTTACGGTCACCGGGCGCCTGAACACCCTGCCCCCCTTGAGCGGCTGGGACAGCCCGGCGCGCGAAACACCCGTGGCCGCCAACCGCATCAGCGCATCCGACATCGCCTTGAGCGGTGCGACCCGACTGGCCGACTTGCTGGCATTCGACAGCTCGGTATCAGACGCGTACAACGCGACCGGCTATGTCGACTACCTCACGGTACGCGGCTTCGTGATCGACAACCGCTACAACGTGCGGCGTGAGGGCCTGCCCATCAGCGGCGAGACCGCCATCGCCCTGGAGAACAAGGCCGCCGTGGAGGTGCTCAAAGGCACCACAGGCCTGCAGGCCGGCACCAGCGCGCCGGGCGGGCTGGTGAACTACGCGGTCAAGCGCCCCTTGGCACGCGAACATGCCGAGGCCCGGTTGCAGTTCAGCTCGCGCAACACGCTGCTGGCTGCCGCCGACGTCGGTGGGCGTACAGGTGATGGTGGTGGCTTTGGATGGCGCCTGAACGCGGCCACCGAACGGCTGCGCCCTGAACTTCGCAACGCCGATGGGCAGCGCCATCTGCTAGCCGCTGCCGGCGAGTGGCGCTTTCGCCAACTGGCCCTGCTGGAGGTCGAAGCCGAATGGAGCCGCCGCGAGCAACCCACCCAGCAGGCCTTCAGCCTCTTGGGCGACCGTTTGCCTGCGGTACCCGATCCCCGCTTGAACCTGAACAACCAGCGGTGGAGCCTGCCCAGCGCGTTCGAGGGTCGCACCGGCAGTCTGCGCTTCACGCACCTGCTGGGGGGTGGATGGCGTGCGGTGCTGCAGACCGGCACGCAGCGCTTGCGAACGGATGACCGCGTGGCCTTCGCCTACGGCCTGTACGACCCGATCACTTACGACTGCAATCCCTGTGACCGCTTCGCCGCCAACGGCACCTTCAGCGTCTGGGACTACCGCAGCGAGAACGAACAGCGCCGCACCGATGCGGTTCAGGCGGAGGTCATGGGCCGCGCGGTTACAGGTTCGCTCAAGCACGACTTGCGCCTGGGCATGATGCAGTCTTCGCAGCGAATCGATCTGCAGCCGCAGGCGTACAACCTGGTGGGCGTGGGCAATGTGGCCGGCACGGCGGTATTGCCGGCAGATGCCATGCCCTATGACCCCAACACGAACCGCCGTGAGAAGTCGCGTGAGCTGTTCATTCAAGACCGCGTGCAGTTCAACGACAAGTTCAGTGCCTGGCTGGGCCTGCGCCACACGGCCTTCGAGCGGCGCAGCGTGCGCACCAACGGCAGCCGCGCCACTTCGTACGAAGACGGCTTGACCACGCCCTGGGTGGCCCTGAGCCTGAAGGTCACGCCCGACCTGATGGCGTTTGCCAGCCGGGGTGAAGGTGCCGAGTCACAGGTGGTGCCCAACCGGCCGAGCCAATACACCAATGCCGGCCTGGGCCTACCGGTGTTGAAGTCGGTTCAAGAGGAGGTGGGTGTGCGCGGCGGGCCAGGGGCTTTGACTGGTCGAGGTTTGCAATGGCAGGCCACGATGTTCCGCATCACTCGGCCCACCAGCAACCTGGATGCCTGTGCGAACCTGGGGATCTCACCGTGCACCGGCCGGGTGGACGGCGATGTTCAGCACCAAGGCTTGGAAGCGGGACTGCAATGGGCGGCATCACCCTGGTGGCTGAGCGTTCAAGCAACCGTGCTGGACGCGCAGCGGCGCGGCAGCACTGCGCAGCCTGAGCTCAATGGAAAGGCGCCCACCAATGTGCCTGAACAGGTGGTCAGGGCGCGCGCGCGCTGGACCCCTGCTGCCGTGCCAGGGCTGGCCCTGCAGGGCGTGATCAGCCATGAGGGTGCGCGGCAGATCTTGCCCGACAACTCCAAGCAACTGCCGGGATGGACCCGTGCCGATGCCGTGATCACCTGGGATGCGCCGGGCGCACGCACTCAGTGGCTGTTGGGCGTGGACAACCTCACCGACCGCCGCTACTGGCGTGAAGCGCCCTATCAGTTCGGACACGCCTATCTGTACCCTGGCGCCGTGCGCACACTGAGGGCCGGCGTGTTGATCCGCATGTAAAAAAAACGCTATACTGTGAGGCTTGCAGCAGTTCCCCGATAGCTCAGTCGGTAGAGCGCCGGACTGTTAATCCGTAGGTCCCTGGTTCGAGCCCAGGTCGGGGAGCCAAATAAAGCTGTTGCAGATCAAGGCCTTGCGTGTTCGCAGGGCCTTTTTGTTTGGTGAGGGCAAGGCTCCCAACTCAAAGGTCACTCGCCAAGCCAGCCCTCATCCGACTCATTGCATGAGCCACGGCCCTTTGAAGAACATGCGGCTCGAGGCCGAGCCTGTCCACGCACTGCCCATTCAAGACCCCCGCGAGCCCGTGCACCATCGACCAGATGCACAAGGCGTCGAGCTCCACCTTCTCCTGCACGGCCGGCGAGTCACCGTGCATGCGCCGAAGTACCCCTCGGAGCACGTCATAGGCGTGCACAGCATCACCTGCCAGCTCCTGCGGGTCGGCTGACTCGGGCCAGGGGCTGCTGAACATCAACCGGTATTCCAGCGGGTGCTCACGTGCATAGCTGAGGTACTGCAGCCCCAACGACTCCAAGTCCTGCTGGGGCTCGTTGTGGCGTGGCCGGGCATCGAGAAAGGCCGCAAAGCCCTGTAGGCAACGGCGCATCACCTCGGAAAGCAGATGGTCACGCGTGGGGTAGTGCTTGTAGGGGGCCTGGTGTGACACGCCCAATTTGCGCGCCACTTCTCGCAGGCTGAGCTGCTCAATGCCGCGTTCAGCGATGACCTCCCAAGCCGCGAGGATGCAAGCTTCGCGGAGTTCAAGTGGAGGTGGTGCTGGGCGCTTCTTGGCAGTCATACAAAGGGAAGATCGTAATCGACGCTCTACAGGCAGCACCCCGCAAATCGCTTGAAGGCCGCCGGCGAACACGCGGTTGACAGTGTCTACCAAATTCAGAGACAATGGTAGACATTGTCAACCTTGTGCGTCAATGACCTCAACCCTGCCCCCCCACAGCACCCGATGGCTCTTCATCGCTGCCGCGACATTGCTGGGCGGATGCTCGACCCTGCAGCCCGCCGTCGATGTGCCGCAGAAGTCGATGCACGCAACGGCCTATCGTCAAACAACTCCCACCAGCGCCGATAACCTGGATGCCGCCACTTGGCGAGGCTTTGCCGATCCGGTGCTCACCGAGCTGATGCACGTGGTGCAGCGTGAGAACCTGGATGTCCGCATCGCCCAGCAGCGTGTGCTGCAGGCCCAAGCCGGCAGCACAGCGATCGCCTCACGGCTGTGGCCCACGCTGTCTGTCAACACCAGCGCGTCAGACCAGCGCAGCGGCTTGCCCACCGAAGTCAAGCGCGGCATGCCTGATGCGCGGGCGATTCGCGGCGCGCTGGACCTGGGCTGGGAAATCGATGTGGCCGGTGCCGCACGCGCAGCGGCTGATGCCGCAGCACTGGATGCCTTGGCCGCCGGTTCCGGCGTGGAGGTGGCCCGCTGGCTGGCCAGTACCGAAATCGCCCGGCACTACCTGCTGTGGCAAGGGGCTCGCTTGCGACTGCAGCACACTCAAGCGTTGTTGAACGTTCAGGAGGAGATTGAAGCCCTGGTGCGGCGCCGACAGACGCATGGTCTGGCCAGCAACCTGGAGGTGGCCCGCGCCGCGGCCGAGTTGCAGGCGCTGGCCGCGCAACTGCCGGCCCTGCGTACCCTGGTGACCACCACCGAGCACCAAATTGACGTGCTGCTGGGCCGCAGCCCCAGCGCCTTGGAAGCGCCCTGGCGGCAGGCGCCAGCGGCCCTGCCCTCGGTACCGGGCCTGATGCCTGGCCAGACACCGGAGCTCTTGAACCGCCGCCCCGACCTTCGCGTGGCGGAGCAACAACTGCGCGCCGAGAGCGCGCGCCTGAGAGAGAGCCAGGCCGACCTCTGGCCCCGCTTCTTTCTCTCGTCCGTGCTGGGTCAACAAGACTTGAGGCTCAACGGCTTGGACCTGGCACCGGTGGCCTACCGGAGCGTCGCCCTGCTCTTCACGGCGCCGGTCTTCAATGCGGGGCGCCTGCGCGCCGCGGTGGAGCGGCAGTCTGCACGGGAACGCGCCGCCACACTGCAGTACGAGAAGGCCGTGCTGAACGCCTTGCAGGACGTGGAGAGCAGCCTGGTGGTCTTGGCACAGGAACGCCAACGGTGCGACAGCCTGGCCACTTCCTTGGCGTCACGTCGCCTGGCGGACCGCCATGCCCATTCACTGGCGCGCGAGGGGCAGATTGACCGCCTACAGCGACTGGAGGTCAGCAAGGGACTGCTGAGCGCCGAACTGGCCTTGACCGAAGCCCAAACGCAGCGCGCCTTGGCTGCGGTGCAACTGATCAAGGCGCTGGGCGGTGGCTGGAATCAGACCCCCGCGGCACCGCTCGCACAAAGCGCGTCGACACAACCGTAGTTCGGAGTCTTGCCCATGCCCGCATTCCATACACCCATCACGTACCGCTTGGGTCTTCTGGCCACGGCGATGGTCGTTATCGGCTGCTCTCCACAAAGGCCGTCCGCACCCGCCGAATCTGCGGTCTATGTCACCACCGTGCGCAACGAAACCAGCGACATGCAACGCGTGTTCAGCGGCAGCATCCGGCCGCGAATCGAGTCCGACATCGGGTTCCGCGTTGGGGGCCGGGTGACCGAGCGCCTCGTTGAACTGGGTGAACCCGTGCGCGCAGGCCAGGTGATGGCGCGCCTGGACCCGACCGACTACCGCTTGGCGGTGCAGGCAGCCGCCGATCAGCAGCGGGCCGCGGAGGTGGAGGCAGTGCAGTCGGCCAGCGATGCTGAGCGGTTTCGTCGATTGATGGGTGATGGATCGGTGGGCGCGGCCGATGCCGAGCGCCAGCAGGCCCGCGCGGATGCCGCAGCGGCTCGGCTGAAACAGGCGCAATCGCAACTGGAACTGGCCCGCAACCGAGCCGGCTACGCGGCACTGACGGCCCCCTTCGACGGGGTGGTGACCGCCTTGCGCTTGGAGCTTGGGCAAATGGTGACCGAGGGGCAGGCCGTCGTGAGTGTGGCGCGGCCCGGTGAACTGGAGGTGGTGGTGGACGTGCCGGAGGCCTTGGTGGCCAAGCTGCAGCAGTGGCGTGCCGAGGCCGTGCCCGGATTTGGCACCGAGTCCGTGGGTGTGGGCGCTGTGTCCTCGGCCCAGCCGATCGCGCTGCGCCTGCGGGAGATGGCACCCAGTGCCCATCCGGTCAGCCGCACCACGCGGGTGCGCTATGCCATGGTGTCGCCCACTCAGATCAAGACGGTGCACATGGGCATGAGCGCCGAAGTTCGCCTGCGCCAGCCGGGCACCACGACCGGCGCCACGCTGCCCGTGGGCGCATTGCTGACCACAACCGAGGGCACCTTCGTGTGGACGGTTGACGCCGCCGACGGTGCCTTGATGCGCCAGAAGGTACAACTGCAGTCGCAGACCACGGGACAGGTTCGCGTAGGCGGCCTGAAGGACGGTGCGCTGGTGGTGACGGCGGGCGCCCAGAAGCTTGACGCAGGGATGAAGGTGCGTCCCGTTGCAAGGCCCCTGGCCGAAGCGCTTTCGCCGGTGGCTGCGCGATGAAGTCCTTCAACCTGTCCGAATGGGCGCTCACCCACCGCGCCCTTGTGCTCTTCCTCATCATCGTCACCCTGGTGGTGGGCGCGTTTTCCTTCACTCGGCTGGGACGACTGGAAGATCCGAACTTCAACGTACCGGCCATGAGCGCTGTGGTGGCCTGGCCAGGCGCGACCGCGCAGCAGGTGCAGGATCAGGTGCTCAACCGCATGGAGCGCGAGCTGCAGAAGATCGAGGGCATCGACTACGTGCGCAGCTTCGCCCGGCAGGGCTATGGTGGCCTGAACTTCTGGATGAAGGGCGGCACCCCGAAGCACGAGCTGGACCGGGCGTGGTACCTGGCCCGAAAGAAGATCGCCGACATCCGGCATGAGTTCCCGGACGGCGTGCGCGGCCCCTTCTTCAACGACGAGTTCGGTGATGTTTACAGCGTGCTCTATGCCTTCAGTGCACCGGATTTGACCTGGCCCGAACTGCAGGCGCTGGTCGATGACGCCAAACGCGAGCTGCAGCCGGTCAAGGGTGTGACACGCATTGAGGTGTTTGGCCGACAGCCCGAGAAGGTGTACGTCGAGTTGTCCAGCGCACGCCTGGCCGCTCTGGGTGTGTCGCCGCAAGCCATCATCGAGGCCTTGAACCGCCAAAACACAGTCGCGCCGGCGGGCAGCATCGAAGGACAAGCCGATCGGGTGTTCCTCAGATTGTCCGAGGGCGGCCGGGGCTTGCGTGATGCACGCGATGTGGCCAACGTCCCGATCGAGGTGGGCGGACGGCTGCTGCGCCTGGCCGATGTGGCCGACGTCAAGTCGGGCCTTGAAGAACCGCCGCAGTTCACGGTGCGGCACAACGGAAGACCGGTACTGATGCTGGGCCTGGCCTTCGAGAAGACGGCCAACGTGCTGAAGGTGGGCGCGGCGCTGGACGAGCGCATGAGCGCGTTGCAGGCAGCACTTCCCTTGGGCGTGACCGTGGAAAAGGTGGCCGACCAACCCAAGATCGTCGACGATTCGGTTTGGGAATTCGAGCGCTCCTTCCTGGAAGCCTTGGTCATCGTGCTGGTGGTGTGCTTTCTGTTCCTGGGTTGGCGCACCGGCATCGTGGTGGCGGCGTCGGTGCCGCTGGTGCTGGCGCTGGTGGCCACGGTAATGGCCGTCATGGGGTGGAGCCTGGACCGCGTGTCCCTGGGGGCTCTGATCATCGCGCTGGGACTGCTGGTGGACGACGCCATCATTGCGGTGGAGATGATGGTGGTGAAGATCGAGCAGGGATGGGATCGGGTTCGCGCGGCCACCTTCGCCTACACATCCACCGCCTTTCCCATGCTCACCGGAACCTTGGTGACGGTGGCTGGCTTCATGCCAGTGGGCTTTGCCAAGTCCATCTCCGGCGAGTACGCCGGCGGAATCTTCTGGGTGGTGGGTGTGGCGCTCGTGGCCTCGTGGTTCGTGGCCGTGGTGTTCACTCCCTACCTGGGCGTCAAGCTGCTGCCCCAAGTGATGAAGGGGCACGGCGGCGACCCTTATGCACGACCGGTGTACACCCGACTGCGCGCGCTGCTGACCTGGTGTGTGGCCCACCGGTGGTGGGTGCTGGGTACGACGGCCCTGATCTTTGGTCTCAGTGCAGCGGGCATGAGCCTGGTGCAGCAGCAGTTCTTTCCCACCGCCTCCCGCACGGAGTTGATCGTCGACCTGCGGCTGCGCGAAGGGGCCTCATTTACCGCCACCGAGCAGCAGGTGCAGCGCTTGGAACAGGTGCTGAAGGCCGACCCCCAGGTGGAACGCTTCACGGCCTACACCGGTGCAGGCGCACCGCGGTTCTTCCTTTCCATCTCCGCGGATCTTCCGAACCCGGGCTTGGCTCAGGTCGTGGTGAACACCCGCAGCATCGAAGACCGCGAGGCGGTTCGGGCCCGCCTGTTGGCGTTGTTTGCCCAGGGCGAGCAATTCCCGGATCTGCATGGGCGGGTCACTCGATTTGAGTTCGGGCCGCCCGTGGGCTTTCCCGTTCAGTTCCGTGTGGTGGGCAAGGACAGTGCCACGCTGCGGGCGATTGCCTATCGCGTGCGGGACACGGTTCGCCAAAGTCCGCTGGTGCGCGACACCCAGCTCGATTGGGATGAGCAGGTGCGGTCCGTCCAGTTGAATGTGGACCAGGACAAGGCGCGGCTGCTGGGCATCACGAGCACCGACGTCGCCAACATGACCCAGATGGCGCTGAGCGGACTGCCCGTAACGCAGATCCGCAGAGGCGAGGAACTCATCGACGTTACCTTGCGCGGCACGGCGACTGAGCGGCTCAACCTTGAGCGGCTAGGGGATGTGACGCTCTTCACCCGCAGCGGTGCGGTGGTGCCGCTGTCGCAAATCGCGAAGCTGACACCGACCTTTGAAGAACCGGTGCTGTGGCGGCGCAACCGAGAGTTAACGCTGACCGTTCGCGCCGACGTGATGGATGGCGTGCAAGGGCCGGCCGCCACCTCGAAGATTTGGCCGACGCTTCAGGCCATCGTCGCCGACCTGCCACCGGGCTATCGTATCGAAATTGGTGGCGCCTCGGAGGAAACGCGCAAGTCCGACACGGCGCTGTTTGCGGTCTTCCCGCTGATGTTCGTGGTGATGCTCTTCTTCCTGATGCTGCAGCTGCAGAGCTTCTCGCGGATGTGGATGGTGTTCCTCACTGCACCGCTCGCATTGGTAGGCGTGGTGCCCGCGCTGTTGATCTTCAAGGCGCCGTTCGGCTTTGTGGCCTTGCTGGGCGTGATCGCCCTCAGCGGCATGATCATGCGCAATGCGGTCATTCTCGTTGATCAGATCGACACCGACATCGCCAGCGGCACACCGCCCACCGAGGCCCTGGTCGAAGCCACGGTGCGCCGCGCGCGGCCCGTGGTGCTGACCGCGGCAGCCGCGGTACTGGCCATGGTTCCGCTGGCCAGCAGCGTGTTCTGGGGGCCCATGGCGATTGCCATCATGGGTGGACTGATTGTGGGTACCGTGCTGACCCTGGTGTTTGTGCCAGCGTTGTATGCGGCGTGGTTCAGGGTGGGCCGTTTGGCCGAGGACGACCCGTCCGTGCCCGACCCACGCTTGGCTTCACGAGGCACGTGACCGCTCTACCGGACTCAAGCACCCGGGTGCAGATTCACCACGACCAGGGCCAGCACCAGCAGGCCCAGGTAGATCTTGCCCGCGTGGCGCGTCAAAAAAGAGACCAGCACATCTTCAAGGGTTCGGGTACCGACTGGGCGAGTGGCGTTCATATGTCTATTCCTCCTGATTCTCAAATTGTCTTGATAACTTGACACTAAATCAAACAGGGTCTTGGCCCGGGTCAAGGGTTCTTCCCCATCCCGGTCTTGAGAGTCCCCGCATATACCGTGCATCTGAATGCACACGCCGGCGATGCGCGGGGGCCCAAGGCCCTCAGCGGAATCGGCTGCGGATTCAGCAACCAAGCAGTTCCCCAAGGCCCCTGGGCCCGAAGGGCGGATACACAAAAACGGAGACAAATCGATGAAGTCCGGAATCTTGAAGCAGTCCTCAAGCGAGATTCGCTCGACTCGAGGCAGAACCCTGAGCAAGTTGCTGCCTGTTGGCCTGCTGGCTGCCGGCAGCCTGATGGCCGCACCGGCCATGGCCAGCGTGACCGTGGTGGCCGAAGATTTCCAGAAGACTGAGATGCCCTGGGACATGGCCTTCCTGCAGGACGGCACCATGTTCTTCACCGAGAAGTGCCGCGGCCTGTCGGTGCGCATGCCCAACGGCAAGGTCAATACCCTGCTGGGTGTGGGCGGTGTCACGGGTTTTGCCACCGTGAAGAACGATCTCTTCTGCGACGGACAGGCCGGCGTGCAAGGGGTGGCGGTTGACCCCGACTTCAAGTCCAACCGATTCGTGTACGTCTACTCGAGCTCCAAGGGCCCGAACCGCACCTACGGTGGCTATAACAACATCGTGATGCGGATGAAGGTGGACGATTCGATGACCAAGGTGTCCGACATCGTCGAGATCATCAAGGATATCGGCTACAAGCCGGCGAAGTCCAACCATCCCTTCGGCGGCCCAGGTGCCCACAACGGAGGCCGCATCCGCTTCAATCCGGGTGATGGCTTCCTGTACGTGACCACCGGCGACAACCACAGCGGCGCCGGCCCGCAAAGCCCCACTGAGATCCGCGGCAAGGTGCTGCGTGTGGACCGTGACGGCAAGGCCGCCGCCGGCAACAACCCGCCGGCAGGTTTCGACAAGCGCATCTTCGCCTACGGCTTCCGCAACCCGCAGGGCATTGCCTTCCGCCCCGGCACGAACGAGCCCTTCATTTCTGAAAACGGCCCCTGGCACACCGACGAAGTGACCAAGCTCGTCAACGGTGGCAACGGTGGCTGGGACCCGCGCCCGAACGTTGGTGGCCGCGGTGACTGCCCGGACAACTACTGTGGCTACTCGCCCAACCAGATGGGCGCCATGCCGCCGAAGGACCGTTCGGCCTTCATGCCCATGACCGACCTCAAGACCTACCCGAACGCGATGAAGCCGGCCTGGACCAACAACGGTCTCTCGCAAGGCATGTGCGGCAGCGTGTGGTTGGTGGGCAAGCACTGGAAGCAGTGGGAAGGCCGACTGGCGGTGGGTTATGCCGGCATCGGCATCCACGGCACGCCCACCGGCAACCGCATCGACATCTTGGAAATCAGCAAGGATGGTCTGAGCTCCAAGCGTGAAGAGCTGTCCTGGCCCACCTTTGCGGGTCGCTTCCGCCATGTCAGCTTGGGCCCTGACAACATGCTGTACGTGGCCGACGAGGCCAGCGGCATGATCTACCGCGTCCGTCCGCAGTAAAGCGGTCGGTGCCCCGAGACGCGCTGCCCGGTGCAGCGCGTCTTTCCCTTGTTGAAGAGGCCCCACGACTTGGCTGCGCTGTGCGGAGCCGGTTTGCTGAGGTCTGCCAATCCCTTGCCATCGACCATGCTGTCACTCGCTTCTTCTTCCGCACCTTCGCGCGGGCGCACGCTGCGTGCTTTGCCTTTGATGGCTCTGCCGATCCTGCTGATGGTGGGCCCGATGCAACCTGAAGCCCACGCACAAAGCCAACCAGTCCAACCTGTCCAACAGGCTCAACAAGCCCAGGGCCCGGACGCTCTGCAGATCCTGCTTCAACGCAACAACTGCACCGCTTGCCACTTGATCGACAAGCGCAAGTACGGCCCCACGATGAAGGAGGTCGCGTTGCGGTATGCCAAAGACCCAGCGGCCGCGCAAAAGCTGGCCAAGAAGATCAAGGAAGGCGGCGCTGGCGTGTGGGGTGAAGACATCATGCCGCCCCAACCGCTGGTGCGTGACCCTGACCTGAAGGCCATGGTCGAACTGATCCTGGCGCTCAAGCCCTGACGGGGCAGGTGTTCCCGGTCAGCGGGGGTTGGGCCACACGCTGAGGCAGCCCCAGCCAGCACCCTCCCCCGCTCCAGGCGCCATGGCCGTGCACGCCGGCATGGCTTGGGTCACGAAAACGGTCGGAGCGCCATGCCCACCTGCTGCGCGGCGCGCCGTGGCAGGGCGAACCTTCAGGAAGGCGGGCTTGGCGCGGGAAGAGAAGGACTGCGGGGTGTTCATGCTGTGGGCTTCAGGTGTGATGACGCGTCGTTTGTGTTGACTGACGCGCTCCGATCAGTTCCGACCCTGCCCCCAACGCAACTCGCCGCCGGTCAACAGGTCTGCATGGGAGACCCTTCCCTGGCCCAAGAGACGGCCATTGAGTTGCGCCCGACCGCCACGCCCACCAAGCCTCATCACCGCCCCACCTTCCAGGCGCAAGGTCGCCTCCACCATCGGCCGGCCCAGCGCGTATTCGCCGCTGAAGGGTTGCATCGGATAGAAGCCCAACATCGCGAACACCAGCCACGCGCTCATCTGTCCCACATCGTCATTGCCCACCAGGCCGGCGGGCGAGGTGCCGTAGAAGCGCTTGACGATCTGTTCGCGCAGGCGCTGACCCTTGTGGGGCGAATCCGTGTAGGCATACAGCCAGGTGATGTGGTGGCTGGGTTCGTTGCCGTGCGCGTACTGGCCGATCAGGGCTTCCTGGCCCAGGTGCTTGTCGGGCTTGGGTATCGGCAGGCTGAAGAAGCGGTCGAGCCAGGCTTCCAGCGCCGCGGCCCCACCCATCCGCTCACGAAAGCCCAGCGCATCGTGAAGCGCGGGTGTGGCGGTGTACTGCCAGGCGTTCGCCTCGGTGTAGTCGCCCGGGTTCTTGAGCGGCGAAGTGGCCATCACCGGATCGAAGGGGGTGCGCCAGCGTCCCTGGCTGTCCTTGCCCCGCAGCGTGCGCGTGCTGTCGTCGAACAGGTGCAGCCAGCCCTGCGAGCGCTTGGCAAAACGCTCGGCCAGATCGTGGTGGCCCAGGCACCGCGCCACGGCCGCGACGGCCGCATCGCCATAGCCCAGCTCGGCCGTCATGCTCACCGACTCGCCCTTCTGCAGATCAAAGGGCAGGTAGCCGTACTGGTCCAGCCAGGCCCAACTGCGCTGCGCCCACTCCGGCGCATCAGGCCGATCGCGGGTGCTGGTCTCCACCATCGCCACCAGCGCCGCTTCTTCATCGATGGCGCCGTTCGCGCCGAATCCCTTGATGAGTGCATCGGCCATCACCGGCAAGGCCGGGTTGCCGATCATGCAGTAGGTCTCGCGGCCCCAACTGGGCCACAGCGGCAGCCAACCCTGTTGCCGGTGATGCGCGATCAAGGTGTGGATGAAGCCAGGCACCCGCTCGGGCACGATCAGTGTGAACAGGGGATGTGAGGCTCGGAAGGTGTCCCACAGGCTCATCGTCGAGTAGTACACGCCGCCGGGTGCCTGAACAACCTCGCCCCGCGGGCCGCGCACGCGGCCGTCTGCATCGGCGATGTCGCTGGGGTGCTGCATCGTTCGGTACAGGGCTGAGTAGAAGAGCCGCTTCGTGCGCGCATCCGCGGTGATGTGGATGCGGCCCAGCAGTTCGTTCCATTGCTCATCGGCAGCCCGCCGAATGTCATCGAAACCACGGCCCTCGGCCGTGTCGAGGTTCAGCTGTGCGCCCTGCTCGTCCACCGTCGACAAGGCAATCCGTGCTTCCAGCGTCCGATCGCGGCCCAGGTCGAAATCCAGCAGCAGGCGCGGCGCCTTCTCGCCCACGCTCGGCGGCAGGGTCTGTTGGCGCAGGACCGGATGGCTGAACCGCACCACGAAGGACAGCTGCCGCTCCACCCAGTTGCGCCGCCACACCGTGCCCTGCACCCCATCAGGTCGCGGCGTGACCTCTGCGCGCAGCGCAGCAGGCGTGTCCACATAGTGCAGGCCGTGTTGCAGGTCCACCAGCACCTGCACGCGCCCAGGTTTATCGAAGCGGTAGCGCTGCGCGGCCACCTTGGCCGTGGCCGTCAGCTCCACGTTGACCCCGTGCGAGGCCAGGCGCACGGCGTACCAACCCGGCTTGGCCTGCTCTTGTGACTTCGCGGCGCTGAAATCACGCGTGTGAAGCGACCATGCCGTGCCGCTGCGCGGCTGCAGCAGCACATCGCCCAGTTCGGGAATGCCCGCGCCGCTGTGGTGCGTGTTGGAAAAACCCAGGATGCGCGGGTTGCGAAACTGGTACCCCGCGCTGTAGCTCCAGCCTCGGTCGGCGTTGTCGGGCGCGGGAAAGACCATGCCAAAGGGCACGGTGGCGCCTGGGGTGACATGACCTGTTCCATCGGTGCCGATGAAGGGGTCGACGTGGCGGGGGGGGGTTTGCGGGGGCGTTGCCTCCCCCCCCCCCTGCCCCCCCCCCCCCCGCGTTGCCGTGGGCCTCGGGCC
>Ga0082207_1000846_pt1 | contig 16213 bp, 14 predicted proteins | sample LakMenEpi10Aug09_FD_71540 | JGI IMG/M metagenome (GOLD analysis project Ga0082207, IMG submission 71540)
GGTTCATAATCCTGATTGGTAAAAACGGAATGGATTTGATATTGTTTTTTTAAGGCTTCAAAAGCTTCACTCGGATGGCCATAATGCCCCCAAAGGGATTTCCCTTTTTCTGTTAAAGTGTTCTGTAATTCTGTGATGGTTTGATGGATAAAATCCACTCTTCTATCTGCCTTATCATCCAATTTATCCAAAATCATTTTATCAAAAATGAAAATGGGTAGCACTTTCAATTCTAATTTTTGAGCCAACTTAAGGGCATGGTATAATCCTGTATTGTCTTTAAATCTAAGATCTCTTCGGAACCAAAATAGAATAACGGATGGGCGCATAGTAAGAGAATAACATTTAACAATACAAATAGTTGAATCTTAAGCTCAATTTATCAATTAATAATTAATTTAGTGGATGCAAATTAAAGCCTTCATTACAAGCCTAGAGGAATGGGCACCGCTCCAATTTCAGGAATCATATGATAATTCAGGTTTAATTGTTGGCGATCCCGAGGCCAATTGCACGGGTATTTTGTGCTCCCTAGACTGTTCAGAAGCGGTTATCGAGGAAGCCATTCAAAAAGGATGCAACCTTATTGTGAGTCATCATCCCATCATTTTTAAAGGTATCAAGCAATTTAGTGGGGACCATTTTGTCAATAGAACGGTATTAAAGGCCATCCATCATAACATCGCTTTGTATGCCATTCACACCAATTTGGACAATATGATCCATGGGGTAAATAGTACCCTAGCCGACCGATTACACCTTGGGAATAGACGAATTTTAGCCCCAATTCCTGGTCAATTGGATGCAAATGGGCAAGCTGTAGGTGCTGGAATAGTAGGTGAATTGCCCCTAGAGACCGAGCCTGAGGCCTTCATTAGATGGGTGAAGGAGCAGTTGAATTTAGAAGTGATTAAGCACACAAAATTAATTGATAAAAAATTGATAACCATAGCTTTATGTGGTGGTAGTGGTAACTTTTTATTAGACCATGTAAAGGCTCAAAACATCGATTGTTTCATCACAAGCGACCTTAAATACCATGATTTTTTTGAGGCAGACGGCAAGTACCTATTATTGGATATTGGGCATGGGGAAAGCGAACATTTAGTTCCTGGACTAATTGTTGACTATTTAAAGCGTAAATTCCTTACCTTTGCCGTCCTCGAATCTGAGGTAAAAACGCAACCAATAAGCTACTTAAAATAAAACATTCATATGGCATCAGTCAAAGACTTTTCAGTAGAAGAAAAATTAGTGAATCTTCACAAGCTTCAAACAGTAGACAGCAGTATCGACCAGATTGAAATTCTACGTGGTGAATTACCAATGGAAGTGAAGGATTTGGAAGACGAAGTGCAAGGATTGGTGAACAGACAAAATAGAATCGAAGAAGAGATCAATGGTATCACTGAATTTATTGAAAGCAAGAAAGCTGCTATCAAGGAAAGTGAAGAATTGATTGCTAAGTATGAAAAACAAAGCGAGAATGTAAAGAACAATCGTGAGTTCGAAGCTATCAACAAAGAATTAGAAATGCAAGGTTTGGAAATCAAACTTGCCGAAAAACATATCCGTGACGCAAACGAAGAATTAGCTGAAAAGATCAAGGTTTTGGAAGCTGCAAAAAAGACAATTGCTGTTAAAGACGGTGTGTTGACACACAAGAAAGGTGAATTAGAAAAAATCATCGCAGATACAGAAATCGAAGAGAAAGACTTAAGAAAAAAGAGCGAAGAAGCTAGAGCACATATTGATGAGCGTTTATTGTACAGTTACGACCGTATCAGAAACTCATACCGTAATGGATTGGCTGTAGTGACTGTTGAGCGTGATGCTTGTGGTGGATGTTTTAACTCAATCCCTCCTCAACGTCAAAGTGAAATCCGTTTACATAAGAAGATCATTGTTTGTGAGAACTGTGGTAGAATCTTAGTAGAAGGTGAATTAGCTGGTAAAGAAGCTTAATACAATTAAGTTTTAAAATATTCCCAGAAAGGGTAGCCAATCGGCTACCCTTTCTTAATTTTACACCATGAGAAAATGCTTCCTACTTGCTTTGGTGTGCTTAATGACAACTCAAGTCATTGGTCAATACCAATACAGTTGGACACCTCGTACACAAAAGATCTACGAATCCATAACCAGCTTGCGCATCCCAGAAGCAAGGACTTTGATTAGTCAAGATAAAAAAGCGAATGCCTCTAATTTAATCTACCCGCTGCTTGAAAGCTATGCCGATTTTTACCAGTTATTTTTAAATGAAAACAAAGATGAATACAGCCGGATGTATCCAGCCTTTGAACAAAGGATTCAATTATTAGAAGATGGTCCAAAACAATCTCCTTACTACCTTTATAGTCTTGCATTAGCGCATCTTCATAAATCATTGATCGCAATAAGATTTAATAAAAATTTAGAAGCAGCATTAGATTTTAGAAAAGCCTTTCTTCTTTTTAAAGCAAACAAAAAAGCCTTCCCCAATTTTACACCAACCGATGTGTACTATGGGCTTATGTCTACTGTGATTGGGACCATTCCTAAAGGTTATCAATGGATGGCCAATGTTTTAGGTATGACTGGTAAAATTTCAGAAGGCAATGCGCTTGTCTTAAAATATATCAATAGCAAAGATGCTTATTCCAATCAATGTCGCAACGAAGCCCTTTTTGTGTATCCTTATCTTGTCATGAACTTTGAGGGCAACAAGAAAAAAACATTTGATTTCATTGAAAAAACAGACTTTGATCTGGTCAATAATCATTTGCATGCGTATATGGCGACCAACCTGTATTTGAATAATCAGCAATCGCAAAAGGCGTTGCAAATTGCTTCCAATATCAATCCATCGAATCCATACTTATCCCTTCCCTTTTGGCAATTAGAAATGGGTTATGCTTATTTAAACGATTTGAAATTAGATGCTGCTAAAACTGCTTTGCAAAATTTCATTAGCAGTTTTAAGGGACAGTTTTATGTAAAAGATGCTTTTGAAAAATTAAGCTGGATTGCCTACATACAAGGAGACCAAGCCAAGGCCAATGCTTACAGAAGCAATGTAATCTCCAAAGGGAATGACATCACAGATGCCGATAAACAAGCTTTACAAAACGCCAAAAAAGGCACATGGCCCCATCCTATTTTATTAAGGGCAAGACTGCTCAGTGACGGCGGATACCAACAACAAGCTCTAGAAATTTTGGCAGGGAAAACAAGTAATGATTTTGATAAAGCTGCAGACAAAACAGAATTTGCTTACCGTCTTGGTCGTATCTATGACTTAGCAGGCCAGCCTGATCAAGCAATTCCTTTTTACAGCTCTGCAATTGAAAAAGGTGCCAATCAACCTGAATATTTTGCAGCGAGAGCCGCCCTTCAAATTGGTTTGATTTATGAACAAAAAGGCAACACATCACTCGCCATCACCTTTTTTAACACCTGCTTAGAAATGAAAAACCACGCTTTTAAAAATTCCTTAGATCAAAAAGCAAAAACAGGTATTCAGCGTTGTTTGAGGAAATAAAATTGGGTGTATATTGCAGTATATCATGCTGACTCAATTAGACATACAGAACTATATTTTAATCGACGAATTACAGATTCATTTATCCAACCAACTCTCTGTGATTACAGGAGAAACGGGCGCGGGTAAAAGTATCATCATGGGTGCACTGGGTTTAATTTTAGGAGATCGTGCAGATAGTTCTGTTTGTCGTAATCCAGAAAAAAAATGTGTGATAGAAGGGGTTTTTACACTTGCCAATAAAAATAATTACGCTGCATTTTTTGAAGCAAATGATTTAGACCTTGCAGACGAATTAATTATTCGAAGAGAGATCAATGCACAAGGCAAGTCTAGGGCTTTCATCAACGATACACCTATTAATTTAAATGAATTAAGACAGCTTACTTCTCAATTGGTGGACCTACATCAACAATTTGATACACTTAGTTTGGGGGATATGGAATTTCAAAGAACGGTGTTAGATGCATTGGCCAATACACATAAGACACTCGAGCATTACCAAAGCACTTTTCATGATTGGAAAGCTGCTACCAAGCATTTAAGTGAGTTGATTGAACAAAAAGAAAATTTTGATCAAACTGTTGCTTATAAATCGCATTTATTAGAGGAGCTCACTGCTCTTGGATTACATGAAAATGAATTAGAGCAGTTAGAGATTGATTTAAAATTCATGGAAAATGCTGCAGATATTAAAACGCAATTAACACAAAGCATTTACACATTAGATGAATCAGATCAACCAATTGTTCAACAGATCAAACAGATTGCAAATAATTTAGAAAGCATTGCAAAATTTCAGAACGATTTTGATCCCTTATTAGCAAGATTGAAAGCAGCACAAATAGAATTAGCGGATATCACGAGTGAACTTCAAACATGGCAGGATAAAATGGATTTTGATGCGTCAAAAATCAGCACCATGCAAGAAAGATTGTCTCAAGGATACCATTTACAAAAAAAGCATAAGGTACAATCTACTGCTGCCCTATTAGAGCTTCAAGAGGCATTGTCAAAAGACCTTGAAGCAGTTTTGCATATTGATGAAGCGATTGAAACTTATACTAAGAAAGTAGCTGCTACGGAAAAAGATTTATCTGCATTGGCTGCAGACTTAAGTGACCAACGTACAAAACAAGCTACCCCTTTTGCAAAACAAGTGAACCATTTGTTGCATCAAGTGGGCATGCCCAATGCACAATTAAAAGTACAATTGGATAAAGTTCCATTCAATCAATTTGGTATTGATAAAATTGACTTTCTTTTTGATGCCAATAATACCCAGAAATTTGAGCCCATTAAAAAAGTGGCAAGTGGTGGTGAATTAAGTCGATTGATGTTATGCATTAAATCTTTGGTTGGGAAATCGATTGATTTACCAACAATGATCTTTGATGAAATTGATTCTGGTATTTCTGGTGAGCCTGCAAAACAAGTGGGGTTATTATTACAGGAATTGGGTCAAGCGCGTCAGGTACTTTGTATTACCCATCAACCTCAAATTGCAGCAAAAGGCCAAGCGCATTTATACGTGTACAAAGAACAAGAAGGTAAAACCACCCATACGCATGTTCGTGCTTTAGCAGCAGATGAGCGCGTGATTCATATCGCCCGAATGATTGGTGGTGACCCACCTAGTAAAGCAGCTTTAGAGCATGCGAATGAATTACTTGCTTAACCTATATTAAGCCCTCTGATTGGCTTTTTTATAGGATATTATAATTATTTTTGCAAGAATTAAATAAACCCATAAAGATGGCACACAATTTATTAAAAGGTAAGAGAGGTATCATTACTGGAGCACTAGATCAAAATTCAATTGCTTGGAAAGTAGCAGAGCAAGCACATGCCGAAGGTGCTACATTTGTGTTGACCAATGCACCTATCGCTATGCGTATGGGGGAGATCAATGTACTTGCAGAAAAAACCAATTCTAAAATTATACCGGCTGACGCAACCAATGTAGAAGAATTAACAAATTTATTTACACAGTCTCAAGAAATTTTAGGAGGTAAAATTGATTTCGTTTTACATTCTATTGGCATGAGTGTCAATATTAGAAAAAATATTCCTTATCCATCTTTGAACTATGATTACTACGCAAAAGGTGTGGATGTGTCTGCTATGTCCTTACACAAAATGTTAAGTGTAGCCTACAATATGGATGCATTAAATGAACACGCTAGTGTGGTTGCCTTAACGTATGCTGCTGCACAAAGAACTTATCCATTCTATACGGATATGGCGGATATTAAAGCATTATTAGAGTCTATCGCACGTAGCTTTGGATACCATTATGGTTTACGTAACAAGGTTCGTGTAAATACCGTATCTCAGTCTCCTACTAAAACAACTGCAGGAACGGGTATTAAAGGATTCGGAGATTTCTATGATTATGCAGACGCTATTGCCCCATTAGGAAACGCATCGGCAGAAGATTGTGCGAACTATTGTATCACTTTGTTCTCTGATTTAACAAAGATGGTGACAATGCAGAACTTATTCCATGATGGTGGTTATTCTACAACTGGTGTAAGTGATTTAGTGATGCAAAAAGCGGGAATAACACAAGGATAAAACCTTGGACCTTCCGAAGAAAATAAATAATTAAGATAAATTCTAAACTATAGTATGAGCAATCAACAAATCAACCCCAAATTAGTTGAAGCAATTGGATACTTTGGTTCACTTCTTAGCTGTATCACTTTTATTCCTCAGGTTTACTTAACATGGCAAACAAAAAATGTAGAAAGCCTTAGCCTTCTAATGATTCTTATTGTGAACTTTAGCTGTATCGTTTGGTTAACCTATGCTTATTTAATTAAAAGCAAGCCAGTACTTGTAGCCAATACCATTGTATTGACTTTGAGCTTGATGTTGCTATATTTTAAATTGACTTTTTAGGAATAATAGAATTAAGACAATCAATTTTAAAAAAGATAATTTTTAATTGCTTGAACTATTTCTCGCGATTTAATAAAAAAAGAGGTTAAATTATGTGGCGCTAACTTTCTGCGAAAATTCATTTAAAAACCTCATTAAAAAAGAGCTAACACAAAGTGTAGCTCTTTTTTAATTGCTTTATCATTAGAGACTAATTTTTATGGACTTAGCTTTACAAGCAGTCCATAAAAATTAGTACTCGTCTTCATTAAACATAAAGTCTTCTTGGCTTGGATAATCAGGCCAAATGTCTTCGATACTTTCATATACTTCGCCCTCGTCTTCCAACTCTTGTAAATTCTCTACTACTTCTATTGGGGCACCGCTCCTAATGGAGTAGTCGATCAATTCATCTTTAGTTGCTGGCCAAGGCGCTTCTTCTAAATAGCTGGCTAATTCTAATGTCCAAAACATAGGGTTCTTTTTTGCAAAAGTAGCCGTATAAATGATATAACCAAATCTGATTTTTCTACATCATGTAAACATTTTATTAATTTTTGTCAATTTTCACCGGGTAATCGTAGGTTTGCACCATGGAGATGCAGCCAAAACTACTTGTAGCCAAAGATATATGGAAACAATATGGGACAGTACCCGTCCTTAAAGGCGTTTCCTTGGAACTATCCAAAGGAGACTTGGTTTCCATTGTAGGACCATCGGGTGCCGGTAAATCGACCCTATTGTACATTGTAAGTAGCTTAGAAAAGGCAGATAAAGGACAGGTTTTTTATGAAGGCGTTGCCATTGATCAATTGAATAACCAACAACTAGCCCATTTTAGAAATACACGTATTGGTTTTGTGTTTCAGTTCCACCACTTACTACCCGAATTTACTGCGATTGAAAATATTTCAATTCCAGGGTGGATCGGGAAAAAGGATAAAAAAGAGGTGGCAAAAAAAGCAATTGAATTATTAGATTATTTAGGACTTGCAGACAAACAAGATAAAAAACCACACCAATTATCTGGAGGAGAACAACAAAGAATTGCGGTAGCAAGGGCCCTCATTAATCAGCCAGCAATCATATTTGCAGACGAACCAACTGGTAACCTTGATAGTGAAAATGCACATGCCATGCATGAACTTTTTTTACGTTTGAAAAAAGAATTGAACCAGAGTTTCTTAATAGTAACACATAACGAAGCATTAGCTGCATTAAGTGACAGAACCCTCATTATGAAAGACGGAATTTTTGTATAAAAATTTCTGTGATTAAATTCTTGGCTTCCAAGGTAGATCAGCTACCCCATTCAAATGCCCAATATAACGAGCTAGTGTAAATAAATAGTCGCTTAAACGATTCAAATATTTAATCACTAAAACCTCTACAAATAAATCTTCTTCTTGCATATTCACACACCAGCGTTCTGCTCTTCTGCAAACACATCTAGCGATATGCGCTGTAGAGATTGCTTGATGTCCACCTGGTATAATAAATGATTTCATTGGTGCAAGGACTTCGTTCATGGCATCCATCGCTAATTCAAGTCCTGCAATATCTTCTTCTTTTAAATCTGGAATTTTTAATGCAGAATCTTTTTCTGGATCACAAGCCAAGCTAGAACCTACTGTAAACAACCTATCTTGAATTTCTTTTAAATCTGCATTGATTTTTGCATCTACTACTAAGTCATTCAATAACCCAATAAATGAGTTCAATTCGTCCACAGTTCCGTATGTTTCAATGCGAATATGACTTTTAGGTACCCTTGTACCGCCTATTAATGATGTTTTTCCTTGATCTCCTGCCTTAGTGTAAATTTTCATAACCTTATAACAAAACTAAAGACACTTAGTTCAGTATCTACTAAATTAAATATGCTTTTGGTTCAAGGTATCAGTCTCTACATTTCCGTCCCTTAAACGAACTACGCGGTGCGCATACCTAGCAATATCTTCCTCGTGTGTGACAAGGATCACTGTATTACCACCAGCATGGATTTTACCGAATAATTCCATGACTTCTACTGATGTTTTTGAATCCAAATTACCTGTAGGCTCATCCGCTAATAAAATAGATGGGTTGTTCACCAATGCACGCGCAATCGCCACACGTTGAATCTGTCCACCACTCAACTCATTTGATTTATGATGACTTCTGTCTGCAAGGCCTACTTTTTCTAAAGCTACTAATGCTCTTTCTATTCTATCCTTTTTTGGGATGCCCGCATAAACCAATGGTAAAGCCACATTTTCTGCAGCGGTTAACCTTGGCAATAAATTGAACTGTTGGAATACGAATCCAATTTCAATATTTCTTATTCCTGCAAGTTCATCATCAGACATGGCACTAACATCATGTCCATTCAAATTATAAGTACCCGCTGTTGGAGAATCCAAACAACCCAATATATTCATTAATGTACTTTTACCACTACCTGATGGTCCCATTAATGCGACATACTCATTTCTATTGATATCCAAATTGATCCCTTTTAAAACTGGGATGGCTTGATTGGCCATAAAATAGCTCTTCTGAATTGCTCTAAGTTCAATAACTGCTGACATGGTATATAATTTACGAATTACTTGCTTTTACAAATGTACTCTAAAGCCTTGAACCCTCCTCCCCGTTTTGTTAAAAGGTTAAAAGAGGCAACCAAAGGTTATTTTGACACTTTTTTTTGCAAAAATGAAAATATTTTTTGAAATTAGTTGCATAACTAACTAATTTTACGAAAAGCTATACTATGCAACCAACTATAAAGCAGGTCGTGATCCTTGGAAGTGGTGTAATGGGTTCAAGAATTGGATGTCATTTTGCAGGCATTGGCGTGCAAGTTTTATTGTTAGATAGGTTGCAACCTGGTGCGGAAGAAAGTACAAATAGTAAAGAAAGAAATAAACTAGTGAATGATGCATTGCAGGCATCGATCAAATCCAATCCATCTCCTATTTATTCAAGTGCGTTCACTAAAAATATTCGTACAGGAAATTTCACAGACGATATGCCCAAAATTGCAAATGCAGATTGGATCATAGAAGTCGTTGTAGAAAGATTAGATATCAAGAAAACGATTTACGATCAAGTAGAACAATACCGTAAACCAGGTACATTAGTTAGTTCTAATACTTCCGGCATTCCAATTCATTTAATGGCAGAAGGTCGTTCAGAAGATTTTCAAAAACATTTCTGCGGAACACACTTTTTTAATCCACCAAGATATTTAAGATTATTAGAGATTATCCCTACGCCAAAAACAGCGCAGTGGGTGATTGATTTTCATATGCATTATGGGGATGTGTTTTTAGGTAAGACAACCGTTTTATGTAAAGACACGCCAGCCTTTATAGCCAATAGAGTCGGAGTTTTTAGCATGATGAGTGTGCTCCATATCATGGAAAAAATGGGACTAACCATTGACGAAGTTGAATCCTTAACAGGTCCAATTTTAGGTCGTCCAAAGTCTGCTACTTTTAGAACTGCAGATGTAGTTGGTATTGATACTTTAGTTAAAGTGGCGACAGGTGTGGCAGAAAATTGTCCGAATGACGAAGCAAAAGCAACATTTAAACTTCCAAGTTGGTTGGAGAAAATGGTTGCCGAAAATTGGCTTGGTGATAAAACTGGTCAAGGATTTTTCAAAAAAGTAAAGACGGCTACCAGCAAAGAAATATTGACTTTAAATTTAGCGACCCTTGAATATGAGCCACGTAAGAAAACTAAAATGGCTTCTATCGATGCGGCAAAAGCAGTTGATGGTTTACCTGCAAGATTAAAAGTATTGTACCATTCAAAAGATAAAGCGGGACAATTTATTCAAGCTTTTCACCACGCTTTATTTTCTTATATCAGTCACCGTATTCCAGAAATCAGTGATGAATTGTATCGCGTAGATGATGCGTTGAAAGCAGGATTTGGCTGGGAAATTGGTGCATTTGAATCTTGGAATGAATTAGGCATTGATGCGGTGATAAAGGATATGAAAGCTGCAGGTATTGCAGTTGCACCATGGGTTGAAACGATGGTGGCTAAAGGCTTATCCTTTTACACCACTAAAAATGGTAAGCGTTATTATTATGATATTGTTTCAAATGATTATGTGTTGATTCCAGGCGCAGAATCCTTTATCATCTTATCTGACTTTAAAGAGAAAACAATTTGGAATAATAGCGCATGTAATTTGGTAGACATGGGCGATGACGTATTTGGATTTAATTGGAATACCAAAATGAATAGTATTGGTGGTGAAGTTTTACAAGGATTGAATAAAGCTATTCAGTTATCAGAAGAGCAAAGTAAAGGTTTAGTGATTGCCAATGAAGGTAATTTATTCAGTGCTGGTGCAAATGTGGGCATGATCTTTATGTTAGCCATTGAACAAGAATATGAAGAATTGGATATGGCTGTGCGAACATTTCAAAACACCATGATGCGTGTACGTTATTCTTCTATCCCTGTTGTGACTGCGCCACATGGCTTGTGTTTAGGTGGTGGATGTGAAATGAATTTACATGCAGACGCTATTTGTGCTGCTGCAGAAACCTATATAGGACTGGTTGAATTAGGTATTGGTGTGATTCCTGGTGGTGGGGGTACCAAAGAATTGGTATTACGTGCATCTGACGAAATGCATGCAGAAGAACCAGAAACAATTACTTTAAAAAATAGATTCTTGCAAATTGCAACAGCTAAAGTGGCCACTTCGGCGCATGAAGCAATGGAGATGGGTATCTTTAGAAAAGGACATGATCAAATTATTTTGAACCAATCTAGACGTATTGCAAAAGCGAAAGAGCAAGTGCTTGAACTTTTTAATGCTGGTTACACACAGCCAATTCAACGCAACGATATTAAAGTGATGGGCAAGGCTGGTCTTGGCGCATTGTATGCTGGTATCAATGGAATGTGGCGCGGTGGTTATGCGACAGACCATGACGCATTGGTGGCTCGTAAATTAGCTTATGTAATGTGTGGTGGTGATCTTAGTGAAGCAACAGTTGTAAACGAACAATACTTATTGAATTTAGAACGTGAAGCTTTCTTAAGTCTTTGTGGCGAAAAGAAAACTTTAGAGCGTATCCAATCAGTGATTACTTCTGGCAGACCAATTAGAAATTAATAAGTCGTCTAGTGCTTCATCCATACTTGCAAAGTCAAAGCTGAATCCTGCTGCAAGTATTTTTGATGCACTTACATTGGCGCTTTTCAACACTTCTACACTCATTTCTCCTAGCATTATTTTTAAAATAAAACTAGGCACATGGAATGGAATCGCCCATGTATGATAACGCTGTGCAATGGCTTTTGTTAGAATTGCATTGTTGACTGGATAAGGCGCGACTGCATTGTACACCCCAACGACTTGTTCTTGTTCCAAAGCAAATAACATTAGACGGTTTAAGTCTTGCTGATGAATCCAACTTACCATTTGTTGACCATCCCCTAAAATAGCTGCTGCGACTAGCTTTGCTGGCTTCATGAATTCAGCCAATGCACCACCCATTTTATTAAATACAATACCAATTCGGATGGTGACAAGTCGAATGCCCAAATCTTTTACTGGGTGCATGCTCTCCTCCCATTGTTTACATGTGTCCCCTAAGAAACTAGGATCCACTGGATCTGTTTCTACAAAGCCAGTTAATAAACTTTTTTCATTGTCTGGACCATACCAACCTATCGCAGATGCAGCAACAATGGACTTTACTTTATTTGGATTTTCCTTTAATGCTTTTACAAGTAGTGCACTTGACTGTACTCGACTATCTAGGATGGCTTTTTTTCTTTTAGCAGTCCATCTTTTATCTGCCACACCCTCTCCCGCTAAATGAATGATATAATCTGCAGCTGCAATAGCAGCTGGATCGATCCAAGCTTTATTCAGATCCCATTGTGCAAATGAAAAATTTACTCGACTAGATTGCTTTTGCTGTCTAGTCAATACAATGACCTGATACCCTTTATTTAATAATAGGTTGGTTAAAGATTGTCCAACCATCCCGGTTCCACCTGTTATGAGTATTGTTTGCATCCTTAAAGGTAAATAAAAAAACCCCGCCTTTTCAGGCAGGGTTCCAACTAAATCAACTGTTCTATAAAAACGATTTTAATCTGGCTTTTTACCATCTAAGAATGAATTGATGGTAGAAATCTGAGTTTGGTTATTCTCATCTTGCTCCACTGTATACTTACTATAATAGTTTTCTACCGAAGCCATGGTATTACCAAACAAATCCAGGTTTCTTCTAACATAGGCAGGCACGGCGTCAAATTCTACCCCAGGATCTGCCCCATTGTTAATATTGAAAGATAGATTTCTTAATTTTTGAATACGCTCAGCCACTTTGCGTCTTTGCTCTTCTGAATTATCCATTGAAATATCAAAGCTTGAATGCTGTGGTCTATTTTGTGGACTTACAGATGATTCCTCACGCATTACCAATTGCATGGTTGGCTCTTCTTCCATTTCCATTTCTACACTTCTGAATGAGGTCTCCAAGTTTTCAGCATCCGCTGCTACATGTACTTCAGCAGTTATTTCACTTGGTAATTCAGTCACTGCTTCAACCTCTTCTTCAGTTGCATTTTCTGTTTCTAATTCTGCTTCTGCATAAATATTGACAGGCTTGTTCAATACAAACTCCGTATTGTAAATTGGAGCTTCCTCCTCTTCCATATTCAATTCAAATACTTCTGCAGTTTCTTCTTCCTCAAAAGATTCATTAAAATCTTCTAAAACTATTTCTTGAGAAATGATTTCTTCTTCAAATATTGGACTTGATTCAAAACTTACAGCCTCTTCTTCTTCTTCCTCATAATCTGGTGCTGAAACGTATACATTACTCATTTCAGGCATCTCAAACTCTTGCATAGTAGGTGCTAATTCATCCATTGTAATTTCAACTTCATCCAATGTTAACGATGCTTCTGGCAGTTCTGTCTCTATTGCAGTTGGCTCATTTATTTCAGCTGATTCAATAGGGTCAATGGATGGAGTAGGTGCTTCTTGCAATGTTGGTTCAGATTGCTCTAATTGTTCTGATTGTAAAGTCATCACAATCTTTTCTTCTATTGGCGCTTCTACTTCCTTAACTGCTTCTTTTTTAAATGGATCTTTATGTTCAAATCCAGTTGCTATTAATGTAATGCCTAATTTATCTCCCAAGGTTTCGTCATAACCCATACCCATGATCACATCGCTGTGTTCACCTGTGCGAGCACGTAAAATAGTATTGATGGTTTCTAATTCATCCATACTACATTCATAATCCCCTTCTGCACTATTAATATTCAATAAAATCCATTTTGCTCCTTTGATGTCATTGTCATTTAACAATGGGGAATTCAACGCTTCTTCAATGGCTCTTTCTGCTCTGTTTTCTCCAGCAACTTCTGCCTTGCCTAAAATGGCTACACCACCATTTTTCATCACTGTACAAACATCCGCAAAGTCAACAATGATATGACCGCGGCTATTGATCACGTCTGTGATACATTTTGCTGCAGTAGCCAATACATTATCTGCTTTAGTAAATGCTTCCTTCATTTTTAAATTACCGTATTGAACACGTAATTTGTCATTTGAAATCACCAATAAAGTATCTACATATGGTTTCAATTCATTGATCCCTTCTTCTGCTTGCTTTTGACGACGTGGCCCTTCAAAACCAAATGGGGTCGTTACAATACCCACCGTCAAAATACCCAAATCCTTACAGATTTTTGCAATGATTGGGGCACCACCTGTTCCAGTTCCGCCACCCATTCCAACTGTAATGAATGCCATTTTGGTATTCACTTCTAAAATTCTTTTGATCTCTTCTAAAGACTCTTCGGTCGCCATTTTTCCCACAGAAGGATCCGCACCAGCACCCAAACCTTGGGTCAAATGTGGGCCTAATTGAATTTTATTTGGCACTAAACTTTGTTCGATTGCCTTAGAATCTGTGTTACATATGATAAAATCTACCCCTTCAATGTCTTGTTGGAACATGAAGTTAACGGCATTGCTTCCTCCGCCGCCAACACCAAGCACTTTGATGATGGATGATTTTTGCTTAGGTAAGTCAAATTGAATCATTCGGAATTGTTTTATAGTTAGGTTAGTTAGTCGTAATTAGATCTAAATTACTTGATTTCAATCGATTATGTTCTATAAGTTATAAACGATATGTGGGTAATTTTTATGCTAAAGGTTTGTCTTCTTCTTCGTTAAAAATTTCGATTAAGTTGTTCTTGAAACGATCCCAGAACTTACTTTTTCTTTTTTCAATTTGCTCCTCCGAAACCGTTGTTGCCACTGGTTGCGGATTTGGTCTTTGATATGTGTTGGATTGATTTGAAACTGGAGCATTTACAGTTAAAGCTTTAGGCACTTCTACTTTCTTATAAGTCTCTGTAAATACTTTATAGTTTTGCTCATAATCATTGTACCCTTTTAAAATCAAACCAATACAAGTAGAATACATTGGCTTCTTTAATTCGTCAATATGATTAGGTGCTAAATGCTCATTTGGTAATCCAATTCTCGCATTCAAACCAGTAATATATTCTGTTAATTGAATTAAGTGCTTTAATTGAGAACCGCCACCAGTCAAGATCACACCGCCATTCAACATACGGCTATCTAATCCAACTTGTTTTAAATGGTAGGTAACAAAATCAAGGATTTCACTCATTCTAGCTTGTATAATTGCAGCTAAATTCTTTACACTAATTTCTTTTGCAGGCATCCCTTTTAATCCTGGGATAGTCACATAAGCATTTGCTTTTGCTTCATCAGATAATGCACTTCCAAACTGCACTTTCATCGCCTCTGCTTGACTTTTTAAAACACCCAATCCCATTCTAATATCATTGGTGATATTTTCACCACCAAATGGAATCACAGCTGTATGTTTTAAAATACCTTCATAGAATACCGCAAGGTCACTTGTACCTCCACCGATATCTAAAATTGCAACACCCGCTTCCATATCAATATCGCTCATCACGGCACTAGCAGAAGCCAATGGCTGAAGTACTAAATCTTTTGTGATTAATCCACTGCGCTCTACTGAACGATTGATATTGCGAATCGCATTTCTGTCCCCAGTGATGATATGGAAATTGGCGCCAACTTTAACACCATTTACCCCAACTGGATCCTTAATATTTTGGTTATTATCTACATGAAACTCTTGAGGAATCACATCAATGATTTGATCACCAGCTGGAATGAAAGTCTTTCTTTGGTTGTTGATCAATTGCTCAATTTCCCAAGCTTGAATCTCATTTTCAGCATCCTGTCTTACTTGATCCCCTCTTGTTTGTAAACTCTTGATATGGTGACCAGCAATACCCACATACACTTCGTGGATTTCTAAATCTGGATTACTTAAATGGCAGTTTTGTAAAGCTTGTTGGATGGCTTTAATGGTTTGATCAATATTCAATACTTGACCATGTTGTACACCATTGCTATTTGCACGACCAAATCCAAGGATTTCTAATTTCCCAAATTCATTCTTTCTTCCGGCAATCGCAGCAATTTTTGTTGTTCCAATGTCAAGACCCACAATGATGGGAGAATCGTTCTGACTCATTTTTATAGGTTTTAGTTGTTAGTTGTTCTTAGTTGGAGACTTCGACTTTTTAGGCATTATGGCCTTAGCAGTCTTATTCTTTTTATTTAACGAATTATTTTTAGGTTTATTGTTCAATTTAGGCTTGGACTTGCCCCCTTTTACTTGAACTTTTTTCTTTGCGATAGCCTTTGGTGAATTAGGCTTAGCCAATTTTACAGGAACAGCTTTATTCACTTTG
>Ga0082207_1000847_pt1 | contig 16202 bp, 16 predicted proteins | sample LakMenEpi10Aug09_FD_71540 | JGI IMG/M metagenome (GOLD analysis project Ga0082207, IMG submission 71540)
CCCGCCGCCCCCTTTTTTCCATTGCGTTGATTGCCTCGAGCCTCAACTGCGTGACGAGAGAGAACTTCCACAAGAGGTGCTCCACGCAGTGTTGCAGTTACTAATGCATCCACAAAACGCCGAATCATTACAGACTTAACTCTGCGGCCCATGGCATCCAAGCATTCGTGCAACGGCGCACCTGAACGGACTTCAGTTACAACAATCTGAAACTCTTTAGCCAGTGCTCCATCTGCACTATTTGCAATGCGTAACATCGCGCTTAATGGAGTCTCGCCAGCAGCAATTGCAAGGGTGAGTAGTTCAACAATTGCGGGGAATTCAGCCGCAATAAGTTCGCGCCGCTTCCTAACATCCTGGGTAAGTTGACGATCAATCAGCAGATAAATTCCAGTAGCTGTAAGGGCAGTTGCTGAAATTGCAAGAATCAAACTGCCAAAGAAAGCTGTTACTAGAGCAAATGTGATTGCAGCCGAGCCGGCGCAATATCCATACTGCTTGATTCGAAACTTTTCATAATCCAGTTCTGTTGCTTTACCCAGCTCTTCGAGTCTGACTCGAAGATTTGTTGTGTCTGCACTCGTACGAGCGCTCTTGCGAGAAAATTTCTTTGCTTCACTCAAAGGGTCTAAGCGATCTCCAATAAGAATAAGTGCAGCAGCTGGAATCACGAGCAATGCGGTCACTAGTAATGTTGCAATCATCGCGGTACTCCAATAAACACTCGTGGTGTTTGAGGTAAACGACCAAGATGATTCATCCAAAGATAAGCAATTGCTGTCATAACTAATCCAACTATCAGTACTAATGCGCCAGTTGGAGTCGAATAAGCCATAGCTGTACTTGGTTGAGTCGATAGAAGCAGCAACAGTATCCAGGGAGCCGCAGCTGAAATGTGTGCAGAGTTCTTAATCCAGCCATGCTTCACGTCGATCTCACGCCTTAGCGCTAAATCTTGACGGAGAAAATCTCCTAGTGTGCGCAGAATCTGTAATAGCTCACTACCTCCCAAACTCTTTGCAATTAAAAGTGCTTCGAAAATCTGGTCACTACCGTGATGTGAAAAAGTAGATTTGAGATCCTTAATTGCTTCCCCTAAATCTCCGCTGCTAAACAGAGCCGCCTTAAATCCTAGAAAAGAGGGTCTAAGAATCTCTGGCCCTCGAGTTGCCAATCCAGCCAAGGACTCTGAAAGTGAGAGCCCTGATTGAATTCCAGACATCAAGTGATCGATAACTTCGGGCCACGCTGCGATCAAAGCCGCTTCATTCAAGGTGTTTTTCGCTCTTACTGTTACAAATGCAATACCTGCCGCCAGAGTTCCGAAGGCGCTTGCTATAACTATTGATCGAGTCATCAACAAGACAAGTGCGGTTGCAACCGATGCTGAAACCCCTATTCGAAGTGACAGTTTCATGCGTGCCACCAAGATGACAAAGGTGAGCCAATAGTTTCAAACTTTTCAGGGTGTGGCAGTGAACCAACTCCTCGGATGTATTGATGGCCGTCCCACTTCCAGAGCATTTCTATTTCAGCACGATCATTTTCATAACGTCCAGTGACAGCTGCAACCTCATTTATCCGTCGTGTGCCGGAAGCATCAAGAGTTGCATGAAAAATGAGATAAATGCCGGACGGGCGAGTGGGGGCGATGAACTTGTGTGAAATATTTTCACCAGCAAGAAGGGGAAGTGTTTGGAGTTTGATAATTGCATCTCTCGGCGAGTTTGCATGAAGAGTGCCCATTCCCGGCAAACCAGAATTCAAAGCAATTAAAAGATCCAATGCTTCTGCTTCGCGCACTTCTCCGACGATGATTCTTGTCGGACGCATTCGCAAGGACTCTTTAATCAATCTGCGAAGTGGAATCTCACCTTCGCCTTGTAGATTTGGGCTGCGTGTTTGCATTTGAATAACATCGGGTAACTGTGGGGTAAGTTCAAAAACTTCTTCAATGGTGATCACCCGTTCGCTGCGGGGAACTGCGCCAGCTAATGCATTCAGAACAGTGGTTTTTCCAGCTTGTGTTCCGCCACATACCAAGATGTTTAATCCGGCTTGCACACTCAGGACCAAGGCAGTTCCAATTTCCTTGCTCAGCACAGATCGTTCAACCAGGTCGTGGACTGAAAGGTTCTTCATAAGGTGTTTACGGATGTTTACTGCCCAATGCGCGGCGGTTATTTCTGGGATAACAACATGTAAACGACTTCCATCGGGCAAGCGAGCATCAACAAATGGATGAGATAGGTCCAACCTGCGCCCACTCCACATCAACGCTCGTTCTACGATGTTGCGCACCTCATCAGATGTAAGCAACAGGTTGGTTAATTCACTTCGGCCATTGCGTGCAATAAAGATTCGCTCAGGTGAATTTATCCAAACCTCTTCGATAGTTGCATCTCTCATGAAAGGGGCAAGCGGTCCAAAGGTCACATCAATATCTAGTTCCATGCGGAAAAGGTAGAGCGGGAACTGACACTTTTACATGTGCTGTGGATACCGCAAACCGTTGATGAGAAGTTAATTTGCTATGAGTTCAGCTCGATCAAGCCTGGCCAAAAGCGAAAGCGAAGTTTCATGTTCTGCGCCAACAACAATGGAAATTTTGATTTGTAATGTGTGATCTACGGTAAGTGATGTTGATTTCAGTAAACGCTGGACAAGCTGTTCGGCATGAGAAGCACCATCTCTCACGATAATCACTACTTCATTTATACCTAGCCTGCCAACGCACTCTTCTTGTCTAGTTAGTTGTGTCAGTTCATGGGCAAAATGCAGCACGTCATGTGCCCTGACCTGATCGGATTCTGGATTGATAAAAAGTATTTTGACTAGGGCAAGAGGTTTTTGAGTTCTTGTGGCAAATAACATTTCGCGCCGCAGTTGCTCATAGAAATAAGAAGGGGAGGATAAGTGTGTTTGAGAGTCATGAATTCCGTCGTGCGAGAACAGCATTGTGACTTCCTTTGAGTTAGCCTTATCCCTATGACTCAAGATCCTGCCAAAGCAGCCAAAGCTCGCGCACTAGTGGCATCCCTACTCTTTATTGAGGCGGCGGTTATTGCAGGCTTGGGGCTGTGGCTAGTTGTCTTTAGCTTTACACATGAAAATGTTGAGATTCTGCCGCTTCTAGGAGTTTTGCTTTTTGCACTACTTGGATCAGTCGGATTAGCAGCATCAGCAATTGGTTATCGCCGCGGAAAGTACTTCGGTAGATCACCTGCTGTACTAGCTAATTTAATTGCACTGGGTGTTGTTTCATATCAAGTAGAAGCTCACTTGTGGTGGGTTGCGGGGCCTTTAGCAGCACTTGCTGGTTCGACTCTTATTGCCGCACTTCGTGCAATTCCAACTGACCTTTAATTAACGCGAGGATTACCACTCAACAATCTGGTTGTCTTCCCACAAAACTCCGGTCACATCGCCTGTATTAAATTCACGGGTTGCGAGCCATAAAGCACATGCTGCGCCTTCTTCGGCGGTGCGAGGTGCATCGGGTCCACCCATATCTGTTTGTGAATGATTAGGACAAACTGCATCAACTAACAATCCGCGAGCACCTAAACCGGTTTCATGTGCAAGGTTTCGAACCATTGCATTAACTCCGGCCTTGCTAATTCGATACGGTGCTAGACCTCCAGCATTTCCGGGTCCTGACATTCTTCCAAGACATGCAGAGTAAATAATTACTCGACCCTTACGGGCATCTGCCATCGAAGGAACTAATGCATTTACAAGAATGAAAACTGAATCAAGATTAACCGCCATGACTCTGCGCCATTCTTCATCTGTTGTGCGCAAAGTCTTTGACATCTTTTCGCTCATGACGCCGTGGGCAAGAATTAATACATCAGGAGCTGAATGCTCGGCAGTGATTTGAGTCGTAGCTGCACGGGTTGCTGTTAAATCTTCCAGATCAACGGCAAACGTTGAAATCTGACGATCTGGAAATTGATCCTTTATAGATTGCTGGGCTAGTGAGAGTCTGCCCTGATCCTTTGCCACCATCACAAGGTCGTAGCCCAAAGCAGCTAACCCCTTGGCATTTTCAAAGCCCAGGCCTCTGCTGGCCCCGGTGACTATCGCAATTGGCATGGGTAAAGGGTGTACTAAATGCCACTTGTTTGCAGGGCGAAACAGGTGTGGCCAATCTCGCCAAATACACGCTTATTCAGGTTTTTTCATGCGGGCCAAGGCCGATAGGCTAGGCCGGGTAACCAATGCAGAAGGAGTTTGCCAGTGTCGGCACAGGATTTTGGTGCAAATGATTGGCTCGTCGATGAGATGTACGAGCAATATCTACAGGATCCTTCTTCCGTAGACCCTGCATGGGTTGAATACTTCAAAACAAATAAGCCAGGTTCTCCGGCTGCAACTAATTCTTCTGCGCCAACTTCTTCTGCGCCAACTTCTTCTGCGCCAAAGGGAGTTCCACCAATTCCAAAAGCGCAACAACAAGCCGCTGCTCCTGCACCTGCACCAGTTGCGGCAGCGCCTGCTGCACCCGCACCTGCTGCACCAGTGTCACAACCAATTGTTCGTGAATCTGCAACTGCGCAACCAACACCTGCAGATCCAATTGTTAAGCCAGCCCCAGTTTTGATTACACCAGGTGCATCTTCACTTGAACCAATTCGCGGAGTTAGCGCTCGCGTTGTTCAAGCTATGGAAGCATCACTTTCAGTTCCAACTGCAACATCGGTGCGTGCAATTCCTGCGAAGTTGATGATTGATAATCGAATTGTTATTAACAATCACCTAACACGTGGTCGCGGCGGAAAAGTTTCATTCACTCACATCATCGCTTATGCAATGATCAAGGCAGTTCGGGCAATGCCAGAAATGAACGCCTTCTTCGGTGAACTAGATGGCAAGCCAGCAATTGGAAAGCCAGAACACATCAACCTTGGTGTTGCAATCGATTTAGCAAAAGAAGATGGTTCACGTCAGCTTCTTGTTCCATCAGTTAAGGGTTGTGAAGATTTAGATTTTGCACAGTTCTGGAATGCCTACGAAGCGCTGATTAAGAAGGCACGTGGCGGATCGCTAACTGTTGAAGATTTTGCAGGAACCACAATGTCGATCACTAACCCAGGAACAATCGGAACTGTTCACTCAGTGCCACGCCTTGTTCAGGGCCAAGGATTGATTTTGGGTGTTGGAGCGATGGATTACCCAGCCGAATTCCAAGGAGCAAGTGAAGAAACCCTCATAAACTCGGCTGTTAGCAAAGTAATTACCCTTACAAGTACTTACGACCACCGCATTATTCAAGGCGCACAATCTGGTGATTTCTTGCGCCGCATGCACGAATATTTGTTGGGTGCAGAAGGTTTCTACGATGAAATTTTCTCTGCGCTTCGTATCCCATACGAGCCAATCCGTTGGGCAAAAGATTTTGCATTTACACGCGATGAAGAAATCAATAAGACAGCACGTGTACAGCAGTTAATCCAGGCGTACCGCACATTTGGTCACTTAATGGCAGATGTTGATCCGCTGGAATACGTACAGCGCTCACACCCTGATCTAGATGTTGTTACACATGGTTTAACTCTGTGGGATCTTGATCGCGAATTTGCAACTGGTGGATTTGGTGGCAAGAAGTTCATGCCACTTCGCAAGATTCTTGGAATCCTGCGCGACTCTTACTGCCGTTCTGTTGGTGTCGAATACATGTACATCCAGGATCCAGTTGAGCGTCAGTGGATTCAAAACAAGGTTGAAGTTGGTTACGCCAAGTTGCCTCGCGAAGAACAGCTGCGAGTATTGCGTAAGCTCAACAGCGCAGAATCATTTGAATCTTTCTTGCACACAAAGTTTGTGGGACAAAAGCGTTTCTCACTAGAAGGCGGAGAATCAGTAATTCCACTTCTTGATGCTGTTGTTTCAGCTGCAGCAGAAACTGGTCTTGATGAAGTTTGCATCGGTATGCCTCACCGTGGACGTCTGAATGTTCTTGCAAACGTTGCAGGAAAATCAGCCGGACAAATCTTCCAGGAGTTCCAAGGACATTACGCCGAAAACCAAGTTCAGGGTTCTGGCGATGTGAAGTACCACTTGGGTACATCGGGCGTATTTACTTCTGAAACTGGCGCACAAACCAAGATTTATCTGGCTGCGAACCCATCACACCTTGAGGCTGTTAACCCAGTTCTAGAAGGAATTGTGCGCGCAAAGCAGGATCGCCTGAATGTGAAAAATGCTTTCTCTGTAATGCCTATTTTGCTTCACGGAGATGCTTCTTTTGCGGGTCAAGGCGTAAACGCTGAAGTTCTACAGCTTTCACAATTGGGCGGATACCGCACAGGCGGAACCGTTCACATTGTTATTAATAACCAAGTTGGTTTCACAACTTCACCTCATGCATCACGCACATCTCAGTATTCAACTGATTACGCGAAGATTATTCAGGCACCTGTATTCCATGTAAATGGCGATGATCCTGAAGCATGTGTTCGCGTTGCACGTTGGGCCTTTGAATACCGTCAAGAGTTCAACAAGGATGTTGTCATTGACATGATTTGTTACCGCCGTCGCGGTCACAACGAAGGTGACGAGCCAAGTTTCACTCAGCCATTGATGTACAAGCTGATCGATGCAAAACGTTCAACACGTACTTTGTACACCGAAGCTCTTGTAGGTCGCGGTGACATTACTCCGGAAGAAGCCGAGGGAATCGCACGCGATTACCAAGAACAGCTTGAATCAATCTTTGCTGCAGTGAACAACATCGAGCCTGAACACGATGCAAACTTTAAGGCACCTGTTGCACCAGATGCAGAGGCAATTGATACAGCGATCTCTGAAAATGTTGCACGCGAAATTGCTGCAACTCAGCTGGCTGTTCCAGAAGGATTCACTGTTCATCCTAAGTTGACTCCACAGTTAGCAAAGCGTGTTGAATCATTAAATGATGCAACGATCGACTGGTCTACCGGTGAAATGTTGGCATTTGGTTCTCTGCTCAAGGAAGGTCACCCAATTCGTCTTGCTGGACAAGATGCACGCCGTGGAACTTTCTCAAACCGTCACGCCGTAATCATCGATAAAGAAAATGGCAACGAGTGGACACCGCTTCGAGCTTTGATTAGCAATGAAAATCAGTTCTTTGTAGTTGACTCATTGCTCAGCGAATACGCAGCTATGGGCTTTGAATATGGCTACAGTCTTGAGCGCGAAGAAGCTTTAGTTCTTTGGGAAGGTCAGTTCGGCGACTTTGCCAACGGTGCACAGACAGTTGTCGACGAATTCATCTCTTCTGCTTTGCAGAAGTGGGGCGAGCGATCATCGGTTGTTCTACTTCTTCCACATGGATACGAAGGACAAGGCCCAGATCACTCTTCAGCTCGTATTGAGCGTTACTTGCAGCTATGCGCAGAACAGAACATGACTGTTGCTCAGCCTGCAAGCCCAGCGAATTACTTCCACTTATTGCGTTGGCACATGAAGAATCCTGCACGTCGTCCTTTGATTGTGTTTACTCCAAAGTCGATGCTTCGCTTAAAGGCTGCAGCATCTGCACTGTCAGATTTCACATCAGGACACTTCCAACCAGTAATTGGTGATGATTCAGTTCAGAACGCTTCACGCGTTATTTTCTGTTCAGGAAAGATTTATCACGACCTAGTTGCAGAGCGTACAAAGCTTGGCGAAACCGGAACTGCAATTGTTCGCGTTGAACTTTTGTATCCACTTCCAATTGATGAAATGGTTGCCGAAGCTAACAAGCATCCAAATGCAAACTTGCTCTGGGTACAAGATGAACCTGCTAACCAAGGCCCATGGTCACACATTGCATTGCGTACATCGCATGCACATGGCGGACATGGATTTGGTGAGCGCATCTTGCGTCGTATTTCTCGTCGTGCAACGGCATCTCCTGCAACTGGAAGCCATCATTTGCACGAAGATGAGCAAAAAGCGTTATTGCTCGAAGCCTTTACTCGCTAATTTGGCTCAGGATTTAACTCATGAAATCCCGACGCTACCTTGCTTTATTCCCGATACTCCTGCTTTTTCTCGCGATCATTGTTCGAGTTACTAGTAATGATCAGGCTTGGGTCGCTCTAACCCCGGCACCAATTGAAATGAATGTTCCGGCAGACATTGCGGGGCGAATTACGGTTCAAGATCAGCCAGTTGATGCAGCAAAGAGTGGTGCTGTCGCTGTTGTGACTCTTTCTTATCAACCAATCAAAGGTGAGAAGGCTTGGTTTATGACTGCTTATTACTTTACTGAATCAGATCTTGATAAAACTATATTTCCTGACGAAGTGCCACCGTATGGCCTTAAGTTGATTACTCGAGATGGCATGGCTTTAAGTGTTATAGGACCACAGGAGTCGATCTATCAGCCAAACAGTCAAGATGGAAAGAACATGACGAAGTTGTATGACATTTTGTATGACATAAATTCTTATAGATTCGTAGACTAGTTAAAGCTTGGGGGTGGGCAAGTCTTTGCCCCTCTTGTACCGAAAACGCACAACACCAACAATTTCATTTCCTGGAATCCAACCCCAGGTGCGTGAATCAGTGCTTTCATCATTGTCGCCTTGAACCCAATAAATTCCACCATGGGACTTCTGCAATCGCTTGACTAAGAAAATACCTGGTCGTTCTTCCCGTTCTACAACTACAACTTTTCCCAGGATGCGATCTCCAACCAACGGCGTAAGGCCGGCAGGAAACCAGGAAACCAGCAGCCAGTCGCCATCCTTATAGGTGGGGGACATCGATGATCCTGAGATCTTGACTGTGCCAAATTTGCTCACGGGCGGTAGTCTCGCACTACTAAGTCGGTAAAACTACAAGGCCCAGTACTCGCCTTGAGTCGAGAAGGAGAAAAAATGTTTGCACCAAAGACAACTGTCTACGCACACTGTGACCTTCCATGTGGAGTTTACGATCCAGCACAGGCAAAGATCGAAGCGCTTTCTGTAAAGGCTTGCATGGAGAAGTACGCAGCTAACACAGATCCAGATTTCCGTTCACGTTCAGTGGCGATCAAGGAAGAGCGTTCACACCAGGTTAAGGAGCACCTATGGGTGCTATGGACCGACTACTTCAAGGCTCCACACTTCGAGGCTTACCCACAGTTGCACTCATTGTTTAATGAGGCAACAAAGCTTGCAGGTGCTGCAGGTACAAAGGGAACTCAGGATGTTGCAGTTGCAGATTCATTGATCAAGAAGATCGATGAGATTGCAGAAATCTTCTGGGCAACCAAGAAGGCACAATAACATTTAACTAATTGCAAGCAATTAGTTTGCCTTAAAAAACTAAGACTTATCGTTTTGAATTAAGTGAAGAGCAGCGGTGCGGGCGAGGAAAGATACTCGCTCCACCGCTGATCTTTTTATCAATGCTGCCGCGATCTGGCGCTCATTTTCATACACTTCACATTCAAAGGTCAACTCTTTACCTGTAATTTCTATAACACGTGATGTCCCGCGTAATGACGCGCCAATACCTGCAGGTGAAAGCGAAATGAATTCAACACTCACTGGAATTGTTGTTTCGCCAGGCTCTAAGTAGAGATCTAAAGACAAAATTGCGGCATGTTCCATTAAGTTAATCAAAAGTGATGGAGCAATGATTGGTAAGTCACCGATACCAATTGCAACCGAGGTATCACCTGGGCGAACCACCATTTCGGTGAAACCAACCGCTCCTAGAACTTCATCTTCTGGCAACATCGGAATTAACCCTGCCCGTTTTTACCGCGTGGATCATTGTCATCATTGATGAATCTAATTTCCTCAGTGTGTTCGATAGTTACTTCGCGGTGCTCTATCTGGCCAAACTCATCAATTTCAATTGAAATTTCGGTCATGCTGTACTGGGTGACGACTTCAGTAAATGCACCAGTCATTTGGGCGTGAATCTGGCGATAAATCGCATCATGTAAATCTTCTGGCGCTTTTTCATTACAACTGCGGCGCAATGTGTCTTGCATCAGTTGACGAACCGCTTGTTCATGCGCTAACTCTGCCTCACATGCTGGACAGCTCGAGATATGTACTTCGATCAAGCCAATTTGTGGTTGCTCGATGCTTCCTTCAATCAGTAGAACAAAAGAGTTAAGAACTTCGTTACAAGCCAAAGTATTCTTATCGTTGAAGAACTGGTTGAAACTCATGATGTGGCCCCCGATTTCTTATCGGTGGTGTAACCCAGTTCTTTCGCATACTCAGTTAACCGCTCGCGCAGCTGTTTTCTTCCCCGATGCAGGCGGGACATAATCGTTCCGGCCGGAACTCCGACGATTTCTGCAATTTCTTTATACGAAAAGCCCTCAACATCGGCTAGATAAACGGCGATACGAAACTCTTCGGGGATTTCCTGCAAGGCACGCTTAATGTCGCTGTCAGGCAAATTCTCTAGCGCTTCAACTTCGGCAGACTTACCTTGATCACTTGTGTGTGATGCAGCATTTGCTAGTTGCCAATCTTCAATTTCACCAGAACTCAGTTGTGGTCGGCGCTGATCTTTGCGGTAAGTATTGATAAAGGTTGTTGTTAATACTCGGTACAACCACGCGCGCAAGTTTGTTCCAGGTTCAAATTGGTGAAATGAAGCAAAAGCTTTCAAATAAGTATCTTGAACTAAATCTTTTGCATCGTGTGGATTCTTTGTATATCGCAACGCTGCAGCATAAAGTTGATCTGTGAAGGCAAGGGCATCACGCTCGAAGCGGACAGCACGATCCGCTGAGCTCTCTTTAACTAGATCCGTTGACATCGCTAAAACACTATCGTTAAAACAGGGTTTCTGGCTCTCCCAAAGGCATTTCTACGATTAAACCTTTTCCATTATTTGCCACACTATTGACCGCGCTAGACACTGGGTAAGCCTTAACGATTGATTCAGGATTCTCAACCACCATTAAGGATTTCAATTCATTTACATCGGTATTGCGGGGATTAAGCCAAGTGTCCCAGCGATCAACCGGCATAAACACGGGCATCCGGCTATGAATTGTTTCTAATTCACCGTGAGCCTCTTGGGTAATGATCGAGGCGGTTTCGATTACTTCGCCATTAGGTGCGCGCCAGCTGCTCCAGATTCCGGCGATCGGAAGTTGCTTGCCGTCCCGTGCTGAAATGTAGAAAGGTTGTTTAGGCGAGTACTTACCCAACGCTGTTGCCCATTCGTAGTAACCGGTTGCAGGAATCAAACAACGGGTGGCACGAAATGCATTTCTAAAGGTAGGTTTTTCATGAATCGATTCGCTGCGCGCATTGATTGCACGTGATTGCGAAGCACGGGCTTCTTGAAAATCTGTCAGCCATGGACCAATCAAACCCCACGAAACCACTGCTAACTCTTTTTGTGCCCCTGCATCAGATCCAGATTTATCATTGGCGCGAACTATGTAAATAGGATTAGTTGGCGCGATATTCCAGTTAAGTGGCAGTGAACTTTCAGGAGCGGTGCCAGTCACTGAGAACTGCTCCATAAGCTCGCGCATATCCGCGGTTTGCGCATAACGTCCACACATAATTAAAGGGTATCGCAGGTGCGCGCAGAGGTTAGACTTAGGCGATGACAAACAACGCCCACTGGCCCGCGATTTACCGCGGCGCAACACCAGTTGATATCAGCGTTGTCATTCCTGGATCCAAGTCAGTTACTAACCGCGCACTAATTCTGGCAGCACAAGCGAATTCGCCATCAACTTTGCGCCGTCCTTTGGTTTCACGGGATAGTGAATTGATGATGGCCGGACTAAAGGCGCTCGGTGTTGCTGTTGAAGAAAAGACAGTGAGCATCAATGGTCTTGATGAACTGCAATGGATAGTTACGCCGGCACCGTTAAAGGGTGGCGTAAAAATCGATGTTGGTAATGCCGGAACCGTTATGCGCTTTTTACCACCACTTGCAGCACTAGCAACTGGCGAAGTCGCATTTGATGGCGATCCACGTTCATACGAAAGACCTTTAGGCCCTGTCATTAAGGCGTTAGAAGAACTTGGCGTATCAATTGAACACGATAATCGCTACAGCTTGCCGCTGAAATTACACGGAACAGGTTCGATACCTGGCGGTGCGTTAACCATTGATGCCAGCGCATCTAGCCAATTTTTATCTGCCTTGCTTTTAGTCGCACCAAGTTTTGATCAAGGAATTATTGCAACACATCAAGGTGGATTACTACCTTCGATGCCGCATATTGAAATGACTGTCGATATGTTGTGTGATTTTGGAGCAAAGGTCGAAGTTAATTCGGCGCAACAAAGTTGGAGCGTTAAGCCAGGTGCATTGCATGGTAAAGATTTAGTAATTGAGCCCGATTTATCTAACGCGGCACCATTCTTATCGCTTGCTATGGTCTGTGGTGGAAGCGTGACAATTGCAGATTGGCCCAAGACAACTACACAACCTGGCGATCAACTTCGCTCAATTCTTACTGCAATGGGTGCAAGTATTTCTTTCAGTGATGCCGGATTAACGTTAAAGGGCAATGGGACAATTCATGGAATTGATATTGAGCTGCATGATGTTGGCGAGCTAACTCCATCAATTGCAGCGCTAGCTGCTCTTGCTGATTCACCATCACATTTACGAGGAATCGGGCACTTGCGTCTGCATGAAACTGATCGCCTTGCCGCGTTAACCCGCGAAATAAACGCTCTAGGGGGAAATGTTGTTGAAGAAGAGACTGCACTGCACATTACGCCGGCGCCATTACATGCTGGAGTTTTCCATACCTACGAGGACCACCGCTTAGCCACAGCTGGCGCAGTCCTGGGACTTGTTGTTCCAGGCATCGAAGTCGAAAACATTGGGACAACTCGTAAAACGCTTCCGGATTTTCCAGGACTTTGGAGCTCACTTTTAGTATGAGTCCACGCGAATATGATGAATCAGATGCGCGAATTCGCCCATCACGTAGCACTCGTCCGCGAAGCAAAGATCGTCCGTCACATAGTGATGCAATTTCAGCCTTAGTAACAACGGTAGATCGTGGTCGACAAACTTGTATTACTGAAGATGGAACCATTGTTATAGCAATGCGTGCCCGCGAGCTTGGTCCAAAATCTGTTGTAACTGGTGACAATGTTTCATTAGTCGGAGACGTGTCCGGTGCCGAAGGATCACTTGCGCGAATCGTTGCAGTTCAGGAACGTCGTAACTCTTTAAGCCGAACTGTTGATGATGCAGCGCAATTAGAACGCACAATTGTTTCTAATATCGATCAATTAGTAATTGTTGTTGCCGCTGCTAATCCCGAACCTCGGCGTGGATTAATCGATCGCTTCTTGGTGTCTGCTTTTACCGAAGGCATTGTTCCAAAGATTGTTGTAACTAAAACTGACATCAGTCAGGTCCCGGCATTTCTGGCAGATTATGCAGACCTAGATGTCGAAATAATTCATACAGCAATCAAAAGCCAATCACGTGAAAAAGATTTAGAAAAACTGCACCAAGTCCTAGAAGGCAAGATTTCAGTTCTAGTTGGGCATTCTGGTGTTGGTAAATCAACGTTGATCAATGCTTTGGTTCCAGAAAGCAATCGAGCAACGGGTGATGTAAATGAAGCAACAGGCCGCGGCCGCCACACATCATCTAGTGCTATTGCCCTGCCACTAGTAGATAGCGATGGCTGGATTATCGATACTCCCGGTATCCGAGCATTTGGTTTGTCCCACATTGATAATCAACGAATTGTTGATGCCTTTAGCGATTTATCTGAAGTTGCAGCTAACTGTTTATCCAACTGTTCTCATGCTGAAAGTTCATGCAAATTAGATGCGTGGGCATCACCAAATGGGACCCCAAATCCCCACAGAATTGCACGCCTGGCAAGCCTTCGCTCGTTACTAGCCGTTAAGGACGCACCTGTAACGCCTGTGGAATAGACTCACACCATTATGAGCACAGGTAATGGTTCAGCACAGATTCTTGATGATCTGGCACTTGCTCATGCTTTGGCCGATCTGGCAGATGCAATTACTTTAGACCGTTATCAATCACAAGATTTAGTGATCACAACCAAGCCCGATAACACACCTGTTACTGATGCTGATCGCGCAGTTGAAACCGCAATTCGCGAAGCGTTAAGTACCCATCGAAACGGTGATGGTTTAGTCGGAGAAGAATTTGGAAGCGATAAAGGAAATTCAGGACGCTACTGGGTCATTGATCCAATTGATGGAACTAAGAACTTTATGCGCGGAGTTCCAACTTGGGCAACCTTGATTGCACTTGTTCATGTTGATGCAGCTGGCGATGAAGAAGTTGTCGTTGGAATCGCAAGTGCGCCAGCATTAGCTAGACGATGGGCAGCAGCCAAGGGACATGGAACAACCGTGAACAACAAGAAGATTTCTGTTTCAAAGGTTTCTTCTCTTAGCGATGCATCGATTTCTTATTCTGACTTTGTTGGCTGGGGAGATCGTTTAGAACCTTTCCAAAAAATGCTTGCTGGTGCTTGGCGCACACGCGGTATTGGTGATTTCTGGTCACACATGTTGGTGGCAGAAGGTGCGGTTGATGTTGCAATTGAGCCTTCACTAGCGCTGTGGGATATGGCAGCACTGGACATCATTGTTCGTGAAGCTGGTGGAACTTTTACAAATACTTCAGGCCACAGTGGACCTTTTGGTGGAAGCGGTGTTTCAACAAATGGCGTACTGCACAATGCAGTGATCAATGGCTTGAATCCGTAGTAAACAAAGAAGAGAGCGACGATGAGCACAGAGGCAGGCAAGACACAGGTGAGTAATGCACCGCTTGAACCAACGACTTTGTCGGTTCAAGGCATGACCTGTTCTTCATGTGTTAACTCTGTAGAAAAAGCGCTGAACAGTGTTGAAGGTGTTAGTGCAACCATTAACTTTGCAACTGAAACTGCTCATATTCTGGCACCTGCTGAAATCACCGCTAAAGATTTAATCAAAATTGTAGAAAAAGCAGGATATTCAGCCTCACTTTTAGTTGATGCTCAATCAGTTGCCCTGCACAGCAAGAAATCAGCACGCGCATTCTTCTTTGCAGCAATCTTTGCAATTCCAGCGGTTGCACTTTCTATGATGATGAGTTGGCACCATCAAGTAGATATGTGGATCCACGATGCTTTGGATGCTGCAGGTTTGCCACATCCTTTGTATTCACCGACCGCATGGGTTGTTATTGCCCTCAGCGCACCAGTTGTTTTACTTGTCGCTTATCCAATTCATAGAGCAGCGCTTAGAAATCTAAAGCATCCAACAATGGATAACTTGATTTCAATGGGATCACTAGCAGCATTCGGTTGGTCGATCTATGCAAACTCGACGGGTGCGGGCGATGTGTACACCGAAGTTGCTGCCGGAGTTATCTTCTTTGTAATTCTTGGTCGTTACTTAGAAACTCGCGCAAAAGCTAAGGCGAGCAGCGCACTGTCATCACTTCTTGCTTTAGGAAGCAAAGAGGTGACGATTGTTCGTGGGGGATTCCCGCTGATTGTTCCGATTGAGCAGTTACAAATTGGTGATGAATTTGAAGTTCGCCCCGGAGACCGTATTGCAACTGATGGCATAGTCGTAAAGGGTGAAAGCGCAGTTGACAATTCAATGCTTACCGGTGAAACCAAGCCAGTAGATGTTGGCCCAGGATCCTCAGTCATTGGAGCTTCGGTTAACCACAATGGTCGTTTGATTGTTCGCGCTACACGAGTTGGTAGCGATACCGAACTGGCTCGAATCACTGCAATGGTGATCAGCGCGCAAGGAACAAAGGCACCAATTCAGCGCCTTGCAGATCGAATCAGTGCAGTCTTTGTTCCGATCGTTACCGTGCTTGCGATCGCAACCTTTGCAGGTTGGTACTACACGGGCACATCACTTACTGAATCAATTTCCATTGCAATTACTGTGCTTGTTATCGCCTGTCCATGCGCACTTGGTTTAGCTACCCCGGTTGCATTACTTGTCGCATCTGGCCGAGGTGCTGCTCGCGGAATTGTTTTGCGCGAGCCTCGGGTCCTTGAAGTTGCTCGCAAAGTAGATGTAGTTGTTTTTGATAAGACTGGCACACTGACGGAAGGTGTCATGCTTGTCCAGGAAGCAACAATTTCAACAGCAGCAGGTGCGGTTCTAGGTCGTTCTTTTGCAGAAATTGTTACGCCAGAAAACATTATTGCTTCAGCTCAAGCAATTGAATCATTGAATAACCACCCAGTCGCGCAATCAATTACTCGATACGCACTT
>Ga0082207_1000848_pt1 | contig 16186 bp, 13 predicted proteins | sample LakMenEpi10Aug09_FD_71540 | JGI IMG/M metagenome (GOLD analysis project Ga0082207, IMG submission 71540)
GGGCGGCGGCGGTGAGCGTGAAGCGGCCAGAGCGGCGGCGGGCCAGGTGGGCGTCGAGGGCCGCCTGATCCGCGGCGGTGATCTCGACCTCGGGGGCGGAAACGGCCTTGAGCGCCGGGGTCGCCCGGGCGGCGGGGGAATCGTCGAGGAAACGCATGGTGGAATCGCCGGAGAGGAGGTCGCCCGGCGGTCGGCCAACGTCGGCCTGCCGGGGCACCACAAACCTAGGACACGCTTTCGCGCCGTGCGGCGGCGGCCGGAATGGCCGTGGCGCCGGGTCGGCGGGGCCGAGCGTTGCCCTCCGGCATCGATCCGCCGCATAATCCGCGGCTTTCCCCGGCCCTCCCCGGAAAGGATCCACGCCCGCATGGACGGGAAAATCGTTGCCACCGGAATCACGTTCGACGACGTCCTCCTCGTTCCCCGGCACTCGAGCGTCGTGCCGGCCGAGACCGACGTCTCCACCCGGCTGACCCGCGGCATCAGCCTCAACATCCCGATCGTCAGCTCGCCGATGGACACGGTCACGGAGAGCGAGATGGCCATCGCCCTGGCCCAGGAGGGCGGGCTGGGCGTGATCCACAAGAACCTGTCCATCGACCGCCAGGCCGAGGAGGTGGACAAGGTCAAGCGGAGCGCCAACGGGATCATCATGGATCCCGTCACCCTGCCCCCGACGGCCACCGTGGCCCGGGCCCGCGAGGTCATGGATCAATACAACATCTCGGGCGTGCCGATCACGGGCGACGACCGCCGGCTCGTGGGCATCATCACCCGCCGCGACCTCCGCTTCCTGGAGAGCGGCACCACGCCGATCGCGGAGATCATGACGAAGACCGGCCTCGTGACGGCGACGGGCAACGTGTCGCTCGACGAGGCCGAGAAGATCCTCATGGCCAACAAGGTGGAGAAGCTCCTGCTCGTCGACCCGCAGGGCCTGCTCACCGGCCTGATCACGATCAAGGACATCGACATGATGAAGCGGTTCCCCAACGCCTGCAAGGACCGGCAGGGCCGGCTGCGTGTGGGGGCTGCGGTCGGCGTGTTCGACTACGACCGGGCCGCGAGCCTGATCGCCAAGGGGGTCGACATGCTCGTCGTCGACAGCGCCCACGGCCATTCGGCGAACGTCATCGAGACCGTCGCGGCAATCAAGAAACGCTGGGAGATCGAGGTGGTTGCGGGAAACGTGGCAACCCGGGAAGGCTGTCGCGATCTGATCAAGGCTGGCGCGGATGGAGTCAAAGTTGGGATCGGTCCCGGGTCGATCTGTACCACGCGGGTCATCTCCGGCGTCGGCGTTCCCCAGATCACGGCGGTCTGGGACGCGGCGCAGGAGGCGGCCGGCGCCGGCGTGCCGGTGATCGCCGACGGAGGCATTCGCTACTCGGGAGACATCACCAAGGCGATCGCCGCGGGAGCCCACTGCTGCATGGTCGGCGGGCTGCTCGCGGGTGTGGCGGAGAGCCCGGGACAGACCGTCCTCTACCAGGGACGGACGTTCAAGGCCTACCGCGGCATGGGATCGCTGGGGGCGATGGTCCAGGGTTCGAGCGAACGCTACCGCCAGAAGGCGACGGGGCGCGGCGGAGACAAACTGGTGCCGGAGGGAGTCGAGGGTCGGGTGCCCTTCAAGGGGCCGCTCAGCGTGTTCGTGTATCAGCTCGTCGGCGGCCTCCGGGCCGGGATGGGCTACTGCGGCACGCGGACCATCGAGGAACTGCGGCGCGACGCGCGATTCATCCAGGTCACCGCCGCATCCGTACGGGAAAGCCATCCGCATGACATCGTCATCACGCAGGAAGCCCCCAACTACACGGCGGAGCACGCCAAGCCGGAGTGACGTGTCGTCGCCCGCGGCCGGTGCGCCGCCGAGCAGACAGCCGAGGCGTGGCTGGTGGCGGTTCGCCGTGCCCGCGGCGTCCGCTTGCCTGCTGTTACTCGCCGAGCCCGCGCGGGCGGCGGACTGGCGGAAGTTCGTCAGCACCCCGCCCGAGCCGCGGCCCGTGGTCGTCGTGCCGGCGGAAACGCCCGTCGTCGTGCCGGAGGTCGTGCCGGAGGAGCCGGAGCCGCTGGCGGTCGTGGCTGCCGCGCCTGTGGCTCCCGAGGACGATCCGGGTCACGCGGATGCCCAGCTGGTGACCGCCGCGGAGCCCGCTGCCCCGGGTGCCTGTGGCGAGGATGCGGCCGAGTGTCGCGAGGCGCTGAAAAAGCTGCGGGCCGACGCCCTGTCGGGCATCGACCTCGACATCCGTGTCGGCGGACGCGCCGGCAGCGACTATCCCTGCGAGTGTCGGCTCGAGGGGGAGACGTTCCAGCCGCGGCGGTTCGCCGCGACGATGTTCACCTGGACGGCGGCGGGCTACTGCCACAAGCCGCTGTACTTCGAGGACTGGAGCCTGGAACGCTACGGCCATTCGCACGGCTTCGTCGCCGACTCGTTCACCTCGGCGGCCCACTTCTTCACGACGCTTCCCGTGCTGCCCTACAAGATGGGCGTGGAGCTGCCGTGGGAGTGCGTCTATCCGCTCGGCTACTACCGGCCGGGCAGCTGTGCGCCGTGGACGATTCCGGCGGTCCCGATCAGCGGCCGCGGGTTCGCCGTCGAGGCCGCCACGATCACGGGCCTCGTGTTCCTGCTGCCGTGACGGCCGGGGTGAGCGCATGGCTGTTGATCTGGTGTTCAGCGAGACGGGTGCGGGATCGCCGCTGGTGATCCTGCACGGCCTGTTCGGCTCGAAACGCAACTGGTCGTCGATCGCCCGCTGGCTGGGCCGGCGGCATCGGGTGCTGACGGTCGACCTGCGGAACCATGGTGAGAGCCCGTGGGATCCATGCCACGACTATGCGGCGCTGGCCGACGACGTCGCCCGCGTGATCGAGACGCACGTCGGAGGCCCGGCCGCCATCCTCGGCCACAGCATGGGGGGCAAGGCCGCGATGGTGCTCGCCCTGTCGCGGCCGGAACTGGTGGAACGGCTGGTGGTCGTGGACATCGCGCCGGCTCGATCGACCGGCAGCCTGATCAACGCCTTGCAGGCGATGCAGGCCGTGCCGCTGACGGCAGGCATGCGCCGCACGGACGTCGAGGCCGCGCTCGTCGATGCGATTCCCGACCGGGCGGTGCGGGCCTTTCTGGCATCGAACATCCGCACCGCTCCCGATGGGCTGGAGTGGGCGGTCAATCTCGACGCGCTCGCGCGGCACTTCGACACGATCCTCGGCTTTCCGGAGATACCGCCCGGGCAACGGTTCACGGGGCCCACGCTGTTTCTCCTCGGCGGCCGGTCGGAGTACGTGCGGCCGGAGCACCACGCCGAGATCCGCCGGCTGTTTCCGGCGGCGGCGATCGAGGCCATCGACGGCGCCGGCCACTGGGTGCACGCCGAGGCTCCGGGCCCGTTCGTCGAGGCGGTGAGCCGGTTCCTGACGCCGTGACGAGTCACGGCCGGCACGCGTTCAGGCCAGCAGCTCGTCCACCACCCGCCGGCTGTCGCCGAAGCCGGCCGCGGGCACGCCCAGCCGCTCCGACATCGTCCGCAGCACGTCGGAGACGGTCGTCTCCTCGGGCTTGACGCCCTTCTCCGGCTGGCCCTGGAAGTTCTTGTGCGGATTGAACCGCAGGTGGCTGCCGTGCCTGAGTCCCAGGCTGCCGCCGCCGGCCAGGAGCATCGGCATGTTGGACGGGTTGTGAGTCCAGCTCATGCCGCCGCCGTACAGCACCATGGTGTTGGAAAGCAGCGTGCCGTCGCCGTCCTGCGTCTCCTGCAGCCGCTGCAGGAACCGGGCCAGGTGGGCGACGAACCACTTGTCGACCGCCTCCAGGAGGGCGTAATTGTCCGCCGCTTCCTGCTCGGGTTTGAAGTTCGTGCCGTGCGACGCCTGATGGTGCGACGGCTTGCCGAACTCGGGCCATTTGGCGAAGAACTCGTGGCCCGACCCGCAGGTCAGGAGCGAGACGACCCGCGTCTGATCGTTGCGGAGCGCCAAGGCGACGATGTCCAGCATCGTCGCAAAATAGTCCTGCCGCTGCCGCTGCGGGTCGACGTCGAGCGTGAAGTCCTCCGGCTTGATCGGCAGGGGCTGGGACGAGAAGTAGCCGCGGTCGGCCTGCAGCCGCCCCTCGACGTCGCGGACGGTCTCCAGGTAGTCGTCGAGCTGGCGGCGGTCGCTCTGGCCGAGCCGCCGCGTCAGACTCTTGGCCTGGTCGCCGACCAGATCGAGGAGGCTCGACCGTCGGTCCAGACGCTGCATGACGTCCGGCGAGCCGAACAGCTCGCCGAACAGCCGCCGCAGATTGTTTTCGGCGAACACCGCCGCCCCCTTGGCGTCAAACGAGGCCGTGACGTTGCCCCCGGGGGCGCTGAGCACCAGGCTGGGGATTCGCGTCCGCTTGCCGATGGCGGCGGCGATGTGCTGATCGATCGAGATCGTGTTCGGCCGATCGGCCATGCTGTCCTTCATCTTGAACTTCTCGTTGCCCGTCAGCCATACGCCGACCTCGAAATGGCCGCCGCCCCCGCCCTTGGCGTGCTCCAGCCCGGAGAAGATCGTCAGCTCTTTGCGGAACGGCTCCAGGGCCGCCAGCGTGCCGCTCATCTGGTAGTCGCGGCCGAACTCCTTGGGATGCCAGCGCCACATGTTGACGCCGCTGGGGACCATGAAGAACACGGCCCGCCCGCGGGCGGCGCCGGCCGCCGGCTCCCGTTCCGACCCGACAGCCAGGCTCTCCAGCCAGGGCAGCGGCATGCAGACTCCGGCCGCCCTGAGAAATGTGCGTCGATCGAACATGCCGCGGTCCTCCTACCCTCGTGTGAATGAATCGGTCCCGACGATCGACTTGATGAGCTCCCGCAGCCGCCACCCATCCCGCTCGGCCCGTTGCACGAGGCCGCGGATCAGCGCGTCGTCGGCCAGATTGATCGGCCGGCTCAGGGCGTAGGCCGTCAGTCGGCGGATGAGCAGCTCGCCGAACCGATACCTCGCCGTCGCCCCGTCGGCCGCGCTCCCGGACTGCACCAGGGCCGCGAACCCGGCCAGGTCGGGGAACTCCCGGCCATCCGGCAGTTTTCCCGAGCAGTCCACGGTCGGAACCGGGCCGCCGGGCTTGTCCGCCTTGGGCACGACCTTCTGACCGAGGTGGTCGAAGTCACCCCAGGCGAAGCCCAGTGGATCGATCTTGCGGTGGCACAGGGCGCAGGTCGCGACCTCGGTGTGCATCGCGATCCGTTCGCGGAGCGGCGTCTTCCTGCGGTCTTTGCCGGCCTTGGACTGGGCCTCCAGCGGCTCCACGTTGCCCGGCGGCGTGCCGGGGTGCTCCCCGAGGAACCGGTCGAGGATGTACACGCCCCGGAGGATCGTCGGCTCCGTGGTGCCTCGGGACGCCGCCGCCACAACCCCCGCCATCGTCAGCCAGCCCAGACGCCGCTCGGCGGGGGCGGCGACGACGCGGAACTCCTCGCCCTCCACGCCGTCCAGACCGTAGAACCGTGCCAGACGATCGTTGACCATCAGCGAGTCGCCGGCGATCAGCTCCTGCACGGGTCGATCGTTCCGCAGGAGATGCTCGAAGTACCGCACCGGCTCGACCGCCAGGTCGTGCTTCAGCCGCTGCTCGCGGGCCTCCGCCGCCGCGGACTTGGAGAATGTCCGCTGCACCAGCCCGAAATCGATCGGGTCCTGCGCGAGCCGATCCAGCAACAGCAGCCGGGTGACGAAATCCTCGGTGAACACCCGGCTGCGGGGGTCGTCGATCATCCGCTCGACCTGCGCGGCCAGCACGGCCGGATCCTGCAGCTTCCCGGAGATGCCCAGTGCCGACAGCTCGCCGTCGGGACGGCCACCCCAGAGGAAAAACGACAGCCGATTGGCCAGCTCCAGGCCCGACAGCGGCGCGGGCGTGGCGGCCTTGTGCTCGACCAGGTACAGGGCGTGCGGCGACACGAGGACGGCGACCAGCGGCTCCCGCAGGGCGCCGTCGCGGCTCTGGCCCTCGGCCCGTCGCCGCCGGTAGAGCTCGACCAACGGCCCGGTCTCCTCCTCCGTGACCGGACGACGCCAGGCCCTGGTGGCCATGTCGCGGAGAATCGCCGCCGCCCGGGCCTGCTCGTCGGCGACATCCTCGCCCGCCGCCGTGACCTCGCGGTGGAGTCTCGTCGGCCAGGAGTCGTTTCCGGGGCCCGTGATCTCCATGTGGTCGATGACCAGCTGCGGCTCCTGCCAGGGCCATTCCTGCGGCTTGCCCTTCTCCCGCGGCGGCAGCACACGGTCTGCGATGGGGGCGTAGTCGTTGCAGATTTGGACGTTGATCTTTCCCGACCGCTCGCAGATCACGTAGGGAAAATCAAGCAGGCCGAGCGGGACTTCCACCACGTAGTCCTGCAGGTCGTCCGCCGGATTGTTCACGGTGATGGAGGCGACGTCCACGGTAAATTTTTCGTTGACGGCGTCGTTGTTGATCGACACACGCATCACCGGAGCACCTTCCCCGGGCGGGATGATCGCCCCGGCCCGAATTCGGATCCGCAGGATGCCGACCGGCCGGAAGAAGGGGAGGCGGACGAACCAGGTGCCGAGGGTTTGGATGCCACCGTTTTCCCCATATTTCGCCGTGAGCCGCACCGCGCCGGCGTCGGTCAGCGCGAGTTCTCCGCCATGGGCGTTCGCCATGATCGACACTCGGGCCAGCCTGGACTTTCCGTCAGACGCGACCGGGGCGACCTTTCCCTCCAGGCCGAAGGGTTTCTTCATCGAGCCCTTCCATGGGCCGAACGTTCGTGGATCGATCTCGTAGGTGAACGGCTCTGGCCGGTCGCCGTCCACGATCACGGCGGCCACGGCCCGCTCCGCCAGATCGACGTACGACTGAAAATGCAGCGTCTCGAACCGCAGCAGCTCTCCGTCGTTCACCGGGCCTTCCCCCTGCGGATCGAGCGGGAGCTTCTCGTGGAGCGACAGCCGCACGTTCTGGAACTCGAGGCCGAGGACGTCCGCGAGCAGCCGCGCGTACTCCACCCGGGTCAGTCGCCGCATCACCGTCCGGCTCGCGGCACCCCGCTCCGCGATCAGCCCCCGTTCCGACTCGCGGCGAATCCAGGACGTCAGCGTATCCAGGTCGTCGGCCGAGAGCCGCGGCATGTCCGGCGGCGGCATCTCGCCGCGGACCAGCTGGGAGTGCACCTTCTCCCAGGACGCCCGGGCCGCGGCATTGGCGAAACTCGCCTCCGGCATGTCGAGCCGCATGTTCGCCGCCGGCTCGTTCCCTCCGTGGCAACTGACGCAGTGCCGCGTCAGCAGCGGCCGCACCGTCCGTTCGAACGACGCGGCGTCCTCCGCCAGAGACCGGCTGGCCGACGCTGGGATCAGCGCCAGGCAGCTCACGAGTCCGAGGCGGGTGACGTGGTGCATGGAGCCGGTCCGCGAGCAGAACGAAGGTGCAGCCCCGCAACGAGACATGGGCTTCACCACCACTTCCTTCATCGGAATCTCGGGTGTCAGGTCCGGTGCCAAACCAATCCTAGTGCCGGAAATGATTGCCAGAAATCCGGAATCGTTACCAAGCACCGGCGGTCGGACGCTCTTTTTGTCGCGCAAGTCTATGCTGAGCAAAGACTTGCGGCGAGAGCGCGGTCCTTGCCGTGGTCCCGCCAACTGGGCCATGGAACGCCCCCAGCCGCCCCCGTCGCCGACGTTTCGGCCTCCAAGACCGCGACCGCGTGCCATGTGCCTTCGATGGCCGGCCACTCCTGCTCCGCCGTGGGCGGTGCCGGCTTCGGTGGCTTTGCGTTCTTCTGCGGCATCGCGGGCGACGCCATCGCACCCGCCAGTCCCATGGCGAGGATCATCATCCAAGCGGTCTTTCGCCTCATGGCTGCATCACTCTCCGCCACGCTTGCCGAAGTGCCGTTGGCCCACCTATCCTCCACTCCGACGTTCAGCCTCGTTTCGCGGACTCGAGATTTCATGTCCACGCGATCGCATCCAACTCGCTTTCAAGGACGTAGAAATTGATGTTCGCCTTGTCGCTCCTGACTGCCTGCGTGGCAGCCGCGACGCAGGTTGTTGCGGCACCGCCCACGCGGGCTGCGAACTCCCAGGCCGTGATCGATGTGCCGGCGCTTCACCGGTATTTCACGGCGGACGACGTCCTCACCTCACTGCCCGCTCCGCGGCTGTTCGGCGTCGAACGCATCGATGCCTTCGAGGATCATGAACATTTCGCGTACGTATGCGGGACGACGGCGGGCGTCGTGCGACGGACTTTCTTCCTCCGGCCGAACGTGATCGTCATCGATGATCAAGTGGACTCCCGCTCCGCCGGCAGGGCGATTCCGATTCTCGACGAAGTCATTCCCGGAGCCGCAGAGGCGTCGCATTTTCGCACGAAATCGCTGCTGCCAAGCTCGACGGAGGCAGGTGCGTCGAACGGCGGTAAAACCGCCGCCTGGACCCGGTCGCTCCAGGTCGTACGGGTCGCGAAGCACGGCGAGCCGACGCTCCCGGCCTGCTCGGCCCGGCGAGGGAAAGACGACGTGCGGCTGGAGGTGGTCGTAAATGACGCCGCAGCCGACGGCCGCACGATTCGGCTGTGGCTGCCCACCGGGCCGGCGAGCGGCCGCATCCAGATCCTGGGCCGAGGCGAAAAAGAACTGGTCTCGAAGCGGCTCCTCCCCGGAGGGATTCTGCCGCCGGACCTGGGAGCCTGGCAGCGCCGCCTGCAATGGGACCTGCCTTACAAAGCGCACACCGAAACGGTCTGGGATACCGGCCACGCTTCGACCGAGCTCAAACGCCTGGTTGAAACCGGCCAGATCAAGCCATGTCGCACCGTGGAGATCGGCTGCGGGACCGGCAGCGACGCCATCTACCTCGCCAGTCGGGGTTTTGAAGTCACGGCGATCGACATCGCGCCGACCGCGCTCAACATCGCCGAGCGAAAGGCGGAACAAGCAGGTGCGCAAGTCACCTGGCTGCTTGCCGATGTCCTGAATCCACCGCGGCTCGAAGCTTTTGATTTCGCCTACGACCGTGGCTGTTATCACGAGGTTCGCCAGCACGATCCGCAGGCCTACGTGGCCGCCGTCAGGAGACTGACACACGACCGGTCGAAAATCCTGATCCTCGCGGGCAACGCGAACAACGACACCTATTGGCGGTTCGAGGGCCCGCCCCGCGTCAGGGAACAGGACATCCGCAGCGATTTCACGAACGGTTTTCGTCTGCTGCAGCTGCGCGAATTCCGCTTCGATCCGGCCCGGGGTCAAAAGCAAGGCGCGCTGGCATGGTCGATCCTGCTGCAACGCGGCGAATGAGCGACGGCTCGCCCGGCGGCGGTTCGAGCCGTTGGCCCGACGGGCAGAACACCCGGACGATGCCTCGTAAAACCACGATCCGGCTCGCGTCTGACCACGCCCACGATCGCGGCGTTCCGCCGCGCTCCCGCACGTCAGCGCTTCGTGACCGTGGCGATGTAGGCGTAGCGGCGGGCGACTGACTCGAAGGCCACGTCTGCCCTTCCCGAGCGGCCGAGGTCGGCCAGCGCCGCATGCACCTCAGGGCGGTAGTGAACGTGGAACAGGGCGAGCCACCGCTTCAGTCCGGCGGCGAACACGGCCGGCAGATCCTTTTGATCCCAGAAGTCGACGATCAGGAGCCTGCCGCCGGGCTTCACGGCGGCGAGCGCCGCCTCGAGCGCGCCGGGCCACGTGGGAATCATCGACAGGCAGTAGGAGAAGAAGACCGTGTCGAAGGGGGCGGTGCGGCCGAACATCGCCGCCGGTTCGAGCTGCTCGGCGAGCCCCTGCCGCAGGCGGATCGGCTCGACGCCGGCCGCGGGCACGCCCGCGCGGGCGATGCTTCGCGCCGCCGTCTCCAGCATCTCGGCCGAGGCGTCGATGCCGCACAGCAGCCCGGGGGCGGGCCGGCGGGCGAGCTTGATGAGGTTGCGGGCGGTGCCGCAGCCCACCTCGAGCGTGGCCGTGGCGGGGCCGGGGAGAATCTGGGCCAGCATCCGGTCGCGGCCGAGCAGGTAATACGCGCGGGTGAGGTCGTAGACATGCCGCGTGAGCCGGTACATCCGGTCCATGGCCGCGGCCTGGTCGGCGGCCGGCGCGGCCGAAGGAGCTACGGTATCGCTCATGGGGGCATCGCTCATGGGCAAACCCGGGGGACGGAAGGGAACGGACCCGCGGCAGTGTAGCAGGCGGGGAGATGACCGCTCTGCGGGCCGTCCGTCACCGCGCCGGGGCGGGCTGGGGCAGGCTGCCGCCACGAACCGGCGAGGGCGTGCGGCGGTCGATCTCGGCCGTGAGCCGGTCGATGCCCGCCGTCAGTTCACTGCCCAGCGACCCGATGGCCTTGAGCGTGGCCGCAAGCTCCCCCGCGAGCCGTTTGTGCCGCTGCTCGAAGACGCCCGCCGTCTGCTGCGCAGCGGCCACGTCGGCCTGCCACTGGTCGAGATCGGTCCGCAGTTCGCCGCGCTCCTGGTCGAACCGCGACTGCCGAGCCGTCACGTTTTGCTGTGCCGAGTCGAGCTGCGCCGTCGCCTGCTCCAGGGCGGCAATCTCCGCTTCCAGCCTCCGTCGCAGGGCCGCGAACCCGTCGGCCCGCAGGTTCCCCGCCCCGCCGGGGAGCGCACCGCCGAGCAGCGACGTGAACGCGTCCGCGAGCGGTCGGCGGTCGATCACCTTGAGGATCTTCACCTTGGCGCCGAGGTCGCGGGCCGTCTGCAGGTCGAGCTCCGCGGTGTCGCCCGCCTCGAAGGTCTTCTTGACCATGTCCTCGTTGTCGATGTCGGGTGCCAGGAGCTCCGTGATCCGCTTCACGACGCCCGCCTCGAGATCGTGGGGTTCGGTGAACTCCACTTCGGCCCAGTAGCGGCCTGGGGCGGCGGTGCCGGCCGCGATCTTGGCGGCGATCTCCTCCGGCTCCCCTGCGACCTCGACGCCGTGCCGCTCGAACTCGGACTCCAGCCGCTCGAGCTTGGCGAGCAGGTCCTTGGCGTCCGTCTTGGCCGGCGCGGGCAGGACGCCGGCGGCGGCGTCGGCGGTCGCCTGGTTCGGCATGCGATGAAACGCCATCCAGCGGTCGACGGGCAGATCCTCGTAAATGGTGACGGCGTCGTAGGTCTTGGACCACGCCCGCCGGTCGGTGTCGTCCGGCGGCACCGCGGGAGCGATCTGGAGCGTGGTGCGTTTTTCCGCCGGGTCGAAGGCGGCGGCCACGACGCGAAACACGCCGAGGAATCGCCCCCCCTCCTCGATCGCCACGTCGTCGAACACCGAAACCTGCGCCCCGACGTTGATCGGCAACGCCTCCCCGCCGCCGCCGGCAGGCTTCTCGCCCTCCGCGGCGGCCCCTTCCGCCGCCGCCGGCGGTTCCTGCTCGGGGAGCGTGATCGCGCCCGGGGCGTCGGCCTTGGGGGGTGTGAACGTCGCCTGCTTCCACGACCGTCCCCTCCAGGTGTCGACCCGCTGCAGAACCCGCCGCCACCGGGCCTCCTCGTCGGCCAGGGCGACGAGCGACTTCTCGCCGGGGATCGGCCGCGGCTTGCCCGTCGCCACGAGCGTGGTGGCGTCGCGCTCGCGGAGCAGGTCGGCCTCGTACTTCCGCACCACCCGGGTCCAGGCCCGTTCCCGCTCGGCGATCCGCGCGGCGAGGTAGATGTAGCCGCCCGAGGCGAGCAGCGCGAGGATGGCCGCGGCGACGGTGCCCCAGCTCCAGCCCTTGTGCCCGAGGGCGAGTGTGAGCAGGCCGGCGAGCAGCACCAGGCCGACGATCGCGGGCACGACGATGTTCATGCGCCAACTGCTCCCGTCCGGCCGCACGACCGGCACGATCGTCGTCGGAGGAATGTCCGGAGTATAGCGACCCTGCCCGCCGGAACGCCTCCGTGTCTTCGTGCATGCGGGGCCGCCATCTTGAACGGCTGCGCGGCGCGGCGTTGCATCCGGCCGACGCGCGGCCGTCGCCCGTGTGCCCCGGCGGCGACACACGGGCACCGCCCCCTGCCACGAGGTCTGGTTTTCTTCGGGAAAAATCGGGTCTTGGCAGACTTTTCCGGCGCCGGCATCGGATCTGCACAGGCTGCCCACCGACTGGATGTTCCGGGCTCACGCCCCGGGCCGTCACCGCCGACCGATCCGCCCACCCCGAAGGTCCTCACGCCATGCGTCCCAGCTCCGGTCTTCCCGCCACTCCCCCGGCTTCCCGCCTCGCTCCGGCCCGTGTTCGCAAGGCCAGGCCGGCGACCGCGATCGACGATCCCGTGCGGCTGTACCTGCTGCAGATGGGGGGCATCCCGCTGTTGAACCGCGAGACGGAGGTGTCGAGCGCCCGGCAGATCGAGCACTGGAGACGCCGGTTCCGGCACACGTTGCTCGCCAACGACTTCGTCCTCGCCGGCGCGGTGCAGCTGCTCGAGAAGGTGCAGGCGGGCACGATCCGGCTCGACCGCACCATCGAGGTCTCGGTGACGAACACGCAGGAGAAGAAGCGGATCATCAAGCGGCTCGCCCCCAACCTCGTCACGCTGCGGCGGATCGAGCAGGAAAAGCGGCGACTGTTTCGCGTGGCCATGTCGCGCAGCGTGCCGCTGGAGCGGCGGCGGGCGGCCTGGCGGCGGCTCGTGCGGCAGCGGAACAAGGCGGTGCGGCTGGTCGAGGAGATGCATCTGCGGATCCAGCGGCTCACGCCGCTCCTCAAGCAACTGCGGGGAATTGGCGGACGGATCGAGGAGGTGCGCGGACAGCTCGGCGAGCATGGCGGCGGCGCTGACCGGGATGCCCTGCAGCGTGAGCACCGCCGGCTGCTCTTGTCCACGCGGGAAAGTCGCCGCACGCTGGCACGGCGGCTGCTCATGCTCGACGACCTGCAGCAGCGGTATGACGCGGCCAAGCGTGAGCTCGCCGCCGGCAACCTGCGGCTGGTCGTTTCGATCGCCAAGCGCTACCGGCATCGCGGGCTCTCCTTCCTGGATCTCATTCAGGAAGGCAACTCCGGGCTGATGCGGGCGGTCGACAAGTTCGAGCATGCCCGTGGTTTCAAGTTCTCGACCTATGCCACTTGGTGGATCCGGCAGGCGATCACCCGCGCGATCGCCGACCAGAGCCGCACGATCCGTGTGCCGGTGCACATGGTCGACACGATCACGAAGCTGCGCAACGCCTCGCGGCTGTTCGTTCAGCGGCACGGCCGTGAGCCAAACATCGATGAGATGGCCGAAATCACGGGGCTTTCCGTCGAGGAGGCCCATTGCATCTGGCGGATGTCGCGGCAGCCGGTCTCGCTCGATCAGCCACTCGGTGAGAGCGAGGACGGAGCCGTGGGCGAGTTTGTCAGCGACCATCGGGACGAGGATCCGCTGCAGGCGGTCAACCAACAGTCGCTCAAGTCGCTCATTGGCCGGGCGCTTGAGGGGCTCTCCTACCGGGAGCGGGAGATTCTCCGTCTTCGCTTCGGCCTCGCCGACGGCTACAGCTACACGCTGGAAGAGGTGGGCACGCTCTTCGATGTGACACGGGAGCGGGTTCGCCAGATCGAGGCCAAGGCCGTCGAAAAACTCCGCGAGCCGGGGCTCCACGCCCAGCTGACGGGCTTTGTCGACGAGCGGGCCTTCTCGCGGCTTGTTGCAGCTACTCCGAGACGCAGGCCCACCGTGGCCAGAGGGCTCCCTGACGACCTCGCCGCCGACACGGCCGACATGCCGGAGTTGGAGGCAGCCATCCCTTGATGGCCGCTTGAAAAACGTCGACAAACTGTTGCCACGCACGCCCGAAGCGTGAGCGATGGGATGTTTCGTCGTTTTCGCGCTGCCGTTAGGCCGACTTTGCCTCGTCGAGGGACTGCTGGAGCTTGGCCTTCGGCTGAACGCCCATGAACTGCTGCACGAGCCGGCCGCCGCTGAAGATCATGATCGTGGGGATGCTGGCCACGTTGTAGGCCATCGCCAGCTTGCTGCTTTCGTCGACGTTGACCTTGCCCACCTTGAACGTGCCGGCGTTCTCAGCCGCCAGTTCCTCGATCACCGGGCCGATCATCCTGCAGGGCCCGCACCACGGCGCCCAGAAGTCGACCAGGACCGGTACGGAAGATCCGAGCACGTCGCTCTGGAAGTTGTCATCGGTGAACTCGAGGGCGTTTCCCATCGTCGGCATCGGCTCCTGTGGTGTGGTCCGGGGCGGCCGCGGTACGATCCGGGCGGGAACGGAGTATAGATGACGACGACGACGCGGGAAAAGTGTTGGCGGGTGCGGCGGATGCCCGATGGCACCGTCACGGCCGGTGTGGAGCCGCTCGGGTGGAGCGCATCGGCTGCGGGGGACGATGGCGACGTGGTCGTCCGGGTCGAGGCAGCCGGGTTCAACTACAAAGACGCCCTTTGCTCCGCCGGGCATCCGGGCGTGATGCGGACGTCGCCGCTCGTGCCTGGGATCGACGCGGCGGGTATGGTCGCCACGCCGGCTGCCTCATGGGCGGCGGGCACGCCGGTGCTGGTCACCGGCAATGGCATGGGCGAGGTCCGCGATGGCGGGTTCGCCAGCTTCGTGCGAATGCCGGCCGCCGCCGTGCTCCCGCGGCCCGCGTCGCTCGCGGCCGACGCGGCGATGGCGCTCGGCACCGCCGGCCTCACCGCCCTGCTCGCCTGCGACCGACTGGAGGCGATCGTGTCGCCGCGGCATGCCAAGGCGGATGAAGCCTGGCTTGTCACCGGCGCCAGTGGCGGCGTGGGGATGCTCTCGGTCGCGGCGTTGGCCGCCGCCGGCCACCGCGTCGTCGCCTGTTCGCGAAAGGCCTCGGCGACGGATGTGCTTCGCAGCCTCGGCGCGGCCGAGGTGGTCACGCCCGATGCGATCCGCGATCCAACGTCCAAAACGCTCGTGACCGGCCGCTGGGCCGGCGTGGTGGACACGGTCGGTGGCCCGTTGCTTGCGGAAGTGCTCAGGGCCGTGCGGCCGGGCGGCGGCGTGGCGGCCATCGGCATGGCGGGAGGAGCCGATCTCATCACCAGTGTGCATCCCTTCATCCTCCGGGGCGTGACGCTCGCCGGCATCGATGCCGCCAGCCTTCCCACACAGGCCGAGCGGGCCCTGCTTTGGGGGCGGCTCGCATCGTTCTGGCCTGCGATCGCCGGCCGCTTCCCGGTGACGCGGCTACGGCTCGACGACGTGGGTGACTGGGCCGACCGCATGCGCCGCGGTGAGACGACGGGTCGCAGCGTGGTGATTCCGGAGTGATTCGATGTCGAGGCATGCAATCCACCTGGGCACCGCCTGGGAGCCGCCGACGGTAGCGACGCGAGCGTGGATCCGCCGTTTCGGGCGGCCGAGTGGCGTTGAGAAGGGCGATCGGCTCGTGCTTGTCTGTGAGGCAGCGGACTCGCCGGGGCTGTGGCAGAACGCCACGCTCAATGACCACTCGCTCGACTGGTGCGACTCTGGCCCGGGCACCATGGAGTGCGACGTGACGGGCATGATCGCCGACCGCAACCTTCTGGTGGTGGCCGAAGTCGCTGCCCAAGTCGTTTCTGAGGTCGCTGCTGAAGAGGCTTCCGGCCACCATTCGGAAACCCGTGTGACGCTGCCGCCGGCCTGGGGCAGGCTGTCGCTGGTGGTCGTGTCGGATTGACACTGCCCGCTGGCAACCGCTACGAACCACCTTTGACCGTGGGCCCGGAAGCTGCCTCGCGGTGACCTGCTCAGAATGGAGACCATCATGTCAGTGATCCGCGTGGGGAGTTCAGGCACGTACGCCGAGGGCTGGGATTCGATCTTCGGGGGCCGCACTCCGGCGGCGAAGAAGTCGGGCAAGGCCAAGGCGAGCAAGGCCAAGGCCGCCCCGGCGACGAAGGCCGGCAAGAAGAAGGCCTCGCGCGTCGTGAAGAAGAAGGTCGTCACCAAGGCCAGTAAGCCTGGGAAGAGCCGCCGCGGCTGAGTGCCTGATGGCGGGCTCGCGTCGCGCCGGTGCGTGGGGCAGCCGCTCCCGGCATCATCCCCCGTAGCACAGGTTTTCAACCCGTGTGCCTTTCCGACTCGCATCGACTCGGCACTGTGCAAGCCGACCGGCCGTGAGGCCGCGGGCTGACTGTGGTGCGCCGCTCGGGGCTACCCGTACCCCGTCGCCGGACGTTCGCTGCGGGCATCCTGCCCTGCGCTCACTCCAGGCTGCTCTCGCTTCGCCCGGCCCCGAC
>Ga0082207_1000849_pt1 | contig 16186 bp, 18 predicted proteins | sample LakMenEpi10Aug09_FD_71540 | JGI IMG/M metagenome (GOLD analysis project Ga0082207, IMG submission 71540)
CAACCCTTGATTTAGCGTGGCATTCGCTTAACGTTGAGCAGGCGGCAAAAGTTACTGATGTTGTTGAATTTGAAGCTCAAGCGATTAAGGATTACGGATTAGATTTTGCGCCAGTTCCAACTCGTTATCGCTCAACATATTTCAGTCACATTTTCGCTGGCGGTTATTCATCTGGTTATTACGGATACATCTGGTCTGAAGTTTTAGATGCAGACACCGTCGATTGGTTTAAAGAAAACGGTGGGTTAAAGCGCGAAAATGGGGAACACTTTAAGAACACGCTACTTGGACGCGGTGGATCAATTGATTCAATGCAAATGTTCCGCAATTTCCGTGGGCGTGATTCAAAAATCGAACCACTGTTAAAGCGTCGAGGTTTACTGTAAAGCGTTAGCCAGCAGAACCAGATCCTGATGGACCCGCTTTACGTTGCACCTGTGGTGCACCGCCACTGCGTTGTCCGCCACGAATCTTTGATCCGCCTTCAGAATGGTTTTGAGTTCCTGGTGCACCTGGCTTATTTTTCTTAGCTTCAAGGGCAGCAAGCATTCTTGCTTTCATGTCATCATTCTTATCGGCCATGGGTTGAGTCTACCGCCTTACTTGTTATGAGCTTGACTCTTTATATTCGCGTAAGCGTTCCAAAACCTCTGATTCGCGATAGCGACGATGCCCACCCAATGTGCGGATAGCAGTTAGTTTTCCTGCTTTTGCCCAGCGGGTAACAGTTTTTGGATTTACATGAAAACGTTGTGCAACCTCTTTAGGGGTCAAAAGAACTTCAGCATCGGGGATGCGGTTCATGGTGACTCCTTCAATCGTGTTCTAGCCAGTGTGGGCTGTCCGTTTTGGACCGTATTGGGGTGAAGTATTGCCATTAAATCTGTGTGAAGCAATACCTATGAAGCTTGTTCGTATGCCTGAACTAAGCGCCAACGGGACATTAATCGTTGATAGCCAACGCCAGCCATCATTCCATCTGCGGCTGCAAGGCCAGCAACAGAATGTGTGACATCTTCAATCGATGCATCCGATTCCAGGCCATCTTCACCTGAATCACGCAATGCACGATCCATGTAATTTGCTAGACCACCATAATCAAGTTCAACTAATGATTCTGGATGGAACATTTCAAGCCAAGCTAAAAGATTTTCTAACTCTTGTTCGACAGGACCATCACCAAATGCACCAAGGACGGCATCATGTGCACCGCTACAACGTTGTTTTGCATTTGCAATAGTTGTCAAAGCGCGTGAATACAAGCCATCTGCATTCTTGCCGCGAGTTCGCTCTTCAGGTGTAAACAAAATAAACCAACGCGGAGGAATAATCCAAGTCTCATTTAAAATGTGAGGGACTTTATCTTCAAGTAAATCAACACCAGCAGTTATTACATCTTCCATCGCCGGAGAAATAAAGTATGGAACAACCGTGCTTGGAAGAGATTCTTTAAAATTATCTAGTGCTCCCCAGCAACGCATCGCTGTTGCCCAAGGAGCTACGTAACGGATTCCATCTCGATCAAAAATGTGCACACCATCTGGTCGACCTGCTGGTGGCTCTGGTTGAATAACGCGATGTAACGCTAGTTCTTCTTCTTTGTTAAAGGAGAACGGATCGATTTCTAAACTTTGCCACCGTAAACGATCGGCAGGTTCAAATGCCGACAGTGGTTCGTAGATACGAAGTGAAGCGACGTACGGTGTAGGTCTCACGCACGTGGAATGTAGTTGCCCTCGGCAAATGGATCATCATCATCCTTGCGTGAGGTTGTATCGATTTCGCCATGAAGTTCCTTGGCTAAACGATCTAAATCCATATCTTGCGCGTTATATTTCAAATCACGTGCAACTTTTGTTTGCTTTGCTTTTGCGCGGCCGCGACCCATGGGCGACCTCCTTCACTAATTACTTTGCGTCAGGGAGGTAGGTTATCGCGCTTGGCTAGGTGCTTCCACCAGGTTTCACGCGCTAAAGCGGCAAGTATTGAGCCAGATCAGCCCTTGAGCCAGAGGCTAGAACCGCCCCGCTGGCCACCGCTTGCTCCCAGGACAGCTCACCGGTAGCCAGGGCAAGCCAGGTCGGGGCATCCATTTCGATGGTGTTTGGTGGGGTTCCACGTGTGTGGGTTGGTCCCGCGCCACATTGAATGGCGGCATATGGCGGTACTCGAACTTCAATTGCTCTGCCTGGGGCTTTAATTGTTAATGCGTTAAGCGTGCTTTTAACTTGTTGCAGAATTTCTGGATCGCGCACTTAACAAATTCGCTTATCGAATTGATTCAGCTGCGTACTGCGAAGCTTCTTTAAATTGAGATGTAATCGCATTGACTCTGTTTACAACACGACTAACTTGCTGTTGTGCATCTGCAGCAAAATCAAGTGGTTGCACAATTAATTGATCTAGCGCTGATCGATTTAGTGGAATTCTAGAATCTGCTGCTACATCATCAAAGAATGTGTTTGCTTTGCCTTCGCGGATTGCAATCGTAGCTTTTACTGAATGCTCCTTGATGGCTTCATGAGCGACCTCGCGACCAACACCAGCTTTTACTGCCGCCATTAAAATCTTTGTTGTTGCAAGAAACGGAAGTTGACGTTCAAGTTCTGCATTAATAAGTGCTGGAAAAGTTCCGAATTCGTTTAGCACAGTTAAAATTGTTTCCATCAATCCATCAAATGCATAAAAAGAATCAGCAATTGCAACGCGGCGAACAACACTGCATGAAACATCGCCTTCGTTCCATTGATTGCCTGAAAGTTCGCTGATCATAGATGCGTATCCTCGCAAGACAACTGCCAAACCATTTACCCGCTCACATGAACGGGTATTCATCTTGTGTGGCATTGCGCTGCTACCAACTTGGCCGGATTTAAAGCCTTCAGTAACTAATTCTGCTCCAGCCATTAAGCGAATTGATGTTGCTAAATTAGCTGGCGCTGCAGCAAGTTGGACCAATGTTGTTAAAACATCGTAATCAAAAGAACGAGGATAAATCTGTCCGGTTGAATCCAGAACTTGGCTAAATCCAAGCTCTTTAGCGATTATTTGTTCAAGTTTGTGATGGGCTGCTGCACTGCCCAATAAATCAATTGAATCTTGGGCGGTTCCGACCGGACCTTTGATGCCACGCAATGGATAGCGCTCTTGTAGGCCAACCAAGCGATCATATGAAAATAGAAGTTCTTCAGCAATTGTCGCAAAGCGCTTTCCAAGAGTTGTTACTTGCGCCGGAACATTGTGTGAACGGCCTGTGATCGGTTGATCGGCATACTTCACTGATGCTTCGGCAAGTCGAGCAAGTAGGGCAACAACTTTAGTGTGAACTAAATCTAGGCCTTGGCGAATCTGCAGGGCTTCAATGTTTTCAGTTAGATCACGGCTTGTCATTCCAGCGTGAATGGCTTCATGTCCGGCAAGGGCGTTGAACTCTTCAATGCGGGCTTTGACATCGTGGCGAGATTGTTTCTCGCGCGCATCTATTGATGCCAAATCAATCTTTGTAATTACATTTTCGTAATCTGTAATTACATTCTTGTTAATTGTGTGGCCAAGTTCAGATTGTGCACGCATGACAGCAATCCACAATTTACGTTCAAGAACAATCTTTGCTTCGGCAGAAAAGATCTTGCGCATCGCTGATGAGGCGTAGCGATCTGCGAGCAAACTCATGAAATGAACTCCTTAACGACAATTGTTTGATCGCGTCCTGGACCCACACCGATTGCACTCATTGGCGCACCAGAAATCTTTTCCAGGAACGCCACATAATCTTGCGCATTCTTTGGCAGATCAGACAGCTTGCGCGCTCCTGAAATATCTTCGGTCCAGCCAGCTAAGTATTCATAGATTGGCTTTGCGTGGTGGAAATCTGATTGCGAAGCTGGAAGCTCTTCAACACGCTTTCCATCAATTTCATAAGCAACACATACTGGAATCTTTTCCCAACCAGTTAAAACATCTAGTTTGGTGAGGAAGAAATCAGTTAAACCATTGACGCGCACCGCATAGCGAGCGATTGGTGCATCAAACCAGCCGCAACGACGTGCGCGACCTGTTGTTACTCCAATTTCTCCACCAATACGACGAAGTGCTTCGCCATCTTCATCAAATAATTCAGTTGGGAAAGGTCCGCTTCCAACGCGAGTTGTGTAGGCCTTAACGATGCCGATTACACGATCAATCTTTGTAGGTCCGATTCCTGAACCTGTACATGCTCCACCAGCCGTTGGGTTACTTGAAGTAACAAAGGGATAGGTACCGTGATCGACATCCAGCAAAGTTCCCTGAGATCCTTCTAGCAAAACACGCTTTCCGGCCTTTAGTGCTTCATCCAAAATTAGAACAGTATCTGCAACATAAGGGCGCAAGATGTCTGCATATTTCAAATATTCATCTAGAACTTCATCAACTTCGATGTTCTTACGATTAAAAACTTTGATAAGAATTTGGTTCTTATCGCGCAATGCGCCTTCCAGCTTTTGACGCAAGATTGACGGATCAAACAAATCTTGAACACGAATACCGATGCGGTTAATTTTGTCTGCATAGGCAGGTCCGATTCCGCGACCCGTTGTACCAATTTTTGACTTGCCCAAGAATCTTTCTGACACCTTGTCAATTGTGCGGTGGTAAGGGGTAATCAAATGTGCGTTAGTCGAAATCAGAAGTTTGCTGGTATCGATGCCACGTTCATTCAGGCCACGAATTTCTTCCAGCAACACACTTGGATCGATAACTACGCCATTACCAATAACAGGAATAACGTTTGGAGAAAGAATTCCTGATGGCAACAAGTGAAGGGCGTACTTTTGATCGCCAATAACAACCGTGTGACCAGCATTGTTTCCGCCTTGATAGCGAACAACATAATCAACACGATCACCTAATAAGTCTGTGGCTTTACCCTTGCCTTCGTCGCCCCACTGAGCTCCGAGCAGTACTAATGCAGGCATAGGTAAAGCCTCTCCGACTAGTAGTTAATTACTTTAGTGATGTAGTTCCGTTAGAGCGAAGATCTTCACAAGCACGAACAACGCGAGCTGCCATTCCTGCTTCAGCCGCCTTACCCCATGCACGAGGATCGTAAGCCTTCTTGTTTCCAACTTCTCCATCAATCTTTAGAACGCCGTCATAGTTCTTGAACATGTGCTCTACGACTGGGCGAGTGAAGGCGTACTGAGTATCTGTATCCACGTTCATCTTGATAACACCGTAATCAAGTGATTCGCGGATCTCTGAAAGAAGTGAGCCGGATCCACCATGGAAAACCAAGTCCATTGGCTTACTTCCTGCAGGTAACCCTAACTTTGTCGAAACAGCTTCCTGCAAAGTTGCCAGAATCTTTGGCTGTAAAACAACGTTTCCTGGCTTGTAGACACCGTGAACGTTTCCGAATGTTGCTGCCACCATGTAGCGCGCATTTACATCGGTCCCAAGAGTTTCAATAGTCATAAGTGCATCTTCAGGAGTCGAGTAAAGCTTTGCATCATGCTTGGCTTCGATTCCGTCTTCTTCTCCACCAACAACGCCAATTTCAATTTCAAGAATTGTTTTAGCCGCAACAGAGAGGGCTAACATTTCCTTTGCAATCTTCATGTTTTCTGTCATGTCTACGGCTGAGCCATCCCACATGTGTGAGTTAAACAAAGGACCCTTGCCTGACTTAATGCGATCTGCACCAAAAGCAAGAAGTGGACGCATAAAACCATCTAACTTTTCCGCTGGGCAGTGATCTGTGTGAATTCCGATATTTACTTTGTAATTCTTTGCAACAATATGGGCATACTCGGCGAGCGCAACTGCGCCATCAACCATGTTCTTAACTGTCGAACCAGATGCGTATTCAGCACCACCCCAAGAAAATTGAATAATGCCGTCTGATTCTGCCTCGGCGAAACCACGAATAGCAGCAGTTACGGTTTGTGAAGATGAAACGTTAATTGCTGGATATGCAAAGGCGCCTTTCTTGGCGCGATCCAACATATCGGCATAAATTTCTGGGGTTGCAATTGGCACAGTGACTCCTATGGCTCGTTGTAAATCTTTAGACTGAGCGCTTCGTTGAGTCGTCTAGAGGCTTACGGCCAATCCTCTCACCTTGGCCCCGATGGCACAAAAAGACCCTCCGCGCACTGGGCTGGGAGGGTCTTCGTGTGTAGGAATTACCCGCTAACTCACCGATTTCAAGGCGTTGGCCAAGAACTTAGCAAGGGCCGCCAGTAGCACTGGGTTACTCAATAGCTTTATCAAAGCCAGAATTAATGAGGTCAACATTGCATCTCCTTTCCGTCGGGACATCTTCAGGGCAGCGCACAAATAAAAAATCAATCATCAATTCGCTGTTGATAACAATGTTCAGGGGGTAACCTCTAGCGTTATGAGTCAAGACCACGAATCTTTAGAGAACCTACTCAGCGAGGATCGCGAATTTGCGCCAACTGCAGAGTTTGCAGCTGCAGCTAACGCAACCGCGGATTTATACGAGCTGGCCGAAAAAGATCGATTGGCTTTTTGGGATCAACAAGCTAAGGCTTTGTCATGGGAAACACCATGGACACAAACTCTGCAATGGGATGCACCATATGCACAATGGTTTGTGGGTGGAAAAATAAATGCATCATTTAATGCATTAGATAGACATGTCATAGAAGGTCGCGGAGACCGAGTTGCCTTTCATTTTGAAGGTGAACCTGGCGACACTCGAACAATTACTTACGCACAGTTATTAGTTGAAGTTAAGAAAACTGCAAACGCGCTTATCGAATTAGGTATCCAAGCTAAAGATCGAGTTGCAATCTATATGCCAATGATTCCAGAAGCTGCAATTGCAATGTTGGCGTGTGCTCGTATTGGCGCAGCTCATTCAGTTGTCTTTGGCGGATTTTCTGCAGAAGCATTGTTGTCACGAATTCAGGATGCGGATGCAAAACTAGTTATCACCGCAGACGGTGGGTTCAGAAAAGGTGGAGCGTTTGCCTTAAAGCCCGCAGTTGATGAAGCGCTTAAAGGTAAGCACAATGTTCAGAAAGTTTTAGTCGTTCAACGTACACAGCAAGAAACTGCATGGAATTCTGCTACAGATATCTGGTGGCATGACATTGTCGATCGCCAATCGGCAGAACACACCGCTGTGGGGTTTGATTCTGAGCACCCGCTATTCATTTTGTACACATCAGGAACTACAGCAAAACCAAAGGGGATTTTTCACACAACAGGCGGTTATTTGACCCAAGCTGCCTACACACACCGAATCGTCTTTGATATCAAACCCGAAACCGATGTGTACTGGTGCACCGCAGATGTTGGTTGGATTACTGGACACAGTTACATTGTTTATGGCCCATTGATTAATGGAGCAACGCAGGTCATGTACGAAGGAACTCCAGATACGCCACATAAGGGCCGAATTTTTGAGTTAATCGAAAAGTACGGCGTAACTATTTTGTATACAGCGCCGACTTTGATCCGTACTTGGATGAAATGGGGAGATGAATTTCCAAATAAATTTAACTTGTCATCACTTCGTTTACTAGGTTCAGTTGGCGAACCAATTAATCCTGAAGCTTGGATGTGGTACCGAGAAGTTATTGGCGGTAATCGTTGTCCAATTGTTGATACCTGGTGGCAAACAGAAACTGGTGGAATCATGATTTCACCTTTGCCTGGTGTAACTGCTACTAAACCTGGCTCCGCAATGACAGCGATTCCTGGAATCAGCGCGGTAGTAGTTGACGATAATGCAAACCCAGTTGCAAAAGGTCACGGTGGCTTTTTAATTCTTGATAAACCGTGGCCCGGAATGTTACGTGGTGTTTGGGGCGAAGATGAGCGATACAAAGAAACGTATTGGTCGCGATTTAAGGGAATTTACTTTGCAGGAGATGGTGCAAAGCTAGATAAAGATGGCGCAATCTGGTTACTCGGTCGCGTTGATGATGTAATGAATGTTTCAGGTCACCGCATTTCAACAACTGAAGTTGAATCAGCACTTGTTTCCCATGAATCTGTTGCAGAAGCTGCCGTCGTTGGTGCACAAGATGCAATGACGGGGCAAGGAATTGTTGCCTTTGTTATCTTGCGTGGCGGAATTGTCCACGCCAGCGGGGAAAAATTAGTTACCGAATTACGTAATCACGTTGCTAAAGAAATCGGTGCAATTGCAAAACCTCGTCAAATTTTGGTAGTTGCTGAATTACCAAAGACTCGAAGCGGCAAAATCATGCGTCGATTGCTTAAGGATGTGGCTGAAAACCGCCAGGTTGGAGATGCCACAACCCTTGCTGATCCCAATGTAATGAAGCTGATCTCAGAAGGCTTACATACTTCAAAGGATGAAGATTAAAGTTTCACACCTAAATGTTTTTCAGTAAGGGTAAGAATTTCATCTAAGTCATTGATGATTCCAATGTGCTTGTGAGCAACGCTTCCATCAGCGGCGATAAACCATGTAACAGGCACGCCTAAACCAAAGTACTGGCGTGAACGGCCATCTGGGTCATACAAATTGGGCCAAGTAATTCCATTTTGCTCTACAAAAGTACGGCCAGCTTCAGGGCTTGCTTCTTCAACATCAACACCGACTAAATGAACTTTATCTTTAGCTCTTTCGTGAAACGCACGAAGAACGGGCATTTCTTCTTTGCACGGACCACACCATGAACCCCAAACATTAATCACCATTGGCCCACGCAAGCCACCTAGTCGAGCACCTTCTGAACCATCAAGGCAATCCATTGCGACACCGTCAGTAAAGTTTGCAGCTTGAGTAATAGTTTCGCAAGAAACAACTTCGCCTTGAACAAATGTTGCTGAAGAAGAACATGCAGTCAGCAAAAGCAACGCTGCTGCAAACATAACTTTCTTCATCTAAAATCCTTATCGGTCTTAACTAACAATAAAGCTTTCTCTTTGTCCATCTCACCAATTCCAACACTTGGGCAGATTTTTGCTACTGGGCATGCACCGCAGGCAGGTTTACGCGCATGACAAATTCTGCGTCCATGCCAAATCATGCGTTGTGAAAGATTTGTCCATTCAGGTTGTGGAATCAATTGCTGAACAACCATTTCTACTTTTACTGGATCAGTTTCCTTGGTCCAGCCAAATCTGCGTGATAAACGTCCGAAGTGAGTATCAACGGTTATTCCCGGTGTATCGAAGGCATGTCCTAAAACAACATTTGCAGTTTTGCGTCCAACGCCTGGCAAGGTAATCAACTCTTCAAGAGTTCTAGGAACTTCTCCCCCAAAATCTTCTAGTAATTTAATGTTGAGCGCTTTTATATTTCGGGCTTTTGCTCGATAAAAACCGGTGGAATGGACCAGCTCTTCAATCTGGTGAATATCTGCTTTTGCGTAAGCCTTTGGGTTCTTATACTTTTTAAATAGCGCTGGGGTGACAGTGTTAACTCTCTTATCTGTGCACTGGGCGCTTAACACGGTAGCGATAATTAATTCCAACGGGTTTGTAAAATCTAATTCACAGCGAATATTGGGGTAGGTCTTTGTAAGGATGCGATAAACCGCCTTTGCCCCTTTTCGGGTTTCGCCATCGACCGCCATGGGTAGTAAAGTACCCCTCGTGCCTATAGATCAAGAAGTTATTCGCAAAGCGCCACTGTTCACCGCCTTGGACGACGCTGCTGCCGCTTCTTTGCTGGCAAATATGGATTCTGTAAAGATTTCAAAGGGAACGATTTTGTTTGCCGAAGGCGATGCAGGCGATCACCTATATGTAATTGCAGAAGGAAAGCTAAAGCTGGGAACGTCTAGTGGTGATGGTCGCGAAAACTTGTTGTCTATTCTCGGTCCAGGTGAAATGTTCGGTGAGCTAAGCCTGTTTGATCCAGGTCCCCGCACATCAACAGCAACTGCTGTAACTGATGCGAAATTACTAAGTCTTGGCCAGGAAAAATTAATTCCTTGGCTTGCAACAAATCCAGAAGTTTCACTTCAACTTCTTGCTCGTTTAGCACAGCGCTTACGCCGTACAAATGAAGCTGTTGGAGATCTAGTCTTTTCAGATGTACCGGGACGTGTTGCTAAAGCACTTATTGACCTGGGCGAGCGTTTCGGAAAGCAGACAGCAGAAGGTTTGTTTGTTCACCACGACTTAACTCAAGAAGAACTAGCTCAACTAGTTGGCGCATCTCGCGAAACCGTTAACAAAGCTCTTGCTGATTTCGCAGGACGCAACTGGCTCAAGCTAGATGGTCGCGCAGTTCTAATTACCGATTTCGAACGTCTTTCAAAGCGTGGTAAATAGCTAGTCAGTAATTTCGACTGTTAATTCAATCTCTACCGGCGAATTCAGTGGAAGCTCTGCAATACCAACAGCGCTACGTGCATGTTTTGCACCATCGCCCCAAATAGAGATGAATAATTCAGAAGCTCCATTGACGACACCTGGATGACCGATAAAGCCAGGAACGCCATTGACGTAACCAACTACACGGACAATCTTTGTAATCTTGTTTACATCTGCAACAGTTTCAACGGCAGCTAAACAATTGAGTGCACAAATCTGTGCAAGCTCCTTTGCACGCTCAGGAGTGATCTCTCCATTAACTTTTCCAACACCAGCCATTTCGCCATTTGCTAATGGAAGTTGCCCTGCAGTGAAAACTAAATTTCCAGTACGAATTGCTGGCACATAGGCAGCGACTGGCTTTGCAGCAACTGGTAGTTCTAATCCAAGTTCAACAAGCTTTGCGCGGACATCTACTTTATTCATGCAAGTGGTCGCTTCATGTAAGCAACTAGCTGCTCGCCAGTTCCTGGTGCCGGAATAACTTGAACTAGTTCCCAACCATCTGAGCCCCATGTATCAAGAATTTGCTTTGTTGCATGAGAAAGAAGTGGAACAGTTGCGTATTCATACTTAGTCATTTATTGAGGCTCTCTTTCACTAGTGATGAAACAAGTGCTCCATCAGCCTTTCCTGCAATCTTTGCCTTAATCGCGCCCATTACCTTGCCCATATCTGCAGGTCCGGCAGCACCTGTTGCCGCAATTGCTTCAGCAATCATCGCCTTGATTTCATCAGCACTTAACTGCGCTGGCAAATACTTGGCAATAACTTCGCCTTCTGCTTTTTCTAAAGCAGCTTTTTCTGCGTGACCTGCACCTTCGAAAGCTTCTGCTGCCTCACGGCGCTTCTTTGCCTCGCGTGACAAAACAACAATTACTTCATCATCACTTAAAACGCGTGCTTCCTTTCCTGCAACCTCTTCATTAGTGATTGCAGTTAGAACCATGCGGATCGTGCTTGATGTAATTTCATTGCGACCACGAATTGCTTCAGTTAAGTCGGTGCGTAAGGTTTCTTTAATACTCATGCTGTGAACTCTACCGCCAATAATTCAGCGATCTGGGCAGTATTTAGCGCTGCTCCCTTGCGTAGATTGTCTCCACATAGGAACAAATCAATAGATTTATTGTCATCTAGCGACTGGCGAACGCGACCAACCCAGGTTTCATCTGTTCCGACAACATCATTAGGTGTTGGGAACTTCTTATTCTCTGGATCATCAAACAAAATCACACCAGCGGCTTTTTCAAGAACCTTTTGCGCTGCTTTACGTGAGATTTCAGTCTTGAAAGTTGCATGAACTGCTAACGAGTGAGTTGTTAAAACAGGAACGCGAACACATGTTGCTGAAACCTTAAGCTTTGGCATTCCCAGAATCTTGCGAGACTCATTGCGAACCTTGAGCTCTTCAGATGAATACCCTGCTTCTTTTAGCGAACCGGCCCAAGGCACAACGTTTAGTGCAAGCGGTGCCGGAAATGGTCCGGAATCCTTTACATGCTTGCGTACATCACCTGTTGCTTCACCAGCATTTGTACCAGCAACTGCTGAAATCTGTTCACGCAATGCATCGATACCCGGCTGACCTGCACCAGATGCAGCTTGATACGAAGCAACAACAAGTTCCTTCAAACCAAATTTCTTATTTAATGCACCCATTGCAACAATCATCGAAAGCGTTGTGCAGTTTGGATTTGAAATAATTCCCTTTGGACGCTTCTTAATATCCTTTGGATTAACTTCTGGAACAACCAATGGCACTTTTGGATCCATGCGGAACGCTCCAGAGTTGTCGACCACAACTGCGCCACGTGCGGCGGCAATCGGTGCCCACTCTGCAGAAACCTCATCTGGCACATCAAACATTGCAACATCGATGCCATCAAAGGCTTCAGGTGAAAGCGCGACAACTGTTAACTCTTCCCCACGGCACATCAATTTCTTTCCTGCGCTGCGTGCCGAAGCGATCAGACGGATTTCTCCCCACACATCTTTGCGTTCTGACAAAATGCTAAGCATTACTGTGCCAACCGCGCCGGTTGCACCAACTACTGCAAGGGTTGGCTTCTTTGTGACTTTCTTGGCTTTTTTGCTCATCGTCCACTTCCTCCATATACAACGGCTTCTACTTGATCAGCATCTAGCTCAAAAGCTGTGTGTGCCGCCTTGGCACCGCGCTCTAGATCTGCTTGACGGCAAATAATTGAAATACGAATTTCAGATGTTGAAATCATTTCGATATTGACGCCTGCATCAGACATCGCTCCGAAGAAAGTTGCAGTCACACCTGGGTGTGAGCGCATACCAGCGCCAACTAATGACAATTTACCGATTTGGTCATCGTATTGAATAGAGGCAAAACCAACTTCACCCTGCAGCTTCTGCAAGATTGCAGTTGCTGATGCGCCTTCTGCCTTTGGCAAAGTGAAGGAAATATCTGTTAGCCCGGTTGAAGCCGCAGAAACATTTTGCACAATCATGTCGATGTTGATATCTGAATCTGCAATCGCTTGGAAGATGCGTGCAGCAACACCGGTTCGGTCAGGCACGCCGACGATCGTGATCTTTGCTTCAGACTTATCGTGTGCGATACCCGAGATAATTGCTTGCTCCATTGCTCCTCCTTCTGGATGATCTTTGACCACCCATGTTCCTTCATTGGTAGAAAAAGATGAACGTACGTGAATTGGTAAGTTGTAGCGACGTGCATATTCAACACAACGCAAATGCAGAACTTTTGCACCACTTGCAGCTAGTTCCAACATCTCTTCATATGTAACTGTTTTTAACTTTCTTGCTGCCGGAACTGTGCGAGGGTCCGCGCTAAATACGCCATCGACGTCGGTGTAAATTTCGCAGACATCTGCATCAAGTGCTGCAGCTAAAGCAACTGCAGTTGTGTCACTGCCTCCGCGACCAAGAGTTGTTACATCCTTGGTGTCTTGCGAAATTCCTTGGAAGCCCGCAACAATTGCAATTGCGCCACTATCTAGCGCTTCCTTAATTCGACCTGGTGTCACATCGATGATGCGAGCGCGGCCATGTGCCGAAGTTGTAATCACACCTGCTTGGCTGCCGGTAAATGACAATGCTTCGTGGCCCAAGTTGTTAATTGCCATTGCGAGCAAGGCCATTGAAATTCGCTCACCAGCTGTTAACAACATATCTAGTTCGCGACCTTGTGGAATTGGCGTGATCTGTTCGGCTAAATCAATAAGTTCATCGGTGGTATCGCCCATGGCCGAAACCACCACGACCACCTGATTACCGTCCCGCTTTGCCGCCACAATCCTGTTGGCAACGCGCTTCATGCCCTCGGCATCGGCTACCGACGAACCACCATATTTCTGAACAATGAGTCCCATGGCTCAATCATGAACTAGATATCAGGCTGGGGCTACTCAATTTCGCGGTTTTCCCAAATAATGAGACGGAATACGTTTCAAATAATGAGATTAAACATCCCTGCGGCCTTCAAAGGCACGACCAAGCGTGACTTCATCGGCATATTCCAAATCTCCGCCCACGGGCAGACCGCTGGCAAGACGTGAAACCTTGATCTCCATCGGCTTAATCAAACGGGATAAATAGGTAGCTGTGGCTTCACCTTCAAGGTTTGGATCGGTCGCCAAGATAACTTCAACAATTCCAGCATCTGCCAAACGAACCATTAATTCGCGAATACGAAGTTGTTCTGGGCCGATGCCATCAATTGGACTTATCGCACCGCCAAGCACATGGTACTTACCGCGGAATTCGCGAGTTCGTTCAATTGCAATGACATCTTTACTCTCTTCAACAACACAGATGATTGTGTTGTCACGGCGCGGATCACGACAGATTCGGCATTCATCTTCTTCTGAAACATTTCCGCACTGCACACAAAACTTCACGCGCTCTTTTACAACGCGGATTGAATCCACCAAGGCAGATGCAACTTCAGAATCTGATTGCAAAATATGGAAAGCAATACGTTGGGCGCTCTTTGGACCAATACCTGGCAAGCGACCTAAAGCATCGATCAAATCTTGAATCGCACCTTCATACATACCTGACATGTATTACTTACCTTCAATAACTTTTGCGCCAAGTTCTTGAGCAAGCAAAGCGGCACCCGTAAGCAGAGTCTTATCTGATGGTGCCTCTGATGTCCGTGTCTCGCGCGCAGCTGGGGTATTTGTATCAATCGATGGATCAACAACTACTGCAATCTTTCGATCCAACCCAACCACATCGATAAATGCGTTGCGCAGAATCACATCTGATTCAGAGCGTTCAAAACTTTCCTTAGCACCAGCATTCACAATTCCAATAGTTATCGCATCTTCATCAACGCTAAGCACCTGCGCGCTTGCGGACAACAACGACCATGTCAGTCTGCGACGTTTCTTTACATCCTCAATCACATCCGGCCATGCTCGTCTCAGTGCGGCAATATCAAAGTTACCCGGTACGTGCTTTGCAGTGGAGTCCTTTTCTTTAACAGCAGGTTTTTCTTCGGTTGCCTTAGAGCTGCTGAGTGCTTCAGTCGAATGAGTGGAGGCTGCTTTTTCTTTTGCCTCCACGGTTCGAGCTGGAGCGGAAGCAACGGATGAAGTCAGAGGTGCAATGTTTTCTGCACGTTCCAAACGTTCAATGCGAGAAAGCATTCCTGCTTCTGTGTTGTCCCCGATCGGCAACAAGATGCGCCCACAAATAAGTTCAAGGATTAAACGTGGCGCAGTAGCTCCACGCATTTGGGTCAAACCTTCGGCTGCAATATCTGCAGCACGTGAAAGATTTGCGGTGCCAATTCTGTTTGCTTGATTGCGCATGCGCTCCATTTGATCATCAGGCATATCGCGCAAAATTGAATTAGCGGTTGAATCCTTGAGCGCATCAACAATCATTAAGTCTCGAACACGCTCCAACATATCGCTGGTAAATCGACGCGGATCATGTCCTGATTCGATAACACGGTCAATGGTCTTAAACAAAGTTGCACCATCGTGGGCTGCGATCGCATCAATTGCATCATCTAGCAAAGCACCATCGGTGAATCCAAGTAGCTGAATTGCGATCTCGTAGCTAACACCATCTTTACCTGCACCAGCCAAAAGCTGACCCAACACAGAAAGCGCGTCACGCACAGAACCCCCGGATGCACGAACGACTAGCGGAATAACACCCTTGTCTACTTTTACACCTTCGGCGTTGCAAACCTTTTCTAGGTGCGCCGCCAGCGTTCCTGGTGGAACTAAACGGAATGGATAGTGGTGGGTACGTGAACGAATAGTTGCAATCAACTTATCTGGTTCAGTCGTAGCAAAGATAAAAATTACATGTGCAGGTGGTTCCTCAACAACCTTAAGCAATGCATTTGCAGCACCTGGTCCAAGCTGATGCGCTTCATCGATAATGTAAATCTTGTAACGACTTTGTACTGGTGCAAAAAATGCTTTATCGCGAAGATCGCGCGCATCATCTACTAAACCGTGGGTTGCAGCATCTAATTCAATAACATCTAGTGAACCTGGACCGTTCGCAACTAAATCTTTACATGACTGGCATTGGCCGCATGGATTTGGTGTTGGACCTTTTTCACAATTGAGCGAGCGCGCCATGATTCGTGCGCTAGATGTTTTTCCGCAACCACGTGGGCCGCTAAACAAATATGCGTGGTGTGTGCGACCTGATTCCAAAGCATTTGAAAGTGGAACAGTTACATGTTCTTGTCCGATGACATCTGCAAAAACAGAGGGACGATATTTACGATACAAAGCTAATGACATCGTCTACTCCTCTACTGTTCGTCGCGCTAATTTTCTTACCTGCAAACCTTATTAAAAAGGACCCCTCGCACACCCGCCAGAGCGGACCTACCCTTGCTGCATTC
>Ga0082207_1000850_pt1 | contig 16174 bp, 14 predicted proteins | sample LakMenEpi10Aug09_FD_71540 | JGI IMG/M metagenome (GOLD analysis project Ga0082207, IMG submission 71540)
GGAAGCACTTGGCTCTGGGATGCCACTGGATCGTATCTACCTGGATCAAAAGGCTTTCGGTCCGGCCGTCCAGCAGATCCGAAAATCAGCCGCCGAACGATCGGTTCCGATCCTCATGGTTCCACTTGCCAAACTCGATAGTTTTCATGTGGAGGGACATGAGGGATGTGTTGCTCAAAAAGCACGTGTGCGTTATCAAGAGTTACAGGATGTTATCTCCTGGGTCGTTGATCGGGGAGAGACGCCCTTGTTTCTGATTCTAGATGGCATCACGGATGTGCGAAACATCGGAGGCATTGCCCGTACGGCCTATTGTACCGGCGTGCATGCGATCATTATACCAGATAAAGGAGTTGGCGCGTTGCAGGAAGATGCCATTTTGACTTCTGCGGGCGCATTGGAAAAGATCACGGTATGCAGGGTTAATAGTCTGCTAAAAGCTATCGATGAATTACATTTAAATGGCATTCAGGTACTCGCCAGTGTCATGCGTTCAGGTATCGCCATAAGTCAAGCAGATCTCACGCAACCCGTTGCCATTCTGTTGGGGGGTGAAGAAAAAGGTATTTATCCGGCTTTATTGAAAGCGGCGGACCAACAGGTACATATTCAGATGGCTGGTGATTTTGACAGCCTGAATGTTTCAGTAGCAACGGGCATGATGCTTTATGAAGCGATGAAACAACGTAGCCATGGCTGATCCTATTCAATTGGTCGAATGCCCACGTGACGCCTGGCAAGGAAAAGAAGCATTCATCCCCACGGATGAAAAAGTTTCCTATTTACAAGCCTTATTATCAGTTGGATTTCACACCATCGATGCGGGTAGTTTTGTTTCCCCGAAAGCGGTTCCACAGCTGGCCGATACCGGTAATGTTCTGAAGGCCTTGGACCTGCGAGATACTAATACCCGATTGCTGGTGATTATCGCCAATGAAAGAGGCGGAGAACAGGCGGCGGAGTTTTCATTTGTAGATTACTGGGGATATCCGCTCTCCGTGTCAGAAACCTTTCAAAAACGCAATACCCGACAATCTGTATCACAGGGCCTTGACCTTGCAAAACGATTACACGAACGGGCAGCGCAAAACCGAGCAGAACTGGTGATCTACATTTCGATGGGATTCGGTAATCCGTATGGAGAGGTGTATCACGAAGATCAGGTGTTAACACTGGCAGGTGAATTAAAGCAGGCCGGGATAAAAACAGTTTCATTGGCGGATACGGTCGGACTCGCAACGCCCGAACAGATAGCTGCACTGGTTACAACATGCAGGAAGGAGTACCCCTCGCTGCATTGGGGTGTACATCTTCATGCTAGACCGGAAGGACAAACCCAGAAGATCGCAGCCGCATACGAAGCAGGGTGTAGTCGCTTTGATGGAGCCATCGGTGGTCATGGTGGCTGTCCGTTTGCCGAAGATGAACTGATCGGTAACATCAACACATCTTCACTCATCGATTATCTGTCTACTGCAGATCCAACGCTTTCCATCGATCTCGATCGATTCCAGGTAGCCGCTCAGTTGGCACAAACGATCTTCCACTGATGCAGTTCCAATTATCACTGACGCCGGCCCCGTTACCGACACCGATCGATCATCGGCAACGGATCTTATTGTTGGGATCTTGCTTCACCGAACACATCGGGGACGCCCTGAGGGAATGGAAATTTCCAGTGATGCAGAACCCGCACGGTATCCTATTCGGACCCGACGCGATCTGTCAGGCATTGGGAGATTATCAGCAAAGACGTACCTATAAACCAGCCGATCTCTTTTATTTGAATGAGTGTTGGCATAGCTGGCATCATCATTCACGTTTCTCAGCCACCGACGTAAATGAAGCATTGCAACGAATAAACGGATCGATTGGGGCAACGCATGATTTTATCCAGCATGCTGATTGGCTTATTCTGACATTGGGTTCGGCTTTCACCTATCGGTTAACAGAACGGGCCGACCCGGGCGGATTGAATGTTGGATCGGCAGTCGCAAATTGCCATCGCGCGCCGGCCGCTTGGTTCAGCAAAGAAATGATGACGGTGGAGGAGATCGTAAACAGTTTGACGCACTCCATTAATGGTTTACGTGCACTCAATCCAAAGCTGAAGTTGATGCTCACCATCAGTCCGGTTCGTCACATACGGGACGGAGTGGTGGAAAATAATAGGAGTAAAGCTCGGTTGATCCAAGCCGTACAGATCCTGACTGAACAGGTAAGTAATAGTTATTATTTTCCAGCATATGAGTACGTGATCGATGTATTGCGTGATCATCGTTTTTACGATATCGATCTGGTACACCCCAATTATGCCGCTACGCAATTTGTACTGGAGCGTTTTTCCACATATGCTTTTTCGGATACTACACAGATCCTGACTGAAGAGATCCGGGCATTGGTCACGGCACGCCGTCACCGGGTTCAATACCCCGACACGGATGCGCACAGACAGTTTTTGAAAAGTCACTATCAAAAAACCATCGAGTTGCAGCAGCGTCAGCCGGAGCTGGATCTTACGGATGAGCTCAATTATTTCTCAGGACAGTCGATCTAGTCTGCCGGTAGCTTTCAGGTATTCTTCCATTTGGGATAGCAGCGTGAATTGATTCAGTGCCCGATCCAGGTTTTGGTTCGCTCGATCAGTGATGTAATAAACGTCCCCATTCAGGTAGTCGGACAGAAAGCGCAATCCTTGCATATAAGTCATTAAGATGCCGGAAAGCGGCAGGAGATCTTTTTCCTGTTGCGTGAGGGCATCGCCCATGGCAGAACCGTATCCGCTTAATAATGACTCAAAGAGATCGGTCTGAAAAATTACGTCTTCGGGCGGACTATCCTCGCGCAGGGAGTCGTTACAGATCGACCGGATCATATCGCCTAGGTCAGAGAAAAAATAGCCCGGCATCACGGTATCCAGATCAACCGGACAGAGCCAGCACTCTGATCGATCATCGATCAAAATGTTGCTGAGTTTCGCATCATGATGCATCATTCGCAATGGGAAATGCTCGTTTTCCGACATATTATCGTAGATGGCAATGTAGGGTTCGCGGAGTTGCAGATGCCGGATCAATCCATCACAGTTATTTGATCTGTTTGATTTATCCGTTTGGATCGCATCCTTGAATTGTTCATATCGTAAACGAAGATCATGGAAGCGGGGGATGGGGATATGCCAGCTATCTGTTTGCAGATGGGAAGCATGTAACGTAAAGCTGGCGAAAAACCGGGCCAGCGCTTCTGCTTGCGATGGGTTCTCGATAGCGCTTCGGGTATGTGTGTTGTGGATGAAGGTGCTGATTCTCCAGCTTTGTTGGTGTTCATCTTCGACAATCCATTGGTGATTCGGGAATGGCAGCGGACGGGCCAGCGGTCGGGGGAAAGGGTTTTGGTTTGATAAAAAATGCTGGTAGAGTTCTCGGTGATTATTGATTAATCCGAGTGGGTCGGTGAAAATATTCGTGTTGATCGTTTGAAGCAGGTAGCATTCCTCATCGATGTTAAGCCGAAAGGTTTGGTGGATCAGTCCGTTCGTGATGGGTGCTGCTATAAGAAACTTTTCGCCTTGGTTGGTCAGGAGTTGATTGAGGGAGTGGGGGAGTGTCATGATCAGTGGATGCGGTCGCCGCGTATTTCCAATTTTCCGATCACTTCTTTTTCATACTCGAGCCATTCTTTCCAACGGTTCTTAACGCGCTGGGGGTCCAGGTATTTTTCTGCTAACTCAATAAAAAGTGTGTAGTGTCCGGCTTCGCTCTCCATGAAGCGTCGGTAAAATTTTTTCAGATAGGGGTCTTCCAGACCTTCACTCAATCGTTTGAACCGTTCGCAACTTCGAGCTTCGATCAGGGCCATGGTCAGCAGTTGGTCGAGCATCCTTGTTTGCAGGTCACCGCCTTTTTGTTGAAATTCCAGGAGGGCGTTTACGTATTCATCCTTTCGCTGCTTACCGAGCGTGAGTCCGCGTTTATGCAATTCCGCCAAAACCAATCGAAAATGTCCCCATTCTTCGGTTACGATCGGAGCCAGTGCGCTTACTAGTTCCTCGTATTGGCTGTAGCGCTGGATCAGCGAGATGCAGGTGGTGGCAGCCTTCTGCTCACAATAGGCATGATCGGTCAGGATCTCCCCAAGTGAATGGGCCGCTAGGTCTACCCAGCGGGGGTCGGTGGGGAGCTGCAGGCCCAAAATGGCACGGGTATCGGCAGACATTTCCATTCTGCAAAGCTACTGGATTGTGGCTAAGGCCTTGACTTTCATGGCATTTTCCCATAAAATTTCACTTGTTCGTTACAGGAATGCTCTGTACCTTTGCCCCCTAATAAATTGGATGAAAAAAATCGGATGAACCAAAAAGAAAAAAGATGTCACTAACAACTGAAAAAAAAGCGAACATTTTCAAGACCTACGCCGGTGATGCAACGAATACCGGATCTATTGAAGGACAAATCGCGCTGTTGACGGAGCGTATCAGCCACATCAGCAGTCACTTGCAAGTCAACAAGAAAGACTTTTCTACCCACCGCGGGCTCATGCAACTGGTTGGTAAGCGTAAGCGCTTGCTGAACTACCTTCAGAAGCATAACCTGACCGGTTATCGCGCCCTGATCGAGAAACTGGGTATCCGCAAATAATAACAAGCCCCCGCTACACGGCCGGGGCTTGCTTCGTTTTACACCCTACCGTTCGTAGGGTTTTTTCCTAAGCAGATCGAGGCAACGGGCCGTAGTATCGGGATCATTTCCACCGATCGCTACTGTATTTATTGTTGCGATCACAAAACAACGTACATGTTACAACAACCAATTCGTAAGACGTTCGATATGGGTGATGGCCGCCAAGTCACCATTGAAACCGGCCGATTGGCCCGTCAGGCTGACGGCGCCGTTACCGTTTCCTGTGGCAATTGCATGATCCTCGCCACAGTCGTCGCAAACAAAGACCCCAAAGAAGGACAAAGTTTCTTTCCGCTGTCGGTCGACTACCAGGAGAAGTTTGCTTCTGCCGGTCGTATCCCCGGGTCTTTCTTTAAGCGTGAAGCTAAATTGAACGACTATGAAGTGCTCACGAGCCGATTGATCGACCGGGCGCTTCGTCCCCTTTTTCCGGAGGATTACTTATGTGAAGTGCAGGTATTGGTTTCATTGATCTCCAGCGATCCCGAGATCATGCCGGATGCGTTAGCCTGTTTGGCGGCCTCTTCAGCACTGGCTGTTTCCGATATTCCCATCAAGGAGATCATCTCTGAAGTGCGTGTATCACGGGTGAACGGTCAGTTCGTTGTGAATCCAACGCGCACACAAATGGAGACTTCAGATCTGGATTTCATCATTGCGGCTACGGATAAAAACCTGATGATGGTGGAAGGTGAAGCCAAAGAATGTTCTGAGGCAGATCTCTGCAAGGCTCTTGAGATCGCACACGATGCGATCCGCATTCAGGTTAAAGCCCAGGAAGAGCTTCGTGATCTGGCCGGTGTGAAAGGCAAACGTGATTATGTAAAGCCTGCTACTGACGAAGCACTTCGCGATAAGATCTATGCCTTTGCACAGCCTAAAGTGTATGAAGTAGCTAAGGGGCAGCTCAGTAAACATGAGCGTAGCGATCGGTTCAGTGCCATCAAAGCTGAAGTGATTGAGTTCCTGAAAAAGGATCTGGGACTGGCAGCAGGTGAGTCGTTGCCAGACCTGACCAAGAAATTGGCTTCGACATATTATAGCGACCTGCAGTACGATGTGGTTCGTGATATGATCTTGAACGAACGTGTTCGTTTGGATGGTCGTGATCTGGAAACCGTCCGTTCCCTCGATATGGAAGTGGATGTTCTTCCTTCTCCACACGGTTCCGCTTTGTTCACACGCGGTGAAACGCAGTCGCTGACCACGGTTACACTGGGAACGCCCATGGACGAACTATTGGTAGAAAGTGCTGCCAAGTCAGTCGATTCTAAATTCTATCTGCACTATAATTTCCCGCCTTTCTCTACTGGAGAAGTGAAGATGATGCGTGGACAAAGCCGTCGTGAGATTGGACACGGAAATCTAGCCCAGCGTTCACTCAAGCAGATGATGCCGAGTGGAGATTTCCCTTACACCGTACGTATTGTAAGTGATATTCTGGAGTCGAATGGTTCTTCTTCCATGGCAACCGTCTGTGCCGGGTCACTGGCCTTGATGGATGCAGGTGTGGGTGTTCCCAAGCACGTGTCTGGTGTGGCGATGGGACTGATCTCAAAAGCTGATAAGTATGCAATCCTGACAGATATCCTCGGCGATGAAGATCACCTGGGGGATATGGACTTTAAAGTCACCGGTACTCGTGAGGGTATCTGCGGTGTACAGATGGACATCAAAGTAGACGGATTGAAAATGGAAGTGATGCAACAAGCCCTTGATCAGGCCCGTCGTGCTCGCTTGCATATTCTTGATCACATGTACAATGCGATACCGGCTTCTCGTGCAGAAGTGAAACCACATGCACCACGAATGGTGAAGCTCTTCATTGATAAGGAATTCATCGGTGCGGTGATCGGGCCAGGCGGTAAGGTTATTCAGGAGATCCAGCGTGAGACCGGTACAACCATCACACTCGAAGAGATCAACAACCGAGGTGAAGTCAGCATCTTCAGTGTCAACAAAGATGGTGTTGAAAAAGCCGTCTCTTGGATCAAAGGGATCGTGGCAGTACCTCAAGTGGGTGATGTTTATGATGCGACGGTTAAATCGATCATGCCTTTCGGAGCCTTTGTGGAATTCATGCCCGGTAAGCAGGGACTGGTTCACATTTCAGAGGTTAGCTGGAGACGCTTAGAAACATTGGATGGAATCGTAAAAGAGGGTGATCACATGAAAGTGAAACTCATCGGAACCGATCCTAAATCCGGTAAGTTCAAACTCTCTCGTAAAGTGTTGATGCCAAAGCCTGAATCAGGACCTCGTCCTCCACATCCGGAAGACGAACAACCAAATCAATAATTGATCAAGACCCTGCTTGTCAGGGTCTTTTTAATTTCAGCCAATGGAACGCTACCTGTGCTTGAATATGGTGATTGATTCAACCGAAACATCGGATGCCTTGGTGGCTTTTTTGTCAGCTGAGGGCTTTGAAGGATTTGAAGAGGAAGAAGGCCGACTAAAAGCCTATCGTCCGGATGACGAATGGAACCGCCAAGAGGTCTTCGATGAGCTAGATCTGCGATCGATCGCATATTCACTTGAAGAAATCGAAAAGACAAACTGGAATCAGCTCTGGGAATCCAATTTTGAGCCGGTGGTTGTAGATGATTTTGTAGGTATTCGGGCGGACTTCCATGCACCCATTAAGGGTGTTGAAATGGAGCTAGTGGTGACGCCTAAAATGAGTTTTGGTACCGGTCATCATGCTACCACACGCTTGATGATTCAGCAAATGCGCCAATCGATCAAGTCGGGTGATTGGGTTTTGGATTTTGGAACAGGCACGGGTGTGCTCGCGATCCTAGCTAAAAAAATGGGAGCAGCAGAGGTGGTCGGTATCGACATTGAGGACTGGAGTATTGAGAATGCAATCGATAATGCCTGGATAAACGAGGTTTCAGATATTTCCTTTCATTGCTCGGACCGGATCGAACAAGAGGGGCCTTTTAATTGCATCCTGGCGAATATCAATCGGAATATTTTGCTGGATCATATGGGTCGAATCGGTGCCGTACTGGCCCCCGGAGGTATGATTTTGCTCAGCGGGATTTTGGAAGAAGACCTTTCGGTCATGGATAAGGCACTGGGTGAAGTCGGACTCAAACGCATTGATTATACGCAGGAGAAAGGCTGGATCTGTATTCAAGCTATTCAATATCAATAAGATAGGTCGTATTAATTTTTTGTTACCGATTCTGTTTTTGGTTAGTTTTACACTTCCTTGTACGACTGATGAATGAATTTCTACTTCTAATACTGGCCTACCTGATCGGTAGTATACCCACTTCTGTTTGGGTCAGTAAGCGCTTTTTTGGTTTTGATATAAGGGACTACGGAAGTGGTAATCCCGGGGCCACCAACACCTATCGGGTATTGGGTTCCAAATGGGGTACAGCCGTACTGGTTCTAGATATGCTAAAAGGGATGGCTGCCGTTCAACTCGCCTGGTTATTACCGGAGTACATTGATTCTGAATGGCGAATGGACAATCTGCAGACTTGCCTCGGATTGGCATCGGTTCTGGGGCATATATTTCCAATATGGGCTGAATTCAAGGGGGGGAAAGGAGTAGCTACTTTATTTGGCATGATACTGGGCATATCTCCCTGGACAGCCGTATCCTGTGTTGGAGTGTTTCTTTTGGTCCTATATCTGACGCGCTTCGTTTCACTCAGTTCAGTTCTGGCCAGTATTGCTTTTCCAGTCTTCATCTTGGTTGTTTTTAATGTTGAAAATCCCCTCTATCGGGTATTTGCCATATCGGTTGCCCTCTTGGTGCTATTGACACATCAAAAAAATATCGGCCGTTTGTTACGAGGAGATGAAAGCAAGGTTCCCCTTTTCAAGCATCGTGACCGGCGCAAGCAGCGAAAAGCTGATTGATTACTGCCCACATTCATTTTTTTTAAGGAAGAGATAAGTAGATTTGATTGGTATAACAATCTCCCATGCGTACATTAATCGTGTTTTTTCTGCTGGCTTCTTTTCCCATTTCATGCACTCAAAATGCGTTGAGCGGCAAGAAGCAATTTACGCTCTTGCCTGAATCCGAGTTGCAGGGACTTGCCAATAATCAATACCGTCAATTCCTCACAGGGAAACGAGTCATCGGAACCAACGCTACTGCAGATGCCGGCATGGTAAATCGAGTCGCGGAGCGGATCGTAAAAGCGGTGAATAAACTCTACACCGAGAAAGGCTTAAGCGATCGATTGAAGGGATATGATTGGGAAGTGAACCTCGTACAGGATAACCAAGTCAACGCCTGGTGCATGCCTGGAGGAAAGATCGTTGTGTACACAGGATTGTTACCGATCACTCAAAATGAGGATGCTTTAGCGGCGGTGATGGGCCATGAGGTTTGTCACGCCTTGCTGCAGCATGGGAACCAACGCATGAGCCAGGCCCTGGTACAACAATTGGGTGGTGTGGCTCTCTCCGTGGCGCTATCCGACAAACCTCAGGAAACCAGAAATCTCTTTATGCTTGCATACGGAGTGGGCTCTCAGGTGGGTGTGATGCTTCCCTTTTCCAGAAGTCATGAGCTCGATGCAGATCGTTGGGGACTGATCATGGCGGCCATGGCCGGATATGATCCACGTGCGTCGATAGGTCTTTGGGAGCGAATGGAAAAGGCTGGTGGTGGCAAGGCTCCTGAATTTTTGAAGACCCACCCCTCCGAAGGAAAACGGATCGAACGCTTGGAACGTATCATGCCCGAAGCATTGGAAATTTATGAAAAGACAAAAATCTGACAATCATTAACTTATAGGCTTTGTTTGAACTGCTTATTGTGTTTCATTTCATTCGCAGCTTTCCTTGGCAAAAGCCGAAAATCGGCGTACTTTTGTCGCCCGGCTGAATGATCTGAATCAGTGGCCGGTCTGTTCACCAATCGTACTACATGTCACAGACCCTACCTGAGAAATTGTTATTGGCGGATGAAAAGAATTTGCTGATCCAGGGGTTGCCCTCTTCGATCGAAAAGCAGTTCAGTAAATTATCTTTCGCAAAGAATATTACCCCGCTGCTGAAATCCCGCAAGGTTGATTTCGCACTCATTTTTGCTGTCAATGAAAATCAGTTGACAGGCATTGTTCGGGATGTTTTGCCGGCGTTGAAGGATTCAACCAAATTCTGGGTCGCCTACCCGAAAACGACCTCTAAGATCGTGACCGATCTGAATCGCGATACCAGTTGGAATTGTTTGACTGGAGAAGGGTTTGAGAGCATTGATCGGGTGGAATTGGACCATGTGTGGTCTGCGTTGCGTTTTTGTCGCGCAGAATTGGTCGCCGCAACTATTACATTGACGCAAGAAGTAATCGCTGAGTAAAAGATATTTCGGTTAGTAAGTACACAAGGCCCTCTTTTTGGGCCTTTTTTATTTCCATACTACTGTTCCCATGGTCTGGGTCAGGCTGATCTCCATTTGTTTCAGGTGTATATGCGTTTGGTGCAGGATCCTGAATTCTTCAGGGGAATGTGGTTTTTCCATGTCCTGCTGATTCTCCAGGATCATACGTTTGATCTTCCGCAATTTAAGGTACGTGATGGCGGAATGAACTTCTTCCAGGCTTCTGTCTTCTTCGATTAATAGGTATTTCTGTAATCCGTCAGCACCAGGGGATTGAATAAGTCTTAGGATCTCTTCATAGTCCTGTTCGAACAACCGGGCTTGGTAGCCACTATAAGTGGTTGTGCTGTCTCTCCATCGTGGACTCTCTTCATAGGGCGATTGTAGGAGTGAGACGGCAAATCGGCTTAGTTCCTGATCGGGGTGATAAACAAATTGGGTTCGGCTCACCGGTTCGGCATGTTGTTGTCGTAACGCTCTGTATTGGTGGATTAGATTTACAACGGCGGGGTTGTCGATTAGGGATTCATCCAAAAGTTCCTCAAAAATGTGATCGGCCACCAGTTTATCAGCATCCCAGGGTCTCATGCCGTGCTCCAGTAATATCCGGGCGATCTCCTTTTCCTGCAGATCGTCTTTAAAAAGCAACTGAAACGTGGTATCGTCGTATTCATTTTTAGCGGCCTCTTGTGCATTCTGTTCAAACGCCTTTGCCTCGTCAAATGGCATTTTCTTTTCGATCAGCGAGACGCGGTCGCGTATATATTTATTGACAAGGCTATGAAGACCGCCTTCATCAATTTTCAACAAGTCTGCACATTGCCGGATATAATCCTGTTGACGGGTGAAATCCTCAGCCTTATTGATCCGCGCGATCGTCTCTGCGATCCGGTTCACGACCGCTGATTTTCGAATGGAGTCGGATCCAGCGTCTTGCAACGCAACTTCTAACTGAAAAAGAATGATGTCTTTTTTATTCTGGCGAATAAATTCCTGGAAGGCTGCTACTCCAACTACGCGTACATAGCTGTCCGGGTCATGTCCATCGGGTAGCAAGACCAACCGAACATTCAGTCCCTCTTCCAATGCCAGATCCATTCCCCGAAGCGCAGCCTTGATTCCGGCCGCATCACCGTCATACAGTATCGTCAGGTTATCGGTGTATTTACGGATCAATCGTAATTGATCGGGCGTAAGGGCTGTGCCGCCACTGGCTACTGCATTATCTATACCCGCCTGATGGAGGGAGATCACGTCAGTATATCCTTCTACTAGCAGGCATTCATCGGACTTGTCCATTGACTGCCGGGCGAAATAAGATCCATACAGAATCCTGCTTTTTACGTAGATCTCATTCTCCGGCGTATTGATGTACTTAGGAGCTTTATCACTTGACTTTAGGATGCGGGCTCCGAATCCTAATAGTTTCCCGCTGTGATTATGAATGGGGAAGATGACACGGCCTCGATAATTATCAACCCATTGATCATTTCGGTTGGCGATCAGTCCGGCCTTTTGAAGCAACTCCGGATTGTATTGTTTTTGTAATGCCGCCTGCGTAAACGCATCTCGCTTCTCAGGGGAGAAACCCAATTGAAATTTTCGGATCGTTTCCTCGCTGAACCCTCGTTCACGGAAATAAGCAAGGCCTATGTCTTGCCCCTCCTCGGTGTTCAGTAATTGCTCAGAAAACCATTCCTGCGCAAACTGATTGATGATATAAAGGCTGTCGGCCTGCTGTTGTTGTTGTCGTTGTTCATCAGTTGCAAAACTTTCCTCGATCTCGATCCCATAGCGATTGGCGAGCCAGCGGAGTGCTTCGGGGTAACCGTATTTCTCATGCTCCATGAGGAAGCTGATGAGATTACCACTTTTTCCGCATCCAAAACACTTGAAAATCTCTTTGCCAGGAGAGACCGTGAAGGAGGGTGTTTTTTCGTTGTGAAACGGACAGAGACCCAGATAGTTGGTGCCTCTTCGTTTCAATTTGACGAAATGCCCCACCACATCCAGGATCTCGGCCCGGTTCTGAATTTGCTGGATGGTATTCGGGGAGATCATATTCTTTCGCAAGTTAGCCTATAACCGATCATTAACGATAGATCGCCATCGATACAGCCCGGTCATTCCATCCCATCAGGTTTAGGCTCATGCGGGAGGAGGTCAGGGTATAGCTGGCGCCACGTAGGTTTGGCTGATCATATAGGACAACACGATAGCCGGAAGGGATCTGGATCGAGCTCAATCCCCGCTCCGGGAAACCGGCCATACTTAGACTGGAGTAGGTGCCAGGTTGCAGGGATACAGCTTGTCCGCTGTAATCATTGTCCATGTATAGCACCACTGTCTGGTTGCCATACCCACCACCCGAACCGCCGCTGCCGCCCCAGGGATTGTTGTTCTCTTCCACGATCAAGGCGCCGATACGGTTGATGTACTGTCCTGGTAAACAAGTAGTAGAACTATTGATCGGGAAGGAGGAGCCGGTAAGATTCTCTGTATTCAGGTAAGCACGGATGCGCAGGTTGGCCGGGAGTTCAATCGATTGAATGCCGTACTTGAGAATACCGAGCTTACTTCCGTCATAAAATCCCGGTTGCAAACGCAAAGCATTTCCCTCATATTGACATTCACTGTATAAAGTTGCGTAAGTGCGTGGACGCGGTCCGCCACCATTATTGCTATTGTTGCCATTGTTGTTGCTTTTGTATTCGATCGTGAAGGAGCCGATCTTGTCATTGAATTGAGCGGGAAGGCAAAGGGAAGAATTCTCCAATGTAGTAGAAAGGCCCGAGTTGTATTCATTGTTCAGATAGGCCTTGATCACCAAGTTGCCTTGTATCTTGAGCGATGAGATGTTCAACTTTAATTCGCCGATCTGCGCACCGCTGTAAATGCCGGGGCCGAACGATTGTGAATAACCGCGATAAGAACAATCATTGTAGAAAGTGACAAAGTCATTGGACCCACCACCTGGCTGCCCATAGGCGTTCTCTATAATGATGGAAGAAGCCATGCTTCTGAATTCCGGTTCCAGGCAGGCTTGGTTGTTGAAATAGGTTTTTGATTTTCCCTGAAAATTATCGTGTTCGTAGATCGTTACTTTCAGGCCATTGGGAACCTGAATCCCTTGCAGGCGGTCGTTCCCGACCTTCATTTGATAAACCCTGTATTGACCTACCTCCAAGGAATAACTCATGCCGGTATAGTTGCAGCCCTCATATAGCCACACTTTGTTTTGAGCCTGCAAAGGGGAGATCAGTAAGGCAAAGAATGTCAGTAAGAGGATCGCCTTTTTCATTTTGTAAATTTAAATACAGTCTTGATTTTCCTTTTCGGTATAAGAGATTTGATATTGCTTCAGTACGTCGTCCGGTACACCTTTCCATTGATTGGCCTGGTTTCCCAGATAATTCAGATCCTTTATCCCGATGGAGGAAGTGTAAAAACCGCTGGCGGTCAAGTTACGCATCAGATTGAAAAATTGCACGCCTGGCTTCATTCCGGGTTTGGCCCGATCAGGATAGGCGATTTCGTCCACGATTTCCAATTGTTGTGCAGGGGTTGCTGCCGCAAATCCTTTGTCGTAACGGGACAAGCATTGCAATTCCAGCCAACGCAATCCGCCCCTCATGGGGATCTGATGGTCGGGCATGTCTCGTACAATAAAGTCAATGAAAGCCGGTACGCCGGCCTCACTGGCGGAGCCGCTGATCTCATCTTTGGGTATTATGATATCAGCCAATAAAGTGATAGTGGCCAATTCTTCAGGGGTAAAGAAGGGGCCTTCTGCGATCAGTTTTTTTTCACGTGCCAGCTCGTCCGGATTGCGATCCAGGTTAAAGGCGACGTCCTGATCCTTTTTTTGATCTGTTTCACAACCGGTCAGTGCAACCGGTCCGGCGAGTGCACCGGTGGCTAATAATTTTAAGGTCGACCGACGATCCATTGAATACGATTAAAGTTGTTGTTGTTTCAGTTGGTTGATGATGTATTCGGAGGTGCGCATGCTGAGCGCAAGGATGGTCCAGGTGATATTTTTATCCGCCTGACTCACAAAGGCACCACCATCTACACAAAAGAGGTTTTTGCAGTCGTGTGCCTGGTTCCAGGAATTTAGTGCCGAGCGTTTCGGATCGTTACCCATCCGAACGGTCCCGGCTTCATGAATGATCTCTCCGGGTTTGGATAATCCCCACAAGTTGGATTCATCATCGTCGCCGCCCCAGGTGATCACAGCCCCCATATTATGCATGACCTCTTTGAACGTTTCTTTCATGTGCTTGGCCTGGCGGATCTCATGTTCACTCCATTTCACATTGAATTTCAAAACAGGTATGCCGTATTTATCGACAGCTGTATTGTCAATGGCGCAATAGTTGCTCTCCAACGGGATCGCTTCACCGCGACCGGCCATGCCTACACCACATCCGTAGAAATATCGGTGATCTTCTTTCAACGAGGCACCGTAGCCACCCGCCTCTTTTTTCTTTCCATGAACCAGGTATTTTCCATTGAGCCCTTCGATCCCCCAATTGAACCCGTAGGAGGGTTGACTCATGCCGCCCCAGTATTCAATGTGATAACCCCTCGGGAAATCCAGTTTCTTATTATCCAGCCACCAGGGTGAATAGATGTGCATACCACCCACGCCATCTTCATTGTAACGCTTCCTGTCGAACAATTGAGGTAGTATACCGCCTAATGCAGCTCCGGTCGAATCGTGCAAATATTTACCAACGACATCACTGCTGTTGGCGAGGCCGTTTGGATGTCGAGGGGATTTTGAGTTGAGTAGTAAGCGCGCACTTTCACAGGCACTGGCTGCCAGGATAACGACACGTCCCTCAACCTGATATTCTTGCATGTCCGTTGTACTAACGTAGGAAACGCCGGTTGCCAGCCCCTCACTGTTCGTTAATACCTCCCGGGCCATGGCATTGCATACCATATCGATATTGCCTGTTTTCAAGGCCGGATAAATCAGTACATTGGTTGATGAAAAGTCGGCTTTGGCAGCGGAGCAATTACGATTGCATTGTCCGCAATAGAAACAAACGCCACGATCGTCGTTCAGTTTTTGTGTCAATATGGAAAGGCGGGAGGGGATCACTTTTACGCCCGCCTGCGAAGCAGCATTTTTGATGAATAGTTCGTGGAGTCGTGGCTTTGGCGGTTTTAGAAAAATCCCATCAGGGTCATTTTCCAGTCCTTCGTTGGTGCCGAATACACCGATCAGTTTGTCAACTGCATCATAATAGGGCTTGATATCCTCATACCCGATTGGCCAATCATCTCCCAGTCCGTCGATGCTTCGCCGCTTGAAATCTTTCGGACCGAATCGAAGGGAAATGCGCCCCCAATGGTTGGTTCGTCCACCTAGCATACGGGCCCGCCACCACATCCATTCCGTTCCGGCCTCTTTTTTATAGGGTTCACCATCAAGCGACCAGCCACCATAGCAGGCATCGAAATCACCAAAGGGACGAATAGACGTGCTGGCACCCCGTCGGGGTGAATCCCAAGGGTTCTTCAATTGAGTTACATTCTTCTGCGGATCGTATTGGTAGCCTGCCTCCAGCAGGCATACTTTTAATCCGGCGTTGGCCAAAACATAGGCGGCCATTCCCCCGCCGGCACCGGATCCGACGATCACGACATCGTATTTGCGGGGTTGTTTTTTGATCTGTATATCGCTCATCAAGCCAAACGTTAGACCGACAAATTACTTGATTCCATCCTGTTGAAACCAGATCGGTAGGTATTTTTTCCAACAGCCTGTTATCTTTACGAAAACCCGTTTATGAGGAACCTGTTCCTACTACTTTTCGTTTGCCAGATTGGATTAAATATGCAAGCACAATACACCGATCAGACTGTTTATCCAACGTATCAAGGAATGGATCTGGGCTTGACGTATACCAAGGCAGCCACCTCTATACGAATATGGTCGCCCACAGCAACGGATGCGGAGTGGATATTTTATGAACAGGGGGCAGGTGGGGCTGAATTGGAAAGAAAGAAACTTCAACGTGATCAGTCCGGCACCTGGATAGGGTTGATCAAAGGAGATCTGTTGGGACGGTTTTATACAGTTCGTGTCCGAATTAACGGGAATTGGTGGGAGGAAGGGGTTGAT
>Ga0082207_1000851_pt1 | contig 16171 bp, 17 predicted proteins | sample LakMenEpi10Aug09_FD_71540 | JGI IMG/M metagenome (GOLD analysis project Ga0082207, IMG submission 71540)
GGCGGTCTTGCCGGGCCGCGCGTGCTTGAACACGTGGTCGACACCGTGTTGTCATTTGAAGGTGAACGACATCACGCACTGCGCATTATGCGCGCGGTGAAACATCGCTTTGGTTCCACAAGCGAACTTGGCTTGTTTGAAATGACCGAGCTTGGTTTGGTTGGAGTTCCCGATGCCAGCAAAATGTTCTTGGCCGACCGTCGCCCAGGCACACCGGGTTCTGTTGTGGTGCCAACACTTGAAGGTCAACGCCCGCTACTTGTTGAAGTACAGGCACTTACCAACGCAACATCGGGCAATGCGCCTGCACGTCGCAGTGCGCAAGGCCTCGACCCAGGTCGTTTGGCAATGTTGCTTGCAGTGCTCGAACGTCGCGCACGCATCAGCCTGTCGCAACACGAGGTATACGCATCGGTTGTTGGTGGTGTGAAGTTGAACGACCCTGGTAGCGACTTGGGTTTGTGTTTGGCACTCGTTTCTGCTGCAACAAACACGCCTGCACCTGGCGATTTAGTGGTGTGCGGCGAAGTTGGTCTTGGTGGAGAGATTCGCCACGTTGGGCACATGTCGCGCAGGCTTGCCGAAGCTGCGCGCTTGGGGTTCACCCGCGCAATCGTTCCCGCAAGCGGCGACTATTCACAAAAAGGGCTCACACTTCAGCCAGCAAGCACGCTCAGTGAAGCACTGGCAATTGCGCAACTAAACGGCCGTTAACTTGCTGGCGTAGTGTCGGTGCGTGGCAATTGAACCCGACAACAAAAACTGGACATGGGTGCTCGAGCGCCAATGCCCAGACTGTGCATTTGATGCAGCGTCTGTAGTTCCCCGCGACATTGGTATGACCATTCGCGATATTGCGTCGCAATGGGAAGTCTTGTTACTGCATCCTGCGGCAACTAAGCGACCAGTCGAGACCGTGTGGTCGCCCAGTGAATACGGTTGCCACGTGCGCGATGTATTTCGCTTGTTCGACTTCCGGCTGGAGCTGATGCTCACCGAAGACGACCCCATGTTTCCCAATTGGGACCAGGATGAAACTGCAATTTCCGACCGCTACGACTTGCAGGACCCTTTGGTTGTGCGCCGCGAATTAGCCATTGCTGGCGACTTGCTCGCTGAACGTTTTGATGCGGTGACCGCAAACGAATGGCTGAGAACCGGTTTACGTAGCGACGGGGCAAGGTTTACCGTGGAATCGTTTGGCAGGTATTTGCTGCACGACCCAATTCATCATTTGTGGGATGTTTCGCGCACCTATTAACAACTTGTGCACACATCAGGTTCATGACAAACCAAACATCACATTCTGCAATTAAGGGCGAAGACGGCAACAAGCGTTGCGCTTGGTGCGTAAGCGACCCGCAATACATGAAGTATCACGACACCGAATGGGGCAAGCCCGTTACCGATGATCAAAAGCTGTACGAAAAGCTGTGCCTCGAAGGTTTTCAGGCAGGGCTTTCGTGGCTCACTATTTTGCGCAAGCGCGAAAACTTTCGTGAAGCGTTTGCCAACTTCGACCCCGAAGAAGTTGCGTTATTCAAGGCTCGCGACATTACGCGGCTTATGAAAAACGAAGGCATTGTGCGCAATCGGTTGAAGATTGAAGCCGCGATTACGAATGCGAAAGCCACCTTGAAAGTGCAGGACGAATTAGGAACGCTGTCTTCGCTCATTTGGTCGTTTGCACCAGCGAAACCGAAGAAGGCTCCACGCACTCTTTCCGATGTTCCGGCAACTTCTCCAGAGTCGGTTGCGTTGTCGAAAGAGTTACTGAAGCGCGGGTTCAAGTTTGTTGGGCCAACAACTATGTATGCGGCCATGCAGTCGCTGGGCTTAGTGAATGATCACGTGGCTACGTGCTTTGCCCGCGACATCACGAAATAACTAAACGTCATAGCGGTACACGTTTGTTTCGCGGGCCTTGAAACCAAGCCGCTGATACAACCGGTTCGCTGCTTCGCGCGACGGACGCGACGTTAAATCAACTGTTGTAGCACCCTGGCGTTTTGCTTCGGCAAGTGCAAACTTGTTCAATTCCTCGCCAACACCTTTACCGCGTGCATCGGCGTCGACCACAACATCTTCAATCCATGCGCGAACACCTGTAGGGATGTGAAAAATCACCAGCGTGAGTGATCCAACAATTACGCCATCAACTTTTGCCAACAAAATGTGCGACGAGTCTGACGCAACAATGGACTCAAGCTGCTCTTTTGTTGGTGCAGGGTTTGACTTCGATAACTGCGGAATCAGTCGCTGAAACGCCACAACGAGGTCGTTGTCTACGCGCTTTGCGATTTCTACCTGCACTGTCATGTCTCTACCTTATTGCGTAAAAGCCCGTAGAATTAGCGTGTGCTGATGTTTACCGCGAAGCGGCAAGTAGCAACTGTTGTCGGTAACTGCCTGCGCATGCTTCCAGGCTCGCCCGTTGCAGGCCAACGCGTGCTCATGTATCACGCTGTGGGCAACCGCGTAGATGGCGATGTCAACAACATTTACACCATGTCTCGCACCGACTTTTTGCGCCACATTGAAACACTGCAAGCCGTTTCTGCGAACCACAACATGCCGTTCGCCCCATTTCGCCAGTCGAATAACACCGAAATTGCCATTACTTTCGACGACGGATACGCCGATGCGCTGTCCACTATTGGACCAGAACTGAGCAAGCGCGGCATTCCCTTTCATGTGTTTGTGACACCAGAAAAACTCACCTCTGGCGACCCGCGATACTTATCGACTCCCGAACTGCGCGAACTTGCCACCATTCCAGGTGCAACCATTGGTGCGCACGGCGCAACTCACCGCTCACTCACTTCGGTCACCATTGCCGATGCAGAGGCAGACTTGAGAAGCAGCAAGCAACAACTTGAAGATGTTTTGCAAACACCGATCACCACCATGTCGTACCCATACGGTCATGTAAACACCGAAGTTCGCGCAGCAGCACAGCGTGTTGGGTTTACCGCAGCAGCGTGCAGTAAGTGGGGTGTGAATGATGAGCACAGCGACTCGCTGTTATTGAATCGCCTCGATATGTGGTCCGGCGACAACTCACGCACTATTGAAAACAAGGTGCTGGGTTACTGGAACTTCCTCGGTCGTCGCACGTGACCAGTAACGCAACAATCAGTGTGGTCATTCCATGCTTTAACTCGGCCGCAACAATTGAACGTGCACTGCGCAGTATTGAAAGTCAGACCACAAAACCGCATGAAGTATTAGTTGTTGACGATGCAAGCAGCGACAACACCGTGTCAATTATTGAACAGTACACACGCACTTCCTTGCTAAACATCCGCGTGATCAAACAAAGCGTGAACGGCGGACCAAGCGTGGCTCGCAATACCGCATGGAACGTTGCAACAAGCGAATTCATCGCCTTTCTGGATGCCGACGACCAGTGGCACCCGCAAAAGCTAGAACTGCAACTAGGTGTAATGCTGGATAACCGCACATGTGTGATGAGTTTTCATGACCATTTGTTCGGATCATCTGAACAATTCGAAAACTTGCCGTTTGCTCCAATCACATCGCAAGCAACTCTGCGCAATTATCTGCTTCGTAATCGCTCTGCCACTCCAACCGTCATGCTGCGCACGGCCTTAACCGAGCGCTTTCTCAATACCAAGCGTTACGCCGAGGATTACTTGCTGTGGATGACCATTATCGGTAGTCATGGAAGCGCACTGCACATTCACGCCACGCTCGCTCACTGCTCTAACCCTGGTTATGGCGGCTCGGGTCAAAGTGGCAAGTTGTGGAAAATGGAGCGCTCAGAACTGTCTGGATTCGTGTCTCTGTGGCGCTCTGGGGCCCTCTCACTGCCCACTCTGGTGGCGGTGTCAATCTGGTCAATTACTAAGTATTTACTGCGTCTTTTTGACACTTTTCTTATTCCGATTCGGCGCAGACGCCTATAGCGTTCTGCCTAGATGTCGTCCCTCGATCATGTCCGTTGGTTATCAAAACCGTCGCTGAAACAACCGGTAATCGTCACCGCATTTACTGGTTGGAATGACGCAGCAGACGCAGCGTCAAACGCAGTTCGCAATTTGATCGAAGGTTGGCGAGCACAACCACTTGCCGAAATTGATCCTGAGGAATTCACCGACTTCGCAACCATTCGTCCACATGTTCGCTTGAAAGATGGCGGGGTTCGCAACATTGTGTGGCCCACCGTTGGGTTGTGGCACGTGTCGGGCGCTGGCGGCGACATAATTTTGGTGCTCGGACCAGAGCCAAGTTTGAAATGGCGCACATTTTCCGAACAGCTGATGGGTGTTGCCGACCACTTTGGTGCATCCATGATGCTCACGCTCGGCGCATTGCTTGCTGATGTGCCACACAGCAGGCCTGTACAAATCATTGGTACCGCTACCGATGACGACCTGATAGATCGCTTCGAATTACAGCGCTCGCGCTACGAAGGCCCAACCGGAATCGTTGGTGTGTTACACGACAGTTGTTACACAGCAGCAATGCCTTCGGCTGCGTTATGGGCGGCAGTACCCGCATATGCATCGCAAGTGCCGTCGCCAAAAGCATCGCTCTCACTTATGCGCCGCGCATGTGAAATTATTGGTACGCCTGCACCAGTCGCTTCGGTCATGAACCTCATTGAGCGTTACGAAGACCAGGTGAACTCGTTAGTCAGTGATGACGAAGACTTGGCTGCCTATGTTGAGCGTTTGGAAACCATGTCAGACAATGGCATGAGCCTGGACGACGAAGTTGATGACGGTCAGTTGCAATTCGATTTCGCAACAGACTCTGATGATGAATCAGCAGAAGAGCCCGATGCATCAACCTTGATGGATGAAGTAGAACAATTCCTTCGCGAACAAGGCGACGGCAAGTAACTACAGTGTTGCGACCAGTTCTTCGACTGGCGTAACCATTCCTACGTAAAACGCGCCAAACTCCGCGTACACAGCCGATGCTTCATCGAAGCGCATGGTGTACACAACATCTTTCAAGTCATCTGGGTTTACGGCGAACAGTGTTACGCCCCACTCGAAATCATCAAAGCCAGCACTTGCGGTTACCAACTGAATAACGCGTCCGGCAAATGCGCGACCGCTCTTGCCGTGTTCGGCCATCAGTTCGCTGCGCTTTTCGAATGGCAAAGTGAACCAGTTGTTTTCTGGGTCACGGCGCTTCGACATTGGGTAGAAACACCATGCATTTTTGCCAGCAGGTGGCAGTTGCGGATACAAGCGTGCAGTCTTCATTTCTTCGGGAACATTTGCTGCGTATTCGCTGAGTTCAGTAATGGACACATAGCTGTCGGTAATAAACACGCCAGCAGTTTGCACCGCTGTTTGAAACGTGCGTAGTTCGCGCATGTCGGAAGCGACTGCCATAAAGGCAACATCAGCCTTGTGGCCAAGCATGGACACACTCACCACTTGCACACCACGACCTTGTGCAGTTTTTACCGCCGCAATGACGGCTTGGCCGTCAAACTCTGCTGCCGGGTGACCAAAAAGGTGCAATACGGCCATTCCAACCGAGGGGGACATTGGTTCGCTCATGTGGCAAGACTACCTTTCGTTTGTTGCTGCTGCGTTGGCGAACGCCAAAGCTGCACGTGCTGGAGATTCATCGTCAAGATGCAAAAACAGTGACGGTTCAGTGAGTTCAAGTTCCATCAGTTCTGGAACACCATCAGCATTCACCACCATGTCTACGCGGGCATACAGCGGCGCTGCACCAAACTTGTTTTTCACAAACGCAACAACCTTGTCACCAAATGCGCGCTCTGCAGCACTTGGAATGCGCAATGTGATTTCTTCAACAACATACAAACCGTTGTGATTCTGGTCTTTGTCGGCAAAAATTGGCGCCTTGCGGAATGCATGACTGAACTGACCACCCAAATACACCAAGCCGGTTTCGCCATATTCGTCAATTGCGCTTTGGTACGGCTGTGCAAGCACGGCAATGCCATTGTTCAACAACTTGCGTGCATGTTCGGTTGCACCTGCAACATCGTTTTTGTATCGGGCAGTGTTGTTCGAGCCCGCGCTAATTGCTGGCTTCACAATCACATCGCGCGAAAATACGCCACCCGACAAATCTGCTTCAGATTCAACAAACACCGTTTCCATCACCGCAATATCGGCACTCATCAATTCGCGCAAGTACCGCTTGTCCAAGTTCCACTCAACAATGGGCAGCGTGTTCAGCAAACGCGTTTGCATTGCCACCACTTTCAACCATGCGCTGAACTCGTCAATGCGTTCGTGATAGTCCCACGGGCTCCGCAACACAGCAATTGAATAATCGCTCCACTGCGCTTGCGGGTCGTCCCAGTTCACAATGTTCCACTTCACCCCAGATGCATCAAGAGCACGACCCAAGATCCCAAGATCTTTATCGTGCCCTCGTGCTGATTCTGTGGTGACGAGCGCAATCATGTTTGGTGATCTGCTCGTGAAGGTCTACTTGATTTAGTAGTCCTCCATGCCTCCGCCTGGCATTTGCATTCCAGCATCTGCTGGCTTGTCGGCAATGACAGCTTCGGTGGTGAGGAACAATGCAGCAATTGAACCTGCGTTCTGCAATGCAGAGCGGGTTACTTTCGCTGCGTCAATTACTCCCAGTTTCACGAGGTCTTCGTATTCGCCAGTTGCTGCGTTCAGGCCTTCGTTGCCCTTCATGCTGCGTACTTTTTCAACGACTACTCCGCCTTCAAGACCAGCGTTTTCAGCAATTTGCTTCAACGGGCCTTCAAGTGACTTCGCCACCATGCGAGCACCGGTTGCTTCATCGCCCTGCAACGTGTCGGCAACTGCAAACACTGCTGCTTGCGAACGAAGCAATGCAACGCCGCCGCCAGGAACAACGCCTTCTTCAATAGCTGCCTTGGTGGTGCTTACTGCATCTTCAATGCGGTGCTTCTTTTCCTTCAATTCAACTTCGGTTGCAGCTCCAACCTTCAAAACAGCAACGCCACCCGAGAGTTTTGCCAAACGCTCTTGCAACTTCTCGCGGTCGTAATCGCTGTCGGTGTTGTCGATCTCGGCTTTAATCTGCGAAATACGACCCTTAATGTCGCTATCTGTGCCTGCGCCTTCGATGATGGTGGTTTCGTCTTTGGTGACCACAATCTTCTTCGCGCGACCCAAGAGGTCGAGCGTCGTGTTCTCGAGCTTCAAGCCCACTTCTTCGCTAATCACTTGGCCGCCGGTGAGAATGGCGATGTCTTGCAACATTGCTTTGCGACGATCGCCAAAGCCTGGTGCCTTCACTGCAACGCTCTTAAACGTGCCGCGAATTTTGTTGACAACAAGTGTTGCCAATGCTTCGCCTTCAATGTCTTCAGCAACAATGACCAACTGCTTGCCGGTCTGCATCACTTTTTCAAGCACAGGAACCAGGTCGCGCACGTTGGCTACTTTGCCTGCGTACAACAAGATGTACCCGTCGTCCACAATGGCTTCCATGCGGTCGGTGTCAGTAACGAAATAAGGCGAGATGTAACCCTTGTCGAAACGCATTCCTTCAACGAGGTCCATTTCCATGCCAAAGGTTTGGCTTTCTTCAACGGTGATCACGCCGTCTTTGCCCACCTTGTCGATGGCTTCTGAAATCATCTGACCAATTTCTTCGTCAGCTGACGAGATTGATGCAACCTGTGCGATTTGTGACTTCGAATCAACTTCTTTCGACAACTCACGAATGCTGGCAACTGCTGCTGCAACGCCTGCTTCAATGCCGCGCTTCAAGCTCATTGGGTTTGCGCCCGCTGCAACGTTGCGCAATCCTTCGCGCACCATTGTCCATGCAAGAACCGTTGCTGTTGTGGTTCCGTCACCGGCAACATCGTCGGTCTTCTTGGCAACTTCTTTTACCAACTCGGCGCCAATGCGCTCGTACGGGTCTTCGAGGTCAATTTCCTTGGCGATGGATACGCCGTCATTCGTAATGGTTGGCGCGCCCCACTTTTTGTCGAGCACTACGTTGCGACCTTTTGGCCCCAAGGTGACGCGTACGGCGTCTGCCAATTTGTTCATGCCGGCCTCAAGGCCGCGGCGTGCTTCCTCGTCGAATGCGATCATTTTGGACATGATGAACCTCCGTAGTGTTGCCTGAAACAGCGTTAGCACTCTACTGGCGAGACTGCTAAATCAAACGGGGGTTGGGTTAGCGGATCTTGCGCAGCACCACATCGGTTCGAGTTTCCGTGGCACCTTCGCGTTGTAACCAGCGCAATAGCGAGTCGAGCCCTGCCGTTCCATCGCAGGCCACAGCCAGCGTGATGTCGGATTCTCCCGTTACGTGAGAGGCCCACAGCACGTCGTCACGCTTCATGACCGCGTCGTCGAACCCTTGGGTGTGCGGCATGCGGGCATCAATCACGGCTTCCAGCGTGCGTCCCAGTGCTGCCTGGTTCACTTCTGCTTTGAATCCGCGAATGACGCCAGCCCTCGTCATTCGCCGGACTCGTTCGGCAACGGCATTGGCCGACAAATGCACGCGGTCTCCTAGCATTTGCCAAGAGATTCGCCCGTCAGTTTGCAAAATACTGAGGATTTGCTTGTCAATCTTGTCTAGTGCCACTGTTTCCGTTGCCATAGTGCCCATTATGCCAGTAAATCGGCGGTTTCGTCAGTCATTTCGCTGTCAAAATAGAGCCATGCATAACGAAGCAACGTGGACCTGGATCCTGCTGGGATTCGAATTTGTCGGCATCACCGGCATGTGGCTGGTTGGCGCCCGCAAATGGTGGGGCTGGGGCATGGTGCTGTGCGGTTCAGCGCCGTGGCTGGCGTACGCAATTGTGTTCAACAAGCCTGGCTTTATTGCCATGAGCTGTATCTGGATTACGACTCACAGCCGCAACATGTTTGTGTGGCGTAAGAACGCTCAGCAACCACCAGCAACGGCAGGAATGATGGAAACGGTTTCGCCTGCTGGCACTTTGGTATTCAGCCCATCGAGGTAACGAACATCGTCGTCAGACACGAACACGTTTACGAACTTGTGCAGGTTTCCTGCATCGTCGAACAAGCGGTCGGAGAAACCTGGGTGAATGGCGTTGAGCGCTGCGAGTACTTCTGCGAGCGTATTGCCTTCAACTGAAACGGTTGAAGCGCCACCGGAAAGTGGACGAAGTGTGGTGGGAATGCGAATGGTTACGGCCATGAAATAAACACTACCGCCAAGGTCGGGAATTCGTTACACCGTTCTCCATGAAACGTATTCGGCAAGCGTGATCATTTCGTCACGTACCGACTGTGCAAACGGCACGTTTTGCACGGCGGCAATGGCTTCATCGGTGAGGCGCGTAATTACTACTTCAAGTTCGTCCAGTGCGCCCGTTTCGCGAATCACTTCTTGCACGCGAGCAATTTGCTGTGGCGTTAAGTCTTGATTGCCCACCAGTTGTAGTTCCTTCAACTGCGCAGCGTTCGCACGTGCTGTCGCAATCGCCATCAGCGGCGTTGGCTTGCCTTCGCGCAAGTCGTCGCCCACTGGTTTCCCCGTAATTGCGGCGTCGCCAAATGCGCCAAGCACATCGTCGCGCATTTGAAACGCATCGCCAAGTGGCAAACCATATGTGGACAGCACAGGAATCAATTCATCCCCGCGTGTTGGTGAAGCAAGCAGTGCACCTAAGTGCAACGGGCGTTCAATGGTGTACTTGCCGCTCTTGTATCGACAAATGCGTTCTGCCTTTTCACGACGACGTTCATTCATTGCCGAACCCAACATGTCGAGGTATTGGCCAAAGTTCAATTCAATACGCAGCTCATTCCAAATAGTCCACGCTTGAGGCGACGCATTGCGCATTAATTGATCGGAATACACATACGCTAAGTCGCCCACCAGAATTGCAACGCCATCACCAAACCTGCGCGACTCGCCTGCCAACTTGTTTGCACCGTGGCTTGCTTCGAACTTTGCATTCGTTGTTGGTTCGCCACGGCGGGTGAGCGAACCGTCCATTACATCGTCGTGAAACAGCGCAAACGCATGCAGCAGTTCAAGTGCTGCGCCGGCATCAATGACCAATTCATCAGTTGAGTCTCCACCTGCACCAACGAAACCCCAGAAACAAAACGCAGGTCGTAAACGTTTGCCACCAGCAAGAACCAACCGAGCAATTTCATCAATTGGTGGAACAAGGTCTGCATCTACCTTCGCCCAGCGTTCGCGCTCTGCAGCCAGCAGCGATTCCAGGCGTTTGTCTACGCGAGAAGCAACATCTAACAGTGATTGAGGCGCGGCGTGCACGGGTTCAGGTTAGGGGGTCAAATAAGCGTTACTTAGTCGGCGTCAATTTGCGCAACGACTTCTTCAATACGCAGTTTTGCATTGCCAATGCGGTCGCGGCACAGCTCAATGAGTTCTGAAGCGCGCTTTACATGTTCGGCAAGCACGTCCACGTCGACGTCGTTGCTTTCCAGTTCGTCCAGAATGGACTCCAGTTCGCCAATCGCCTCGGCGTAACCGGTGCTCTCATCTACCGCTTTTGCTGCTTTTTTCGTTGCCATTGTCGCATGCTTCCTTTGTCAGTTGACCGTACTTGAAATTGTTCCGTCAGATAACTGGGTGGTCATCTGTTCGCCCGGCGCCAATTGAGCAGCACTGCGAACAGTTCTGCCTTGTGCGTCGCGAGTAATGCTCCAACCTCGCGCCATAGTGTTCACAGGGTCGAGCAAGCGCAACCTGTCACTTACGCCCTTCAACGATTGAGCAGCCAAGTTCAACACGTCCACTGGCCGCCTACGAATGCGGTCGAGCGAACGAACCAGTTCGTGTTCTGCGCTTTGCAACAACTCGCTTGCTGCAGCCGCAATTTGTGCCCACGCTTCTTCAGTTGACTGCACAAACTCATTCACTACTTCAGCAACACCAGCAGCACAAGCGGTTGGTGTTTTAAACGCGTGGTGCGCTACTTCATCGGCAATGCTGAAATCAATTTCGTGACCAATACCGGTGAACACTGGCTTTATGCACTTACCAATCGCTGAAGCGATTTCTTCAGTATCAAAAGCAAGCAAGTCAGTTTTTGAACCGCCGCCGCGCACCAACATGATCAGGTCAATGTCGTCGCGTTTCGCTGCTTGCTTCATGGCTGCAACAACGGTTGGCGCTGCGTCTTCGCCTTGCACACGCACGTCATATACAAACACTTCGAAACCAATCCCCGATGCTTCAAGTTCGTGCAGGGTGTCGGCGTGTGCAGCGCTGCCAATGCTGGTGAGCAGCGCAATGCGCAATGGCACCACAGGCAACTTCACTCGTTTGTTGGCTTCGTACAACCCTGAAAGTTTCAGCTTCTGCACAATTTCGTCGCGTTGGCCGGCCAAGTCGCCAAGTGTGAACCGCGGATCAATGTTGGACACCTTGAAACTGAATGACCCGCGCTCGGCATACAAGTCGCCGATGCCGAACAACCGCACTTTGATTCCGTCAGCAAGTGTCAACCGATGTTTCTCCAGCAACGGCTTCAACCGTTTTAGGTTGAATTCCCAAATGGCAACGTTCACCGAAGCCTTCTTGCCGTCATTTCGTTCCACCACATTGAAATAGGTGTGTCGACCACGACCATTGAAGCCTTCAATTTCACCCTGCACCCACACGCCTTCGCCCATGGTGCTCTTCAACACATTGTTCACTACATCGATGTATTGGCTAACCGACAGCGTGAGTTCTTCGTCGCTCACATTTACTCCTGCAGCGCCGTGCCACCAGCACGAACCTGTGCGGCATAGAAACCATCATGAGTCATCAGCTCTTCGTGCGTTCCCTGCTCCACCACCACTCCTTCATCTAACACCACAATTCTGTCGGCGTCGCGAATAGTAGAAAGTCGGTGTGCGATCACAATTGAGGTGCGGTTATGCATGGCGTTGTCGAGTGCCGATTGCACAAGCGCTTCGCTCTCATTGTCGAGGTGACTGGTTGCTTCATCCAAAATCATGACTGCAGGGTTCTTCAATAACAAGCGAGCAATGGCCAAGCGCTGTTTTTCGCCGCCTGACAAGCGATAACCGCGTTCGCCCACCACCGTGTTGTAACCATCGGAAAGACCTGCAACCACATCATGAATGTGTGCGGCGGTGCATGCCGCGACCATTTCGGCTTCTGTTGCACCAGGCTTGGCGTACAACAAGTTTTCCTTAATGGTTTCATGAAACATGTGCGGGTCTTGGCTCACCACTCCAATAGACGCACGCAATGAATTCAGCGTGAGGTCTCGAACATCATGATTATCAATGCGCACCGCACCCGAAGTAACGTCATACAAACGTGCAACCAAACCAGCGAGAGTGGTTTTGCCTGCACCACTGGTGCCCACAATGGCAATGGTTTCGCCCGACTTAATACTCAAACTCACACCACGCAACACATCGGTGTCAGGGTCTGTTCCGCTCATCACACCACTTGCTTCAAGCGAGGCAATTGATACCGAAGCACCCGGCGGGTAGCGGAACACCACGTTGTCAAAGTCAATATTTCCGCGTGCGTTTTCCAGTTCAACAGCACCTGGCCTGTCGGCAATCGCCACCGGAGCATCAAGCACTTCAAACACACGTTCAAAACTGACGAGCGCTGTCATTACTTCAAGACGTGCATTCGTTAATCCAGTAAGCGGTTGATAGATACGTTGCACAAATGTGGCCATAGCAACGAGCGTGCCAATGGTGATTCCGCCCGACACCACCATGAACGCACCAATTCCGTAAATGGCAACTGCGCCAAGCGCACCGACTAATCCAAGAGCCACAAAAAACACGCGACCATACATGGCAGAAGTAATGCCAATGTCGCGCACGCGCGATGCACGACCGCTAAACGCACCTACTTCGTCTTTGTGCCGACCAAACAACTTCACCAGCAACGCACCCGACACATTGAAGCGCTCGGTCATCTGCGTGTTCATGCCAGCGTTCAGGCCCATTTGCTCGCGTGAAATTTCTTGCAGCCGCACACCAACTCGCCGCGCTGGAATGATGAATACAGGCAACACCACCAACGACAACACCGTGAGGCGCCACTCAAGTGTGAGCATTGCGGCAAGCGTGGTTCCCAACACCACCACGTTCGACACCACGCTTCCGAGCGTGCCCGTCACTGCAGTTTGTGCACCAACGACATCATTGTTTAAACGACTAATCAGCGCACCAGTTTGTGTGCGCGTAAAAAAGGCAATTGGCATGTTCTGCACTTTGTCGAACAGCGCAACTCGCAAGTCGTAAATCAGACCTTCACCGATACGAGCCGAATACCAACGCTGAATAATTTGCAGCACCGCATCCAAAATTGCAGCGGTCACCAAAATGATGGTCAGCCACACAATGCGGCGCTTATCAGCTTCTGGAATTGCTTGGTCAACGATGGTGCGGAACAACAAAGGGGGCACAAGTGCTGCAACTGCTGCAACCAAGATGGAGATCAGAAACCCAATAATTGACCACTTGTAAGGCTTGGCAAACTGTGCCACTCGCTTCATGGATGACCCGCGAACTTTTACCCCCTCAATGGCTTTTGCGTCTCCAGGAAGCATTCCGTGTGGGCCCATACGCATGCAGACACAATATGTCTGAAACGATCGAAATCAACGTGCCACCTAGGATGAAAACATGAGTTCCCGCCCAAGTTTGACCTTTGAATTCATTGGCAATGCTTGCGGCATTTTCACGGGCAAAGACGGCACACGAGTGTTGTGCGACCCATGGATAGCAAACGGTGTTTTTGAAGGCAGTTGGTACCACTATCCGCCGCTTTCCACTACCCCCGAAGACGTCCTGAATGTTGACGCCGTCTACGTTTCACACCTTCACCCCGACCACTTTGATGAGCGCTTTTTCAATTTCGACAAGAACATCCCGATCATTGCGCTTGAGCACGGACATAACTTTCTACGCAAGAAACTGTTGGAGCTTGGATACAACAATTTGGTGTTGGTGAAGGACGGCGAAACTGTCGCATTCAATGAGTTCGCCATCACCCTGTTTGCGCCATTCACGCGCAACAACTTTCATGAAGCAGAAGTCGGCAATCTCATCGACTCGGCAATGGTTATTGAATGCGGCGGTATGAAGGCGTTCAACGCCAATGACAACACCCCAACACCCGAGACATGCACCAGCCTTAAACAGCGTTTTGGCACCATCGATTTGGCAATGATCAATTACAACGCTGCTGGCCCATACCCAGGCAGTTTCGCCAACCTTTCAGATTCTGAAAAACGCAGCGAACACGATCGAATTCTGGATCGCAATATTGCCTACATGCACAATTTGGTCGAAACTCTGGCTCCAAGAATGGTTCTGCCATTTGCAGGTGCATACATTTTGGGCGGACATCTCTCACGCCTCAATGACTACCTGGGCACTACAACATGGGACGTGTGCGCGCAGAAACTGAACGAGATTGGGTTGTCCACCACCAAAGTTGTTCGACTACGTGAACACGACGTGCTCAATATTGAATCTGGCGAATCAAGCCCAGAATATGTTCCACTAAGCCCAGAGCACCTGAAGCAATACACCCAACAAGTATCAGGCGACAAATACCCGCACGAATTGGACAACATGCCAAATTCAGCCCAGATCATTGCCGATCTTGAGACCGCTTCAGACCGCATGCGCCAACGTATGGCTCGTATCGGAATTACATCAAACCGAACTGTCACTATTGATGTTGATGGAAAACCGATTCAAATCCATCCAACTTTTTCAACAGAAACAGACCTCAGCGCAACTCCAAGACTTGCCTGCACACTTGACGTTCGCTTGCTTCGACGCATTCTCGACCGAGTGAGCCACTGGAACAACGCAGAAATTGGTTGTCACGTGGAATTCAATCGTGTGCCAAACGAGTATCAACCCGACTTACACACAGCCCTGCAATTTCTGCACCTCTAGTATGTGTAAATGCTCACACGGCCGCATTCTTCGTTAATCGCACTCGTTAGTCTGCTTTCGCTTGCAGCATGTGGAGGAACGTCTTCATCGAGTGACGCCACCACCAACCCACTCAACACCACTACCGAGTTCGTCGTCAACCCCATTGACTGGAAAGCCTGCGACGGCAGTACATCTACCGAAGTGGAATGCGGAAGTATTGAAGTGCCCTTCGATTACACAGACCCAGAACAAGGCTCATTCGTTCTATTTGTAAAGAAACACAACGCAGCAAGCCCTGCAGATCGCATTGGAAGCATGATGGTGAACCCAGGTGGCCCGGGGTTTGGCGGTAGTTCACTTGCCGACGACGCGCAGTACTACTTCAGCCAAGACCTCGTTGACCACTTCGACATCATTGCGTGGGACCCACGCGGCACTGGTGAGTCAACTCCAGCAGTCAATTGCGTTGACACCTTCGACGAATACTTCGGTTTAGATTCACCACCCGAAACGCCAGAAGAAAAGCAAGCGCTCATTGACGCATCGCAAGCATTCAACGACAAGTGTGCAGAAAACTCTGGAACCATCCTTCCTTACATCAGCACAAAAGCAAGTGCGCAAGACATCAATAGTTTGCGCCTCGCACTTGGTGAGGAAAAAGTTTCATACTTCGGTTTTTCATATGGCTCAGAACTTGGCACAACATGGGCAACCATGTTTCCTGAAACCGTTCGCGCAATTGTTGTGGACGGCGCAGTAGACCCAAACGCCTCATCAGTACAAGAAGGAATGAACCAGGCCAAGGGTTTTGAAGGTCAGCTGGCAACGTTTCTGAAGCAGTGCAGCGAAAAGACAACATGTGCATTCCACAACGGCGGCAAAGCCGAAGCGGCATTCGACAAACTGGTGCTCGACATCGATTCCACGCCACTAGAAGTATCGAAAGATCGCACACTGGTTACGCAAGGCGTGCTGTTCACCGCAGTTGCCCAAGCCATGTATTCCGATTACTACTGGCCACAACTGAGCGAAGCGCTGAGCGCCGCACAAGGTGGCGACGGAAAAGGAATCTTGCAGTTATACGACGACTATTACCAGCGCAAGGACGACGGAACGTACGGCAACGAGCTTGAAGCATTCCTTGCTATTTCATGCCTCGATGACCCAGGTGCAACCAGCACCGAGGAAGTTGATTCACACATTGCAGATTTCATTGCTGCCGCCCCACGACTTGGCGGCAACTTCGCTTACGGCTATTCATGCGCACTGTGGCCAGTTAGCCAAGCAGACAAAGT
>Ga0082207_1000855_pt1 | contig 16095 bp, 13 predicted proteins | sample LakMenEpi10Aug09_FD_71540 | JGI IMG/M metagenome (GOLD analysis project Ga0082207, IMG submission 71540)
CCCCATCACCGGTCCCAGGCAGCGCATACCGTGTCGATCAAGGACGCCTACACCGGCAGCCGATTCGGCCTGTCGTTCGAACTCTTCCCCCCTAAGACGCCCGAGTCCGAGGCTGTCATGTGGCGGACTGTCGACGAACTGCTCGCATTCGACCCGGCGATGATCACCTGCACCTACGGAGCGGGCGGTTCCACCCGCGGCACCACGCTCGACGTGCTCAAGGGCGTGCTCGCACGCCACAGACTGCCGGTGGCCAGTCACCTCACCTGCGTGGGTAGTTCCGTCGACGAACTCCGGGACTACCTCCGCGAATCCCTCGCGATCGGCGTGGCGGCGATCGTCGCGCTCCGCGGAGATCCACCGAAGGGCGAGACGGCGTTCCGTCCGGTCGATGGCGGCCTCCGCTACGCCTCCGAACTCGTGGCGCTGATTCGCAGTGAGTTCCCTGAGTTGGGCATCCTCGTGGCGGGGTATCCCGAAACGCACCAGGAGGCTGTCAGCGCCCAGGCCGACCTCGAGAACCTGAAGCGGAAGTGCGACGCGGGCGGCGACGTCGTGGTGACCCAACTCTTCTACGACAACGTCGACTTCTTTCGCTTCCGTGACCGCTGCGCGGACCTCGGAATCACCGCGCCGATCGTGCCTGGCGTGATGCCCGTCACCAACTACGGCCAGGTCCGTCGGATCGCCAGCCTCTGCAAGGCGCAGTTGCCCGAATCGTTTACCCGGTCATTCGAGGCGGCCGGTGACGACGAGGCAGCCCAGTTCGAGGCAGGTGTGAACTACGCCGCTCGCCAGGTCGAGGAGTTGATCGCAGCCGGCGTGCCCGGGATCCATTTCTACGTGCTCAACAAGTCGCCCGCGACTATCCGCGTGCTCGACCACGTGGGGATGAAGCGGGCTGAGGCGTGACGCTCGAGCGGCTCACCGCAGGTTGCCAACCTGCGGCTACGTAGGTGCAGGTTGCTTACCTGCACCGCATGCCAAGTCAGCGTCCAGCCAACCACAGGTTGGAAACCTGTGCTACGAGATGCTGTGCTGCGGGAATGCCTCACCGCGGCGGCTGGTCATCGTCCATCGTGCGGATGTAGCTTCGCAGCCGCTCGAGCTCGTCGGAAACGTGCCGCAGCTTGAGCATGTTCTCCACGCGCTTGACGAGTTCCACGCGATTGACGGGCTTCGAGAGGAAGTCGTCGGTGCCGGCCTCCACCGCCCGCTCGATGTCACCGAGTTCGCCGAGGGCCGTCACCATGAGGATCATGATCGGGCTCGTCGCTGGATCCGATTTCAGTCGCTGACAGACTTCGAAGCCCGAAAGCTTCGGCATCATCACGTCGAGAAGGATCACGTCGGGCTTGAACGACGCCACCTTCTCGAGCGTGTCGGCGCCGTCGACGGCCGAGGCCATCTCGCAGCCAACCCCCGATAGGTAGACCTCGAGAAGTTCGCGATTGGGCTCGTTGTCGTCGGCGATGAGCACGCGGGGCATGCGAGCCTGACGATCGGCGGGTGCGACCTTGCGAGTGGGCATGAGCGGAAGTCTCGCGGAGTGCGACCGGGCCCGCAAGGCCGATCACGGCGTCTCGAACACCGACTGGCTCTTCACGATCGCCATCTCGTCTGGAAACGTGTGAAACGCCTGGATGATCAGGCTGCGGGGCCGGGTTTCGACGTCGATCCAGCTCACGGCACCGAGAGCCACCCGCCCCCCCGATTCGAACCGATGGAGCAGTCCCCGTTTCATGCCGGCCTCCACGAGCTCCTGCTGAAACGACCAGAAGACCTCCTGCTGCACTGTCTCCAGTTGGAAGCAGGTCTCGTAACTGGCTCCCCCGCGACATTCCATCCGGTCGCTTCGCTCCCCGGCGATCCGGTGAGAGAGCAGCCGCCGCTTGTGTGGCAGTGGCTGGGAGAGACCCGTGGCGACCTCGGTGAGGGTCAGCCCATCCTTCCGCCAAGTCACCAGATGGCCCGCCGTCGTGATCGAGACCGACGCGGAGTAGCCTCCGCGATCGATCGACCGCGTCGCGCAGATCTCGAAGAGTTCGGGATGGAGGCTCCGGCCATAGAGTTGGAACACCAACTCGCCGACTTTTGGTCGCAGGGATATCACGCTCGTTACTCCTGCACAAACAACCGGTGGTCTGTGTCAGCCGGCATCCGCCAGCCAGACCACGCGTCTCCACTCGCCTCGAGGACCGATTATAGAGACTCATCGCCTCGGCGACCACGTTCCGGCACAACCCCACGACGTACGGCCCTTGGCGGCTACAACAAGCCCACGAGGATGTCGTAGACGGCGTGGGTCCCTGCCGCGATCCCGAAGCCACGCACGAGGAAGAGCGACGCGAAGAACATTCCCGCCAGGAAGCGGAATGTGAAACTGTAGATGGCGAAGGTGTCGCCGAGGGGACCGACGTAGTGGGCGGCACTGAACAGCAGGCTCGACGTCACGAGGCCCCAGCAGGCGGCGGGAATCGCCGAGAACCCGAGCCTCTCAAAACACCACACGAGCGCCGGCAAGAGCAGCAGCCGAAAGAGCACTTCCTCGTAGAGACCAGCACCACAAAACGCCACGATCCGCGCGATGAAACCCTCGTCGGCGAAGGCCGCAGCGAGGGGCCAGAGCCGCTCCTGGAGCCTCGCGACACCGATCAGAGCTGCAGCCCAGAAGAGGCATTCCAATGCCATTACCACCAGCACGCCCGGCCGGAACTTCCAGGCGACATGCTCGACGTGGTGCCAGGCGAGCAGCCCGATGACGGTGAGCGTCGGCAGCAGGAAATACTGGCCAAAACCGACCGCATCGAGGATCTGCCGCAGCCACACGTCGGCGCCATTTCGCGGTGATCCACGCCCCATCGCCAGCACGCCCCCCTCATACGCCAGCACCAGCGGCAGGGCGAAGACAAGGCTCGTCAGCGGCGTCCGCGACGCCGCCCAGTAGCTGTCGCCAAAAGCTCCCGTTTCAGGGACGATTTCTGCGTCGGCGGCAGACTCTCTCGGCTCGTCGTCTCCGGCATTCCCCTCGGCGGCGAGCGAGTCCAGCAGTTCGTCCAACGAACCTGCCTCATCATCCCGCTCGTGCGAATCATCGCGTGAAAACACGCTCAAACCCTCGCGTCATACGCTGGTCTCGCTGATCTGTGCCGCACACCATACCTCGACAGCGGCCACGGTGTCTCGCTCCAACACCAGCGCGACAAGAACCGCACGTTCGGACCGAAAAAAAGTTTTTTGTCAACCGGTCGTTTTCTGCGGCAGAAGCGACACATGGCTGATGCGAGTCCGCATGTGCTTGACAACTCGCGACGCCTCCACAGAATCACGCCATCGACGTTGCTCGTCGGTGGGCCATGAACAATCATGTCCGACTGACCGCACGATCGCGGAGGCCTCTCCGTGATTCGTATGCGGGGCTTGCCAACGCCGCACGTTCGAGGAACACGCATTTCGAGCAACAGGGGGGCGACGACTTGAGGGATCGAAAGTCGACGACCTTGGTCGTGGCCTGGATGTCCCCCCCGGTTCTCGAGATCGCGCAGGTTTCCCAGGAGATGAAGCTGGGGTTGGTCCGGGCCAGAGCCGCGGCCCGCACGGCGGTTTGCACGGTGGCCTGGCCCGGGCGGTAGAATCCGGCGGTGCCCGAAGGTCACGGGAGTCGCCGCCATGGCACGATGCCTCATCGGATGCGGCTCCCATCGTGGACGCCGCCGGGGACAGCTCGACCGCGCCGTCGAACTGCTCCGTTTCATGCCCGGCGTCAGCGTCAGGGCTGTGAGCCACTACCGCGAGACAGCCCCCGTCGGCGGCCCGGCGGGCCAGCAGGCCTTCCTCAACGGCGCCTGCCTGATCGACACCGACCTGCCCCCCTTCAAGGTGCTTGAGATCCTGGCGGCCATCGAAAAGACGCTTCATCGCCAACGGGCCGAGCGCTGGGCAGCTCGGACGATCGATCTCGATCTGCTGCTCTACGACGACGTGGTGATGGATACCCCCGATCTGACGATCCCGCATCCACGCATGGCGACGCGGCGGTTCGTGCTTGAGCCGGCGGCGGAGATCGCCGGCGACCTCGTCTTCCCACCTGCAGCCTGCAGCGTTCGTGACCTGCTCGACAACATCTCAAAGCCGCATCCCCTGATCGCGGTCGTCGGCGTACCGGGCAGTGGCGCGACCGAGGTCGCCTCGGTGGTGGCCGACGCGGTGATGGGGCGGCCCCTCCATGCCCCCGCAGCCTTGCCGACCGCCGATGGTGGGCCACGGGCGTCGCTCGCCCGCTGGCGACAGACGCTCGCCGCCTGGTCCGCGCCGCTCGACCGCCACCACTGGAACGACGAGGGCGTCGCCACGATTGCCGACTACTGGTGCGACGGCCTCGTCGCCGCTGCCGCCGACGATCTCGACGCCGATGAACTGGACGACCTCCGCGCCGAAACCGACGCCGTGGCATCACGATCCGTCATGCCCTGCGTGGTGATCATGCTCGTCGCCGATTCTGCGGTGATCGAGGAACGGATCGCATTTCGATCGCACCGGTCGCGTGACCACACCAACGTGTTCGCCGACCTGACGGCCGCAGCGCTCGTCTGCGACCGCGGCGGAGACCGCGTAGCGCCACTTCTCCACCTGCAGGAACGCCTGCTGCGACGACTCCGCTCGACGGGCGACCGCGTGCCGAAGGCGGTGATCACCATCGACGCATCCGACCTCTCGCAGGCGGCGCTGGAGTCGACGGCGGCCGTTGAGGCGATGCTCTGATGGCACACGTCCGTGGAGACGAGGCCGACGGGCCGATAATCATCGCCGATCCGCAGCGAATGCACCGCGACGTGCTTGCAGCACGCAGCCGCGGCCGACGCGTCGGCTTCGTGCCCACCATGGGAGCATTGCACGCCGGCCACGTGAGCCTCGTGAAACGCGCCGCTGCGGAGTGCGACGACACGGTCGTGTCGATCTTCGTGAATCCAACGCAGTTCGGCCCCGGCGAGGACTTCACCCGCTACCCACGGACCCTCGACGCCGACATCGCTGCGGTTGCGGGCTGCGGCGTCACCTGGATCTTCGCGCCGGCGGCCGATGCCATCTATCCGAACGGGTGGGCCACGCGGGTCGTCGTCGATGGGCCGGCGCGCCGCTTCGAGGGGGAACTGCGACCGGGACACTTCTCTGGTGTTGCGACCGTCGTCTGCCGTCTGTTCATGGCGGTCCCCGCCGACGTGGCCTACTTCGGCGCCAAAGACTGGCAGCAGACGCTCGTCGTGAAGCGGATGGTCCGCGATCTCGGCGTGCCCGTCGAGATCGCGGTCTGCCCCACCATCCGCGAGCCCGACGGACTCGCGATGAGTTCTCGTAACGCCTACCTTTTGGCCGACGAGCGGTCGCGGGCCACCGCGATCCACGAGAGCCTCATGCTCGCCGAGCGGGCCTGGTTCGCGGGCGACGACATCGCGGCGATCGAACACGCGATGCGAAGTCACCTTGCGGCGCGGGGCGTCGCCGTCGACTACGCCGCAATTGTCGACCGCGAGTCGCTTGAACCGCTCTCGAGCCCAGTCGCCAATGCCATCGCGATCATCGCTGGGAGGCTGGGCACAACGCGACTGATCGACAACCACCCGCTACCAACCCGCGGCTGACTGGAGTTGCATGCGGTCGACGCTGTTTCATATCCCGACGTCGCTCGACCTGGGCATGGCACACGTGCCGCTGTTCGGCTGGGGCCTCGCGCTGGCGGTCTGGGCCGTGATCGGCGGGGCTGGCTTCGTCTGGGCTGCCTCGCGTCATGGTGTCGTGCAGGCCGTCAAGTCGCTCGGGCCGCCACTCGTCATCGTCGCCGCCTTACTGCTGTGGGTGCTGCCGGCGCTTGACGACGGTGTCGGCGTGCCGATCCGTGGCTACGGTGTGATGCTCCTGGTCGCCGCCGCCGCTGGCACGTGGCTGTCGATCATCAGGGGCCGGCGCATGGGCTTCGATGCCGACACAATCCTCGCGCTCGGCACGGAGGTCTTCCTGTGGGGGCTGGTCGGTGCGCGGCTGTTCTACGTGCTCGAGTATCACGAGCAGTTTTTCGGGGCGGGCACGAGCCTCGGCGAGTCGCTCACCCGGATCGTCAACATCGCCGGGGGCGGCCTTGTGGTCTTCGGCTCGCTTCCCACCGCAGCGCTCGCAGCCTGGCGGTTTGCCGCGCGCCGGGGGCTGCCCCTCGCAAAAATCGCCGACTGCGTGGTGCCCGGCATGCTCCTCGGGTTGGCCATCGGCCGCGTGGGCTGCTTCCTCAACGGCTGCTGCTTCGGCGGCCCGTGCGACCTGCCGTGGGCGGTGCGCTTCCCCGAGGGCACCGCTCCAGCCGCGATGTATCCTGCGGCGGCAGGAGGCAGCGTGCCGCTCCATCCCGCCCAGCTCTACGCGGCCATCGATGCGGCCATCCTCGCAGCTATCGCTGTGGCCTACACGCCACTGGCCCGCCGCGACGGCGAGGTGTTCGCACTGGTGCTCACCCTCCATCCGATCTCCAGAATCCTGCTCGAGATCATCCGCGTCGACGAATCGCCGGCCCTGGGCACGCCGCTTTCGATCTCGCAGCTCATGTCACTGGCGCTTCTCGCGCTGGCGGCCGCACTCTGGTGGTGGATCGGACGGCAGCCGCTGCGGCCTGCGGCCGCCCCCCTTTGACGGCCACTGCCGCGACAGCGACATTGGACGGGCGTTCCAGGAATGTTCCGCAGCACGGTGACGTCGGATTCACTGCCTTCACTCGTTTTCGGGAGTCCACCCGTGGCCACCGGCCCTCAGCCTGCCCCCACCGATCCCGAAGACCCCGTCGATGCCGAATGGCGGAAGCTCGAGGCCGAGCGGATCGCGGAAGAGCGTGACGAAGCCGTGGAGGATGCCCTCGACGCCCCCTCGCCGCCCGCCCGCTGGCCGTGGTGGGCATTTGCCGCCGCACTTGCTGCAGGGGTGATCCTCGCCGTCTTGATCAACTCGCCCGCCATGCGTTCTGGCCGCCCGGCGACGGATCCACCAGAAATGACCGCCAAATGACTCCTGACGGCCGTCCGCCGGGGAGCGAGCAAAGGGCTGTTCCCGGGTGCGCCACCGTCCGCTGCCGGGTCGACGGGCCGTTGGTCGTAGAACTCCCGGATGACATCTGCCTTCGGGTGACCGACCACCTCGGAAATGAGTTTCCCCTGCCGAACGGGAAGCCCTCCGTGGCGCTCTGCAGGTGCGGTCAAAGCCATTCGAAGCCCTTCTGTGACGGCTCGCACCGGGAAACCGGTTTTTCGGCCGCCGAGACCGCCCCAGCCCCGGAATGACCCCCGATCGACGGGTGGGCCTGTTCCGCCTGAGGCGACTGTGAGGCAGACGGAACCTCTTCCCTGAAAACCACTTACGACTAGGAAGAGGCCCCAAATTCGTGGTCGACTGGGGTGGAACGATATGGACTGGCCCGCCCCAGACCTGTAGGGTTGATTATCTCGGGTTCGGAGAAACCCAGCCACAACGCCCTGGACGGCCTTGATGTCCCACCACCGGACCAACTTCTACCAGCGCTCCAGCGTCGGGATCATGGCGATCCTGGTGTTCCTGTTGCCCATGGTCGTGGTCGGGGCGATCAAGGCAAAGTCGAACAACCGCAACGACGTCAAAGGCTGGCTGCCGGCGGAGTACCAGGAAACCCAGACCTACCGGTTTTTCCGGCAGAATTTCCAGGGGGAGGAGTTCATCCTCGTCAGCTGGGAAGGCTGCACGATGGCCGACCCGCGGCTGGAGATCCTGGCCCGCAAGCTCCTTCCTCCCCCGGAGGAAGCCTCCAGGATCGAGCGGCCCCTCTACTTTAAGACGGCCCAAACGGGCCCGCGGGCCGTGGCCCGGATGTGCCAAGAGCCGCTCAACCTCGAGCGCGAGGAGGCCATTTCCAGGCTGACGGGAGCGATCATCGGTCCCCCGCCGGCAGGAATCGCGGCAGGTGCGGCCGGCGACGACCTCGACCTCCGGAAAACCTGCCTGGTGCTGACGCTCGCCGACATGGCCAGGACGAATCTCCACGGTGCTATCGACGAGATCCGCAAGGTGGCCACCACCGAATGCGGCATCCCGGACTCGGCGATCCACATGGGCGGACCGCCGGTCGACAACGTGTCGATCGACAAGGCCGGTCAGACGAGCGTGACCATCCTCTTTGGACTCTCGCTTGTTGTCGGCTTCTTCGTCAGCTGGTTCAGCCTCAAGAGCAAGACGCTGGTGGCGATGGTGATCGCCTCCGGTGTTTACAGCATGTTCGCGAGCCTGGCGCTGGTCTGGTACTCCGGGTATCCCGTCGACGCGATCCTGTTGACCATGCCGTCGCTGGTCTACGTCGCCACCACCAGCGGCGCGATCCACCTCGCCAACTACTACCGCGACCAACTTGCCGAAACCGGCGTGCAGGAGGGGGCGGCCGGCCGAGCCGTGCACCATGCCCTGCTGCCCCTCTCGCTCGCCACAGGCACCACGGCCATCGGCCTGGCCACGCTCGCGGTCAGCGAACTGGTGCCGATCCGCATGTTCGGCATCTTCTCCGCGGCCGGCGTGTTGGTGAGTTTCATCATCCTGGTCACGTTCATGCCGGCGGCGCTCGAACTCTTCCCGCCAAAGCTCCGAGTTGGCAAGCTCGCCGACGACGAACAGGTCGACGGCTGGAAGCCGATCGAGTCGAGCCGCTGGTGGGCCGTCGGCGAGTGGATCACCCGGCATCATGCCCTCGCCACCGCAGCCTGCCTGCTTGTGATGGCGGCCATCGGGTATGGAATGACCCGCGTGGAGAGCAGCGTGCAGTTGATGCGGCTCTTCTCCCGCAAGGCCCAGATTCGCACCGACTACGCCTGGCTCGAGAGCCACCTCGGGCCGCTAGTGCCGATGGAAATCCTCGTGCGGATCGACGAAAAGTGTCCGCTGAACTTCCTGGAGCGGATGGAACTCGTCGACGAAATCCAGCGCGAGATCGGCGCCCTCGGCGAGGTGGGTAGTTCGCTCTCGACCGTCACGTTCGGCCGCAGCCTGGACATGGCCAGCGGTGGCGAAGGCCTGCGTGCCAAGCTCGCCCGCAGCACGCTGAACAAGTCGCTGATGCGGCACCGCGACGACTTTCTCGCCGGCGACTACCTCCGTGAGACCAGCGTCACAGCCGCCGACGGCAGCCGCCACTCGCAGGAACTCTGGCGGATCAGTGCCCGCGTCAGCGCCATCCAGGAAGTCGACTACGCGCTCTTCAAGGCCGATCTGCAGAAGAAGATCGATCCGGTTCTCGCCCGTCTCGACAGCGAGGGTGTGGACGGAGTCACGGTGAACTACACGGGCCTCGTGCCGCTGGTCTACAAGGCGCAGCACTCGTTGCTCGAGAATCTCAAGATCGGGTTCGTGTTCGACTTCGCGATCATCGTGGCGGTGATGATTGTGCTCTGCCGTGCCTTCTCGGCCGGCCTCGTGCTCCTGCTCCCCGCAGCCTTCCCAGCAATCCTCGTGTTCGGCGGCTTGGGCTGGGCCAACGCGCTGTCCAAGTGGTTTCAGACGGGCAACGTGTTCATCGACATCGGCTCCGTCATGGCCCCGAGCGTCGCGCTCGGTGTGACGGTGGATGACGTCGTCCACTTCATGCTCTGGTTCCGCCGGGGCATCGCCGACGGGCTCGACCGCAGGCAGGCCACGATGCTCGCCTACAAGGGCTGCGCCCGCGCGATGTATCAGAGCTGGGGCGTGATCGGCATCGGGCTGTCGGTGTTTTCGCTGTCGCCGTTCGGGCCCACGCAGCGGTTCGGGCACATGATGCTGGCCATGCTCACAATTGCCCTCGTCGGCAACCTCGTCCTCATGCCCGCGCTCCTCTCCGGACCGCTGGGCGCCTTGTTCGCCTGGAGCGTGCAGCGGATCGAGCGGAAGAAGGCCGCCAAGGAAGGCAAGCGCCGGGTGATCACCGACCCGGGTAGCGATGCGATCCCCGCTCCCCACGTGACGCCAGGTCCCGCCAAGCACGTCGTGCACGCCTGACGCCCCGCCACGTCCACGGTGGTAGAGTTGGGGGATGACGACTCCCGCCCTTCCCACAGCCCCCCTCGCCTCGAGCCTTTCCTCGGGCCTCCCCACGGCGACCGTGGCTCTCAAGCCAAAGCGGGCCAGGCCCTTCTTCGGCCGCCACCCCTGGGTGCTCGACTCCGCCGTTGGGAAGGTCGAAGGCAGCCCGGCTGACGGCGACGTGGTCGATCTGGCCACGCACGATGGGCACTTCGTGGCCCGCGGCCTCTGGAACTCCCGGAGTCGGATTCGGGTCCGTCTCTATGCGTTCGACGCGGCAACGAAGCTCGACGACGCCTTCTGGCACGGGCGGCTCACAGCGGCGATCGCCCTGCGTCGCCACCTCGGCCTCGATGACCCTGCCGGTGCGGCTCGCCTGGTGAACAGCGAGGGGGATGACCTCTCCGGCTTGATCGTCGACCGCTATGGCGACTACCTCGCCGTGCAGGTGACGGCGCTGGCGATCGCGACCCGCCTCGAGACGATCTGCGACGCTCTCACTACGGCGCTGGCGCCGAAGGGAATCCTGCTGCGGGGTGCGGAGCGGGGGCTGGCGAAGCTCGAGGGTCTCGCGATGCCCGACCGGGTGATCCGCGGCACTGCCCCTACGGGCCCGATCTTCGTGCAGGAGCACGGCCTCAAGTTCGGTGTGGACCTCGCCGAGGGGCAGAAGACGGGCTACTACCTCGACCAACGAGACAACCGTCAGGCGGCTGCCCGGCATGCCCGCGGTCGCCGCGTGCTCGACATGTTCTGCTACTCGGGCGGCTTCGCCGTGGCCTGCGCCGTGTCGGGCGGCGCGCGGAGCGTGCTGGCGGTCGACGCGAGCGATAAGGCGGCGGCGCTGGCGCGGGCCAACGCCGACCTGAATGGCGCCGCCAACGTCGCCGTCGAGGCGATGGATGCCTTCGAGAAGCTCGATTCGCTGGCCGCGGCAGGGGAGCGGTTTGGGATGATTGTGCTCGATCCGCCCAAGTTCGCCCGCAGCCGAGCGACGGTCGACGACGCCTTGCGGGCCTACCATCGCATCAATCGCGTGGCGGTCGGCCTCCTGGAGCCCGGCGGCATTCTCGTGACGTGCTCCTGCTCGGGCTCCGTGACCCGCGACGACTTCCACCAGATGCTGTCCGGCGTCGCCCAGCGGTCCGGCCGCTCGATCCAGATCCTGGAGAGCCGTGGGGCCGCCGCCGACCACCCTGTGAACGCCAGCTGCCTCGAGGGCGAGTATCTCACCTGCGTGATCGCCCGCGTGGCATGAGGCGGGCTGCCCGCCACAGCTCGCCCAGGGGATTTCGAAGCTCAGGGGATTTCGAACCGGAAGAGCTGCTCGCCGCACCGGAAGTGGCAGTACGGCTTCAGTGTCACTTCGGTGATCGATACCCAGACGCCGTTGCGGGTCGTCTCAGCGATGATCTGCCACGTCCCATCACGCTGCCGCTCGAGCTGCGCATGACGATTGGCGACCAATGGATCGTCGAGTTCGAGATCGGCGCCGCCGCCGGTGCGGCCGATCGACACCGAATCACTCCGTAGCGGCACCTCGATGCCTTGCCCGCGCTGCGTGGCTTCCACGAGCACGGGCCAGACCGTCGGCGGAAGTGCCGTGGAGTCGAACACGGTGGCCGACGACGGCGAGGCTCCACGGCGAGCCACCAGCGGGTTTCGCAGGCGAAAACGGCGGGAGCCGAGAATCACGATCGCCTCCTCGTGAAAGACTGCCCGAGCGGCGCGGACAAAGGTGCCGTTGACGCTGCGGATATCGCGAAGCGTCCACTGAAAGCTTCCCTTCCATGGTCGCCGCAGAATCTCTGCGTGCATCCCCGAGATCGCCTGATCGTTGGGAAGAACCAGATCTCCTGAGGTCCGGCCGATCGTGAAGGTGTCGCCTCGTAGTCGTACCGCTTCCCCGTGCTGCGAGCCGTCATCGAGCACGGTTACCACCGGGACGGCGGGGCGGAGGATGGGGCGAAAGTCCTGCGCGTCCTCTTTCGAGTACGGCGCCGAGGCCGACGGCCGCCAACCGAAAGCACTGCGATCCTCCATCTCGGGAGGTGGGTGACCGCCCTTGTCGTAGTCGTCGCCCATCGAATGCCCCCTCGTTTCGGCTGCCAGGACTCATGCCGCGGTCGCAGAATCGCTGGCCCCATCGCTTGGCTTCCGGATTCTTGTCATCTAGCATAATCACTCCAGAACAAAGGTGGAGATGCCCCCCCATCCGGGAGCCATGCCGTGCACCCTTCCACGTTCGGTCCGTATCGCGTTGTCCGGCTGATCGGGCAAGGCGGCATGGGGACGGTCTATGAGGCGACCGATCCCGCCACGGGCCGGACGGTCGCCATCAAAACTCTCCCTCTCCACCTTGCCAATGACGACACGATTCGTCGGCGATTCCAGTCAGAGATCGAGACGCTCAAGAAGCTCTCGCACCCGTGCATCGTTCACATGCGCGAGTGGGGCGAGGAGGAAGGACTGCCTTTTTTCGTCATGGATTATGTGCCGGGGCTGACGCTCGAGGCACTGCTTCGGTCGGGAAAGCGGTTCACGTGGCGGGACACCGTAAGCATCGCGCAGGAGATCGTCCGGGCTCTCAAATCGGCGCATGACCTGGGAGTGGTGCATCGCGATCTCAAGCCCGCCAATCTGATTTTCCCACCGGCCGCAGGGGGCGGATTTCATGTCAAGCTCACCGACTTCGGCATCGCAAAACTCTTCGGCGAAACGGGTCTGACGCGGTCTGGTAGCGTTCTTGGCACTCCGGAGTACATGGCCCCGGAGCAGGCAGCAAGCCAGCACGTCGATCGCCGCGGCGACCTCTACAACCTCGGACTGGTCATGTTTGCCATGCTGGCGGGCAAACCTCCGTTCCAAGGAGCCGTCGCAGAGGTACTCGAGTCGCAGCGATCGCGAGAGCCGCCGAGAATCACCACGCTCGTGCGCGACGTTCCAAAGCCACTTGCAGACCTCATCGAACGATTGCTGGAGAAAACCCCTGGCCGACGGCCGAATAATGCGACCATCGTGGCGCGGATGCTGGCCGACGTTGCGTCTGCGGCATCAAAGCCCAGCGAGCAGTTTGCGCCTTCCACCGCGATGCCCGAGGTCCCCGATGGACTGCCGACCACGATTGTGACCGATGCAGCGGGCCATACCTTCCAATCCGACAGCCGTACCGCCAACGCCACACGTGCCTCGTCAAAGGGCGGCCCATCCACCTTCACCACCCGTGAAGAAGATGCCCGCGCTGCCCGAATCGAGCGTGAACAAAAAACGCGTTCAAACTGGCTGATGTCGTGGCTCACAACAGCGATGGCTGCGGCAATCATCAGCTCAGTTCTCGCCGGGGGTTGTTTCATCGGAAAACATGTGTTTTTTCCAGGTGCCAATTTCGTCCACGCACGGATTATTCAGATCGTGGAGAAACCCGATGTACACCGGCTCGAATACCCTCCCTGCGAAAAGATCGAAAGTTTCCTGGCTCGCTTCCCAGACGACCCACGAGCCGACGGCCTTCGCCAGATCGGCCGCGAGATCGGGCTCGACCGGCTTCAGAAGCAGATGCGTCGCAGTATCCTGAAAGTCAAACTTGGGCTTCCGGTGAAACGCAACGCCGGAGACAAACTTCGGGACTCATACCTGGAGGGCCTCCGGCTCTGGCTTGTGCAAAAAGATCAAGACGCCGCTGCCAAGGAGTTCCGTGGCATCATCGCGACACCCGGCAACAATGGGCCGTCCGAGAATCCATCACCCTGCGACGTGACCGACAACCCAGATCCCGCCGCGTGGCGTGAGTTGGCACGCCGGCAGCTCAAACTGGTCGACAACGAACTCGCCGAAGCTCGGGGTGAGGCACTCGCAAACACCAAGAAGGCCGAAGCGATGCTCCGGCAAGCCGCTGAACTCCGGAAACAAGTCGACGACCCAACAACGCACGCCACGGAGCGCGTGATCGCGATGGTCCAGCGTCATGCCTTGCTCGAGCAAGTCGAAGACACCTTTGCCGACGACCCGGAATGCGCCGAGCAGGTCAAGGAGGCAAGACGCCTTCTCGATGCCGACCGCTGACAGCGGGCTGCCGAACGCGGACTAGCAGACTGTGGAACAAGTCTGCCGCCGCACGACGCGGCGAGCGTCGACCCGGGAAACCCTCGGCGTTTCCTGAGGTCGACCACGTGGAAAAAGGCCATGGAGGGATTTTTCCACGGACAGCTAGAGGCGACGCAGGCGGGTGTACTCGTCGATGGTCACCGTCGTCAGTTCACCGTCGTCGCGGGCGAGGATCAGGACGTCGCTGTAGACCTTGTCGTCGGCGTTGCGGCGGAAGTGCAGCCCGTGCCGCCGCCGCTCCCGGCGGAGCACCTTGCCGGTGGTCTTCGTCGTCCAGTTGGCGGACGACCCGACCTGCACGCCGTGAATCACCTCCACGGCGTCACCGGGCTGGAGTTGCTCGTAGAGGCTGCGAGCCTCGTATTCCTCAGGCGTCATGGATCACACTTCCTTGGAATCGATCCACTTCATCATCTTCCGGAGCCCACGGCCGGTCTCCGTGAGCTTGTGTTCCCGCTCGCGACGACGCGTGCTCTTGAACATCGCGGCGCCGCCACGGTTCTCGAGGATCCAGTCTCGGGCGAACTCGCCCGAACGGATCTCCTCGAGGATCTTCTTCATTTCCTTGCGGGTCTCTTCGGTGATGATCCGCTTACCGCGGGTGTAGTCGCCATACTCGGCCGTGTTCGACACGCTGTAGCGCATGTATTCCAGGCCGCCCTGGTAGAAGAGATCCACGATCAGCTTCATCTCGTGGAGGCACTCGAAGTAGGCCATCTCTGGCTGGTAGCCAGCCTCAACGAGCGTGTCGAAGCCAGCCTTGATCAGTTCCGAAACGCCGCCACAGAGCACGGCCTGCTCGCCGAAGAGATCGGTTTCCGTCTCCTCCGCGATCGTGGTCTCGATCACGCCGCCACGCGTGCCGCCGATGCCCTTGGCATAGGCGAGGCCGAGTTTCTTCGTCTCGGGGCTGGCGCCGGGGCCCAGCGCGATCAGGCAGGGCACGCCGCCCCCCTTCACATACTCGCTGCGAACCAGATGACCGGGGCCCTTGGGGGCGACGAGCAGGATGTCGTGGCCCGCTGGCGGCTCGACCTGGCCGAAGTGGAAGTTGAAGCCGTGGCTGGCCATCAGCACGGCGCCTTTCTTGAGGTTGGGCTTGATCGAGGTCTTGTAGACATCGCCCTGGAGTTCGTCTGGCAGGAGGATGTTGATCAGGTCGGCCTGCTTGACGGCATCCTCGACGCTCATCGGCTCGAAGCCATGGCTCTTGGCGAGCTCATAGTTGGGGCCGCCCGGACGCTGCGCCACCACGACCTTGAGTCCGCTGTCCTTCAGGTTTTGAGCTTGGGCGTGGCCCTGACTGCCGTAGCCGATGATGGCGATGGTTTTGCCGGCGAGAGCCTTCAGGTCAGCATCAGCGTCGTAATAGATTGTCGCAGCCACGGTTCACTCCACGTTCAATGATGGGAAAAGTTCAATGATGGGAAAACAAAAGTTCGGTTGAGCCCCGTCGACAGGACGGGAGAACAGCTCTTCAAGCAAGCGATTCGCGTGCGGAGGCGGAGTCGGCCGGGCGGGCACCGTCGGCGGCCTCGGTGAGCTCGCGGGTCGGGGAGCTCCCGCGAACCATCGCGATCCTACCGGTGCGAACCAGCTCGAGAATACCCAGAGGCCGCATCAAATCGATAAATCCTTCGATCTTCTTCTCGGTGCCCGAGATCTCGACGATCACGCTGTCGCCCGCCACATCGACGATGCGACCGCGGAAGATCTCGGCGAGCTCCTTCACCTGCGATCTGGCCGGGCCGACCGGAGCGGCCACCTTCAACAGCATCAGATCGCGCTCGACATAGTTGCGGGAGCTGATGTCGTCGACGCGGACCACCGTGACGATCTTCTCGAGTTGCCGACGGACCTGGTCGAGCACGCGGTCGTCGCCCCGCAGCACGAATGTCATGCGGGAAAATCTCCGGTCTTCGGTCTCCCCGACGGCCAGGC
>Ga0082207_1000859_pt1 | contig 16052 bp, 12 predicted proteins | sample LakMenEpi10Aug09_FD_71540 | JGI IMG/M metagenome (GOLD analysis project Ga0082207, IMG submission 71540)
ATTAGATTATGTTTATAAAATCAAATTTGATTAAGTTTATAAACATATATGTCTGATACGTTGGGCTAAAAGAGATATATATGTCAAATACTTATAGTCTAAAAAAAACCAACTTTTCCGCGAAGATTAAATACTCTTTTTCAACCTATCGTACCTCTTATTTTTATCTGAAGTCGTGTTTAATTTTTTTCTAAGTTGGACGAAGTATAATAATAAGAGTAAGTTTGTACGTACTTGAACACAAGGAAGGTGCAAGGATTCGGATATTTTTTTACGGTAGGAATTAATATCCATCGAAGGATATATTTGTCTGGCTTGCGTGCACCCAAAATTATTTAGTTCGTCACCACATTTCGACACCGACGTCAAAATCACTAGCGTGCGCGCTAGCAGTAGAGCCGACATTAGCGCCGACGCTATCATTCGTAGCGCCAGCATCAACGTTAAAGCTAGTGTCGGCTTCAGCGAGGGCGCTAGTGTCATCATCAGCGCTAGCGTCAGCGCCAGTGCCAGCGCTTATTAGTGCCAGCATCAACGCAAGCATCAGCGTCAGCATCAGCTCCAGCGTAAGCGACAGCATCAGCGCCAGCATCAACACCAGCGCCAGCAATCCGCAATCGTTTTCGACACACACGTGTCTGCACCACTACGGTCCGCGTCGGCATCAACGCGATCGCCATCGCCATTTTCAGCGCGAGCATCAGCGTGAGTGCCATAAGTGTTGCCAGATCCAGGAACTATCGGAGTACGCAAGCGTTATCTCTGCTGTATTCATTGCTGTTATCGCCACTGTTGCTCGGAACTGTTACATTTTGATGGTTAGGGAAGGGTTAGGCAGTTTTCAACGCCATCATTGTTGTCATTGTCGTCACATTCCACTCACACGATCAATTTATAGATCGAAATAATTGTCTCAGGTCCCCACTCAAGCGATAAAAAACCGTGTTTTTCCATTCTGGAAAAACAAGGTATTGAAACAATTAGCATTAATCACCATTGTTTGCTGTCTCTAGGGTTTGTATCTAAAGACAATAGCACGCTTTCATCAAACCATTACCAAGATTATCATCATGGAACTCGGCCGTTGTCTCGTTCGCATTATCCACCGGGACATCACACTGACCAACATTGTCATAAGACCATCTTGCCTTCAAGTCTGTGACAATTATGATCCCGACGAAGCAGACGACGTTGACAGTATCGAAGCAGAGGAGAACAGCGTCAATCGTCACATCTACGACCTCAATTATGAAACAGGTGGTACTAGGGAGTGGTTCGAGATCGTGGGTTCCATGATTGCCAAACTGACCAACTTGAATCAGTTAACTTTCGATGGAATCGATCCGCAATATGAGTATCTCGAGAGATTTTGGGGTGAGGTCTCTTCAAGTAACTCACTCACTTCTATTGCCTTTGCCAACATGAATCTTGAACACAGTGACGATATTCTGTGTGCTATTGGTGCGCCCAACATCAGGAATGTAATGTTTAACAATTGCTCCCTACATCATGAAATAGGCTATTGTCTCCGCTACATTCATGTGGATCATTATAGCATTTCAACTCTACACTTTGAAGAATGTCGTTTCACCAATACAAGTACCATTAGGGGAGTTGTAGACTTTGTTGGTCACCTTGCCATCCTGCAATCAGTGACCTCTCTACAATTTATTTCATGCGCATTTGATGATGAATTATCAATATGCCTTGTTCGATGTTTCTGAGAAGAAAGATTTATATTGAGGTTGGGTTTACCACAGATCAACTTGGGTTAACCAAATAATACAGACCCTATATTGTCGGACTTTTCCTCTTAGGAAAAGTTCGAAATTACCCTGGAGTAATATTGTAACAATAAACCACATTTTATCATTCTCATTTTCAGAGCTTTAGTTATACTCCTCACTAAACTTACTGTAACCAGATACATACCTTAGATTGTCGGACTTTTCTTGTTAGGAAAAATTCGAAATTATCCCTGAGTAACATTTGTAATAATTAAATAATATTAGAAGCCTTTTTTGGATGCTTTCTTATTTTTGTCACGTTCAACCGCATCCGTTTGATCTGTTTTGCTTAATATGTTTAAAAATTCCTTCCCTTAGTCGTCATCCTCACTTTCAGAGCCTTCTCCAGAAGACTCACTACTGCTCTCCCCTAAATCCGTTGCTTGTCTATTCTTGGCAGATTCCGCCATGTGATCTTTCATTTCTTTGATCGATTTGAATGCCTTGTTTTCCACTTTATTGACATACTGAACAAGACATGCAACCACTCGATTCACCCTGTTTGTCGACTCTATATTTCTTTTTTTTGGCTTTGACAATTTTGCCACTTCGGCTATCATGAAATTACCAACGTCTGTCAACAATTCTTCTTTACTTTTTCGTTTCATTGTGTCTGGGGTGAACTCTTCGATTTCATCGTCCTGTTTAGCCTCCCCCCGAACAGCTTGCTTAGAATAATTCTTTTGTTGCATAGAATATTTCTTTCGGCTATTTGTATCCCCTTGTTTTTGAAGTGATTGTGCTACTATCTCATCGACATAGTTATTGTCTCTACAGAGAATCATGTCAGCCCATTCGAGAAGAGACCTGACGACTTTATTAGCACCCTTGCCTTTCTTCTTTGGTTCGATGTCGTGAAAGGATTTCATTCTATGAACTACCTTAGTTACACTTGTCAAATGCACATGGTTCATCCCCTTGTTGACCTGCTTGTTTGCTGGTTGTGAGATGTATCGTCCGAGATCACTCCAGTCGGCTTGTTTGCTGTGATCTGTTTTGTTGAAGAAGTGTTCCTGAAGTTGGCGTAGCCACGTCAATATAACCAATGGTATAATGGTATTGGCCATCTTTTCAAATCTCGTTTTCTTTCCAAGACCGTATTTTCCAAAATAACTGCAATGTTCCGTTTTCTCAAAGAGGGTATTTATCTGGTCGTTTGGCTTTTTTAGTGGATCCCTTGTTTTCTCACCAAAATATACGAAAAGCTCGTTTAAGTCAGAAGACCATTCCTCTAGGTCACTCCTAATGCTCGGATTAAGTCCGTATTTGAGTAAAACCTTAACAAGCTCGTACCCAACCCAGGAATGGATTATGTGCTCAAATAATCCTTGATTCCCTCCTTTATCCTCGTAAGTTGCATTATTCTGGCCAATGGCGGTGCTTGCTATAACTTTGGCTGCGTCGAAAACAAACCACGAAAGGTCATCTTATGGATGAAACGATGAGAAAAAGATATTAGTGAGAAGATGGTTTATTCGATTTTTTCCTGATTGGAATTGTTCGGAAAATTGGACTCACTGAAAGTGGTTACGAATTTATCCGGACCAACATCTGCTCCCAAATCGAATGTATCTAGTGCCCTAATGAGAAGATTGGTGTCCTTATTCTCCTGAAACATAAAACAAGCATTGTATAACAGAACCAGGAACAGTGTAACCGGAATCACCTGATTATCTCCAGTGGATGCGTTAACGTATATTGGATCCGTCATCTCAACGTATCTGGAATACGCGCCATGAATAGTGACATGAGGTGTTTTCCTCGTGTAATTCCCGTACCTTGCAATGAAGTTGATGACTTTGACTTCATAATCGTTGCCAAGAAGCGTCTCGATACTTTTGGTTTTAATTTTTGACAACAAATGGTATACAATTCCAGGAATTATAAGATATCCATTGTACATTCGTGCATCAACTTTTCTCGGACCGTTCCTGTTCCCAAATGTCCCTATGTCAGTGGTTACACTTTCGTACGTAATTCCGTACGGAGGCGTCATTTCTGTGTTCTTCTTTTCGTCAGTGCATGGTAATGAGATGGACTTCACCCATGCTTTCCTTGCTACTGGATCGAAGGGGTTTTTGATATAGGCATCCCAAACGTCACTTGTAATGCAAGATGGGCATCCATAACAAACAGCGTCGTCGTTTTTGTCGGTTTTATCATTGTCTTTCTGGAATTTTTTCATGTCTTTCTGGAAATCATTTGGCTTTGTTTCGTTCTGGGGAGTCCAAAGGGAGGCTTTTTCCGCATCTACTTTGGGGCGGTAATTCGGATTATTTCGTGTCTCCTTCGTGCTGTGAGTCAAAGTTTGCTCTAGCCACCTGGCAATATTATTTGATAGAGTTCTTGTTGCCGATGCCAGCTTAAATTTTGATATCCACCCACTATACATTTTTGCAGCTTCGATCAACTTTGTTGCATCTTTCTCTACCCCTTGAGTTTTTGGAATATAAGCTGTAAGATTAAACTCATTGTGAAACATTGGTGCCTCGATTGCTTTCGTCATGATCATATCTAAATGTTCTTCAACCGTGATTCCCGGATCCTTGAATGATATTAGAACGCCTTCATTCCTGAAATCATCCAACGTCAGCGATCCTGGTAGGAGATCGTTCGTGAAATGATTGAATTTAGAACACACAAGACCAGCAACTATTGCTGCATGTCGATGCATACCCTCAAAGAAACTGAACCAGATGTGGTCACATGTACTTTCCGATTTGACAAGATATAAGAGGTCATAATATCTCCGGAAACCCGTAAGGGGAGTGTTGTGTTGTTGTTGCGATTTCTCCAATTGGTTTTCCCAACGATCGTTATCAACTTGAAAATACTGTAACACTTTTTGTTCACCCTCCTCCGTTGTAGCATCGGTCTTTAGGATATCTTTGAAATCGTCGCTAGTAATTAGATCATCAATGTTTGATGTAGTTGGAAAAAGACCTCGTTTGACTGAGTCATCACACTCTGGAACTGGATTCAAGCGTATCAATGGTATCAAGTTTTCGTCCGTCTGAGTAATGCAATAATTGAGATAATACCGTAGGTAAAAGTTAGACCAAGTTTAAACCAGATTTGTCATGAGTCAGTTACTTACGTGTTCGTGACAGCCAACGAGTACACAAGCATCATGTCCCATATCTTCCATTGCAACCAACCCTTTTGTATCGTCACTATCCTGACAAAAATTTCCCATTAAAGTGTGTACAATTTTAAGCCACGTCGATTCATTTAATACGTTGTGATTCACGGGTGCCATATAAGGTTTGAGGGTACGTTTTTCTTTGTCTATTTCGAAGGACGTAAAGAACGGGAGCATGACTGGTTTGATTTCCAAGACTACTTTAATACAGTTGTTCGCGAAGTATTTCTGTTTTTTTTGGGTGGCTGATAGTGCCTTCTGCGCCGATAGAGAGCAATTGATGACAACAAAGAATTAATTATTTGAGCAATATGTTCTTGTTTTTCCAGATAAGAAAAACTCGCTTTTACTTACCGAAGGTGACGGAATCTTCCGATTTCGTGGGGTATTGAAATTGTCTAGCTCATCACAACCGCCATCAACATCGTTTGATTCATTACCACTACATTTAGCGCCCTGTTTACAACAAACAACGGTGATGTATTAGTAAATGTTTAAACATCGGGTTTTTCCTGATTGGAAAAACACGAGTTCTCACCGGTGGAGTACCATTCGGAGCAGTTCCAACCACCTGTTTCGACTGGGTTGTATTTTTGTTAGATTGAGAGCCCAACGTAAAGCAAAGAATGGCGATACATTAGTATTTGATCGAAGAACCGGTTATTCCAGATAAAAAAATACTGGTTTACTTACTGAGTCGTTGTCGTTGTTGTTTGTTGCGTTCTCTTCCGTCGCGCCACCTTTATTTGTTGCACCGACGATGCTGTCATCGTTGAGTTTTCGACCAGTTCCCGTTTCATCAGTCGGTCCTTTTTGTTTCTTTTTATACGGTGTTACGACGTCGTCGACCTTTCCACCGAAGTTGCCGTCCTGTGGAGAGACGTTACCGGGTGGACCAACGTCGACACCGCCGTGACGTTCGTCGTCGCCACCTTGATTTCGTTTTCTAGGTGCCCTCATTGCGGTTGTGTATTTTGTGGTTTTTTTGTGATGTGTGTTTGGGTGTTGCGTGGGGGTGTCAAAAGTGAGTGGTAGCGGGCTTTCGTACATGTCTCATACTGTTCCTCCCTGTAGAAAGAGCAACGCGTGAAGGACAGACTCCCTTCTAATCTGCTGACTTGAAGATGATTCTGACGTCAGAAGTTCTCCCAGGTACCACCTGATGTTATAATTCTGCCAGCTGTTCGCTTACCAAGCTAGTTCCGTAGTAATAAGTACAATAGTCTAGAGCTGTCATTTTTCTTATGTGACACACCGTGCTAGCTCGCTAAGGTAATTCCGTAGTAACAACTACAGTACTCTGGAGCTGTCTCCTTTCTTACGTGACACCCCGAAGAAAGATTTTTTTTTTTTTTTGTAAGTTCCACGTGAGGCGTCACACCACATATGGTCAAAATCCATAAATCCAGAATCACTCGCAAGCATGGCAAACCACATCAAAAGCCCCCCGACGAAGACAAAACACGGTAAGTCGTTCGCGGCGAAGAAAAAAATACACACGATGGCCAAAGTCGCAAATTCGTCGGTGGTTGTGTCGGGTTCTTCTCTTTCCCCTCCGTCTACGGTCTCCTCCCGATCGTCGACGAAGTCGTCTTCGTCGATGTCTACGTCGTCGTTCTCGGTTCCGTCGAAGGCGTCGTCCAATTCATCGACCATAACGAAACGACTCGTTTTAGACAGCGAGTCGATGTCAAATATCAAGAAACGTCTTATTCTCGACGGCGACAACAGTAAAACCGACATGAAATTAGCGGCATACGAAATTGATTGGTTCAATCCATCAACAACCATTATCGAATGCCAAAAATATACAAACATCAAGAACCTCCCATTCACACAAGAAGGGCAGCTTACCTTCCTCCTAAGTAAATTTGAAACGCCTGACATCAAGACAGCGTTTGCAGACACAATTGGAAAGGTCGGCACACCAGCAAGAGTCGCTTTCTATCCACTTCCCCTTCGAAGAGATAAGGTCGTTCGAAATTTTCTTGAGTTAATTTACGACGGGAGGTCTATCATTGTCGACAACTCAAAAGATGCTTTCCGGTGAGAGATTGTTTGCCGTGTTTTTCCATAATGGAATAACCCGTCGTTTTTAATGTTATAATTGTCATTACTAATTTTTTGTATTAACGAATGCTCAATACAATCGACTTTTTCCATTCTGGAATTGTACGTCAAAACACGTTAGGCTTTTTACCAAAACTTTGACAATGCATGATATCACCCAATACTCCAGGAGTGAAAACTTTAAGTATTTAGTTATTGAGGCATCACATGGAGACTACTATGGATTCAACACATCGGTGAAAAAAGAATACGAAATGGCCATGAACATTGTGAATGACAAAGACGACTTCATGGTAAAAGGCTGGAAAGTTTCAAAGAAATTCCCCGAATGGGTTAAAAACGCCGCTAGCTGGAATGCTTTTATTAATCTAGAGGATGTGAACTACATGGAGGAAAACGAAGGAGAAACTGCTTACAATGTGGTAAAAGGAGGTCATGGAAAAGATTACGACGGCGACGAAGAAAGTAGAAAAAGAAACGATGAAGCGGTCAACGATAGAGTAATCGACGATTACGAAGAAGATGAAGAAGATGAAGATAACGACAACGGAGAAGATGAGGTAGAGGGATATGAGGAAGAGGAAGACGCTCAAGAAGAATTTGAAGGTGAAAACGGGGAGGAAGAGGGGGAGCAATATGAGGAGGAGGACTATGAAGACGAGGAACTTGTAATCACATTATGCGAAAATGATGATCGTTTTCCTTATCGTAAAGGTGAACCACGTAAGGGAGAATTCGTTGAGCCATCCAAAAAAGGCAACGACAAGAAAGCGTCCAAAAAAGGCAACGATAAGGATAAGAAGCAGAACCATTCTCGCGGTCTTGACATTTTCGACAACCTCGATGAAGATGCTTCTTTTTTTGCTTCAATCAACGCAGACGAACTTAAGAAGGAAGTTGCAAAGAATGTTAAATCGTCAATCAAGACCAATACTGTCGACATTTATATCACCGGACCGTTTCGTAATGCTACAACTGGCAAGAGTATTTGGATTGCAGTATTTGGCGATTATGGCTCTGCGTGGACACTCAAATCTCAATTCCTCCAAGGATACATTAGTACTTTACTAAAAAGAATCAATATGCCAAACATCAACATCAGCCACACAGATTCCTTTCATGACATCAACATTCGCAAGTATGAATATGGTGAAGAGAGTCTATGGAAGCGTAATGATAAGAACAAGACAACAAAAAGACTGTCTTTTGTATTTACCTGCGATACAACTAACGAACAAAATGGCAAAAAGGGTCTAATCGAAGCAGTTCAGTTCTTCTTCAAGACAATGAAGAAACGAGAAAACAATCCAATCGGGCCTCTTGTTGTCGAATTCCTCAAAGACCATGCATCGTCACTCTATAACTATCTCCTGAAGAAGAAACAAAACGAAGAGCTGGTCGCCAAAGACATCACAGACGATATTGATAAGCATTTCCATGCTGGATTTGTGACTCATTGGGACGATTATCTCAATCACTGGATGGTGGATTACGACATTATCCGTATCCTGAAGGAATATGCTGGGTACTCATCCTGGTCAGACGTACCAATGAAGCAAAGAGGATTGTGTTACAAGAACTACAACCAAAATGCGACACTTCCTGCGTGGGATATCGACCAGGAAAGGTATTAAAATGTCCTTACATGGGATTCTACGTATAGCGGTTGGATACACATCAAAATCAAGCTAAACACCAGACCAATATACCGTATTATTCCATAATGGAATTGTTCGACATTTTCAAACTGTCCACCCGGCTAGAAACTCATCAAGCGAAACACCAAACCGAGTGATCACAGTTTTCCTTTAGTCTTTTTGTTTGAAGTGTTAGGTGTTGATGATTACCCATTATTGAAGTGAAAAGAGTTGTTGATTTGTTTTGATACATTTTTTTGTCTTCAGAATATTTTAAACAAATTTTAACTTAACGCCATCTAACAATGTCTATTTTTCTAATTTTTTTAGACAGCAGAAATCCTGCAAGTCCAGCAGCTGAAAAAAAGCGACGACAACGTCTTAAAATGTCTCTAGAAGAAAAGGACGCACAGAAGGAGAAGGAAAGACTTTCCAAGAATGCAAAGCGTCTTAAGGAAACGAAGGAAGATAGTGCTCAAAAGAAAAACATTACAGAAACAGAAGAGCAATATGCTAAACGCAAAAAGACCAGTCGTGACTTAATGAGAAGGCATCGACAGAGTGAAACAGAGGAGCAATGTGCTAAACGCCAAAAGACCAATCGTGACTCAATGAGAAGGAAACGTAGCTTTGAACGTGAAGAGAAGAGACAGCAACCGCAAAGCGACAGGAGAGATTGTAACGGAGAAGATATGTCAAATGTCATTGATCGTGCAACGATTGAAGCAAAACAATTTTTACAAAGGACACAGGATCCAACAACCCCCCATATGCATAGGGCTATAGTCTGTGTTATATGCGATCGTTTTATTATTGGCACAGAAACCATTCACAAACTTACTAAGAAAGAAATTGGTGCTCACAGTGGAAGACTTGGTGTCAAAAGTTACGAAGAATTCTACCAAACCACACTAAAAGACGAAGTTACGAGACAATATCGAGTCCCAGGTCTACAACATATGTTACTCTCACCTCGATCTAGGAAATACCCTGATGGTTACGCCACCTGTTCCGTATGTTACAACGCAATGCAACCACAAATGGCATCCAAAAAAAATCCTCCAAAATATGCCATTGCAAATGGATTCGTAATAGGATCTTTTCCACAAGTCATAAAATTCACTAACAAGCAAGGACAAAGAGTTAATAGAAAGGTGGAAGATATTGAACTCACAGACACACTGAAGGCAATGGTAGCTCCATTGAGGCCATACGGGTGTGTTTTTGCTTATTCGGGAGGTGCTCAGAAATCTCTGAGAGGCAATTATCAATTTTTTGAGATGGATCAAAACAGACTCGGTGGGGTTATGAATCACCTAAATCAAGCGGGCATTGGCGAGCACATATATTGTGTACTATGTGGTAGAATGACACCTGAGCAAAAGCAAATAGTCCGCAAAAGGTCGAAAATTGACACGCAATTGTATATTGATATTCTGACATGGTTTGTAAACGAATCGGGACATCCGGGTTATTCTAACACATCCGTACCAGAAGACTGCCCCCAACCTCTTCTGGTAGAAGATGATCCTACAAAAAACAACACTGACGATCCATGTGACAAAACTTTGGAAGGTAATTACGAAGGCGGGACATATTACTTCTCCACTGCACAAGACCCATCACAACACACATCAGTATACGGATCCTCTGAAATTTTTGCACTTGCAATGTTTCAGCGTTCTGCACCAACTCTGTTGGCATACGGTGGTACATATGCCAAAAATACTGACATGAAAATCGAAAATATATTGCCATTTGCATTTCCTTTTGGTATCGGAGGCCCAAAAATGGAACGAAGAGTTAAGGTTTCCCTTGAAGTATGCATCCAGGTATACATGCGTCTTTCATTGGCACAATTTATGGAAGGGCCAACTATCCTAGTGATGAATCACATTTATAACAGGCAAATGTCGTACAAAACTGGAGTCATGACGTGCAGGTCAACCATTGATGGCATTCCATTAGGTGAAAAATTATCCACATTATCGACAGAAGACTTTGAGCAAATCAATGATCGCGATGACGACAACCTGAATGCAACAACAAAAAGCTTTCTTAAAGCAATATCCACAACATGTAAAGCAATGGGCCATACTGAACAAGCAGCAAAACACGCAAGACGGCGCTGTTTTGCTATGTTAGATTTTTTTGGACTTAACAGTCTATTCATGAGTACAACACCGGACGATGAATGCAGCTTTAGGGTAAGACTTTATTGCAAACCACAATATTGGGTGAGTTTGTGTTTGGCGGAAAATTCCTAAATGGAATAGTTCGACATTTTGGTAACCTGGACAATACTGAATATTCTTTATTTTTTTTTCAGCACGGTCTACCAAGCTTAAAATGTTCGGAAGAGGAGTGTATTGCTGATTTTGTGTTGCGAAGAGACACAAGAATGAAATATCCTGGTTCTTGTTCATTGGAGTTTCAGAGTGCCATGCAAATACTAACAAAATGTATGCTCAGGTGGGATACAAAAACAGAATCATCCAGAGGAAAAGGGATATTAGGCACGGTGGTAGCGTTTTTTGGTGCGGATGAAGAACAGGGTCGTAAAACCCTTCATCGACATTGGCAAATATGGGTTAAAGAGCTAAACAAGACTTTACGAGATTGTCTGTTTGACAGAAATGCAACTAAGAGACAAGATGCTCGAAAAACATTCTGCCGGTATATCGACAATGTCATCAGTGCATGTTATGGACCAGATTTAAGCATCACTCATAGATGCATTGATTACAACAAAAATGAACAATTCAAAGTTGATTCTCCCGGGAATCTGTTCAAGGAGCTTGATCCAACTATTTTTCGTCGCGCAAGGCACAAAGATTTATGTGACGACGTCAAGGGGGGCATTATGTACTGTCCCGATTGTAATCAGACCGTATCTACCATTGACATTGTTAACAAGGCACTACAAACATGGAAAGACTGTTTCATCCCTGGTGATAGAGCTCAACATTACAGACCAGACACGACCGTTCCACTATCAAAAGAAAGATTAGATATGGCTGCTTACACTTTTGCCTATCACATGAATGGAGGATGTGCATTAGAGAAAGATCCATTTTGGGGAAATGATAATGTTCGGGAAACATTGCTCAGGTACAGATTTGAAGAACATTCATTTAGCCATAGTGCATCGTGCTTCAAGAAAGATTGTGAATGCAGGTTTCTCTTTCCGTTCATGTCTACAGACTTCACATACATCCATGAGGACATAGGTGACAAAGATCAAAATAAAACTTCATGGCACTTTCTAGACGGGTCCATCAATACTGTATATCCATTTATGGTCCTACCAAAACGACCCATGGGTTGTCAGTTCATAAACGCCCACAATAAGGCAATCTCGGACGTTTTCAATTTTAACACCAACATTCAAATCGGAGATGCATCGCAAGTATTCTACAGCACTTTGTACACAAGTAAGTCAACACAAGACGAAGATAGTGAAAAACAAATTAGAATTGGGCGCGCTGTCATTAAACGACTGAAACGAGTACTAAATGACAAACACAATGGGGAGCCAAGTTTCGGAGAAGGATTAAGTAGGGTTCTCTCCGGATTGAACGCAGCAACAACCAGAAATGTCATCAGTGCAACAATGGCACATCTCATTCCATGCAATGACGGTTCAAGATTTGTATACTCACATTCTTTTTCAGATTTGCTTGTGGGGCAAATGGAGGCAACATTAGAAGGTGAAGACGTCAATGTGCGCATCCGATCAAACAAATTTCAAAACAAGATTATAACATGGCCAGATTCACTTGCTGATGATTATATACATCGTCCAAGAGAGTACGAATTGAATCAGATATGTTTCTACGAAATGACCATGTGTTACAGGAAAGGATTTAAAGCAATTACGAACATACAAGGGGGTTCGAGAAAGTATACCTTCACGGAAACTCATCCTGGACACAAATTCACTCATTTGATACAATTGAGGTTCCCATCTATACCAAGGATTGCATTACCGAAGGGAAAACTATGTCCATTTGATGAACTTGATCTGAAGTGTACCAATCCTCCCCACCACGTGATTTGTAAACGTGAGATGTATGCCAAAATGGCTCTACTGATGTTTTACCCATTCCGAGATTTGAATGACCTCAAATCCAATGGAAGCTATTGGAGACTGTTCCATAATGAACTCAAAAAACACATCAATAAAGAAAAAACTGTATTCTGGAAAAAAGGGTTTGAAATACTCCAAAATATACAAGACAGATCAACATTGGAAAAACACGTAAAACGTGCTAGAGATCCAATCTCGATGACCACCAGAAATGAAAAACCAAACAATGCAAATAGCACGCAAGCGAATACCATTACAGGAAATAGTGCTATAGGTGACATTTTGGACATGAATAAACAACTGAAGTAAGTAACACACCGTTAAACCGGATTTTTCCTAAATGGAAAAACCCGACATTTTGAGCCGAAACTCAACATACCCCAAAAACCGGAATTTTCCTAAATGGAAAAACCCGGTTTTGTCTCAACAACACATCAAGTACGAAACACTGATCATTTTCTTTTTCTGTTTTCATTCCGGTACAGAGATGATGATTGGAGCAAAGAAGATGAAAGTGATTCAGACTTCGACGACATACAGGAACATGATGAATACTCACATTCTGAAATCATACAAAGATGCAACTTTGGTTTGAAACATCTCATCAATGCACGCCTATTGACACAAACATCCCTACTGCACCAACCGGACTTGAGTACACGTGATGCTACTGCCGTATCTTTAAATTCGAAACACTCTGATAGAGACCAGAAGATAGAAGAATCAGTTAAAACATTCCCGACTATGTTGAAACTGATCAATGGGACATTGATAGGTTCTATGAAATACAGTGATCTATATAATGACTTAGAAGAATGTGAAGACACGTCCTCCACTAGTAGTCAAGCAAACAAAAGTGACAGAGACCATTGCATGAATAAAATACAAGACAAAATACCAACTTTACAGCAAATAGCTCGTAAGGTGGCTAGGCTTGAGAAGACTCAATTGGATGAAAAACAATATATTGCATATGAGATGATAGCCTGCACATTCCTTCTGGGATTAGTCAACGATGGAAGTGATAAGTACACAAAATTAGGCTCATATCTACAACAATCCTTGGAGATTGCTTCTAGCACGGATATCACCGATATCATTGCAAAATTGAAAGGAAGAGGTGGACAAGACCAACTCCTTATGTTTCTCACCGGACCAGCAGGTTCGGGAAAAAGCACTGCAATGAAAATTGCACAACAATTTTGTTATGAGTTTTGTATAGCGGTGGGCATAATGTGGAGTGACAAAACATTCCTTTTCACTGCTTACACTGGATCGGCAGCATCACTGTTTGGTGGTGTTACAATTTCCAAGGCTGCGTTTCTCAACCAACGCAAACAACTAAGCGTTGATGATAGGAATGAATGGCAAGATGTACGAATTTTGGTGATTGATGAGGTTTCATTCATGAGTGATACTATCTTTAAAACACTTGACATTAAACTGAAGGAAATAAAAAATCGAAGTCAACCCTTTGGAGGATTCACAATAATATTTGCTGGAGACTTCCGACAACTTGAACCTATCGGTGTCAATGAAACTCAACTCCTTTTCTCTAGCCTATCAAGTCAACACTGGGAAAACTGTATTAATGCTGTGATCATTTTGGATAATGAACATCGATTTAAGGAGGATCCCGAATATGGTCAAATGTTGAAAAGAATGTGGAGTGGTGATTTGACCAAAGATGACCGAAAGAGAATAAACTCCAGAGTGCTAGGTACGAACGGTCTTGAACTTCCAACTGACTTCCAAGGTAAGCAGATAAAAACATATCTTTCCACAGCAGAAAAATGCATCCTTTACTTTATTTTTTTTACACTCGGGTGACAGATTGAAAATGTCGAACTATTCCAACATGGAATAGTTCGTAAATCAGTATGGTGATTAGCTTTATGATGATCTAACCACTAACACCTTTCGTTAATTTTCAAGGAGATGCATGTTATGCATGCCCAACAAACAAAGAACGAAATGCCATACAAGCAGCAATTTTTCAAAAACATATCCAAGAAACACACCCAAATGTAACGTGCGACCAAATGCCACCCGAACATACTCTAATAATCGAAGGGAATATAAGCAGTTCTATAGCACACACAACAAGACAACGAATCGACAGACATTTAAAACATCGCATTATAACAAGCTGTGGGGATGCAAACGTGATGATGGGAAGTAAACACATTGATCCAGCTTTGTGTATATACATCGGTGCATACCTAATTTGTATCGACAACAAGCATTTGACAGCCAAAGTTCCGCGGGGAAATGGAACATTATGCCGAGTTATTGGCGTGAAGCTGAAAGACAACGCACAAAGTTACACATGGAAAAATTACTATGGGAAAAAGGTATGGACAATAAATGCAGCTGATGTTGATTGGGTTGAATGTCAGCATGTCAACAAATCAAATTTCCTAACACAATTGGAATCACAAATAAAACAACTAAAGAATGAATTGGATTTGCCTCAAATGCATCACAATTCAGACAACAACGCAATCAAATCCAAAATTGATGAGTTGGACAAAAAATTAGCAAACGAAATAAAAGGACGCATATTTAAACTCGAACCGGAACAATTCACACCTGAGGTAACTGTAAAGCACTACCACGAATATTCAAACAAGATCGTCTTTCGATGTAAAATGATGCAAATTCCAGCAAATACCAATGATGCAACAACCGGCCACAAATTACAAGGAATGTCAAAAGACGCTATTATTGTGTCATCTTGGCCAACTGGAAGCTTGGCGGCAATGTTCAAAAATTGGGAATATGTTGTCCTATCTCGAGTCCGCACACTATCCGGACTGTATCTTGTACATCCAATAGACATGGACAAGTCATTCCAACCATCTCCCCAACTAGCATCATACATGGACAAAATAAGAACATTTGAGAAAGAAATGCTTGAACAACTACAACAAAATAGAAATCTGTTCTTACCTTAAATATCATACACTAGTGTACAAAAGAAGTCAATCTTCTCCCCATTCATTGACCGTATCGGTATGGTAGAGATCCATTCTCAATGACCACCGGAAATGAAAACATCAAGCGACTCCAGTGGCACATAACCGAAATCCATTACATGAACTAGTGCTATACGTGACGTATTTGACACAAATAAACAACATAAGTAAGTTTCATTCAGTATAAAACCGGAAAATTCCAAAAAGGAATAACTCGACATTTTAAAACATTACAACGAAACTGAACTCACCCCAAAGCTATAATGTTTCCACTCTAATTAGCTATACGTGACGTATTTGACATGAATATATATATATGAAGTAAGTAACATTCAGTATAAAACCGGA
>Ga0082207_1000860_pt1 | contig 16021 bp, 10 predicted proteins | sample LakMenEpi10Aug09_FD_71540 | JGI IMG/M metagenome (GOLD analysis project Ga0082207, IMG submission 71540)
GCGCAAGGGCTCGTCCAAGGGGATGCCCCGGCGAATCGGTCGGGCTCAAGCCCTGATCAACGAACCGGAGTTCCTGGTGCTCGATGAACCGACGACAGGCCTCGATCCGCTCGGAACTCGCGACATGAAGGACTTGATTCTTCGCCTTCGCGACGAAGGGAAAACGATCCTGATGTGCTCGCACCAACTGGCTGACGTCCAAGACGTCTGCGACCGGGTCGCCATCTTGCACCAAGGAGAGCTCAAAGAGCTCGGTCGCGTCGACAGTCTTTTGAAGATCCAGGACCTTACCGAGATCCATGCTAGCGGCCTGACTGACGAAGCGAAGAATCAGATCCGTGAGATCATTGAAAAATCCGGTGGCAAACTCGATCGGATGGACAATCCGACGACCACGATGGAAGACCTGTTCCTCGAGATCGTCAAAGAGAGCGAGCAACGTCCGGGTCGCCGAGGCGGCCGAGGCGGTAACTAGTCCCTACTTCTCATCCCCGTTTGTTGCCTTTGATCCTGTTGCCTGCGATATCGCTCACGAGACCCTCTCATCATGCGGCTTAATCCCGATCATTTTTGGACCTACAGCGAATGGTTGTTCGAGAAAAACGCCTTGCGCGACGGCGCGATTCTCTCGGTGACTCTAGCCCTCCTCGGGTTTATCATCGGATACATCGTCTCGGTGTTCAAGTACGGTCCATCCGAAGGTTTCCTGCGAGTCTCGCAGATCATCGGCCAGCTCTTTACAGTCGATCTTCCTAAGCTCTCGTTTCGGCGAATCTACGCCATGGCGAAACTAGCCGTCAAGGAATCGATCCGGAAAAAAATCCTGGTCCTCATCGGGATCTTCATCGTAGCGATGATGTTCGCCGGTTGGTACCTCGATCCGGACGCCGATAGCCCAGCGCGTCTGTACTTGGTGTTTGTACTCACGGCGACGAACTATCTGGTGATCCTCCTGGGGCTTTTCATCAGTTGCTTTAGCATCCCTGCGGATATCAAGAGCCGCACGATCTACACGATCACCACCAAACCGGTCCGCCCCCTAGAACTCTTCCTCGGAAGGGTCTTCGGTTTTACGGCCATCGGTACGTTGGTCCTGGCAACCATGGGACTCTTGAGCTACGTCTTCGTCGTCCGGGGCCTCGATCACAACCATGAACTCGTCTCGATGGACCCGACGGAAAAGTCCGGGGAGTCTTCCTACAACAACCGACACCGCCACACCTTCACCCTGAACTCCGAAGGTCGCGGAACGACCAACGAGGTCAAGGGACACCGGCATATCGTGACCAAGGTCGGTGATAAGGTCGTCATCGGAAGTCCCATCGATGACCTGACGGCACGGATCCCGATCTATGCAAAAAGTCTCGAATTCACCGGTCGCGATGGCGAGAAAAATGAGGGCTACAACGTCGGATACATGTCCGAGTACCAAAAGTACATCGAAGGCGATTCGCTCTCGCGTGCGGTATGGCGGTTCGAAGGGGTCCAACCCACCCTGTTCCGCGATGTGATCCTCTACGATTTGACCATCAGCGCGTTCCGGACCTACAAAGGGGATATCGTCACCCCCGTCGGTGGTCTGATCCACTTCCGTAGCACCGACGGCAAAGTCAAAAGCGAAGACGAACCTTTCAAGGTCAAGGAGTTCCAAGTCGATCGACGCTCGGTCCGCACCAAGCTCAAAGGATTCAAACAAGACGCCACCGGCAAGGACATCGCGACCGATCTGGATTTCTTCCAGGACATCGCTCCGAACGGAAGCTTTGAAGTGGTCGTCCGCTGCCAGGACCGAGGGCAGTACCTCGGGATGGCCGCTGCCGATATCTACCTGCGTCCTGCCGACTTGCAGTTCTGGTGGAACTTCGTCAAAGGCTACATCAGCATTTGGTTGCAGATGTTCATCGTGATCTGTTTCGGGGTCATGTTCTCGACGTTCCTTTCCGGTCCGGTTGCGATCATCGCGACGGTCGCCGCCTTGGTCCTTGGCTTCTTCGGTTTCTTCGTCGATAACTTGGTCACGACCACCTCCAAAGGAGGCGGTCCGATCGAGTCGCTCATCCGATTGCCCACCCAAATGGGCTCCCAAATCGAAATGGAGCTCGGCAACGAGACGCTTCAAAACGCCATCGCCTCCGCGGACCGAGGGATCCTTCTGGCCGTCTCGCAACTGAAGAACGCCGTTCCGAATTTTTCCCAACTCGATACGTCCAATTTTGTGGCCTACGGTTACAATCTTTTCGGAGGGTTGCTCGCTCGGCACCTGACGATCGCCTTTGGCTACTTTGTGTTGACGGCCTTGGTTAGTTACTTCTTCCTCAAAACGCGGGAGATGGCAGCATGAACAATCGATCTCTTAGTCGGAAAATCATCTACATCCTCGCGATGGTGGCTTTGCTCTTCCCTCTGTTCTACCTAGGGAAGCCACCGACGAAGGGGTCCGGTAAGATCGCCGAACTACGCAGCCGCTACTCGATCGGCCAAGCGGACCTTGGGAAACTCGATCCGGCTAGCGAAAGCATGAAACTCGCTACCCTCGGTATGCGGGGCATCGCAGCGAGCATCCTGTGGATGCAAGCCGATCACTACAAGGAAGAAAAGTACTTCGACCGCTTCAGCGCAACACTCAACCAAATCGCGCTGCTCCAACCCCACATGATCAGCGTCTGGCAACACCAAGCCCACAACCTGAGCTACAACGTCTCGCCCGAATTCGAAGACTACCGCCAACGGTACGAATGGGTTAAAAAAGGAATCGACTACCTCGTCAAAGGAACCAAGTTCAACGCGAGAAAACCGATCCTTCAATACGATTTAGGTCAGTATGTCGGTGCCAAGATGGGCAAAGCCGACGAAAAACTCCAGTACCGCGAACTGTTCCGAAACGACGATGAGTTTCATAAATACTTCGTCGAACAAGGTCTCAACGCCAAATCCGATGACGCGCTCGGACCAGACCGTAAACCCGATAACTGGTTGGTCGGTAAACAATGGTTCGAACAAGCCTACCAATTGGTCTCGGCCGGCATCGCGATCAAAAAATCTCCCCACCTGCTCTTCAGTTACGGACCGCTCTGGCAGATGTACCACGGCGAAGCCATCGAAGAAGAAGGCGTCCTCGATGAACGCGCCAAATTCGTCTGGGAGAAAGCTAGCCGCGAATGGAAAGATTTCGGTAACCGTGAATTGGCAACCACCGGCTATGTCCCGGTAACCCTCGGAAGTATCGATACGGCGCGCAAAGACGTCGAGCGACTCCAACGCCAATTCATGGACATGACCAGCGCCGGTCGCGACAAAGTCATCGAAGTCAAAAAAGCAAAATACGGTTCGAACAACCCAAGCAAAGCCAAGGCCTTCGAGAAACCCGATGACCAACGGACCACCGAAGAACGCATGTGGGCCGCCGAGTTCCAACTGGCCGTCGAACCGACCTACCAAGAACTCGCCAACGAATTACCCCGCGACCAGCAAATCAAAGCCCTCGAACTGGCCGTCCAACTCGGCGCAGCCGAAGAGTACGCCAAGTCGACCAGCTCCCTGCGAGACCAAGTCAATTACTCCTACTGGGAAACCCGAGCCCTGGCCGAACAACAGCAGATCATGGTCGACGCTCGTCGCATGATCTACGAAGCCAATAAACTCATCGATGTCGCCGATATCAAAGGCGCAGTCGAGAAGTACGAAGAAGCCTTCGTCCGATGGGATAAAGTTTTCCGCTTCTACCCTGTGATCATGACCGAAGATGTCGGCGGGGATGTCCTCAAAGCCATCAACCGTTACAAGAAACTCATGGATGAAGACGTCGACGAGCGTTTCGTTCTCTACGAGTTCATGCTCTTCCGACGCGCCTACGACGGTGACTACCTCGACTTCAGTATCGAAAAAACCCTTTCGGAATGGAACGCCAACGCAATAAAACTCGGGAGCCCAGAAGACTTCTTCAGCACACCGCTGGCCAAAGCCTACGGCATCTCCGACAAGTCCCCAAATCCATCCCCCGGTGACTCTCCGAGTGTTCCTGCCGAGCCTAAGGCTGCCGAGCCGATGCCTGCCGAGCCGCCCGAATCTCCAAAGGCTGATAGTTCAAGCAGCTCCAGTAGCACGATCAGCCCAACCGCACCGGCCCGTCCACCCGCCCTGGAGAACCCTGGTTCGTAACGTCGCTCTTTAAGAGCGTCGAGGCAAACCGGCAACCTTATGGGGTATCAAGACCGAGGGTATTACCAAAGCGACCAAGACCTTGATTTGCGGCCAGGCTGGAACCAACAATCGGCCGTCGCTCAACTGATCATCCTCAATGTGATCGTCTTTGTCGTCAATCTGCTCTTTGGCAACCCTTCGCTCACGAGCCAAGGCTCGGTCAACGAAGCCCTTGCCTTGGGCTCCGATACGCTCTGGAAACCGTGGTTATGGTTCAAGACCATCACCTATGCGTTTGCCCACTCGTCGACCAACATCGGCCATATCTTCTTCAACATGCTGAGCCTCTACTTCATGGGCCGCTCGGTCGAGGCTCGCTACGGTCGGACCGAGTTCTTCAAGATCTACCTCCTAGCGGCGCTTTTCTGCGGCGTCGGCTCGATGATCTTCCGTGGACTTGGATCCGATACCGCAACGGTTCTTGGTGCCTCGGGTGCTGTGCTGTGCATCTCGATGCTCTTTGTCTACAACTATCCCAATGCGACGGTCTACTTCATCGTCTTTCCGATGCCCGCCTGGGTCCTCGGGGTGATCTTTGTCCTGACGAATTTCTTTTCGAGCTCCGGACCCGGTATCGCCTACGACGTGCACCTGCTCGGGATCCTCTTTGCCACCATGTACTTTTTCCTCGGTTGGAGTTTCACCAAGCTGCAGGATCCCCGCCAAGGAATCGAGTCGATTCAACGATGGTGGAAAAGGCGCAAGTTCAAGCTTCATCCCCTAGACGACGATGCGTCGCTGAGCGACCAAGAACTCGAGGCCAAGGAAGCCGACCGCATCCTTGAAAAAATCCACGCCTCAGGCAAAGACTCTCTGACGGGTCGCGAAAAGAAGTTCTTGGAGAAATACTCCCAAAGCGTTAGAAATAAAAAGCGGTTGGATTCCTAGCCGCGTTGAACCAAGTTTCATTCCTCGTTGGAGTTGGTCAGTTTTCATGTCGAGTCCAGACTCTCTGTTCCCCGTTCTACGTCGCGATATCGCTGGGCAATCGATCGAGTCGATCGTCCAACAGTACGGTACCCCATGCTACATCTATGACATGGCTACAATCGCCAAAAAAGTCGCCGATCTGAAGGCCTTCGATGTCATCCGTTACGCGCAGAAAGCCTGTTCGAATATCGCGATCCTCGATCGCTTGCGACGTCTGGGCGTAGTCGTCGATGCGGTCAGTGCCGGCGAAGTCCAACGCGCGCTGTCGGCAGGATACGACCCACGGACCAATCCCCACTCGATTGTCTATACCGCCGATGTGTTCGACCACGAAGCCCTAGCGATCATCAAAAAACTAGGACTGCACGTCAACTGCGGTTCCCCTGACATGATCGAGCAACTCGGACGCGCCGTTCCAGGCTCGAGTGTCACCCTGAGGATCAACCCCGGGTTCGGTCACGGCCACAGCCAAAAAACCAATACCGGTGGCCCGCAATCCAAGCACGGGATTTGGCACGACCAGATCGACGAATGCCTACGCTTGGCCGACCTGCACAACATCGTCATCACCGGCCTCCATATGCACATCGGCTCGGGTACCGACTTGGAACACCTGTCCCAAGTCTGCGATGCACTCGAGAAGATCGCCCTGCAGATCGGACGCACTCTGACGACCATCAGCGCCGGTGGCGGACTGCCTGTCCCTTATCGCCAAGGCCAAAGCTACGTCGATCTGGATCGCTATTACCATCTTTGGGACCAAACCCGCAACCGACTCGCCTCGGTGTTCGGACATCCGCTCCGGCTGGAAATCGAACCGGGCAGGTACCTCGTCGCCGAGAGCGGCTTCCTGGTCGCCGAAATCCGCTCGGTCAAAAAGATGGGCGAGAATACGTTTTATCTGCTCGATGCAGGTTTCAACGACCTGGCGCGCCCGATCCTCTACGGTGCCTATCACCCGATCTCCATCTGCCATCGAGGTCACCAGCCATCGGACAAAGAACTTATCGAGGTCGTCGTCGGTGGGCCCCTGTGCGAAAGCGGCGATATCTTCACCCAAGAAGAAGGAGGCTTCGTCGCTAAACGGCAACTCCCGGTGGCCAAGGTCGGGGACTTGCTGGTCCTCGAAGTCGCCGGTGCCTACGGTTTTGTCATGTCGAGCAACTACAACGGCCGGTTCCGAACCCCCGAATTGCTCATCGAAAACGGCTCAATCCACTGCATCCGCGCCCGGGAAACCTACGACGATCTGATCCGAGGTGAGCAGATCCCTCCCCCGCCCAAGGCCTGAATTCGGGGTAACCTCCCGAAAAAGTGGAACTTCTACGCCCAGGGCTTGACCCCAAAAGATTATATTGCAGAGACTCTGGCCCATCGTGGTCCAGTCAGGTCGATCGTCGCGTGAATCCCCCAACCCGTCATTTGACAGGAGCACCGTATGTCCCCCAGATCCTTCCTCAGTTCCCGTAAACTTCTCGCAGGTATCGTCGCTATGGCCATTATGTCCGCCGGTTTCGCTGAAGAAACCAATCAGCCAGCTCCACCTGCCTTGGCCTTTAGCATGAAGAACATCGACGGCCAATCGGTCGACTTGAGCAAGTACGAAGGCAAGGTCGTCCTGTTTGTCAACGTCGCCAGCAAGTGCGGCTACACCAAACAATACACCGGCCTGCAACAACTCCACGAGAAGTACAGCTCCAAAGGACTTGCCGTCATCGGAGTTCCTTGCAACCAATTCGGTGGCCAAGAGCCAGGCTCCAACGACGAGATCAAGCAGTTCTGCTCGAGCAAGTACAGCGTCACGTTCGACATGCTCGATAAGGTCACCGTCAACGACGATGCCAAAGGCAAAGCCTGCCCCCTGTACGGCTACCTGACGGGAGTCGAAACCAAGCCAGTAGGCAAAGGCAACGTCAAATGGAACTTTGAGAAGTTCCTCGTCGACCGCAAAGGAAACGTCGTCGGACGCTACGGCTCGGGTGTCGAGCCCATGTCGGCCGAACTGACCGCAGCGATCGAAAAGGCACTCGGCAACTAGAGTCCCTAGTGCGTCTTTTGCGCATCATCAGAAATCGCAATCGCAATCGCAAAGCCGGGGTGATCAAATCACCTCGGCTTTTTTCGTCTAACAGGCTGTGGTGGTTTCAGGCTCCGATCGATTGGGGACAATCGATCTACCATCAGTGTAGAGCCATTGTCCCCAATGGCTCCGCCCGAGGCGCAAGCCGCGGGCTATTGCCATAAGCCCCGCACCGATCTGCAACAACTCGGGGACTGTCCCCGGGTTTCTCCTGTGTGCTCCGTCGGGCATAATTGCCCCAACTTACCCTAGCGGCCTTCAACAAGTTTTCGTTCAGCAAAAATCCAGCCCAGACGGAGCTGCCCATCCTATGAGCCAACGCGGAGTCCTTTTCAAGCGGCAGCTCTTTACCGTCTTGACCCTGAGCCTCGGGGTCATCCTAGCGATGCTCGCCATCGGATCGCTCTCTTGGCTCGCAGGTTTGCCCGAATGGGGAAACTCGACCTACCGCAGTTGGCTGGCCATCGAGAATGTCCTTGCAAGCCTCGCTATCGCGATCCTGATCTTCCATCGACAACCATCGCTCCATCCGTACGAACGACCCTTGCCCAGCTACCGGCACACCTCCCTAGCCGGCAACGCATCGCGCCAAATCGGATGGTGGAGCCTATGGCTCCTAGCCTACCTGATGTTCACGATCCCGATCCTCCTGCAGTACCCCAACTGGCGCTGGCTCGGAATCCCCCGCGCGGCCTTGAGCCTATGGTGGCTGGCCGATCTGTGCATCGCGGGTTGGGATCTGTTCCATGATGCGGGTCGATTGCAAACGCGCGATCCTCGCACCCCGGTGGTCCACCAAACCCTCCTCGAAAAATTCCTGCGTGTCCAGCGCTCGGTCCTCTCGCTGGCCGTGTTCCTCCAATGCACCCTCTCGACGATCACAACGAACAGCTCGCCGGTCTGGCTGACCTACCTGTTCTGCTTGATGCTGGTCCTGGCCGCTCTGACGCTCCGGACCATGTACCAACCCTTCGATCACCGATCCCTGTTTGGCCAAAGCTTCCTGTTTCTATTTCGTTGCATCAATCGGTTCTGGGTCTGGCATGAGTTGCCCAAATGGGTCGGCATCGCCAACCTCGCTGCCCTGCGCGAGGAACTGCGCATCTACAACCTGCACAGCACCGCTCAAGACCGAATCGCCGTGACGGATCCCACCGGACTGATCTCACCGGTCCCTAGCCTCAATCCCAACCCGAATACCAGCCTCACCCAATGCCCCTTCTCAGGCCTCTGGCGGACCCCCGAGGGGAGTTTCAATGATCCTCAAAACCCGACCATGGGGATCGCAAGCCAATCTCCGCCAGGAACTCCTTCGACAGAGTTCACGCAAAGCCATCCCGATGCCCGCTTTGGCCGAAACATGCCCTTCGAATCGCTCGATCCTCCACCCGATGCCAATCCACGATTGCTCTGCCCGAACCCCCGCATCGTCAGTTGCAAGCTCCTGGCCCGCGATCCCCAACGACCCGACAGCACCCTCTACGCCCCAACGATCAACCTTCTGGCCGCCGCTTGGATCCAATTCCAAACCCACGGTTGGTTCAGCCACGGCACGCCCAGGGCAACCGCCGATGCACCACCCTTCGAGATCGATACCCGAGAGGACCCCGAGCACGATCGCTGGCCCGATTCTCCTATGCGAGTCGAGCGGACACGACGCGATCCGACCCGACGACCCCAAGACCAACAGAACGCCCCCGAGACCTTCGTCAACTCCGAATCGCATTGGTGGGATGCATCGCAAATCTACGGCGCTCAAACCTGGAGAACCGACTCGCTGAAAAACCAAGCTTGCCCCTACCTCCAAACGGTGCATACACCTACACCCTCGGGGGATGCCAACACCGGATTTTTTGATAATTGGTGGTTGGGCCTGAGCCTCCTGCACGAGCTGTTCGTCAAGGAGCACAACGCAATCTGCGATGCGCTTGCCGCACAGTATCCGAACTGGTCGAGCGAACATCGGTTTCAAAAAGCCCGCTTGATCAACGCCGCCCTGATGGCAAAAATCCACACGATCGAATGGACGCCGGCCATCCTGGCCAACCCCATGCTCGAAAAGTCGATGAACGCCAACTGGTTCGGCCTATTCTCCGATCGGGTCCTCGATGCCTTCGGTCGACTCGGCCTGAACGAAGCCTTCTGGGGGATCCCCGATTCGGGAATCAACCACCATGCGGCCCCCTACAGCCTGACCGAGGAATTCGTCGCCGTCTATCGGATGCATTCCCTGATGCCCGATTCGATCACTCTCAAAAGCCATAAGAACCCAGACAAAGTCCAACGCTGCTCCTTGGAGGTCGGACAAGGTGCGGTGGGCCAGGAAGTCGAGTTGAAGCTCTGGGAGTCCTTCTGCGACGAGGAAGTCCTCTACTCGTTCGGTACCGAACTACCCGGTGCTCTGAGCCTCAACAACTACCCGAATTTCCTGCGCCGCTTTCGAAAACCCGTTACCGGCGAACTCCTCGATCTTGCGACCATCGATATTCTGCGAGATCGGGAACGACAGATCCCCCGATACAACCGCTTCCGAACCGAACTGAGGATGAAACCCATCCGTTCCTTCAACGAGTTCAATTCCCCTCAAGACCAAACCATCGCTGGCCGTTTGCGCGATGTCTACGGAACCCATCCCGATGGCTCCGACAAAGTCGATGACCTCGACCTGCTCGTCGGAACTCTGGCCGAAGCCAAACCCGAAGGATTCGGGTTCAGCGATACGACCTTCCGAATCTTTATCCTTATGGCATCGCGCCGACTCAAAAGCGATCGCTTCACCGCCCAAGACTTCACTCCCGATGTCTACACCCAACTCGGACTCGACTGGGTCAACAACAACTCGATGAAGGATGTGATCCTAAGGCATCATCCCGACCTAGCCGCACCGATGTTCGGTACGACCAATGCCTTCAAACCATGGCGGTAATCTGGCGAAACTTTGACGCCCAGGCCTGAGTCGAACCCGCAGCCAACGGCGAGGAAGCCTTACCCAGCCATCATTTCCGGAAAAATCGGACGAGTTTGACGTTCGCGCAGGCCGATAAACGGAACTGTCAGTGTTCCCTCGCTCCTCGAAATCTGGAATTCTGGAATTCTGGAATTATCGAATCCGGAGCGGCATTGCGCTAAGGATCGATCTTATGCTCGCCTACCACCGCCGACCAAACCGACATGTGCTGCGCGTTCTAGGGGCTCTGACGCTCGGGGCTGCGCTGCTCCCGGCCCCTTGCGCCAACGCGCAAGGAACCGTAGTCTCCAAAATGGCCGCTTGGGCCAAGGGTCACGGCAAGCCACCGGCGACCAACCAAGACCGAACGCTCGAGGAACTCGCCAAAAACGTCGATTGGCTCGAACACCATATCAACCAATGGGGCAGCGTCTCCTCGAAAGCCCCCGACGTCTGGGGCGAGGCGAGGTTGACGCAGTATCGGCGAGAGGTCGAAGAGATCCTCTCACCGCTGCGCAACGGATTCGACCCAAACCGAATCTCCGGAGCCCAGCAAGTCAGCGACTCGGCGCTGCTCTCGGTCGCCCTGGCCCTGCAAAATCAAACCGTAAGCGGCGGCGTCGCGGCCCCAGCGATCACCGTCAACTCGATCGCCAATACCGGATCGCCCCCCGACGGGAGCGCCAATGTGACGCTCAGCAATTCGCTCCCCGAAGCGACCAACCCATTTACCCTGGAAACCAAAGAGTTCCTCGGAAAAACCCTCGGACTCGAACAAACCCAAGAAATCGATCAGTTGGTTCGCTACATGCAACACCTGAACCAACATCGACGGATCAACGAAGGGGATGATACCGCCGACGCACCGGGATACTCGCTCAATCTCGTCCGCGTGCCTGTGTCCCTGCTGCCCGGCTCGATCACCAAACGTGGCTACGGCGCCGAGATCACCTACACGGCCAAACCCTACCTCGGACCCGACCTGCTCCCGATGACCTTTCGGGACATGGTCCTCAACGACCTGACCGACCAACTCTCGGTCCCCTTGGTCAAGTTCATCAACAGCGATCCCAACGGCGCTGACAAAATATGGGAACTGGCCAAAAGGCTCGGCGATGACTTCTCAGCCCAAAAACTGATGGATCTATTGGAGCAAGGCGAATTGACCTTCGGCAGCTTGCCGTCTACACCTCGCATTCAAGCGTTGGTCGATAGCATCAAGAACCCAAGAGGGAACAAGATACCTAGCTCGTTCGAAAACCAAACGGCCAAAAGCATGGCTCGCAGCATGCTCGGCCGCACGTTTAGCTCGGTATGCGCGATCTCCTTTTCCGGCAACCAAACCCGACGCGGACAACAGCCCTTTCCCCCAACCCAAATCATCGATGTCTATGGCCTCGATGAAATGCTCGAAGTGGCTGTCACCGCTCTGAAAGGTCTCCGCGAGGATGTTCCTAACCGACGGGTCGTTCACCTGACGGATGTCCAAGCGTTCCTCAGAGAGGAACTCACGGCGGCGATCGAACTGGTCTACTCGGAGAACATGCGCCAGTGGTGGGACCGCGAATCGACGGGCGAGAAATCGCTGGTCCATCTGATCCGACTCCGCAAGGTCGACGAGATCGCCGAGCTGCGCAAAGAGTTCCTTCTCTCGATCTCAGGCGACGAATCCCAAGACGTCACACGCTCGCTGGCCTGGTGCGTGTTGGTCGACTCGCTCCTGCTGAACGAACGGCTCAACGACGATATCCGCGAGACGACAGGTACGCGTCCATCGAATTTTTCGCACCCATGCTGGCTTGCCTTCTTCGGACCCGATCCGAGCCCCGAAGCCCGCGATACTTTCGCTCGCTATGTGCAACTCCGCTGGCCGGTGCGGGTCTTTGCCCTCGACCCCCAAGTCGATCAACAGAGCATCGCCGATGCCTCGTCGGTCATCCGCCAAATGCAATTGGCCGTGGTCCTGGGATTCTCAAGTGGGAACCTTGGGCTCTCGACCGCCCTGGACACGATCCGAAAACTCCAACGCGATCGCGCGACGATCGATCTGAACCGAACCGCAATCGCCTTCGGACAAGGGGACGATACCTTCGGCTGGCGATTCCAACCCCGCTTCCAAACCCCTCCGGTCGAGAGCAACGCCAAGGTCTTTTTTCGCGACTTGGTCATCGGAGGTCCTACCGATCGACAACTCGAACGCAGCAGCGAAATCGAACCGGGGATGCGCGAATGCACGGCCATCATCCTTATGCCCTCGTTCGTCCCGTACGTCTCGTTCGAAACCCACGGCCACTGGTTCAAACTCGATAACCCAGGACATACCGGCACCTCGGTCCAAGAGGACGTCCACCTGAGCCGAGCGATCAAGCAGATGCAAGACCGCGCTGCAATGTGCATCCGCTGTGCGCACCTGTACCGCGATGGACAAGTCGAACGGGTCATGGCCCGCGTCGAACAACTCGAAAAACGTCTCCCACTCCAAACAATCTCCTGCCAAGTCCCCAACGAAAATACCCACGGTGGCTTCGAACTGTTCTGCAACGGCACACGCCAACTCTCCCCCGAAATCACCGGCTGGTATGGCTCCCCAGGATACAACCCCGAGTCGGGCGCGGATTTCTTTATCTCAGGGGATAACTTCAGCATCAAACAAACCCACCTGATCGCCGGCAATCAAGTCATCGCTCCCGAAGAGTTCTCCCTGATCTCCCGACAGATCCTCCAAGTCCGATTGCCCAAAGGACTGCCGGTCATGAAGGATACCCGCCTGCTCGAACACAACAACGAAAAGATCGCAAGCGACCAACAGTACGATGGATACATCGATGTCCAAGTCGCCACACCTTACGGCGTCAGCGCCCACTTGCTCCTGCCGGTCCTCCGTGCCGAAGTACCCGAACCGATCTCCGAATGCCCTCCGTCGGCACCGACGATCGAGGATGCGAACATGACGCTCGAACTGATGCGCAACACCAGAAACGGCTTCGATGACCTCCTGGCCGAAAGCCCTATGCTGCCGGTCATCGAACTCCCAGCCAATACCATGCCTGGAGTCCCTAAATGCAAAGTCCACCTCTACCTGACCCACGGGACGGCTCGCCTGACCCCCGTCGAGTTTGCGAACGTCCCTCGCTCGAGATCCAAAACGGGCTTCCAAATCCCAGCCGATTCCTTCCTGGCCTCGACCAGCGGAAATGGAAAACTCCTGAGCGAGATCAAGCAGTACGCCAGTTTCCTCGATAGCCACGGCAAAATACCCGACGAAGGAGGGGTGATCGAATTCACCGCCGAGTACTCGCTCGAAGACGACAACGCCGAGCTGCCCGTCGAAGGCTCCTTTCCGATGATCGTCGAAATCGCCCCAAAGCAAGATGCTGCGAAAAAGTAACGCAGCGACACAGACCGGTAGCCCCAAAAGCGCTAAATGCTTGGCCCCCCTTCGCCCCCGGGCTTTGACGGGGGACTAGGGGCGGGGGGAATGAGGGAGAAAAACGCCCCTTGCTATTGCCACGCAAACCACTTTAAGAATCCCCACCACTCTCAACTCAAGCCCCACCAACCAAGCTTTAGCGTTGGAAATGCCAAGCGGCATCGCCATAGCGACGATCGATCCACGTCTGGACCGATTCAACGTGCGAGTCGGCAAAGGGATGCTCGCTCCACTCTCGATCCGCTTGCCACTGAGTTCGCGACTGCTCACTGAGCACCTCGATAAACTTCGCTCGATCCGCTAGGTTCGTGCCCAAGCTCTCGACAAAATCCCTATGGGATCGCTTCTGGCGATACTCCGGCTGCTTGGGTGGCTCCAAGAGATAACGCGATATCCACTCGAGCGGCATGTCGATGAGCAGCGTCCCGTGGTACATCATCCAATTTCTCTTGAGCCTCAGTGCATTGCCCGATACCTTGCGCCCCCCAATCGTCAAATCGCAAATCCCCTGGATCCCGACTTGGCAATCCGATCCTAGCTCCTTGTATGCCCCCTGGACGGCGTTTCGCATGCGGCTCATGACCGTCCAATGCGCCCCGTCGAGCGCTCGGCATTCGGGCCGATGCTCCAAAGACAACAGCAGCGAGAACATCCAACAACCCGGCCCGGCGACTATCGATGCGCCGCCACTCATCCGGCGAAAAATCGCTACGCCGTCCCTCGCACAGGCCTCCTGATCGACCTCCTGGGATACCCGCGAGGATCTCCCGATGACCACGCATGGCGCGGGCATCTGCCAGAGCCGCAACAACTCCCCGCTACTCGAATTGCCGCTGGGATGATCCGTCCGAGCGTCCATGTGCTCGAGGACCGCTTCGTCGAATGCGAGGTTCGCCTCGGGGCTTGCAAAGGAATGATCCCAGAAATGCATCAGACGACTTCGATGATGGCCTTGAGCACGCCATTCTCAGGACGTGTGAATGAATCGAAATCCTCGACGACATGATCCAAATTGGTTCTGTGGGTGATCCACGGATCGGTCTTGATCGTCCCGGCCTCGATCAGCCCGATGATATAAGGGAAATCGCTAGGCAACGCATTGCGCGAGGCCAACAAGGTCACCTCGGGCCGATGCAATGCCGGATGCTTGAACGAGATCTCATCCTGCGTGATCCCGACATAGACCAACCGGCCTGTCGGTGCGACAAACTGCAAAGCTCCAGCCATCGAAAAACGGTTTCCGGTCGCATCGATGACCACCGAGTACATGTCCCCTTGGGTCATCGCTTTGGCGATCTCCAATCCGGACACCTCGGGGGAAACCTCGATGCAATGCTCGATCGCATAGTTTCTCTGGACAAAGTCCAAGCGAGAGCGGTTCATGTCCATGACCGTGATCGCTGCCCCTGTGAGCTTGATAAACTCCAAGGTCGCGATGCCGATCGGACCGGCCCCGATGATCAAGACGCTGTCCTGGGCTCCGGTCTGGGATCGTTGGGCCGCATGGCAGCCGATCGCCAAGGTCTCGACCAATGCCAACTGGTCCATGGTCAACTTCGAGGACACATGGAGCTTGTCGGCCCGAATGAGAAACCTTTCGCACAACCCACCGTCGCTCATGACCCCGATGACCTTCAAGTTCGCACAGCAATTGCTCGCCCCCTTGCGGCAGGCATAACAAGTCCCACAGTGCATGTAGGGCTCGACGCTGCAAGCGTCCCCGGGCCGAACGTTCTGCACGTCGGATCCGACGGCCAAGACTTCGACCCCGAGCTCATGGCCAGGGATCCTCGGGAAGGCAAAGAAAGGGAACTTGCCCAAATAGCAACTGACATCCGTTCCGCAGACCCCCATCCGATGGGTCCGAACCAACGCCTGACCCGGTCCAGGAGCCCCGGGCCGATCGATGGAGATCTCGCGAAGCTTCTTCGGTTCAACGATTTGAATTGCGCGCATGGGAGCCGATCCAACACAGTCAAAAAAGAGCACGGGTACAAAGAGTACGGGCACACTGGGTTCGAGGGTGTTACTCCTCGCCCGTGACTCGGATCTTACCCGATTTCTCGGTTTTTGTATCGGCGGGCTGAGCGTCTGGCTTTGGTTCTGGTTTTGCTTCTGGCTTTGGTTCTGGCTCCGGCGAACCGATGCTCAGCTCGGTCTTGCTCGAAGCGCTAGCGCCGGTCTCTGAGGCTGCATTCTCGGGAAGGATCTCGGTGGGGACGCGGGGAGCTGCCAAGGCCGTCGGGGCAGGCAGATCGCCCGATTCGGTCAAGGCGGGCTTCTTCGAGGTCACCGTCGTTCCCTGACCCGCCGCTCCGCTTGCATCGGGTCCGGCGGCTGGCTTTCCTGCCGATTGGTCCGACGGGGAGCTTGCAGGGGCGCTGAGTGTCTGAATCTTTGCCGTCTGATTTTAGGACGTCTGAGCTTCAGCCGC
>Ga0082207_1000863_pt1 | contig 15989 bp, 15 predicted proteins | sample LakMenEpi10Aug09_FD_71540 | JGI IMG/M metagenome (GOLD analysis project Ga0082207, IMG submission 71540)
ACCGGTGACAAGACCATCGGTACGTCATTGAAAGATATCACCAGCGCGGGGGGTGGTCGCGGCGGGCCTCCTGGGCGCTCCGGCGGCGGTGGTGTTCCCCCCGGGTTGGGTTTCGAAGGAGGCGGTGGCAGCGACGCAGGAGGTTCCGGTGCTCCGATTCCGGCCGGCGTGCGCGCTTTGCCCGCCAAAGAACTCAGCGATGCGGCTGGCAATTATGCTGCGGTATTCGTCGATGAATTCAACAAGGCCCATTCGGAAGGAAAATGGTCTGAGGCGTTTCGCGATTATTCATTTGGTTCTCTATCGCTCCCACCGAGCCTGGCAGGTCTTTCTGGGCTGCTCTCAGGTGGAGCTGCCGGTGCTTTCGGCGGCGGCGAATCCGGCGGCGCAGGGGGTGTCGGTCTAGGCGGCTTTGGCGCGGGTGGTTTCGGCGCAGGTGGTTTCGGTGGTGGAGCAGCAAGTGCGGGTGGAGCTCCGGCCGGTTACGGCGGCGGCGGACCTCCACCCGGTGCCCTTGGTCCGGGTGGCCCTCCAGCCGGTTACGGTGGCGCAGGCGGACCTCCGCCAGGTGCCATTGGACCGAGTGGCCCTCCAGCCGGTTACGGTGGCGCAGGTGGACCTCCACCAGGTGCTATTGGACCGAGTGGCCCTCCAGCCGGTTACGGTGGCGCAGGCGGACCTCCGCCAGGTGCTATTGGTCCGAGTGGCCCTCCAGCCGGTTACGGTGGCGCAGGCGGACCTCCGCCAGGTGCCATTGGTCCGAGTGGCCCTCCGGCTGGCTACGGTGGTGGCGGTGGCGCCCCCGCAGGAGCGCCTGCTACGGGTGGCAAATCGGGGACGAAATTTCTCCCTGCTCCTCAAATCGGCGGTGTCGGTGGAGTGGGCGGAGTCGGTGCCTTGGGTGCAGCAGGCGGCCCAGGGGCCGGTGCGATGGGTCTGCGAGGCGGAGCGCCCGGAGCTCCTGGACCAGGGGCTGGTGGAGCCGGCGGGACCGGACTGCAGCTAGGTGGACCCGGTGTACCGGGTGGAATGATGCCTGGGTTCGGTTCGGAATCCGGTGGCAACCCAGGTGCAGGTCCCTCCCTCTCGAATCTTCAGTCGCTTGTGAAGAACTTCGACGCTAGCGATTTGCAGTTGCCCAGTGGATCGATTCCCTTGGGAGCAGGTCTTGTGTACATCGGTAAGTTCGAGAGCCTTGCTGAAATGACCAAGCAAGCCAACGAGCAGCACTACGATGCGTTGATCGTCTTCGAAGTCGATGCATCGATGATCATCGCCAATCGATCGATCAAGAACGATTGCCGCATCCGAGCGATCAATCTCAAAGCGGCCAAAGACGCCAAGGATAAATCCTTCACCTCCAGTTCGCTCAACAATCGCGACATCGCCATGGACAAGACCCCTGAGACCAAGATCGAGAATGCGGTCAACGGTTTTATGCAGAAGCTCTTCGAAGGCTATGCGCTCGATGATCTTCCAAACATTCCGGCCGAGTCGGTCAAGAAGAAACGCTTGCCAGCTCTCGCCGCCGACACAAGTCGAACGGTGCTCGATCGGCTTGCCGAAGTCCAGCTTTACTTCTCCAAAGGTCTCATCGACGAGACCCTTAAAGTCGACGCTTTTGGAGCGATCGCAGGGCCAGACGGCCAAACCTTGGCAACTGGCACCATCGATGAGAAACTTCCGATTTTGGAAAAGATGATCAAGCGAGATTACGAGTAATAGGTTTTGGTTGGTATTTAACCCGAGAGGATTTCCGATAGATGAATCGCATTCTTAAGCGTCCGTTAGGTCAAGGCTTGATGTTCCTGTTGCTAGCCATGCAACCCGTAGCTTTGTTTGCCCAAGACCTTTGGCTCAACCTCCCTGGGGCAAGCGGCAAGAGCGGTACGGGCAAGAAAGTGGTTCTGATTTCGGGCGACGAGGAGTATCGCAGCGAAGAAGCCTTGCCCATGCTCGCCAAGATTCTTTCCGAGCAACACGGCTTTCATTGCACGGTTCACTTTGCAATCCATCCGGAAACCAAAACCGTCGACCCGAACTACTCGAGCAACATCCCAGGGCTCGAGCAACTCGACGATGCGGATTTCATGGTCATGTTCCTCCGCTTCCGCGCCCTGCCTCCTGAGCAGATGAAACACATCGATCAGTTCGTGCGAGCCGGAAAGCCCCTCTTGGCCATCCGCACCGCAACCCATCCGTTCAACTTCGGCGATGCAAATCATCCTTATGCCCACTGGTCATGGAACAATGGCAAGTGGCAAGGTGGATTTGGCCAGCAAGTCGTCGGCGAGACCTGGGTCTCTCACCACGGAGTGCACAATGGTCAAGCCACACGCGGGGTGATCAATCCCAAACATGCCGATGCGCCGATCCTGCGAGGTGTGTCCGATGTTTTTGGGCCAACCGATGTCTACGGTGTGGTCCATTTGCCAGCCGACGCTAAAGTCGTCATGTTCGGGCAAGTCCTCTCGGGGATGAAGCCCACCGACCCGCCGCTCGAAGGCGAGAAGAACGATCCCATGCAAGCCCTGGTATGGACCAAGAGCTACAAGATGCCCGAAGGAAACGGTCAACCCGAGGGTAAAGCGGGCTTAGCCGTCGGTTCGACCATCGGTGCGGCAGTCGATTTGCTCAACGAGGATCTCCGAAGGCTTTTCGTCAATTGCGTCTACTCCGGAGTTGGGATCGAGGTACCTGCCAAGGCCAGCGTCAGCATTCCCGAATCCTACAAACCCAGCTACTTTGGGTTCAAAGACAAAGCTTTTTTTACCGACAAAAAGATCCTTCCGAAGGACCTTTTGAAAAACTAATCGGGTTTATTTCAGGGGATTTTCCCTGTCGAGCGACTCTGTTTTGACCCCCGACAGGTTTGAAATCCTGTTGGATTGGAACAGAATTTGCGGATCTGATCCTATCGACCGATGGGCCGAAGGCCATTTTGGCACCAAGAGCCCGTCGGATCTGTTCGTGTTGAATCACCTTCATTTTGTTGGTTCTCGGGAGTCCTCAGATCATGAATCGACCTATGTCGACCTGGAAATTGTTGGCGTTGATGGCCGTCGTTGCAGGTCCAGTCGGGTACTGGATGTTTTCGCAGTCGTCGGTCAATCCCTCACAAGCCTACGCGCAGCAGGCGGCCGAGGCGACCCAAGCCCGAACGCAGTTGGACCCGGAACTGGTCGTCCATGCCGAACAGTTGTCCAAGGCGTTCCGCGAAGTAGCCAAGTCGGTCAAGCCGTCGGTCGTGAGCATCAAGTCGCTCGTCGAGCGTCGGAGTGTGGCTCAGCGAGGCAACGGGCGCGGATTGCCTCAGGGTTTGCCACCTGAGTTCGAGCGGTTCTTTGGCCCAGGATTCGGACTGCCAGATATGGAGCCCGAGCAAGAAATCGCTGGTCCAGAAGGTATGGTTCAATTGGGACTCGGCTCTGGGGTCATCGTTCGGCAAGACGGATACGTTCTGACCAACAACCATGTGGTTGCCAATGCGGCGGAACTCGAAGTCTATCTGAGCGACGATACCAAGTACGCAGCCAAAGTCATCGGAACCGATCCGCGAACCGACTTGGCCGTCCTGAAAATCGATGCCGTGGGTCTGATCGCCACCCCGATGGGAGACTCCTCGAAGGTGGAGGTTGGAGATTGGGCGATTGCGATCGGCAGTCCCTTTGGATTGGCCCAGACGGTCACTGCCGGGATCATCAGCGCGACCAAGCGCACCGATCAGGGGATTACACCTTACGATGATTTCATCCAGACCGACGCGGCGATCAACCCTGGCAACAGCGGTGGGCCTCTGTTGAATTTGCGAGGCGAGATCATCGGGATCAATACCGCGATCGCATCGCGAGGGGGTGGATACAACGGAGTATGTTTTGCTGTTCCTAGCAATACCGCGTCGAGAGTCCTCGGCGACCTGATCGCCAACGGCAGCGTCTCTCGCGGTTTCATCGGCGTTCGACCCGCAGCGATGAGTCCAGAGTTGGCCAAGCAGCTATCGCTTCCTACGGATCTCAAAGGGGCTTTGGTCGAATCAGTCACCAAGGGAATGCCTGCCGACAAGGCAGGGATTCAGATCAAAGATGTCATCGTAGAGATCGATGGAGTCGCGATCAAATCCGACTCGGCCATGCGTCGTGCGATCGGCGAGACCAAGCCCGGCAAGAGTGTCAATGTGAAGATCTATCGCGATGGCAAGACGATCGATATCCCGGTGACCGTCGCAGCCTTGGACGAAAAAGCCCTGGCAAGCAATGAGCGACAGTCCATGGAGCGCGCTCAAAAACTCGGGCTTGCTGTCGATGAAGTTCCGCCGGGCATTGCCAAAAAACTCCAGTTGGAAGCTGGCGAAGGAGTGATCATCACCGAGATCTCGCGACGAAGCCGGATTCCTGGGGTCAAGGTCGGTGACGTGATCTTGTCGGTCAACGGCACGCCGGTCAATTCCGTCGAGGACTTTGTCCAATCGCTTGGCGAGATCCGAGCCGGGGAAGCTTTATCGCTGGTGATTCGCGACGAGAATTCCGAGCGGATGGTTACGATTCGATAGCTGAGCATTCCGTCGTCGGGCTTTGCCCGAATGGCGTTGAGTTAAAAGCGGAACGGCGCAAGCCGTCCGGTGAAAAGTATTGCGATATCGAGGACAACCCATCCTTCACCGGAGTGCTTGCGCACTTCCGCTTTCACTAATTCAACGCCATTCGGCGTAAAGCTGCCGGAAAACAAGAAGTGCGCTTCGTATCAATCGAGGTAAGCGATCGTTCCGCAGGAGGAAGGAAATTCGCTAGGCCGAAGCTTTGTTCGATCGTACTCGTTTGCGCAAACGCCATGCGAACACTCCCCCTGCGGAGCAGGCAAGCAGGATGCTGCCCGGTTCAGGTACCGCGGTATGCGATCTTGTGATCGATAGGAAGTTGTTGTTCACTGCGTTGTCCAGCACACCGTTTGTTGCAAAAGCATTTGAATTGGCAAGAAAGTTCGACTGAACAATCTTTCCAACATTTATACCTGAGGGAAGTGTATACCTAAGGTAGAAAAGGGAGTTTGATGTTCCTCCAATCGGTTCACCTAGGTCAACGATTGGGCTATAAACGTATGTTGACGGAGAGTTTATATTATTTACGAAGTTTTCAGGTGCGAAATCAGTATAAGACAGATTGTCTTTCGACCAAGCAATTGATGTCACATTAATTGATGCGCCATTGTTTGTGCGGAATCCTACTTGAATATACCTATCGAGTGGAAGGTTCGCGTCTTTATAGGCGACGATGACATTGGTGGGAGTCGAAGGGTCGAAGCGCACGGCGTTGTTGAGGTCATTGGCAAGATCTCCGCCGCCATCGACCAGACCGGCACGGACGGGTTGATTCCAATCGATTCCAAAAAGTAGGGCCGTTGCGACGAGAAATAAACGCACTGCGAGCGAGTGCAAACCGCAAGAGCGAATCATGATGAGGTCTCTGGAGGTGAAAAGGGACGTTTAGCACCAGTGGAACTTCGTTTCAAATTACACGCCCGATACGACCATGCAATCCGTTGCATTCCAAATAATCGGAAAAATCGAGCCCCCCCAAAGGAGGGGGAGGGGCGAGATTGAGTTCCTCGACCCCTGGGATTCCTGGATATTTGGTTCGAATTCCATCGATTTTATGCGACGCAAACCGCAGAGACTCAGAAGCACCAGAGATCGATAAGGGCCTTGCGGCTTTCAGGACTCGCAAGCTCCCGAGCCGGTTCCGTTGCTTGCCCTCGTAGGCTGCGATTATCGAAGACGCTTCGCAAGAAATGCGTCAGTCCTTAAGTACGGCATCGAAAACGCCTTTAAACCCCATGTTACGATCTAGTCGACGACATCTACTCAAAACCGGTCTCAAGACATGATCAGGTCGCAGCGGCGGATAGCCAACCCGCGTTGGATCTCTTCACACGAAATTCATCTTTAAATCCATCGAATGCGGCCTGTCTGCTTTACCTGTCCTTCTACAATGGCGAGCCTCGCAGTGTTCTTCAGATCATCGAGCGTGAATCACGTTAATCTGATCCTGCGATTATTTACTGATGACCCATGCGCGTCGAGAAGGGAACTATGAACCGATCTACGAGTTTGTGCCAATGGATGCTTGTCGTTGTAGCTTTAACGATGGGTTGCAGCGACACCATCAACCAACCAACCTATCCGGTACAAGGAGAGGTTCGATTGGATGGGAAGCCCTTTAAGGGAGTCACGGTGGTTTTTAGACCAGTGGATAAGACGAACTTTAAGCGGCAAGAGATCCCGCAAGGGATCACCGATGAGAACGGCAAGTATTCGATCCACACCTACAGTTCCAAAGATGGAGCGCCGGCTGGTGATTACAAAGTGGGGCTTGCATTCATGCAACCGCTTGATGATGAGGGTGGAGATCAGGTCAAGCGCGAAGCTGGGCAGCCGATTTTTCCGCCGAAGTACGCAGATCCTGAGACCTCTGGATTGAAGGCGACCGTTGAGAAGAAGTCCTCAACGATCCCGACTTTTGAGCTGACGAAATGACATTATTGTTTTTTCCTAAGGAATTTTGAGGTGATTGTTATGAGAAAAAGGTACGGTTTCACTTTGGTCGAGTTGTTGGTGGTCATCGCGATCATCGGCATTTTGGTCGGTTTGTTGTTGCCGGCGGTGCAAGCTGCCCGGGAGGCTGCGCGTCGGATGCAGTGCTCGAACAATATGAAGCAGATCGGTTTGGCGCTCCAGAACTTTGAGAGCGCCAACAAGTTCTTCCCGCCTGCACGGGTCGATGCATTGGTTGGTTATCCAGTGACCGAGTTGGGGATCAACCCGGATTCGACCACCGGGCCTATCACCCACGGGCCTGGGATCTTCCTGTTGCCCCACATCGAAGCTCAGAGCATCTACAATCAGTACAATCTGAAGGCCTCTTGGAACTCGCCGGTCAACGCAGCCGCGATCGCGACTTACATTCCAAGTTTGCTCTGTCCCTCGACTCCGCAACGCATGCTCGATACGGGCAATGCACCTTCGAGCAGTGCAGCACCGCGATGGCAAGCTGCCCCTTCGGATTATTCGATTGCCAATGGAGTCAATGGCAGACTAGGGCTTGCACCTTACAATCTGATGCGTCCGATCCCCGGATACGATCCGAACGATCGGAACACCGATGCGACGCAGTACATTGGAGCGATTCTCCCCATGAGCACGATCTCTTCGTTTACCACGGGAATGAGTCCACCTTTTTACAACAAGCGTCCGAAAAGTCGTCTTGCGAATATTCTCGATGGAACCTCGAATACGTTCAGTTGGGTAGAGGACGCGGGACGTCCGATGCAGTACCGCCGATCGACAGCGTTTCCCAACTCCCGAGCCAGCGGTGCGGGTTGGGCAGATCCGGATTCGGAGTTTTGGGTCGATGGTTTCACCGACGACGGAGTCACTTCGTTAGGCCCGTGTGCGATGAACTGCAACAACAGCAATGAGTTGTACTCGTTCCACGGTGCCGGTTCCCATGCTGCGATGTGCGATGGGAGTGTTCGGTTCATGTCGGCAAACACACCGGTTTCGGTCGTCGCTGCGTGGATCAGTTGTCAGTTGGGTGAAATTGCACCCTCGGGCGACGAGTAAGCGATTGAGGGTAACTTCATCAAACCCGTCCGCTTAGCTTCATGCAATACTCATGTGGATAGGGATACTTGGCATCTGAGGATGGCAAGTATCTTTGAAAACAGGAGTGGGAAATGCAAAAGCGACGGTTCCGAGGAAATGGTTTTACGCTCGTAGAGCTTTTGGTGGTTATCGCAATTATTGGGATCTTGGTTGGATTGCTGCTTCCGGCAGTCCAAGCCGCACGCGAGGCGGCCCGCAGGATGTCCTGCAGCAACAATCTCAGGCAAGTCGGCTTGGCCGCCCACAACCACGAGAGTTCCTTCAAGAGATTTCCGCCGAGTCTGTTTGTCGACATCGGTTTTCCGCCAGGAGGTCCAGGACAACCCGGATCGCCCTATCCTGCGAACGTCCAAGCTTGGACCGTGTTTCTCCTGCCGTTCATGGAACAAGGCACGCTGTACCAGCAGTACAACATGAAGTTCCCTTGGTTTTCTTCCCCGCTGATCGCACCGGGTACGCCTGACAATCAAGCGGTCTTGCGAACGCCGATCAACACGTTGATTTGCCCTTCTTCCCCCGGCGGTTCATCGCGGACAGTCACCGGTTCCTTCAGTTTTGGTGCCGCGTTTCCTTATCAGAATCTCGCTGTTTCGGACTATGCGACGTGCAGTTCGATCAATCCAGGCAGCATCACTTTCTTTGGCTATCCGTCTGGTACAACCCAAAACGACCTTTTCAGTGCACTGGCTCCCGAGATCAAGGGGACCGGCGCACGGCCCTTGCTTGGCCAGACCGAAAGGAAGTCGTTTCGTATCGCAGACATCACCGACGGAACGTCCCGCACCATTTTGATGTGCGAGGATGCGGGCCGACCAGATTTTTATATACAAGGCAGGCTCGATCCGTCCCGCAAGCTCAACGATGGTGGCTGGGGGCATCATGAGGCCGACTACGGACTCGATGGGGCCATCAGTGGCACCACGACCAGTCCGGGCAATTGCGTGATCAACTGCCACAACGACAACGAAACTTACTCGTTTCACGGCAGCGGAGCGATGCATGCGATCGCCGATGGAAGTGTTCAATTCACCAGCGCCAACATCTCTCCACAGGTCTACGCAGCTTTGTTGACCGCCCGTGGCAATGGCTTGACCCCCGCCGAGCTTTCTCCATCGGCAACCGAAGAATAACAAAGCGAAACGAAGGTAAAGCAATGAAAACGACCGTTTTTCGAGCAGCAGTTTTGTCGGTACTCCTTCTGTCGGCCTCAGGCTGTTCGAATGGCAAGCCGAAGACCGCAGAGGTCAAGGGTGTGATCAAGACCAAGCAGGGCCAAGCCTGTGACAAGGCGCTGATCGTCTTCCACCCGTTGGAGAAGTCGCGAGTCAACGACCCGAAGCCCTTGGCGATTGCCGAGTCGAGCGGGGCGTTTGTCGTGCGGACCCATACCAGCGACGACGGTGCGGCTCCAGGCGAGTATGGAGTAACGGTCGTTTGGCCAGGCGAGGCATCCGGCAAGCAGGAATTCTCGCTCTCGGGTGAGTCGGGGGGATCGGGTGCCGATCGCTTGGGAGGTAGGTATGGAAATCCCAAGGATCCGAAGATCAAAGTGACGGTGCCTGCAAGCGGGACACCGGACCTTCGGATCGAAGTCGACGGCTGAGTCCTACGGCTTCATCAATTCATCATGCTTCGATCCCTGATTATTCACCGATCTGCACAACGATCCATTCGATAAGTGTGATACGCTTTTACAGGAGAAGCCCGATAACGGGAATTGCATTTCAAATTCGATCGCCATGTTTTTGATGAATGCTCATGGAGGCTAGGATGGTGGTAGAAGGATCTACAGATTTCAGAACCGTTTTTCTGAGTGATTTGCATCTGGGATGGGGAAAAGTCTCTGAGTCGCATTTGTTGGATTTCCTCGAAGGGCTAAGAACCCGATCGCTTTATCTTGTCGGCGATGTTCTTGAGTGGTTGTACAAGCCGAGCGGTGTGGTTGGATCAGCCTTTGAGCGCTTCGCCGGTGTCCTTGGATGCCTTCAGTCCAGAGGAACGCAGATAACCTGGATATCTGGAAATCATGACCAGCGAGTCTATCTTGGGAATCAAGAGACCATCGAGATACGAAGGTATCTGCCTTCGATCCAGATACGGACCCACGATCGCTATACCGCAGGCAACGGCAAGACGTATTTGGTCGTGCATGGCGACATTTACGATTACTTCGCGCCGCGTCGCATATCGAGCAAGCAGCTTATTGCAGAACGACTCTATCCTCTCTACGTCAGGCTGCTCGATCGTTTTCCTTCGTCTCGACTGGTCCGTTCAATGCAGGCAAGAAAGAATCGCGATTCGCTCCTCGCACAGCATGCCACGCGGTTCAAGGAACTGATGCTTGAATTGGCACGCATGCACGACTGCCAAGGAGTCATATGCGGTCACATCCACGTTCCGGAATGCGATCGTGCGAATAATCTTGAGTATCTAAACTGCGGTGATTGGTTGGAGCACTGTAGCTATGTCGCCGAAACAGCCGATGGCGAATTGACCCTTGAAAACTCAGTGAAAGGAAGCCGACGATGAGCACTATCGTGTACAGCGTTAATGGTGAAGGACGAGGGCATGCAACAAGGGTGCAGGCGATAATCGAGATGCTTGTCCCTGATCATCGGTTTGTGCTTTTGGCATCGGAAGATGCCTACGAACATTTCCGTAGCGAGTATTCGGATCATCCCTGGGTCAAGGTTTCTCCGCTACCTGGAATGCGATTCAAGTACAGTAACGGAAAGCTATGTTATTTCAGGTCGGTCTTGGGCGCAGTGCCGTTTTTGTGCAAAATGCGCAAGTCCGTTCGTGCCATCCAACGGGTGCTTATGCGAGAGCAGCCCGACCTTGCTATCACCGACTTCGAACCATTGCTACCAAGAGCCGCTAAACGTTGCCGAATCCCTTGGTTAAGTCTGGATCATCAGCATTTCCTGAGTGTCAGTGATTTCAAGGGACTTCCCTGGAGATTGCGGTGGCAAAGCCGTTTGCTTCGCCTCTCGATCGGTATGTTCTATCAAGGTCAATCCGGTGAGGCGGTCAGTTCCTTCGCGCATCTGCCATCACGCAAAGGATGTGAGGGTATCGAGAGGATCGGGGTATTGGTCCGCAAGAAGATCCAAGACTACCGCCCGCATACCAGCAACGAAGGGCATCTGCTGGTCTATATTCGAGGTAAAGCCCCCGATTCGTTCTGGGAGGCCCTCTCCAAGATAGACCGACCCATCTACGCCTTCGGCAAGTCCATTCCGCCGGTTACCAAAAACATCGAGTTCTTCGGAATTCAGAACGATCACTTCATCCGCCATCTGTCCAGGTGCGATGCCTTGATTACTACCGCAGGCAATCAACTCGTCGGTGAAGCAATGTATCTGGGTAAACCCGTATTCGCCCTGCCTGAAGAGGGCAATTTTGAGCAGGAAATCAATGGTTGGCTTGTATCCCAGACCCAAGTCGGTTGGTCGCTGCCGATGGATCAGGTGACGCCTCATGTGCTTGGTCAGTTCTTGCTCTCGCTACCGTTGCTCAGGAAACGGCTCGAAGGAATCGATTGCGTTGGCAACGAACAAGCCCGTGCGTTTATCGAATCGAATTTGCCTAAGGCTTCCCCGCGTACGCATTCCCAAGAGATTCCCTTTCAAAAAGTAGCCTAAGATCATGATTTTATCTGCTCTACGTCGATTGCCGGGCTTCGTTGCGCATTCGTATCAGGTACGAAACGGACAAACCGTCCTCCCTAGGCTCCTAACTTACACGGTTACCTTTCGATGTAACGCACGTTGCATCATGTGCGATTCCTGGAAGTTACAGGGGCACAACGATCTTCAAATCGATCAGATTGAGTCGATCTTCAAACAGCTTCCACGCATGGATGGTGTACGACTCACCGGCGGCGAACCCTTCGTTCGCACCGATCTCCTTGAGATCACCAATCTGGCGATTCGATATCTTAAGCCCTTGGGTGTTCACATCACAACCAACGGTTTTCTGACGGACCGAATCGTCGATCTATGCACGAACAGGCCTCGTAAGGTTCCGCTACAGATCATGGTCAGTCTCGACGGACTGAAGGAAAAGCACAACCACATCCGCGGAAGCAGTATCGCTTTTCCAAATGCCATGAAGACCATCGAATCGCTCGTCAAGTTACGAAGAAAATGGAACCTAGATATTGCAGTCAATCAGACGATCGTCGACCAGGAGGGCATCGAGCAGTACCAGCTTTTGCAATCCCTGCTAAAGCCCATAGGTGTGCGACACCAAATGGTGATGGCTTATGACACCAGCGCGACCTACTCGGTGGAACGCAACAAAGATGTTGCACCCAAACAGGTTGGACAATTCGCGATGTTCGGTCAGATCCCACACAGAGAGCTCGAATCGCTTTTCGACAATGTCCAGAGAGATCTACGTCAAATCCCATGGTGGGCAAGACTCGCCAAGTCTTATTACATTCGGGGGATCGCAGAACGCTTGCTCGGTGATCCTGACACGAAGCAATACACCAACCCTAGCTGTGTTGCATTGAATTCGCACCTGCGAATATTTCCAAATGGGGATGTCCCTACCTGCCAATTCAACAGCAACATCGTAGGAAATCTAAAGGAAATGGCATTCGCCGAGTTATGGCGATGCGCTCAAATTCAAAGCCAGAGGGATTGGGTCAGGAAGTGCCCAGGATGCTGGGCCGAGTGCGAAGTTTTGCCGAGTGCGATCTACTCGTTAGATTTACTGAATCCTATCGCGGCTGGGAGACCCTGACCCAGTCGACTAGCATTTTAGCTGGAAAAGGGGTCTCTTCGGCGACGGCTCCTACGAATTGCCCACCGACTGCGAGGTTGAAAACCAGGTGGAAAGGCTGATCGAACGGTTGTGGGAACTTGCCATTCTCTGTTCCCCATCCCTTTTGAATTTGCCACACTTGCCCGTCGAGCAGCCAGCGAAACTCACCGGGTTCCCATTCGAGACCATAGGTATGAAAGTCCTTGGTAAAGTCGATGCCCTCGAACTTCTTGGTCTGGCCTGTGTGCTTATTCCGAGGCCAACTACCTCCATGGTGGAGCGTACCCCAGAGCGTATCGACCTCCTGGCCCTTGAACTCCAAGATGTCGACCTCGCCACTTGCGGCCCAGGTCCCATACTTTTCATCGCTCGGAAGCATCCAAAAAGCGGGCCAAAGCCCTTGGCCCCGAGGCAGCTTCATCCTGGCTTCGAACTTGCCATAGGTCCAGTCGCCTCGCCGTTTGCTGCGGATACGCCCCGATGAGTAATCCCGCTCGGTACCGGCAATTCCGGTCCTCCCTTTGTGGGCTTCGATGACCAAATGCCCTTGCTCGAGGCGGACGTTATCGGTTCGATCCGTGTAGATCTGAAGTTCTTGATTTCCGCCTCCAAAGGCGTTGATCTCGATTTCCCATTTCGAAAAATCCAGGGAGTCACCGTCGAACTCATCGCTCCAAACGGGCTTCCATGCATCGCTTTGGGCCATGGCAGTCGGTGCCCCAAAATGCAAACACAGAAGCGAACAAAAAAGGAATCCGTAAAGGAACGGCAGCATCTGGGCTTTTCGGTCGATTCGCATGATCGCGATGTCTTCGGTTGGAGTTACGTAAGTCATGATCGTTTAGCCCGTTGAGTTTCTGGGAAACTCCGGTGGTCAGGGGAGCTTTAGGGGATCTCAGAGTCAGCGACCAGGAGCGAGCAGTTCATCAGCGTTCGGTTGTGTTGGGCCAGCATCGCTTTGACTTTGTATCTTTGATTTAGTGTTCCCTCCATGGCAAAGAACTTGACCCGATCGATTTGGAGTTTCCGCCACTGGGGGTTGGCCAGGATGGTTTCGATTTGATGCCGCATGTCGCTGCTTTCGTTGGCGAAAATGGCATTCTCGCCGACATAAAGCACGTACACTCCGGAGAACCCCAAGTGCCAGAGGTTATCGCTGAGGGATACCTCGGGGAGTTTCCTGTGGGCCTGTGCCCACTCCTGGAGTTCCTTCGAGGCCGGTGTCCGCGCGGCTTCTGATCGCTTGCGGATCTCCAGGGCAGCGTGACGGTATTCGAGCGATGTGGCTTGGCAATCGCTTCCGCTATAAAGTTTGGCCAAACGATCGAACTCTTCGGCAAAGTCTGGGTTGCACAGGATCTCTTGGAGGGGCTTGCGGTAATCGATCGAGAGGAGTTTCCAAGCGATCTCGCTGGCGAAACCGATCGACTCGAGCAGATCGCGTCTAAGTTCGAGTTTGGATTCGGTGGGCTCGGGCCACTTTTGGGACTTGCTCAATTCGACAAGGTAGCTGTTCCAAACTTCTGCATTGCCGCCGAGTTTGTGGTCCAAGCACTGCTCGACGAACGATCGGTTTTTATCCTTGTCGCACAGGAGTTGATCGACGCTGAGGCCTTGCGCTGCGGCCTTGTAGGCGTCCATAACGATCTTTTCGGTTCGTTCGTCAAAAGGCTTGGGGCGTTTCTTCCCTTTGGCCGTGCTCGGCGCGCTTTCGATCGGGTCCTCGGGGCCATCGATCGGCTCGCCTACCTGCGTTTTCTCCAAGCGTTCTTGGATCCGTTTAGCATATTCCTCCGAGAGTTCGAACCCCATCCACTGGCGCCCAAGTTTCTTGGCGACACAAAGGGTCGTGCCGCTGCCGCCAAAAGGGTCAAGGACCAAGTCTTGAGGATCGCTCGAAGCCCGAATGATACGGGCGAGCAACTGCTCGGGCATCTGGCAACCGTGGAAACCCTCGCGTTCCTTGAAGGTTCCCGCAACGCGGCCAAAGTACCATGTGTCATGGCTCGGGCTGAAGCTCTGCGGAGCATCCTGTGGACGGGTGATCCAGGTGTTGTCCGGGAGACGTCCGTTGGGGTTTGCCCTGGCATCGGCATACACCAATTGTCTGGCAGATTGCACTCGGATCTGAGGATTGAGGCGATTGAAGGTGAATCGGTTTGGATTCTTGACGAAATGGAATAGGTGGGTGTGCGATCGGCTAAATCCGTTGACGCAATTGACACCAAACGTGTAGTACCAGATCACCCAACTACGGCAATGGAACCCAATTCGTTTGGCTTCGATTTTTAACTCAGCGGCGTATTCATCGCCGATCGCAAGCCAGAAGGTGCCATCGGGTTTGAGAACGCGGTGGACTTGGCCGATCCACTCCGAGCTCCATCGCAGATAGTCCTCTTCTTGCTGCTTATCGTCGTACACATCGTACTTGTACCCGATGTTAAAGGGCGGGTCGGCAAAGACCAGATCGACCGAGCCTGCCTCGAGGGCCCCGAGTTGCTCGATGCAGTCGCCTTGATGAAGTTGGTTTCTAGCCGCAGTCAACACGTTCCCCACTAGCTAACGGTACTTGGGTGCAGAGGCAACCGAACCGCTAAATATCTTTGATGGTTCTCTTCTGGAAAATCGACTTCGAGATTCTAACCGCAAAGCAGCGAGTCGTGAACGGATTTTCCGCAGTAGGCGGGCTTCTAGGGGGACTCGAGCCGCAATTCGAGGGCTTGAATCTCCAGGGATGGTTTCCCTGAGTTGTCCTTCGATGGGGATTCAATGGCCTCGACCAACGAGACTTCGGCAAGGGTTCGTCGGGTATCGAGCTCTAGGGTGCCTAGTCGCAGGGTCGCGAAGTCTTTCATCAAGGATTCGGATTTGCGGGGTACTCGATCGTTCGATGCACCTCGCAGCGGAGATTCGAAGGCTTCGACGATTTTGCCGACGACCTCTCGATCCGAGCACTTCAAGCGGATCTCTTTGCCTACGGCCGACTCGGGGGCCGCGTAGTGGATCCAGACCGAATAGCGACCCGGCTGCATAGGTTCGATGTCCCAGCTCAGCACATCGTCGGTTGCACGGATGTTTTTGAAATAGGAGCAGTTTGGAGCCGTGTCGCTGCGTCGAACCGAGGGGCCTTGGCACTTGCCGTCTTGGGCGGGCAGTAGAGCCGTCGTACGCTCGGGGTGACCGACAGGAAACGGGCGTTGCGCGATGGCGGATCGGAAAACCTCGTTTCTCCATCGTTGGACTTCTTGGCCCATGGCCTCTGCGCGTTTGGGGTCCAAGAGCGACAGGTCGGTTTGCTGCCTCGGGTCGGCGAGCAGGTCAAACAGTGCGCCATCGGAGTCGAACAAGTAGCCATCCTGCCGCATCGCGATCCGTCCGCCCCACTGGCTAAAGAGGCTACGCGAAATCGGGGGCAAGTTCGGGTCTCGAAGTTTCTTCGCAAGGCTGAGCCCATCGAGTGGGTGATTCGGGTCTGGCTCGATCGGGATCCCAGCCAATTCGCACAAGGTGGGGGTCAAGTCGATCGCACCGCAGAGTTGATCCAGCGAATGGTGAGCTA